>Ga0097691_1001762_pt1 | contig 15385 bp, 11 predicted proteins | sample NGESurdeep072012_8_FD_72858 | JGI IMG/M metagenome (GOLD analysis project Ga0097691, IMG submission 72858) | Arctic peat soil microbial communities from Barrow, Alaska - NGEE Surface sample 210-1 deep-072012 | ecosystem: Environmental > Terrestrial > Soil > Wetlands > Peat ... | reverse complement strand
GCTCAGATAGAGAATAAATTCATTACCGCGGCTTTTAAAGGTATGAGTAACGAACGGAATAAGAACATAAGAAGGATAAAACTCAGAAGAACAACCGAGCCAATGAAGATAGGTAACTTGCCATTGAGTACCGTGGCAAAATCACTGAAAATAGCGGTAATTCCGCCTACGTACACCTTGAGGTTGGTGCTTCCGATGGTGGAAGGGATTATTTGCTTGCGCAACCTTGTGATCAAATCGTTGGTTGCTTTAGATTCTGGAGAACTCTTAGGGTAGATCTGGATTAACGCAATTTTCTGATCGCTACTTGGAAATGCTGGAGAAACGCTTGCGACATCGGCATCACTGGCAACTGCAGTCGCGAGCTTATTCATTTCGGCAAGATCTGACGGTGCTGAAATTGGTGAAACTAATTGGATGGAACCGGCATACCCAGCGCCAAATCCTTTGGCCAATAAATCGTAGGCCGCCCGGGTTGTTGTTCCTTTGGCATCATTTCCCGAGTCTGCAGAGCCCATTCGAATGCTAAATGCGGGTACACACAAGACAATAAGTATTAGAGCTCCGGCAATTGCATAGCGAATTGGTTTGCGTTGAATTCCAGCGGCCCAGCGAGCCCAACGACCGGTCTCAATATCGTGGGTCGTCTTGCGTCGACCTGGTATAGAGAGCCGATCGACACCGTGTCCAACCATGGACAACAAAGCAGGTAGCAAGGTAATGGCTGCCGTCATCGTTACCAGAACCGATAGCGCTGCAGCAATTGCGACACCGTAAAGGAAGCTGACATGGACGGTGAAGAGTCCGAGAAGAGCAATGCAGACGATAATTCCAGCAAAGAGAACGGCGCGACCAGATGTTTTAACTGCCGTTTTAACCGAGTCTTCTACGGATGCTCCGCTATGTAATTCTTGCCTAAACCTGGTCACGATAAAGAGTGCATAATCGATCCCGACACCTAACCCCACTAGAGCGGCTAAAAGCGGTGCAAAGGAGGCGGTTGAAACGAGATGGCTCATAAGCGCGACCGCACTAGACAAGATGGCAAGGCCAACCACGGCGACTAGAAGTGGAATTAGCGTTGCGACGACGCTGCCAAAGGTAACAAACAAAATGAGGGCCGCTGCCAAAAGGGCTATGCCTTCGGAAGAACCAGGTTTAGCCTGATTGGCTTGCTGTATCGCGTTTCCCAGCAATTCGATTTGAAGAGTGGAACTCTGGAAGCTCTGCGCGGTTTTAATGATCGCTTTAATTGCCGGTATTGGTACCGTGTCACCGAAGCCATCTAAATAGACGGTTGAAAATGCGACGGACCCATCTTTGCTGATGGCTGAAGAACGCTGAGCGAAGGGAGATTGAACTGAAGTGACATGACCAAGAGTCTGTAACTTGGCATCAACGGGATCAACTTCGGCTTGGGTAACAGGTGCGCCGTTCTTTCCGGCGAAAACAACTTGGATGCTCGCACCCTTTTCGGCTGGGTTGTGTGCAGTTAAGAGGTCTAATGCAATTTTGCTCTGAGTATTTGGAAGGGTAAATGAATCGCTGTATGCGGAACCTACTTTTTGGCTCCAACCGAGCATTCCGACGAGAAGAACGACCCAAATCAAAGCGGTCAATTTGCGGTGCTTATAAACGATTCCAGCTAGACCGGACATAGGAACCTCTTCGTTTTTACTTGATTATTGGATGCGCTAAGCGTATTTCATTCTCGGTGACTACGCGATTCATGCAAACGCTCCGTGGTACGCTGAATTATGGTGAAGAAAGAGTCGAAAACTCGTCCACCATCAATGATTAATGTGGCAAGACATGCGGGCGTTTCGCATCAAACAGTCTCTCGAGTAATAAATAAGGAGAAGAGTGTCAGCGAAAAAACTCGCTCCTTAGTCTTGAATTCAATTGAAATCTTAGGATATCGCCCTAATTCGGCGGCTCGTGCCTTAGTGACAGGTGATACATCGTCTATTGGAATTATCGGGTATAACACCAAGTTGTTTGGCCCAGCATCGACAATGCATGCGCTTCAGGCTAAGGCACGAGATTTGGGGTATGACGCTCATGTTATCTCACTAGAAACATTGACTCAGGATTCGATTATCGAGGCAATTAATGAGCAATCCTTGAGTGGTGTAAAAGGTGTCATCATTAATGTTCCCTACATTCAGGAATTTTCTATCACTGAAATTAATCGAATAAATATCCCCAAGGTATTTGTGGAGGGACCGACAGAAAATAATTTGTATTCGGTAAATGTCGACCAAGTGTATGGAGTCCGTAAAGCAGTTCAGTTTTTGATTGAAAAAGGTCATAAAAAAATTGCGCATATATCTGGTCCAAGAAATTGGTTTGAAGCTGAGCAACGTGTGATGGCATGGGAATCAACACTGGCTAAAAATAAATTGCAACCCTCCGTACTCGTCGAAGGCGACTGGTCCCCGCAGTCTGGATACAACGCCGCTTGTGAAATCATAAAGGAGGGTAGTTCGACTGCAATTTTTTGCGCGAACGATCAGATGGCTTTTGGTGTATATAAAGCTGCATATGAATCCAAATTAGAAATCGGAAAAGATATAAGTGTCGTGGGCTTTGATGGGCTACCAGAATCAGAATTTTTTATACCGGGATTAACAACAATTTTACAAAATTTTGACGAAATGGGGAGAGCAAGTTTGAATATGTTGCACAATATGTTCTCAAAAAATATGATTCAGAGAAGCAATATATTAATTAAACCGAAATTAGTCGTCAGAGAAAGCGTTGGAAGCCCGCGCTAGTGTGGCGTTGTTATAAGAACGTTATAGGAAATGCGTAGAAAATCTATTGACGGGCAACGGAAGAGAGAGTATTTTCTAGCGTTGTTAACGTTAACAAAGAATACGTTAACGTTCCTCATGGATGAGGTCCAAACAATGGAGGATGTACATGCGTAAATCTCGATTTTACGTCGGTATCACAGGTGCCGTTCTGATAGGGGCAACTGTGCTAACTGGCGTTTCTACAACATCTGCGAACGCAGCGGGTCGTTGGTGCACCGGAGTGAAGATTGTCGGATTCCCCGGCGGTCCTGCTGGTGGCGCTTTCGCTATTAACGTCTATAACGGCATGGTTCAAGCAGCAAAAGACCTTGGCCCACGCATGAAGTATTACTGGTCAAACTGGGATCCAAACCTTGCGACTACACAGTTAACTCAAGCCATTGCTCAAAAGCCAGATGCAATTGTTGGAATCATTGGCCAAATTGGTGATGCTTCAGCTGATCCTCTTATTGCTAAAGCATGGGCCCAAGGAACAATCATTGAGAATGCAAACGATGGCCTTGCAATCGCCGATGCCAAATACAACGCACAAGGCCAAGGTTATGTTGGCGCTACTAACTACACGGCTGGACAATCACTTGGCAATGAAGTTATTAAGCGTGATGCATTGGTAAAGGGCGATGAAGTATTTGTATGGGGACTTAAGGGTGCTGCTGGCGATCGAGCAAAGCGCACAATCGGTATCCTCGATGCCCTCACTGCTGCTGGTATGAAGATTGACTATCAAGAAATCGATCAAGCAACTAATACATCCGCTTCTGCTGGTACACCTACATTCGTCGGTGAGATGTCAGCACACCCAGGTATCAAAGCCGTGATCATCGATCATGGTGGCGTTACTTCAGCTGCTCAGACATTCTTAAAAGCAGCAGGGCTTGCTCCAGGAAAGGTATATGTAGCTGGTTTCGATATGTCTCCTGCCACTGCAACTGCCATCGAAGGTGGATGGGTAAGTCTCGTCATTGATCAACAGGAATGGTTACAAGGTTATATTCCAGTTCTCAACGCTTGCCTTACAAAGAAGTTTGGCTTCTCAGGACTTAATGTCAATACTTCTGCCGGATTTGTCGATAAGTCAAACATCAAAATGATTGCACCTTTGGCGAACTTGGATATCCGTTAAACCCTTCGAAAATCGTAAGGGTATATTGTGATGATTGATCGAGTGTCATTTTGACACTCGATCAATCTATAAATAAGAGAGGTTTACATTGAATTCCCAGGTGCCCGTAATCGAATTGAAAAATGTTACGAAGACTTTTGGAGAGGTTCGCTCACTCTCAGGAGTAAATTTACAAATCTATCCAGGCGAAATCGTCGGCTTACTTGGAGATAACGGTGCGGGTAAATCGACTCTTGTGAAGACAATTATGGGTTTCCATGAGCCGGATGCCGGCGGAGAAATTTGGTTTAAAGGCAAGCAGATAACTGGCTGGAGTGTGGCGAAAGCTCGAAGCCTTGGAATTGAAACAATTTATCAAGAGCGAGCACTCTGTGAACAGCAGCCAATCTGGCGAAATATGTTCATGGGCCGTGAAATTAAAAATAAGTATGGTGCCCTCGATGTAAAAAAAATGAAAGAAGAAGCAGCACGTTTAATGAGTGAACATATGGGTTTCACCTCCAATGCCGTCCATCCAGATAATCCGGTCATAACAATGTCCGGTGGCGAAAAGCAGGGTGTTGCCATTACCCGTGCACTGCATTTCGATGCAGAGTTAGTTATTTTGGATGAGCCGACGGTTGGCTTATCACTCTCCGAAACTAAGAAAACTTTAGATTTCGTTCAAAATATAAAGAAGAGTGGGCGTTCTGCCATTTTCATTGACCACAACATTTTTCATATTTACCCCGCTGTTGATCGCATGATCGTCCTTGATCGTGGCAAGGTAGCTGGGATGTATAACAAGAGTGAAATATCGATGGATGATTTGATTGAAGGTATGTATCGGGTAGCTCGAACAGGAACGCTAGAGGAGAAGAAATAAATGTCCGCTGACTTGACGCCGATGAGCATAAAAAATAATGCGGTGCGTCCGCCATCGTTCTGGAGAAGGTTTGGCTTGCAATTCGGTATCTGGTCTGTAGGTATCGTTATGTGGCTAACTTTCGTTGCCGTTGCCCCTGGAGCTTTTACCCACAAAGACATTTATTTAGCGTTTGCCGCTTCAACCCCACAATTTGCGTTAATGGCCATTCCTTTGACGCTCATCGTCATCACCGGAGAAATCGACTTATCCTTTACATCGATTATGGCACTCTCCACTTGCGCATTTTCTGAGTCCGCAAATAACGGGATTAATGTTTGGCTCTCACTTCTTATCGGTATCGCTGCTGGATGCGCATGCGGTTGGTTTAATGGATTCCTGGTTACCAAATTTGCGATTCCTTCGTTGGTCATCACTATTGGTACGCAGTTCCTATTTCTCGGAGTTGATTTAGCCTGGACTAATGGTTCTGGAGTTGCATTCACTGATAGTAAATACGCCACAATCTCCAAAATATTTGTGGGTACAAGTTTTCTAGGTATCCCCAATCCGTTCTGGTGGACAGTTATGGCGGCGGCGGCTTTATGGTTTGTATTGAATCGTACAAAGTTTGGCGCACACATTTTTCTGACTGGTGACAACAAAACTTCAGCTGAACTCATGGGAGTAAATGTCAAGAAAGTGAAAATCTTCACCTTTGTGATTATGGGTGCATTTTCAGCGATTGCCGGTCTTATGGCATCCCTTCAAATCAGTTATTTTTTTCCAACCGTGGGTTCAGGTTTCTTATTGTATGCGATCGCCGCGGTATTCCTCGGCGGAACGAGTGTATTTGGCGGCACCGGCTCTATAACGGGCACTTTTGTCGGCGCATTTATTATTGGTGCAATTCAAGCTGGAATTGTTGCTTCCGGAGTAAGTGCTTTCTATACAAATATTTTTTTCGGAGTCGTGATCGTGGTGTCGGTACTCTTACAAGCGATCATTAGTCGACGCGTTAAGAGTTAGGAATTTTCAGTGGCGATGATCCCATCGCCACTGAATCAAGACGTCAATAGACTGGGTAGGTGCTTAACAGTCGAGCAACAGTGAGTGAATTCATTTTTGACTCTGCATCCACGATGGCCAAAGGTAACTTTTCAATGCTTTACCCAACACCTGATTTGCAGGATGTAAAAGATGTCCATGATTTCCGAGTTGAAATCAGACGAATGAGATCAGTCCTCGGGTCCTGCCTTTCTTTGCTTGATCCAACTTGGGGGAAGAACTACCTTGATGAATTGAGATGGGTGGATGAAGTGATTTCGCCTGTTAGAAATGTGCAAGCGCTATTGGATCGATTTTCTAACTACCCGGATTCTATTAAGATCCGGAACGATCAATTATCAGAGCTCCTTCGGGAAGATCTTAGAAAGTGCCAAATGCAACTTCAATTGGATTTGACCCTGCCAACTTTTCAACAATTTCTTTCGTTCTTAAATTTTGAAACAAAGGAGTCAATTCCTTGCCTACATTCAAATGAACTAGTGATTAATTACCTTGAACGCTTCAATGCAACTGCATGGAGAACATTGTCGAAGGCTGCTATAAAAGCAGATGATGATCAACTTCATATGGTTCGGATTAAAGCTAAGAAGGTGAAATATCTTGCAGAAGCTTCGATCCCTGTCATTGGAAATTCGCTAAAAAAACATGCAAAAATTGCCTCCAAAATGCAGCGCGACCTGGGTTACTTGCAGGATTCAATTATGATGACAGCTGTTTCGAACTCTCCTGAAGTTTTGGAGTACGAGAAAAAGCAACGCAAACAGATCAAGAATGATTGGAGAAAATTTATTAAACGGAATTTTTGAGATCAAATCCGATATGAGCAGCATGGTCTCTACAAATGACAGCCAAATTGCGGGGATCATTCGCATTTTCTTTGAAATTAGAAACTTTTCCGACGATTTCGTGCCAAAAGTGGCATCGTCTATTTTCGTACTGGAGTGGTATCCTGCTGATCAGAATTGGTAGAATGGTTGGGTTCAATTGCTGTTAACGCTCGCAAGGAGTGTTTTGTTGGAATTTGGAGAGGTTCGCATGGCTCGGCGCAAGCCCTCAATATACGATGTCGCCAAAGTCGCAGGAGTGTCGCATCAAACTGTCTCTCGCGTCCTCAACGTACACGAAAATGTCTCAGATCCTATGCGGCAAAAAGTTCTTTCGGCAATGGCAGACCTGGAGTTCCGTCCCAATCAGACTGCAAAGGCGCTGGCCACAGGAAAGACATCAACGATTGGCGTCCTAAGTCACAACACCACTTTGTTTGGACCGGCGTCCATGTTGCATGCCGTCCAGAATTCGGCGCGAGAAGTGGGCTATACAGTCAATATCGTTTCCTTAAAATCTATTGACCACCAGTCGATTGTCGAAGGCGTTGAAGAATTGGTTAGAGTCGGAGTTGACGGAATTGTGATCATCGCGCCACTGTCTGAGGGTGATGGACCGCTACCCCATGTTTCGGATTATTTGCCAGCCGTTCTAGTTGAAGGTGAACCCAGCAGCGCAATTCCGTCCCTCAATTTTAATCAATTCTCTGGTGCGGCTATGGCGGTTGAACATTTGATTGCGCTCGGACATACGAAAATCGCGCATATCTCCGGGCCAAAAAACTGGTATGAAGCTCGGCAACGATTGGATGGCTGGCGCACAACGTTACTGAAATCTGGGCTCAAGGCCGATTTGATTGTCACTGGTGATTGGTCGCCTCAGTCCGGTTATGACGCCGTCAAAGAATTGCTGGCTCTCGGGAAGCCAACAGCAATTTTCGCCGGCAACGACGGAATGGCACTGGGTGCTCTTAAGGCGCTGAGTGAACTTGGAATCTCCGTCCCCACTCAGATGAGTCTGGTTGGGTTCGACAATATGCCGGAAGCGCCGTTTTTAGTGCCAAGTTTGTCCACCGTAAATCAAGATCTTGGAGAACTTGGTAGCCAATGCGTCAATTTGCTTGTAAAACTCATAAACCATGAGGAAACAGGCGAAATACAGTTGGCCTTCGAACCGGAACTTATTATCCGGGGTAGCACCGCGAGAGCAGGATTAAAGTAACAATCTTATAACGTTAGCAAAAAGGTGCTTGATCTTCCTTATGTTACCGGTAACAATTCCGACCAGGAAATATTTCACAAATAATGGGTCGGGATGGCGTGAAAATGCATTTAAAAAGGTTGACCAAAGTGCTTTATGGCGCTGCTTATTACAGCGAGTACCAACCCTATGAGCGGCTAGATGAGGATTTTGCTCTGATGAAAGAGGGCGGACTTTCAGTTATTCGGGTTGGTGAATCTGTTTGGGGAACATGGGAACCGGAAGAGGGCAAATTCAACCTTGAGTGGATGCAGCCGATTCTCGACAGGGCATTTGTAAGTAATATCGCAGTAATTCTCGGAACTCCAACTTATGCGGTCCCTTCATGGCTTTATCGCAAATTTCCCGAGATTGTGGCGCAACGATCCACCGGGCAACCTATTGCATTTGGCCATCGCCAAAACGTTGATTACTCAAATCCCATATTTCTGCGCTATGCAGAAAGAGTGATCCGCAAGATTGTTGAACGATATGCGGATCATCCGGCGATTATTGGGTGGCAAGTTGATAACGAGCCAGGGACCGAAATTCTGCATAATCCAAATGTTTTTGACGCTTTCCGTAAAAGTCTTGAGATGCAATACGGCGATGTTGAGAATCTCAATAAAAGCTGGGGACTGACATATTGGTCGCATCGAATTAATACATGGGACGAATTGTGGATCCCGGATGGAAATACTAATCCCTCATACCAACTGGCATGGCGCAAGTTTCAAGCGAGGATCACTACAGATTTTATTTGCTGGCAGCGATCCATTGTTCGCCCGCTTATTCCTGCACACCACTTCATTACAACATGTGTCGCACAAAATCGACCTGCTCAAGATGTGATGCAAATTGGCGAGGCCGTCGATGTGACAGCGGTGAATATTTACTATGCAACGCAGGATGGTTTGTCATATCCAAGGCTAGAGCGTGGGCCGGACGAGCAAATAGCTGGTCCGCTTTGGATTAAAGCAGATGGGGCAGCTGCGGTTCACTTGCAGGCTGATGTTGCACGCGCGATCCGTCAAGAAAACTTTCTCGTTACTGAAACTAATGCATTTTCTACTGGTCACGGATCAGCTGTTGGGATATTCCCTCCCTACCCAGGCCAACTCAAACAGGTTGCATTAGCCCTTATTTCCCGCGGTGCACAAATGGTCGAATATTGGCATTGGCACACACTGCCTTACGGAACGGAGAATTATTGGGGAGGCATTCTGGGGCACAGTCTCAAGCCCGCGCGAACTTTTGAATCTTTTAAGGACACCAGCAAGACTTTGAAAACTTTGGGTGATGAACTCGTGGGGCTTACTCCACAAAGCCCAGTAGCCATGATTCTCTCGTCGGAGAGTCGATGGGCACTTGAATTTCAACCGACCCTGCGCGATCGCCAAGGGTTTGGAGACACCAATTCATATGATCGTATATTGCATGCATTTTACGGAGGATTTTTTGCAAATGGACTTTCGGTTAATTTCTATGGTGACAATCAATTGCCAAGTGACCCGGAGGAGTTCTTGGCTCGTCATCCAATACTTTGTTTACCTTCTTATTACATATCAAATGACAACACTCTTAATTTTGCAATTGAATACGCAAGAATTGGTGGCCACGTAATCCTCACACCTCGAACTGGTTATGCAGATTCGATTGGCGTTATTCGTTCCGATGAGATGCCCGGAGTACTACGTGAGGCTGCTGGTGTTCGATATTCGGAATACAGCAATCTCACCAAACCAGTCAAAATCGCGACCGCCAGCGGCTCTCCACTGGGCAATGAATTGGGCACTGGTTTTGGTTGGATCGATTCTCTTGTTTCAGAAGGGGCGGAGGTCCTTGCCAGTTATGAGCACCCGTTCTTCTCGGCATTTGCCGCTGTAACTACAAACGAATATGGGAAAGGTCGAATGACATATGTCGGATCAATTCCGGATAGTTCTTTTGCTAAAGCCTTGGGGAAGTGGTGCGCCGACTTAGTCAAACGCACAGAGGCACCTTATTCCGCAAGCAAATCTGTAACCGTGAATTCCGCTAAATCTAAGGCCGGACAAAACTTGCATTTTATTTTTAATTGGAGCTGGACAGAGGCAGAAGTATTTGTGCCATTTTCAGCCACAGATCTTGACAGCAACAATCCGATAGATAAGGGCGAAGCAATACGCCTAAGTCCTTGGGGTGTAGCGGTCATTGCAGAGAAATCGTCACCATCGGATGAATAACCAACAAGGAGAGGTACGTAAATGAAAAGAAGAGGTCAAAGGAAGAAATTAATAGGCGCGTTCTTGGCTGCAAGCCTTTTATGCGTTGGAATTAGTTTGCAACCTGCAAGTGCTGCATCGTCAGTGACTGCGAGTGACTTTGCTAAGGCAATGAATACTCCAACGACATTGACATACTGGACTTGGGTACCAGGTTTGAATAAGGCAATTGCGCTATTCGAAAAACGTTATCCAAAAATCAAAGTTAATGCGATAAATGTTGGTCAGGGCGGTCCGCACTATCAGAAGTTACGCGTCGGCGCGACATCCGGAAAAGGCCTTCCTGATCTAGCTCAGATTGAGTTCCAGTACGTTCCGGCTTTTACTCAGATTGGGTTATTGCTCGATATCGCTCCTTACGTCAGTAAGACCTTTAAGACCAAGTTTGAGGCATGGACCATCAGTCAAGTATCTGGTCCAAAGGGTCAGATCTATGGGGTTCCTCAGGACACGGGTCCAATGGGAATGCTCTACCGTAAGGATATTTTTGACAAATATGGGATTGCAGTACCAAAGACGTGGGCCGACTTTGCGGCAGCAGCGGCGAAGTTGCACGCTGCCGATCCAACTGTCTATCTAGCTAACTTCGGGCCCAACGAAGCTGATGTGGCCACTAGTTTCGGGTGGCAGGCCGGAGCCCGACCATTTAAATCGTTGGGGAACAATAGTTACAAGATCAACGTAGATGATCCAGTCGCGCAGAAAATTGCTAAGTACTGGGCTGGTCTTGTAAGCGCAGGCACGGTCTCAACAGATCCAGCCTGGAACAATGACTGGTTCGCAGGGTTCGATAAGGGTAAGTACGCCACGTGGCTAACAGGAGCATGGGGTCCACTATTCTTGGCTGGACAAGCCAAAGACACCGCGGGACTATGGCGTGCAGCTCCACTGCCACAGTGGAGTGCTGGGCAGAGTGTCTCAGGCAACCGTGGTGGATCAAGTACCGCTGTTATCAAGGGCACAAAGAATCCAATAGCTGCGGCAACATTTGCAGAATTCTTGAATTCAGACCCAATCGCCACACCGTTGCTTTCGCAGGCTCCACAATTGCTATTCCCTGCAAGTAGCGCAGCTCTCCACGCACCAGCGTTCCTCAATGCCAAGGTAGCTTTCTTTGGTGGGCAACAGGCGAACAAAGTGTTCGTTGCGATTAATAAGACCGTAGCGAAGGATTTCGCCTGGAGTCCATTCACCGATCAGGTTTACCAGGAATGGCAGAACGACGTTGGAGTAGCCATTACCGGAAAGACGGATGTGGTTGCCGCGTTGGCTACGGAGCAGGGCAATATCTTGAAATACGCGCTAGATCAAGGCTTCACCGTATCTAAGTAATAGGTGAAGAGGTTGAAGTTAGGGCGGTCCTCCTGCCTTAACTTCAACCTTCCTTAATGAATTTCGAGTGATTTCATATAAGAATTGGAGCGGGTGATATTGGCTAAGAGATCACGACATGGCAAAGCGGGTCTCCTATTTGTAGCGCCCTTCATGGTTGTATTCATTTTAACTTTGGTAGTCCCTTTGGTTTATTCAGGGTATCTAAGTTTTTTTAGAAATCGACTGGTTGGTGGAGTTTCGTTTGTAGGAACAAAGAATTACATTCAAGCATTCCATGATCATGCCTTCTGGTCCGGACTTGAAAGAGTCGTGGGCTTCTTCTTCATTCAAGTGCCATTTATGTTGGCCGCGGCCTTAATTTTCGCACTTGTGATTGATAGTGGCAAATTACGATTTCCAAAAGTAATACGCATATTAATCTTCATACCGTACGCCGTACCAGCGGTGATCGCTGCGATCATGTGGGGTTATCTCTACGGCCCCAATTTTGGACTTCTCTCACAGATTTCTAGGTATTTACACACGCCATCCATTCACTTCCTTAATGGTTGGATGACGCTCCCTTCGATAGCCAACATCGTAACGTGGGAATATGTTGGTTACAACATGATCATCATGTATGCCGCGCTCAAGAGTTTCTCGACGGATCTGTATGAAGCAGCTTCTATGGATGGTGCAAATGGTTTTCAACTCGCCTGGCACATCAAGATTCCCCAATTGCGTCCGGCAATCTTCTTGTGCCTTATTTTTTCAGTGATCGGAAGTTTTCAACTCTTTACCGAACCATATCAAATGACGCCTTTGTCGCCGGCAGCACTCAATAATTCATTTACACCAAATATATATGCATATGACGAAGCATTTGTTTCGCAGAATATAAATTACGCAGCGACTATATCTTTTATGTTGGGTTTCGCTGTACTTATTGCTGCTTCGTTCGTGGGTCTGGTTTCTAGGCAGAGTAGGAAGAGAGCTATCAATGTTTAGGGCACAAAAGAAAATAAACAAAAAAAGTAATCTTCTAACATTGGTGATGCTTTGCTGTACCGCCTACTTTCTCCTTCCTTTGATCTGGCTCTTTATTACGACAACCAAAGATACAACCGGGATTTATTCCTCCTTTGGTTTGTGGTTTACAAAAGTCAATCACCTTTTTGCGAACGTTAAGGAGGTTTTTAGTCTCGATGACGGCCTATATGTGCATTGGATGGTAAATACCACAATTTATGCTGTAGTTGGAGCAACAGGGGCCGCTCTCATAGCAACGGCAGCTGGATATGGATTTTCAAAGTATGATTTTGGGCTGAAAAAACCTCTTTTTGGCGTTGTACTTGGTTCAGTCATGATTCCAATGACGGCGTTAGCAATTCCGACATTTCTCGTCTTTAGCAAAATACATCTAGTGAATACACGTTGGGCGATCATCCTTCCATCGTTGATTAGCCCCATTGGTGTTTATCTAATGCGTGTTTACTCGGATACCGCAGTTTCTCAAAATCTCTTAGAAGCCGCTCGCATCGATGGGCTCGGTGAACTACGTATCTTTTTCTCTATATCGCTAAGACTTCTTATGCCAGGTTTCATAACAGTGGTCCTATTGAGTATCGTGTCGATTTGGAATAACTATTTCCTCCCCTTGATTATGCTGAATTCACCCAATTTGCAACCTTTGACCGTCGGGCTTTCTGGGTGGGCGCAGAGTTCCATATCAGGCGCCAGCGGTGGAGATTCCTCTATTCAAGCGGCCGTGATTACTGGGTCGGCTATTTCACTCATTCCACTGATCATTGTCTTCCTTATCCTGCAACGGTTTTGGGAGAATGGTCTTTCGGCCGGATCAAACAAGGAGTGAGATCGTTACTCCCAAAAAGAGAAATTGTGGAACGATAATTATTTCAACAATCAACGGTAGTTTATAACTTGCTCGCGATCCTTTTGGTAAAGGCTCTAGAGTCGTCGGATTAATCGTGTATTTCATCCAATTTACGCCTAGTAGACTCTGCAGTCGCATCTTACAAAAGGATGAGCCCCGATAGCCCAATGGCAGAGGCAGAGGACTTAAAATCCTCCCAGTGTGGGTTCGACCCCCACTCGGGGCACGTTATTTAACATTCAAGCATAAAGTCATCTGTTTATTTACCTTTAATCATTTGAGAGTGAAATCAACAGTTGGCGGCAACGGCAAAGTATGATGTGGACGTTGGCCGTTGCTAGGAATCCTCACAGTGATAGGCAACTATTACGGGAGGGGGTTTGGCTAGAAACTCATGCTCAATGCGCCGCCTCTAAATCTAGTTTTATGGGTCATTTCAGTATGGCTACTCATTGGATTGCTAGGCATTCTTGCGCTTCACAGATTCACTTTTGTAGCCAGAATCCTTTTCCCGCTTGGAGGAGTGGCCGGTTTAGTCTTAGCGCTAGCCGCATTTCATTCTCTCGTTAATGGCGGCACCCAAAATCGACTTCTACCGATAGGTTTGCCTCAACTCCATTTTCATCTCTCATTGGATGCGCTTTCTTCATTTTTCCTTCTTGTTTTAGGTGTTGCCGCCTTTGGAATTTCAATATTTTCAGCAGGTTATTTTCGAAAATCAACCGGTACGTCGCCAGGATTGCTCTGTCTTGAGTTTCATTTCTTCCTGGCCAGCATGGCTTTGGTTCTTATTGCATCTGACGCTTATCTGTTTATGTTGGCGTGGGAGAGCATGGCTCTCTCTTCCTATTTTCTCGTAACTGCAAACCACCGATTGCCCAAGATTCGCACGGCAGGATTTCTCTACCTCTTAGTTGCGCATATTGGGGCGATAGCGCTTCTCCTTTCCTTTGGTGTACTTCAAGCAAATACTGGAAATTACACTTTTGCCAACATGCGGATGCAATCACTCTCCCCTTTTTGGGCTTCAGTTGCTTTTCTCTTAGCAGTTTTTGGATTTGGCGCTAAAGCTGGAATTTTGCCGTTACACATCTGGCTTCCGGAAGCACATCCCGCTGCGCCATCACCGGTATCAGCGCTGATGAGTGGCGTTATGTTGAAGATGGCAATATATGGAATGTTAAGAGTGAGTTTTGATCTTTTGCGCATTCATATTTGGTGGTGGGGTGTGCTCTTGCTCGTTCTCGGATTAGCAACCGCGCTATTTGGAGTGGTTTTCGCGGCAGTTCAATCGGATATGAAAAGATTACTGGCTTATTCATCGATAGAAAATATTGGTTTACTTTTTGCAGCAATGGGACTTGCTCTGCTTTTCAGTTCATATGGGATGAATACGATCGCGGCGTTGGCGCTTACGGCATGCTTGTTTCATGTGGCCGTGCATGCCCTATTTAAGAGCCTCCTGTTCTTAACTACAGGCTCGGTTCTACATGCCACCGGCGAGCGAAATCTGGGTCGACTGGGCGGCTTAATTCGCTTCATGCCGTGGGTTGCCTGGCTTGCCTTGATCGGCGTACTTGCTAGCTCTGGGATTCCACCATTTTCAGGATTTATTTCCGAATGGCTCCTGCTTCAGAGCTTCCTTTTTACTTCAGCGTTACCACAGCCATTCCTGAATATGTTAATTCCCGTGGCCACGGCGTCTATTGCTTTAACAGCAGCTTTGGCCGGTTATGTGATGGTGAAGTTCTTTGGTGTTGTTTTTCTGGGTCAACCCCGTGAAGAAAAACTGAATCAGGCTCACGACGCAAACCTTTTTGAAAAGATTGGCATGGCTTGGCTTGCAGTAATAACTATTTCGTTGGGGCTTGCACCAAATTTCATTATTAAACTAATCGATCCAGTTACTCGTGTTTTAGTTAACCAAGGTTTGGCGGCACAATCAAAATCCAGTGGCTGGTGGTTGTTGACCCCAACCTCATTAGAGAGGGCTAG
>Ga0097691_1001759_pt1 | contig 15392 bp, 14 predicted proteins | sample NGESurdeep072012_8_FD_72858 | JGI IMG/M metagenome (GOLD analysis project Ga0097691, IMG submission 72858) | Arctic peat soil microbial communities from Barrow, Alaska - NGEE Surface sample 210-1 deep-072012 | ecosystem: Environmental > Terrestrial > Soil > Wetlands > Peat ... | reverse complement strand
GGCACGAGGCCGAACGGCTCGGCGTGCCGTTCCTCGGCGAAGTGCCGCTGCACATGACCATCCGCGAGAAATCGGATTCCGGCCTGCCGGTGGTCGCCACCGAGCCGGACGGGCCGCATGCCAAGATCTATCGTGAAATCGCCGCCAAGGTGCTCGAACAGATCAGGGGCGGCGCGGATTCCGGGCGCGCCGCGCCGAAGATCGTGATCGAGGCTTAGACTTAGACTTGGGCTCTTCCGCCGGTACGCGCCGCCGTGCAAGTCAAACGGCGGCGCTGGACGCATTTATCAGCAGGATTGTATTGTTCGACCGCGGCGTTGTGGGCGCCGGTGGGAGTAAACGATGATCGCGCGAACCGCGACCTGGCTCGGCCTTGGCGCTATCGTTCTTGCCGCGACGTTCGGTTGCGGCCGCGCTTACGCGCAAGCGGATGGGCAGATTCTCACCGCGCCGGCCGTTCCCAAGGTGCCCGCCGCCTTGCCGCAGGACCTCGCCTTCGGCCGCTTCATCGCCCTCATTCGCGGCCATCTGCTCACTGGCAAGGAGTTGGTCGGCCAGCGCCAGTGGAATGCCGCGCATCCGCATTTCAGTTTTCCGACCGAGGAAATCTACGGGATCATTCGCGAGCAGCTGCGCACCTATAAGACGCCGCCGTTCGACGGCGCGCTCAAGGCGCTGACGCGCACGGTTAAGGCGCACAACGCCAAGCAATATCCGAAGGCGCTGAAAAAGGTGGAAGACGCGCTCGCCGCCGCCGATGCCGGCCTGAAGGCCCGGCAGCCGAACTGGCCGCGCTTTGTAGTGGAGGTGGCCATCGAGACGTTGAAGGCCGCTCCCGACGAATTCGACGACGCGGTCGCTCAGGGGCGCATCGTGCGTCCGATCGGCTACCAGACCGCGCGCGGCTTCATCTTGCAGGCGGACCGGATGATCGAAAACGTGGCGCCTGAGCTCGCGGCCAACAATGCAGCGGCGCTGAGCGAGCTTCGCGCCGGATTTGCGCAACTCAAGCAGGCCTTCGCCTCCGTGATCGCGCCCAAACAGGCGGTGATGGATTACTCCGCGGTCCTCGGCATCGTGGCGCGGGTCGAATCGGCAGCCGGAAAGCTCAGCTGAGCGCACTGACGTTACCGGCGCACCAATTCGAGCGGGCTCGATTGGCGGGAACGGGGTCGGCGCCCGCCTTGATGCAATATCTGCATTGCTCGCATGCGTGCCGCAGGCTACGCCATAGGTCACATTGACGTGGACCTGGTTTTGGCGTTCCCCACAAGCGATCCGTCAATCCTGACAGAGCTTTTCAAGAGAAATTGGAGCTGGAATCGAATGAAACGCCGACAGTTTCTTGGCGCAGCGGGCGCCGGGCTCGCAGTCGCCACGATTGCAAAGCCCGCGATTGCGCAATCAAGCCCCGAAGTGAAATGGCGACTGACGTCGAGCTTCCCGAAGTCGCTGGATACGATCTACGGCGCTTCCGAAGTGTTTACGAAGGCGGTGGCCGAAGCAACCGATAACAAGTTCCAGATTCAAGGCTTCGCCGCCGGCGAAATCGTTCCCGGTCTGCAGGCAGCCGACGCGGTCAGCAACGGCACCGTCGAAATGGCGCACACCGCGTCTTACTACTATGTCGGCAAGGATCCGACCTTCGCGTTGTTCACGGCGCAGCCGTTCGGCCTTAATGCCCGCATGCAGTCATCGTGGATGCATTTCGGTGGCGCTATCGATCTCGCCAATGAGTTCTACAAGAAATACAACTTCATGGCGCTGCCGGCCGGCAATACCGGCACGCAGATGGGCGGCTGGTTCCGCAAGGAGATCAAGGAAGTTGCCGATCTCCAGGGCCTGAAATTCCGGATCGCGGGATTTGCCGGACAGATTTTCTCTAAGCTCGGCGCCGTGCCGCAGCAGGTCGCTGGCGGTGATATCTATCCCGCGCTGGAGAAGGGCACGATTGATGCGGCCGAGTGGGTCGGTCCTTACGACGATGAGAAGCTCGGCTTCTATAAGGTCGCCAAGTTCTACTACTACCCGGGTTGGTGGGAAGGCGGCGCGATGCTGCACAACTTCATCAATCTCGCAAAGTGGAACGAGCTGCCGAAAAGCTATCAGTCGATCGTGAAATCGGCGTCCGAGATGGCGCACAACTGGATGCTGTGCAAATACGACGCCGGCAATCCGGCTGCGCTCAAGCGGCTGGTCGCCGGCGGCGCGCAGCTGCGTCCGTTCCCGCAGACGGTGATGGAGGCCAGTTACAAGGCCGCCACCGACACCTACAATGAAGTCAGCGCCAAGAACGCCGAATTCAAGAAGGTCTACGACAGCATGGTCGCCTTCCGCGGCGACGAATATCTGTGGTGGCAGGTGGCGGAGCTGGGCTTCGACTCCTTTATGGTCCGCGTGCGCTCACGCGGCTAGCCGCCGTTCCCTGCATTTCGCGACGAATTTTGCCCCCGCCCGAACCGGGCGGGGGCCTTTTCTTTTGTGGCAAACCGGCTGGATTTCGTCCTCGCAAAGCGCCATCCTCTACGGAAAATTGCTCGGAAAACGCCAAAGCTAATCGAAAAAAGAGCTAACCACCGGAGGGAGACGCTCGAAATGAAACGTCGTCAATTTCTTACGGCGATTGGGGCCGGCGGTGCCGGCGCCACCATCGCCATGCCGGCAATCGCGCAGTCGATGCCCGAGGTAAAATGGCGCTTGGCGTCGAGCTTCCCCAAGTCGCTCGACACCGCCTTCGGCTCCAGCGACACGCTGGCCAAGATCGTCGCCGAAGCGACCGACAACAAGTTCCAGATCCAGGTCTTCGGCCCCGGCGAGATTGTTCCGGGGCTGCAAAACGTCGATGCGACGACCAACGGCACGGTCGAAATGTGCCACACCGCCGCCTACTACTTCATCGGCAAGGATCCGACATTCGCCCTGTGCAATTCGGCTCCGTTCGGGCCCAACGCGCGCCAGCAGAACGCCTGGTTCAACGACGGCGGCGGCAACCAGCTGATCAACGACTTCGTCAAGAAGTTCAATCTCTACGCCATGCCGGGCGGCAACACCGGCGCCCAGATGGGCGGCTGGTTCCGCAAGGAGATTAATACCGTCGCCGATCTCAAGGGACTCAAGATGCGCATCGGCGGCTGGGCCGGCAAGACGCTTGGCAAGCTCGGCCTAGTCGCGCAGCAGCTGGCCGGCGGCGACATCTATCCGGCGTTGGAGAAGGGCGTCATCGACGCCGCCGAATGGGTCGGGCCGTATGACGACGAGAAGCTCGGCTTCTACAAGGTCGCCAAGTACTACTACTACCCGGGCTGGTGGGAAGGCGCGACCGCTCTCCACTTCTTCCTCAACCTGCAGAAGTGGAACGAGCTGCCGAAGAGCTATCAGGCGATCATGACGGCGGCCGCGGCCTATGCCAACACCGACGTGCAGGCGCGCTATGATTCCCGCAACCCGGCGGCCTTGAAGCGCCTGATCGCCGGCGGCGCCCTGCTGCGGCCGTTCAGCCAGCCGATCATGGATGCGTGCCTCAAGGCCTCGAACGAGGTCAACGCCGAGACCGCGGCCACCAACCCCGACTTCAAGAAAATGTTGGAAAGCCTGACCGCATTCAAGAACGAAGAGTACCTGTGGTGGCAGGTGGCCGAATACCCCTACGATGCCTTCATGATCCGCACCCGCCCGAAGGGCTGAAGGTGCATCCGGGGCCGGCGCGAGCCGGCCCCGTTCGCGTTGCGTCGGCGTTGTTGCGGAATTTGCTGGCCGGTTCACCCGCCCGCGGCGTGCTCGACTTTAATCGAACACCGCGCGACTGGAGTTAGCGGGTCCCGTTCGCCATGGCGGGCGAAGCATCAACTACACCGACAATGACTACCAGTGGGTTCCAGGTCGCGGAATTGGGCTACGATTCCTTCATGGTTTGCCACTCGCGCGGCTGATTGGCGTGCAAAGCAAACGGCCCTGGAACCTTGGTTCCGGGGCCGTTTTTTTTAATTGAAGTCGACGCAGAGCTACTTGAATTGCGGCGGCTCATTAAAGTCGAGCGGCGGCAAATCGATTTGCGGGATCTCGATCTTTACCTTGTTCGGATCGATGGTCGACGCGGCGCCCTTGTAGTGCATGACCATGGCCGGAAATAGGATCACCAGCAGCACCATGATCACCTGGATCACCACGAACGGCATGGCGCCCCAGTAGATCTGCCCAGTGGTGACCGGCTCCATGCGCTTGCCGGTGAGGCGGTCGACATACGATTCTTTCGGCGCGACCGAGCGCAGATAGAACAGGGCGAAGCCGAACGGCGGGTGCATGAACGAGGTCTGCATGTTGACGCCGAGGATGACGCCGAACCAGATCAGGTCGATGCCGAGATGCTGGGCGGCAGGGCCGAGCAGGGGGATGACGATGAAGGCGAGCTCGAAGAAGTCGAGGAAGAAGGCGAGCACGAACACGAAGGCGTTGACGAAGATCAGGAAGCCGAACTGCCCGCCGGGCAGCGACACCAGCAGGTCCTCGACCCAGATGTGCCCGCTCACGCCGTAGAAAGTGAGCGAGAACACGCGCGCGCCGAGCAGGATGAAGAGCACGAAGGCCGACAGCTTGGCGGTGGATTCGACGGCCTGGCGAACCAGGTCCCAGGTCAGCCGGCGCTTGAGGGCGCCAAGGATCAGCGCGCCGCTGGCGCCCATGGCGCCGCCTTCGGTCGGGGTGGCGACGCCGATGAAGATCGTGCCAAGAACCAGGAAGATCAGGAACAGCGGCGGCACCATCACGAACGTGGTCTGCTGCGCCATATGCGACAGGAAGCGGAAGCCGGTGAAGCGTGCGACGATCCAGTTCACGATCGCGATGCCGAAAGCGAACATGATCCCAAAGAACATGGTGAGCACGACAAAGTCGGCGCCGTGCGTGTCGGAATGCCGCATCATGAGCCACCCGAACACGCCGCTCACGATTGCCAACAAAGCGAGCGATATCAGACCGCGGCTGCCGTCGGCCTCGCGGAAACCGACGGCTTCAAACGGAAGGCCGGGTGTTGCTTTCGGGAACAGCAGCGTGACCAGGAATATGTAGCCGGCGTAGAGGCCGGCGAGCATGATGCCGGGAATGAAGGCGCCCTCGTACATGTCGCCAACCGACTTGCCGAGCTGGTCGGCCATGACGATGAGCACCAGCGAGGGCGGAATGATCTGCGCCAGCGTGCCGGAGGCAGCGATGACGCCGGAGGCCACGCGCCGATCGTAGCCGTAGCGCAGCATGATCGGCAACGAGATCAGGCCCATGGAAATCACCGACGCCGCGACCACGCCGGTGGTGGCGGCGAGTAGTGCGCCGACAAAGATCACCGCATAGGCAAGGCCGCCGCGCACAGTGCCGAACAATTGCCCGATGGTATCGAGCAGGTCCTCCGCCATGCCGGATCGTTCGAGTACCAATCCCATGAAGGTGAAGAACGGGATCGCCAGCAGCGTATCGTTGTTCATCACACCGTAGACGCGCTCGGGCAGGGCTTGCAGGAAGTCTGGCACGAACAGGCCGAACTCGATGCCGATAAGCGCGAAGATCAGCCCGACTGCACCGAGTGAGAAGGCGGCCGGATAGCCGAGCAGCAGGAACACCACCAGGGCCCCGAACATAATCGGCGCCATGTTGTGGATGAGAATGGCTTCCATTCAGAACTCCGGGACCGCTACGGGCGCTCAGCGCTTCTCGATTGCTTCGACAATATGCTCGACCTCGGCTTCGAGGGCGTGGACCTGTGCGGCATGCGGATCCGGAATGAGGTCGCGCATCACCGCGATGCGCTTGATCAGTTCCGAAACGCCTTGGATCAACAGCATCGCGAAGCCGATCATGACCAGCGACTTGGCCGGCCATTGCGGCAGACCGCCGGCATTGCCCGATTGCTCATTGATCTCGACCGAGCGAAGGAAGAATGGAATGCCGGTGATAACCATGATGATGGCCAGCGGCAGCAGGAAAAACGCATGCCCCACCGCGTCGATGCTGTCGCGTACGCGCTTCGGCAGCATGTTGTTCACGATGTCGATGCGGATGTGCTCGTTGTCGAGCAGCGTCCATGGCGCGCACAGCAGGAACACGACGCTGAACAGCACCCATTGCAGCTCGAGCCAGGAGTTCGATGAGGTGTCGAAAATCTTGCGCACGGTGGCGTTGAGCGCCGAGACCACCACGGCGGCGAGGATCAGCCACGCCAGACGTTTGCCGATCCAGGTGGTGGCGGCGTCGACCACACGCGTCACCGGCAGCAACGCCTTGAGTAATGCGTCGAGGGCGCCCACTTGCTTCTCTCTCCCCTCTGCTGCGCCGAGGCGGTACCGCCGGCTGGCTTTTCTTTATTTTTGCTTTATGTCCCCATGGCTTGGCCGAGGCCAAGCCCCCCACCTTAATCCGATGCCGGCATGAGCCGTCAATGGAGAAGTTGCTAGTAGATCGGGGGCGGGGATCCGCCCCGGCGCCGATGTTCAGCCGCCGGCAGGCACGGCCGAGCGGTCACCGGCGCGCGCCGGGAGGGCTGAAACTCATGGTTAACGAACTCTAAACCCTCAGTTAACTACGGTGACGCTACAAAAGCCGTCGGCCTGTCCTCAAGGGGAGCTGGCCGCGCATGTCCTGGCCGGCCTGCCGGCATCGTGCGCGGCACGCGAGGTGGAACATGCGGCAGTTCACGATCGCCGAGCGGCTGATAGCGGCCACCCTGTTGCCGCTCTCCGCCATGTTGGCGGTGCCGTATTTGACCGCAGCGCTACTGCCGTTTCTTGGCGAGGCCAATGCCGTCTATGCCCGCATCGTCATCGGGCTCGCCGCCATCGGCCTGGTGGCGGTGGCGGTTCTGGCGATTGCGCGCGGAATCGCGCGCCCGCTGGCCGAGACCGCCGATACGATCGACGCCATCGCCTATGCGGAACTTGCGTCCGCCCCCGCCATTGCCGCCCAGCCGGGGCGAAATCGCGCGTCTGATGTCTGCCACCGACAGACTTGCGGAGGTCCTGGTTGAACGTCAGCGTCGCGAGCTGGTTCATAACGATCTCGATCGCACCTGGCAGGCGTCGCGCCGCGTCAATTTGTCCAATCTGGCACGCCAGGTGGAGGTCGCGACCGAGGGCGGCATCCAGCCGATCGTCGTCGGCGCTTCGACCCTGCAATTTAAAGCCGAGGACATGCTGGCGGCGCTGGAGGCCGTTCGGGCGGCCTTCGACGAGACCGCTCGCGCTGCCGAGGGCTCGCGGGCCATGAACCAGGCTGCCGGCCAATTGTCCGACCAGGTGATGCAGGCTATCGCCGAGATCTCGGAGCAGGTGGGGCGCGGCAGCGGCCTCGGCCGCGAAGCGGTAGCGCGTGCCAATGCTTCGCGCATGACCATCGATGCGCTCACCAAGGCGGCCAATCAGATCGGCGACATTGTCTCAGTGATCGACCAGATCGCTGCGCAGACCAATCTGCTGGCGCTCAATGCAACCATCGAAGCGGCACGCCGGGGCGAGGCCGGGCGCGGCTTTTCGGTGGTGGCCTCCGAGGTCAAGACGCTGGCGACCCAAACCGGGCAATCGACTGAACGGATCGGCGCCAAGGTTGCCGAGATTCAATCCGCCACGCGTGAAGTCGTGGCGTCGTTGTCCGGCGTCGCCGAAGCCATCGATCAGCTCTCCGATGTCACCCAATTGGTATCCGCGGCGATCGAGCAGCAGCGCGCCGCGACCGAGAATTTCGCAGTCAGCGCGCGCGAAACCAGCGCCGCGGCGTCCGATGTCGCCGGGCGCATGGTCGGGATCGCCGACATGGTGGAACGCTCGCGCGCAACCGCGCAGGACGTCTCCGCCGTGGTCGCGCAGATGCAAGCGACGTCGCACACGTTGTGCCGCGAAATCCCCGACATCGTCCGCAAGGCGGTCAAGGCCGATTTGCGCGAATTCCCGCGCCACGAAGTGAACCTGCCCGCGCGCCTGGAACAGGCCGGCGTCATCGCCGACGTTTATGTCCATGACATCAGCGAAGGCGGCGTACGCATTGACGTTGCGGACCATCTTGCGGTCGGCGATCAGATCGCGCTGACATTCCCGGGCATGAAAGCGATTGCCGGCACGATCGTGCGTAACGGCGGCGACAGCTTGGGTGTGTGTTTCACGCCGTCGCGGCTGCGGCCGGAGGAATTGCGCGATCTCGTGACGGCGCCGGAGCGGGCTGCTTAGTCTTTATTTGAGCATGATCTTTTCCGAAAACCGGTTCCCACTCCGGATCAAGTCCGGGCCGGCTTTTTCGGGAGCATGCTCTAGCCGCCGGTCACGCTCATATGGCGCGACAGCGCCGGCTGCTGGTGGCGGCGATCGATCACGAAATCATGCCCCTTGGGCTTGCGGGTGATGGCCTCGTCGATCGCGGCATGGATCAGGTCGTCGCTTTCCGAGGCACGCAGCGGCGTGCGCAGGTCGGCGGCGTCGTTCTGGCCGAGGCACATATAAAGCGTCCCGGTGCAGGTGATGCGCACGCGGTTGCACGACTCGCAGAAGTTATGAGTCATCGGGGTGATGAAGCCGAGTCGTCCGCCGGTCTCCTTGACGCGCACATAGCGCGCCGGTCCGCCAGTGCTGTAGTCGATGTCCTCGAGCGTGTAGCGATCGGCGAGACGCGCACGCACCATCGACAAGGGCAGATATTGGTCGAGGCGGGTTTCGCCGACGTCGCCGAGCGGCATCACCTCGATCACGGTGAGGTCCATGCCGCGGCCGTTCGCCCATTCGAGCAGGCCGGCGATTTCGTCCTCGTTGACGCCCTTGAGCGCCACGGCGTTGATCTTCACATGCAATCCGGCCGCCTGCGCGGCGTCGATGCCGGCTAACACCTTGTCGAGATCGCCCCAGCGTGTGATGGCGCGGAACTTGTCGGCGTCCAGTGTGTCGAGCGAAACATTGATGCGCTCGACGCCGTGCGCCTTCAGCTCGGAGGCGTATTTCTCCAGTTGCGAGGCATTGGTGGTGAGCGTGAGTTCCTTGAGCGCACCGCTGGCGAGGTGGCGCGATAGCGAGGACACCAGCGTCATGATGCCGCGCCGCACCAGCGGCTCGCCGCCGGTCAGGCGCAGCTTGGTCACGCCCTTGGCGATGAATGCACTGCACAGCCGGTCGAGTTCCTCGAGGCTGAGCAAATCTGCCTTCGGCAGAAAGGTCATGTGCTCCGACATGCAGTAAACGCAGCGGAAATCGCAGCGGTCGGTCACCGAGACACGCAAATAGGTGATGGCGCGCGCAAACGGATCGATAAGTGAGCGCAAACGGGCGCCGGCGCGATCGAGTTCGACTGTGGAGGTGCCGTTAGGCGATGCCATCATCCGTCCCCGCGATGCGGATTCCGCGTTCCGCTCTGCGTATATATATAAGAGTACTGGCCGATAATGGCCATAGCGTTCAGAGCGCCGCTGCGCGCGCTAACGCGGCCGCGAACTTAGTCGCGGTGCAGTCAAACCGAATGCTTGCGGGGTTGCGCTAGCGCTGCGGCGGCGGCGGTGCGGACGGCCAGGGCGCGGGCGCTTGCTGCTGCGCCGGTGCTGCCGAAATCGGGGCAGGAGCGGGCGCCCGCGTGGTGGCCGGCTTGGCGGAAGTCTTTTTCTTGGGCGCGGGCTTCTTGACCGACTTCGGCGCCGGCGGCGCCGGCGTGAGTTCCACGACCACCGGATTCGGCCGCAACTGCGTGGGGTTGCCGGTCATCGCGATCGGTTCGATGTCTTCCGTTTCCGGCTGGTAGCCCTTGAGCGTGAAGGTGACGGTCAGTGGCGCACTGACCGGCAGCGCGAGCGCGCAGGGCGTGCGGCAGGTTTGTCCGTTGGACGTCTTGGCTTCGGCGCCTGGCGGTTCGGATTCGAAACGCACGGCGTCCATAATCGGCGATGGCTTCAACGCGTCGAGATTCGATGAACACGCTGCGAGACCAAGCGCAGCGCTCACGATCATAATGACTCGGTACATCGTTTTAATCCGTCCACTCGAGCGACAGAGGTCGCCCGCCCATCACCAGGATATGGGTGCGGTCATGGGCAGGCAACCTGTCGCGCCCCGTTAACCTTACCGCGTTAACCATACGGCATATGGCTATCATCATTGTGCGGAAAAAATGGCAGCAACGGACGCCGGCAATTGCGCGAAGTGGCTGATGATGCGGTCTGGCCCGAATTCGGACACGGGGCGTTCGCTATAGCCGAAGTCGACGGCGATGACCGGGATACCGGCCGCGCGCGCGGTGCGGATATCGGTGGCGGAATCGCCGATCATGATCGCGCGTTGCGGGCTTCCGCCGGCGGCCGCGATCGTACGGCGCAGGACTTCCGGATCGGGCTTCTGAATGCCGAAGGTATCCTGTCCGCAGATCGCCTCGAAGCGGCCGGCAATTTTGAGTTCTTCGAGCAGCAGCACCGATAACCGTTCGAGCTTGTTGGTGCATACGGCAAACTGGCAGCCACGGCCGGCGAGCACATCGAGCGCGTCGATGAGCCCGGGGAAGGGCTGCGAACGGTCGGCAATATGCGCGGAATAGTGCGCGATGAAATCCGCAAACATTTGTTCGAGCTTCGCCGGCTCAACGACGCGGCCTTCCGTCTCGATACCGTGCGCGATCATCGCCCTGGCACCGCCGCCGATCAGGTTGCGCGCGGTCAGGTAGGCGACCTGCGGCAACCCTTCCCGCGCGAACACCACGTTGAGGGTGTCGATGAGATCGGGCGCGGTGTCGATCAGGGTGCCGTCGAGGTCGAAAACGATGGTGTGGGCGGGCATGGCGGGAGCAGCTAACGCCCGCCTGTGATCGATGCAAGGCCAATTGCCACGGCAGCCCAAGCGCATGATCCCAAAAAAGCCTGCCCCGAACTTGGATTCCGAGGGTGCGAGTCGGTTTCCCGCCTTCGCGAAGCCCGCTTCGGCGGGCGAAGAGAGGTCGGACAAGATCATGCGTCCGCAAAAGACTAAATGATTTTCGACTATTCAGGCACGGCGATCGGGGTTAGATAAGCGGGCATTAAAATTCTTGATCCACCAATCAAATTCTCAGCCGGTGACGATGAACGCCGATGCCCAGAAACGCGCAGCCGCTGCTCGCGCCGTCGAATTTGTGCAGCCCGGCATGCGCCTCGGGCTCGGCACCGGGTCAACCGCGAAGCATTTCGTGGAGCTGATCGGCGAGCGCGTTCGCGCCGGCCTCGACATCGTCGCGGTGCCGACGTCGGAGGCTACCCATGCCGACGCCAAGCGCTACGGCATTTCGCTGACCACGCTGGACGAGACGCCGGAGCTCGATCTGACCGTGGACGGTGCCGACGAGATCGCGCCCGGCTTGAGCCTGATCAAGGGCGGGGGCGGCGCGCTGCTGAGGGAAAAGATCGTTGCGGCGGCGTCCGCGCGCATGATCGTGATCGCCGATCAGAGCAAATGGGTTGCCGCGCTTGGCCGCTTTCCGCTACCGATCGAGGTGGCCCCGTTCGGTTTTTCGGCGACGCGGCGGGCAATCGAGAAGGCAATTGCCGCGATCCAGCGGCCTGGGCCGCTCACCCTGCGGCAGGGCAAGGACGGCCATGCTTTCGTCACGGATGGCGGCCACTGGATCATCGACGCCGCGCTTGACCGGATTGACGATCCGAAAGCGGTGGCGCATGCGCTTTCGGGTATCCCGGGGGTGATGGAGCATGGTCTGTTTGTCGATTTTGCCCAGATGGCCATTATCGGCGGGCCGGACGGTATCAAAATCGTCGAGCGGCCCTGAGTTATCGAGCCAAACGGAGTTATGATGATGCGTTTCATGCAAGCCACTCACCGCGCAGGCCGCTGGGCCGCGGTTGCGTTCGCGCTGGCCATAGCCAGCCCGGCCGCGCACGCCCAGCAGCCATCGGCAGCGGCAATGTCGACCGCCAAGGAAATTGTCGCCGTCACCGGGGCCACTAGCTTGTTCAACCCGCTGATCGCCGGCGTCGTCGAGCAGGCTAAGCTTGTGTTCCTCCAACAGAACCCGAGCTTGGCCAAGGATCTCAACGAGATCGCCACCAAACTGCGCAGCGACTTGGCGCCTCGCTTCGACGAGTTGGTCAATGAGGTGGCCCGAAATTATGCGACCTTCTTCACCGAGCAGGAACTCAAGGACGTGCTCGCGTTCTACAAATCACCGGCCGGCAAGAAGCTGGTCTCCGAGCAGCCAAAGGTCGTCGATGCGAGCCTGAAATTCGCGCAAACTTGGGCGAACAGTCTTTCCGACCAAGTGATCGCGAAGATGCGCGAGGAATTGAAGAAAAAAGGGCACGCCCTTTGACAAGCGATGACCGGATCGCCGTCCGGCGGGCTTGGATAATGGCGCGATAGCGGCTGATGGCGGACCACGACGCCGACCTTTTTGTCATCGGGGCGGGCTCCGGCGGCGTACGCGCCGCGCGCATCGCATCGAGCTACGGCGCGCGCGTAATGATCGCGGAGGAATTCCGGGTCGGCGGCACTTGCGTGATCCGTGGCTGCGTGCCGAAGAAGCTTTTAGTCTATGCCTCGCGATTTTCCGGCGAATTTGAGGACGCCGCCGGTTACGGCTGGACCGTCCCCGAGCCGAAATTCCACTGGCCGACGCTGATCGCCAACAAGGATCGCGAGATCGCGCGGCTGGAAGCCGCCTATATCACCACGCTCGAACGCTTCAACGTCAAGCTGCTTAAGAGCCGCGCCGTGCTGGAGGACGCCCACACCGTGCGTCTCCTGTCGAGCGGCGCACGCGTGCGCGCGGAGACGATCCTAATCGCGACCGGCGGCTGGCCGCACCCAGGCCCGAAAATTCCGGGCCTCGAACACGTGATCTCCTCGAACGAGGTGTTTCATTTGCCGGAGCTGCCCAAGCGCATCGTCATTCAGGGCGGCGGCTACATCGCGGTGGAATTCGCCTGCATCTTCGCAGGGCTCGGCAGCGAGGTGACGCTGGTCTATCGCGGCGAGAATATCCTGCGCGGCTTCGACGACGACGTGCGCGAGCACTTGCGTTCGGAGATGCGTGGGCGCGGCATCACGGTCACCTGCGGCCATACCGTCACTGCGATCGAGAAGGCCGGCGACAAATTGGTGACGCGGCTGTCGGATGACAGCACGGTCACCGTCGATAAGGTGATGTTCGCGATCGGACGCCGCCCAAATATTATGGGGCTCGGTCTGAAGTCGGTGGGCGTCAAGCTCGCCGAGCACGGCGGCATTGCCGTCGATGAGTATTCGCGCACGTCGGTTGCGAATATCTACGCGGTCGGCGACGTCACCAATCGCGCCAATCTGACCCCGGTCGCGATCCGCGAAGGCCATGCCTTCGCTGACACGATCTATGGCGGCAAGCCGACTCCGGTCGATCACGCCAATGTGCCGACTGCCGTGTTCTCCGAGCCTGAGCTCGGCGTCATCGGCCTGACCGAGGCCCAGGCGCGCGAGCAGCTTGCCAAGGTCGACGTCTACAAGACCAGTTTCCGGCCGATGAAGGCGACGCTCGCCGGGCGCAATACCCGCTCCTTCATGAAGCTCCTGGTCGACGGCATCACCGGCCGCGTGGTCGGCTGCCATATCGTCGGCCCCGACGCCGGCGAATTGATCCAGCTGGTCGGGGTGGCGGTGAAGATGGGGGCGACCAAGGCCGATTTCGACGCCACCATGGCGGTGCACCCGACCGCGGCCGAGGAACTGGTCACCATGCGCGAGAAGGCCATGAGCTACGGCCGGTCCGCCGCGGAATAGCCATAAGGTACCGCAGTCGCTCGAATATCTGGCTTCGGCCGGGGGCTCTCGTGTATAACCCCCGCACATACTGGAGTTATTCGTGATGCCCGAGCGTTGGACGCCCGATAGTTGGCGCAAGAAGCCGATCCAGCAGGTCCCGGACTATCCGGACCGGCAGGCGCTGGCCGACGTCGAAAAGCAGCTTGCGACCTTCCCGCCGCTAGTGTTTGCCGGCGAGGCGCGCAACCTGAAGAAGGCGCTCGCCAAGGTCGCCAATGGCAAGGCTTTCCTGCTGCAAGGCGGCGACTGCGCGGAAAGCTTCGCCGAGCACGGCGCCAACAATATCCGCGACTTCTTCCGCATGTTTCTGCAGATGGCGGTGGTGCTCACTTATGCCGCCGCCTCGCCGGTGGTGAAGGTCGGCCGCATCGCGGGTCAATTCGCCAAGCCGCGCTCCTCGCCGACCGAAAAGCGCGACGGCAAGGAACTGCCGAGTTATCGCGGCGACATCATCAACGACATCGCCTTCACCGAGGATGCGCGCCGTCCCGATCCGCGCCGGCAGATCGAGGCCTTTCGCCAGTCGGCCGCGACGCTCAATCTGCTGCGCGCCTTCGCGCAGGGCGGCTACGCCAATCTCGCCAGCGTGCGGCAGTGGATGCTCGGCTTCGTCAAGGACAGCCCGCAGTCGCGGCGCTATGTGGAATTATCGGATCGCATCTCCGAGGCGCTCGGTTTCATGCAGGCCTGCGGCCTCGATCTCGAAAGCCATCCCGAGTTGCGCACCACCGATTTCTACACCAGCCATGAAGCGCTGCTGCTCGGCTACGAAGAGGCGTTCACTCGCATCGATTCGACCACCGGCGATTGGTACGCCACTTCCGGCCACATGCTGTGGATCGGCGACCGCACGCGCCAATACGATCACGCCCACATCGAATATGCGCGTGGCATCAAGAATCCGATTGGGCTCAAATGCGGGCCGTCGCTCAAGCCCGATGATCTGCTGCGCCTGATCGATATCCTCAACCCGGAAAATGAGGCGGGCCGGCTCACGCTGATCGGGCGCTTCGGCGCCGAGAAGGTCGGCGAGCATCTGCCGGCGCTGCTGCGTGCTGTAAAGCGCGAGGGCAGGGTGGTGCTCTGGTCCTGCGACCCGATGCACGGCAACACCATCACCTCGGCGAGCGGATACAAGACGCGCCCGTTCGACTTGATCCTCAAAGAAGTGCGCAGCTTCTTCGAAGTGCATACGGCGGAAGGCACCTATGCCGGCGGCGTGCATCTGGAGATGACCGGGCAGAACGTTACCGAATGCACCGGCGGCGCTCGCGCCATCAGCGATGCCGATCTCAACGACCGCTATGACACGGCCTGCGATCCGCGGCTCAATGCCGAGCAGGCGATCGATCTCGCCTTCCTGCTGGCCGAGCTGCTCAAGAAGGAGCGCTCCGGGCGCGCCCAGCCGATGCCGGCGGCGGCGGCGGCGGGGCTCTGAGCCGGGAAGCTTTTCCCCGGATTCGATGTTAGTCTAGTCGGGGCGGAAGCGCGTGCTCGGCGCGGATTGCCGCCTCATACCTTACGAATCCCCTCATTTTCAAATGACCCCATAAACGCCGGCAAACGCGGGCAGTTCGATCAGCATGGCACCGAAGCGTTCGACTAGCGGTCGCA
>Ga0097691_1001755_pt1 | contig 15418 bp, 14 predicted proteins | sample NGESurdeep072012_8_FD_72858 | JGI IMG/M metagenome (GOLD analysis project Ga0097691, IMG submission 72858) | Arctic peat soil microbial communities from Barrow, Alaska - NGEE Surface sample 210-1 deep-072012 | ecosystem: Environmental > Terrestrial > Soil > Wetlands > Peat ... | reverse complement strand
ACGCCGACGGGGATGCAGACCTGGCCGCGCACAACGCCCGGTTGGCCGTCCTCGCCGCCCGTGATGCCGCTCGCGATGCCGCCCGCGATGCCGCCCGGGTTGACGGCCCGACCGGCCGCCGAGCGCAGTCCTCCCGTCAGATCGGCGGACCGGGGACGGGCTGATCCGGCCCGGCGGCGTACCCGTCGACGTCGGTGGCCTTGACGGTTGTCCAGACCGGGGGTGAGTCGCAGCTCGGCTACGGCCAGCGTCGTGATGTCGGCCAGGATCGGCCTCCCCGTAGTCGTAGCTTCCAGCGCGAGACAGCGATTAGTTTGATCTTGGCTGTGTTGGGTTGGGGGTCTGGCGCACTGGTTGGGGCGGCGACTCGCACCGCGTCCTGCGATGAGGAGCTGGAGCAGCTTCGGGGGTTCCCGGAAGATCAACCGCGGAGCTGATCCGGGACTTTACGCTCACGCCCGCTGACGCGATGTTCGTGCGCAAGTTCCGTGGTCAGGGCAACGCGCTGGGCGCGGCGATCCAGTTGTGCACGCTGTCGTGGTTGGGCTTCGTGCCCGACGAGGTGGCTTCGGCGCCGGCGACGGCAGTGGCCCGCTTGGCTGAGCGGCTCGGGACTGTCCTGGGGGGCTCGACCACGGCGTGGAACCGGCCGGCTCAGCAAGCGGCGCGCCGCTGAGCAGCTACGCGACGCTGCCGCGCAGCGCGGCACCGTCCCGGCCGGCCCAGACGCGGCGGGCACAGGTGTCCTCGACTCCGATCGGACGCGCGGCCCGGGCCGGTCCAGACACTCACCACCACCACCACCACGACCACCGCCACCACCACCCACCCGCCGTGGACCGCACCGATAGCCCGGCGGTCAGCCGCCGGTCAGCGTGCCGGAGCTGAGGCCAAGCACAACCCCCGCGGCAATCAGCAGGCACCCGGACGCCATGGCGAGCCGCGCGCCCCACGCCGCGTTCTTCTGCACCGCCATCACCGCACCGAGGGCGAGCATCCAGCCCGGGTTCGCCATGCCCACGACCAGCAACACTGCCATCAACCCCGCGCAACAGCCCAGGCATGACCGGCCGTACGCCACGCCGATGCGGACCGCCTGGCGACGGACGTCGGCCCGTCCGGTCCAGCCGCGGGCGAGGAAGCCGAACGGCGATCGGCACGCCCGCAGGCACCGCAGCGCCAGCGGGGACAGCTGGTAAGCGCCGGCTACGACGAGAATCGCCGCGGCGGCAAGTCGGCTGCCGTCCAGCCCGGGCGCAGTCGCGCCCATCCCGGGCATGGCCGGGTTCATTCCGGGCATGCCGGCGTGGCCTGCGGTGCCCGCCCGCGTGGCGTCCAGGAGCGGTGCTACGCCGAGAGAGAACGCCCGGGCCGCGATGCCCGCAACCGCCCAGACGGCGAGATACCCCACCACGACGAGCGGAAGAACGAACCGGCCGTCGCGACCGGCACCGGCGACGCGGCGGACGGCGACGAGCAGCGGCAGGCTGGTCGGCAGCATCATGGCCACGGTCACGAGCAGCCAGCCGCCGCAGAACAGCAGTGTCGCCGGCCAGGAGGTGGCGGTGTCGGCTGCGGAAGCGCTGTCGGAGTGGCCGGGCATGCCGTCGCCCCAGAGCAGTAGACCGGCGACAGCGGCCGCCGCGGTGGCTCCCACCGCCGCGACGACGGCCGCGGTGGGAGCGTCGATCCGGCGGGGCGACAGCCGCACCGCCTGCTCGCCGGCTGCCCCGGGCGGGAGCTGGGGCGGGCGCCGAGCGCCGGCTGCGCCGGCGGGCGGTCGCGACGGCAGCTGACGGTCCTCAGCCGGTGGAATGCGCCGCCCCGGCATCCGCGTCTTCGGCGCCGTACCCGCCGTCCGCGTCGTACCGGAACGCACCGGTGGTTGCGCTGCGCGCCTGCAGGTCCAGGTCGAGCCACAACTCCGGGCTGAACCCCGGCACGTAGAGGCTGAACCGGTCCGTCCTGCCGATCGTGACCGGTGCGCCGAGCGTCCGGCTCAGCGCCGACTCGCCGATCTGCATGGGCAGGCCGCGCTCGCCGATCAAGGCGGTGGTGGTGACGTCGACGAGCTCCCGCTGTCCCGGCTGGGTCACCTGGACGTCGAAGCCTCGGTGCGGGCGCGGCTCGATGGTGATGGAGCGCCGGACCCGCGCGCCGAGGTCACCGTTCCCGTCCGGGGACGGACCGTTTACGAGCTGGCCGAGCAGCCCGCCCAGGCCGGCCAGCGGCCCGCCGCCCTGCCCGGAGAAGATCCGGACCACAAGCCCGAGTGTGGCGTCGTCGAGTACCTCGTTCGGGCCGTCGACGAACACCGCGACCTGCTGGCGGGCGTTCGCCCGGTTGCCCTCGTGGTGGGAGACGCTGATTACCTTCAGCCCACCCACGTCGCGTCCAGCGAGAGTGCCCTCGTCCACCAACCACGCGAACAACCCGTTGCAGACGTTCTGGTCCGGCGGCTGACCCACCCAGCACGGGCACAGCGTCTGACAGTCGCAGGCCTCGAGAAAGGTGCCGGAGAGGTGGTAGCGGACCGTTGCCGAAGTAGTCACGGCACTCCCAGTGTGTTGCCGAGCCCGGAGCCTCACAGTGGCGAAGTGACACCGCCGTTCTGATTGACGCCGGACGCCAGCACCGGTGCCCTGGCCAGGAAAGGGCTGCCGAGCTACTACCGGGCCGACCTGGCGATCGCCGAGCGGCTGGCCGCCGCCGACCCGACCAACGGCCAGTGCAGCGGGACCTGAGCATCAGCCGCGAGCGGCGGGGGAACGTCGCGGGGGCGGGGACCTGGCCGGCGCCGCCGAGCACTACCGGGCCGGTCGCCGCCACGGCCGGGCCGGGCCCCCGGCAGGTCACCCGCAGGGTCAGCGTGGCGGGGCGTCGGGTACCAGGATGCGCAGCCGACCGCGGTCGGTGCGCAGCGTGTCGGGCAGCACGTTGGCGTCGAACCGGTCGTCCTTGTTCCCGGCCGAGCCGTTGCGCGAGCGCAGGTTCCTTACCTGGTTCGGACTGATCACCACCACGGTCGAGCAACTCGGCGACGACCGGCCCGTCGGAAACGCTCGATCGCCACCTCGGCACGACCGAGCCGGACCCAACCGACGGACCGCCGCGCTCAGACCGGCCGCGGCGTGCTCGACCGAGAAACGGTCGCGCACGGCGCCGCTGCAGGCAGCGTCTTCCCGCCACAGCGGTCCTGTTCGACGAGGTCGCCAGCCGATCAGCCTGGCCTTCCTGACCCGCTTCACCTTTCAGAGCCTGACGGACGGCTACTGCGGTCGCACCGACCCGCAGTGATCCACGCCCGGCTGCCGGCCGCGGCCTGACCGGCGGGGACGGCCCGGCCTGGGTCAGCTGCCCAGCAGCCCGCTGCGCAGAGCCGCGGGTCGGTGAACGTCTTGGTCCACCCGGAGAAGGTTCTCTCGTTGGCCTACTCCGCCGGCACCAGCCTCGACGCCCTCGCCGCCATGACGGGCCTGGGTCCCGCAGGCGGGTGTGCAGGTCGGCCATGCCGGACGATCCGGTCGGTGGCGCGCTGAAGCGAGACGGGCTTGAGCACGAGCTTCCTCCGGACCTGTCAGGAACGAACCCGCACAACCGTGGCATCCCGCTGCTATTGCGAGGCCCATGCAAGTGGATAGGCTGCGCAATAGTCATCCGGACCGCGAGGAGCAGCATGCACATCCCAGACGGTTACGTGAGCCCGCAGACCTGCGCGGCGGGCTACATCCTCGCCGCTCCGGTGTGGTTCATCGCCGCGAAGCGAGTCTCAAAGGTCGTGAAGACCCGCAACGTGCCGCTGTTGGCGGTGTTCGCCGCGATGACCTTCCTGATCATGATGTTCAACGTGCCGATCCCGGACGGCACGACGGCCCATGCCGTCGGGGGAGTGATCATCGCTATCTGTCTGGGGCCGTGGGCCGCGACCATCGCCGTGTCGGTCGCGCTGCTGTTCCAGGCGCTGCTGTTCGGTGACGGGGGGGTGCTGGCCTACGGCACGAACGTCCTCAACATGGCGATCGTGCTGCCGTTCGTCGGACTGGGCGTCTACCGGCTGGTCGCCGGCCGGAGCCCGTTGACCTCCGGACGCAGGGTGGCAGCCGCAGCGGTCGGCGGCTACGTCGGCATCAACGCTGCCGCCTTCATGGCTGCGATCGAGTTGGGGATCCAGCCGGGGCTGTTCCACACTGCGTCCGGTGCGCCGCTCTACTCCCCGTACCACCTGTCGCAGACCGTCCCGGCGATGATGCTGGCGCACCTCACGGTGGCCGGCGCGGCCGAGGCGATTCTGACTGGCGGCGTCCTGGCCTACCTCGCCCGCGCCGACGTCCGCCGGCTGGTTCCGAACCACCCAGGCATCCCGGTCGCGGCCGGCGATGTCGTCCCGCCGCGCCGGCGGCTCACCCCCAGGACCGTCGCCATCGGCTTCATTGCGATCATGGTAGCCCTGACGCCACTGGGACTGCTGGCCCCCGGTGGCGCGTTCGGCGAGGACGCACCGGGCGACCTCAACCTGCACGACCTTGGGCTCAGGTCCATCCCGTCGGGCCTGGAGAAGTACAACGGCTTCTGGAGCCACACGTTGCTCGGCGGCTACGGCTACGCCTCCGGCGACCACCCGACGCTGGGCTACATCCTCTCGGCCCTGGTTGGCATCGCTGTGGTCGCGCTGGTCATCTTCGTCATCGGCAAGTTGGTACACGCGAGCCAGCGTCGCTCCGGGACGGACGATGCCACCGACGATGCCCCGGCGGCACGGTCCGGATCGAGCCGGGTGTGACCGCCGGCGTCGAGGTCCGCCCAGCCGACGGCGAGCGGACCCCGAACTGGCTCCTGACCGGCGAGCTCGCGATGTGTCCCTGCGGGTGCATCGGCAAGCGCAAGAAGGGGTCGTTCATCGAGAAGACCCTCACCGGCGGCGCCGGCCTGCTGCGGCAGGTCATGTTCAGCGAGGACGTCGCGGAGCGCCGCGGGCTCCTGCAGCGCCTGGACCCGCGCACCAAACTGGTCTCGATGCTCGTCCTGCTGGTCGCCGCCGGCCTGGTGCACAGCATCTCCGTGCTCCTGGCCGCCTACGCCGCGACGCTGGTCCTCGCGGCGGCCTCCGGACTGCCCGTCGGGTTCTTCATCAAGCGGGTCTGGCTGTTCGTCCCGATCTTCACCGGCATCGTGATCCTGCCGGCGACGCTGTCGATCGTCACGCCCGGGCACGTCGTGCTCCAGCTGTGGTCCTGGCACGGCCACGCCGAGGGCATCACCTCCCAGGGGCTGACCAGCGCGGCGCTCGTCGTCACCCGGGTGGCCGTATCGATCAGCCTGGTGGTGCTACTGACGCTGACCACCCCATGGGTGAAGCTGCTCGCCGGCCTGCGCGCCCTCGGGGTGCCGCGGATGTTCGTCCTGATCATCGGAATGGCCTATCGCTACATCTTCCTGCTGCTCGGCACCGTCACCGACATGTACGAGGCACGCAAGGCCCGCACCGTCGGGGCGCAGACGCACGACCGCACCGCCCGCGAGTTCGTCTCGGCCTCAGCCGGCAGCCTGTTCGGCAAGGCGCACCAGCTCTCGGAGGAGGTGCACATGGCGATGGTCGCCCGCGGCTACCGGGGCGACGCCAAGACCATGGCGCCGGCCCGGCTCCGGGTCGCTGACGGCACGGCCGCGGTGATCGTCGTGTTGGCGGCCGCCGCGATCATCGCCGGGGACCTCGCGATCGGCCGATGAGCCCCCAAGCAGCGCCCACCGCTGTCGACGCGCCGCTGCCCGCGGACGCGCCCGGCAGCGCGGTGTTCGTCGCCCGCGGCCTGGAGTACTCCTATCTCGACCGCTACCCGGCGCTGACCGACGTGTCGCTGGACGTGCGGGCCGGGGAGAAGCTGGCGCTGCTCGGGGCGAACGGCTGCGGCAAGTCGACGCTGCTCAAGGTGCTCAGCGGCCTGGTGTTCCCGACCACCGGGACGCTGCACGCGTTCGGCCAGCAGGTCACGGAGGACAACCTCGAGGACGAGCAGTTCTCCCAGGGCTTCCGGTCACGGATCGGGTTCGTGTTCCAGAACTCCGACGCGCAGGTGTTCTCCCCCAGCGTGCGGGAGGAGGTCGCCTTCGGCTGCCTGCAGCTCGGCATGACCAAGGACGAGACGCTCGCGCGGGTCCGGGACGTTCTGTCGATGCTCGACATCACCGACCTCGCCGACCGGGCGCCGTTCCAGCTGTCCGGCGGCCAGAAGAAGCGGGTCGCGATCGCGTCGGTGCTGGTGATGAACCCGGACGTGCTGCTGTTCGACGAGCCCACCGCGGCGCTGGACCCACGCACCCAGCAGTGGCTCGCCGAGCTCATCGTGGAGCTCAACGACGCGGGCAAGACGATCGTACTGGCGACCCACGACCTCGACGTGCTCGACCAGATCGCCGACCGGTGCCTGGTCTTCTCCGAGGAGCACACCGTCGTCGCCAGCGGTACCCCGCACGAGGTGCTCTCCGACCGGGAGATGCTGCTGTCGGTCAACCTCGTCCACGAGCGCAGCCGCCTCCCATCGACGACGTGAGCAACCGGTGACCTCCCTGGCTACCGGGCCCCGCACGTCAGCGGTACCACCCACCGCCGACAGCGGCACCCCTGCGGCCCGGAGGGACGTGCACGCGGCGCGGGTCCGGTCCGCTGGGCTGCGGGCGACGACACCCCGCGTGCTGGTCACCAGCGCCCTCGCCGAGCTCGCGCACCCCACCGCCGAGCAGATCCACCAGCACCTGCGGGGCACCGGCGTCAACGTCTCCACCGTGTACCGGACGCTGACCTCGCTGGAGCAGGTCGGGCTGGTGGCCCGGTTCCACCCCGACGACGGCATTGCGCGGTATCACCCCGATGACGGGGCGTCTCAGGGCCACCTGCACCTGCTATGCCGCGGCTGCCTGCAGGTCCTGGACGTCCCCGCTGCGTCGGTCCACCAGGCTGTGCAGGCGGCCGTGGCCGAGGCCGGTTACCGGGCCGACCCGCAGCAGCTGACGGTGTCGGGGCGGTGCCGAGCGTGTTGGGAGCAGCCGTGACCGAGCTCAGGCCGCTGCCTGGTGCGGTCGCGGCGCAAGCGGCACCGGCGGAGGCGCCACCGTCGACGCAGGTCAGTCATGACGACGTACGCCCTGGGCTGGAACTGGCCCGGCTCATCGCCGACGCGACCCGGGCCGATGGCCACGCGCCGTTCGGTGAGCACGTGCTGCTCACTTTGGACAACCAGCCGCGGGTCAACCACGCGCGCATCGTCAGCCGGGTCGGCTGCCTGCTGGCCGGGTATCTGGCGCTGTCCGACACGCCGGACGGCGCCTGGTACGCCGAGCTCGGCACCGCGCCCGCCTACCGGAGCCGCGGTGTTGCGGCCAGCCTGCTGTCCGCGGCCCGGGGCCACGTTGCCGGCCACGGCGGCGGCTGCCTGCGGACCTGGGCGTACACGCACGGGGCGCCCGACGCGCTCGCCGACAAGCTCGGGATGGACATCTGCCGGCAGGTGCGCTACCAGCAGCGGCCGGTGACCGCCCCGCCGGCGCCCGGAGCGGTGCCGGGAGTGCGGCTGCGGACGCTGCGGCGGGACGAAGCAGGCGCGTGGCTCGCGCTGTCCAACGCCGCCTTCGACGGGCATCCGGAGAACGGCGGGTGGACGGCCGACGACCTGGGCTGGCGACTCGCGGCGCCCTGGACGTCGCTGGACCGGTTCGTCGTGGCGGTCGACGCCGGCACTGACGAACTGCTCGCTGGTGTCTGGACCAAGGTGGAGTCCGGCAGCACGGAAGGTGAGCTGTACGTCGTCGCGGTCCGGCCCGACCAGGCCGGCCGTGGCCTGGGCCGGCTGGTGGTTCGCCACGCCTTGCAGGTGCTCGCCGCGCACGGCCTCGCGACAGCGTCGCTGTACGTCGATAGCACCAACACCGCGGCGCTGGCGCTGTACGCCAGCGCCGGGTTCGGCACCCGGCACACCGACCGGTGCTTCGAGCTCACGGTGCCGCCGGCGCGCTGAGCGCGCGCGCCGTGCCACGGCCGGCCGGAGCATGGCATGACCCTCTGGCAGGCGCAGCTGGCTAATCCGAGAATCAACTGTCAGCGGACAGCGTGGATGACCCGGTGACGGGGGCATCGGGTGGTGTGACCGCGGTTTGTGTCAGGCGGCGGGTTCGAGGGTGACTCTGTAGCCGAGTGCTTCGAGCTGGCGGATGTGTTCTCGTCTCTTGCGGTCGGGTTGGATGCGGCTGTCGTAGAACCCAGGCCCGAGGTCGGTGAATTGGGCGTCCGGATCAGAGAGTAGGTGCCACGCGACGATCAGCATGGATCGGCCGACGGCCACGATGGCCTTCTGCTTACCTCGTCGTCGTGCCAGGCGCCGGTAGCGGTCGCCGAGGAAGGTGCTGGTCCGCCCGGCCGAGACGACGGCCTCGCCCAGGACGCGGCCGAGGTAGGGGTTTCCGTGGCCGGTCGATCCGTTGCCCTTGTTGCGGCCGGCTGATTCCTTGACGCCGGGAGCGAAGCGGGCCCACGAGGCCAGATGCCCCGCCGTGGGGAACCTGCTCATGTCCACTCCAATCTCGGCGACGATGACCGCGGCGGCGACCGGACCGACGCCGGGTATCTGCTGGAGCCTCGTCGCGGCGTCAACGAAAGGGGCCAGCTGATCCTCGATATGGGCGTCGATGTCGTCGATGTCGGCGGTGATCGCGTCCACCCGGGCGAGCATCTTGGCCAGTAGGAACGCGTGATGGTCGGTGAAGTGCCCGTGGAACGCCTCCTCCAGCTGGCCGATCTTGGCGCGCAGCCGCATCCGGGCCATCTGGGCCAGCACCTTCGGGTCGCGTTCCCCGGCGATCAGGGCGGCCATCATGTCGCGGCCGGACACCCCGAAGATGTCCGATGCGACGACGGACAGCTTGATCTGGGCGTCTTCGAGCAGCTTCTCGGCCCGGTTCTTCTCCGCCGTACGCGCGGACACCAGATCGACCCGGTAGCGGGTCAGGTCCCGCAGCCGTCGGATCGGCGGCGGTGGGACGAAGCTGGGGCGGATCATCTGTCGTTCGGCGACCTTGCATAGCCACACCGAATCGAGCTTGTCGGTCTTCGGGCGGCCGGGCAGGTGCTTGACGTCTTTGGCGTTGACCAGCCACGGGTCGAATCCACTGGCCTCCAGCAGATAGAACACCGGCTTCCAGTAGTCCGACGTCGCTTCCATGACCACCCGCGTCACCTGCAGCTCGCGTAGCCGGTCGGCCAGCACCAGCAGCGAGCGGGTCATCGTCGAGTAGGCCTGCACCTCCTGCCGGCGCCGACCCGAGGGCCCGTCACCGGGCACTCTGACGCAGCACATCACCTCCGCTTTGCCGATATCCAGCGCGCCGACCCGCTCGATGATCTGCTCGTCGTCCATGGTTTGTTCCAGCACCGCGACCACCTCCGTCCAGAGCGAACAGGACGGTTGCCCGCGGGAGCCGTTCGGGCAGCGGCGAAGCTAATCCTCGTGCTCGTAGCAACATTGAAGGGCCCATCACGCAGCTCCCACCATCCGACTAGCTACCGGCCTCGAAGACCAAGGTGCGACCGATGTCTGCGGGCAACCACCACGATTTTCAGCCCCAGAACGGGCCGCCCGCCAGGGCGAACGGTGACTAGCTAGAGACAGGACCCGGCAGATGAACGAAGGCCCACGCAGCTGATGGCGAGGGCGCGAAAGCAGGGCGTTGACCCCGACCTTGTCAGCCCTACTCCTTACAGTCGATGGCGTGAAGATCCAAGGGCGTGAGGTGTGGACCCTGTCCGAGCGTCTCGGCGGGGGCGGGTTCGGCCAGGTGTTCCGTGCGGTGTCCGATGACGGACAACTGGCCGCGGCCAAGCTCGTGCCCAAGGCCCCGGGGGCCCAGCGCGAGTTGCTTTTCGAGCAGCTGAGCGACGTGCCCAACGTAGTGCCGATCATCGACACCGCCGAGACGGTCGACGCGTGGGTGCTTGTCATGCCGCTGGCTGAGCGGTCGCTCGCCGACGAGATGGACCAACGCGGCCTGCCGCCTCTCGACCAGGCGCTCGTCGTCCTCATCGAGATCGCCAATGCGCTTGCCGCCCTCGAAGGCAACGTCGTGCATCGCGATCTCAAGCCGCAGAACGTCCTGCTGCTCGAGGGGCGCTGGTGTCTGGCCGACTTCGGCATCGCTCGGTACGCGGAGGCGTCAACAGCACCGGACACGCGCAAGTTCGCCATGTCGATGCCGTACGCGGCGCCGGAGAGGTGGCGCGGCGAGCGAGCGACCGCTGCTGCGGATGTGTACTCGCTGGGTGTGATGGCTCACGAGGTGCTTGCAGGTGCCCTCCCGTTCTCAGGCCCAAGCGACCACGAGTTCCGGGAGCAGCACCTACACGCCGATCCGCCGTCGCTGCAAGGCGCGACGACGCGACTGACCGCTCTCATCGAGGAGTGCCTGTTCAAGGCGCCGCAGTCCCGGCCAACACCGACGAACCTGCTCGCGCGGCTCGCCAAGGCCGGTGACGTGAGTCGACTACCCGGAGCGAGCAGCCTGGCGGCAGCGAATCAGGCGGCCGTAGCACGAGCAGGAGAAGCTGCGGCTGGGCAATCGCGGCAGCGGACCGAGCAAGAGCGCCGGGCGGAGTTGGCGACCGCTGCGCACGCGCAGCTGAAGGCGATCAGCGCGGAGCTGCTCGACGTCCTCACCACCGAGGCGCCGGCCGCTGCGGTGACTCACATGCCCGCTCGCGGCTGGAAGGCGACTCTCGAAGCAGCAGCGATCGGGCTGTCTCAGCCCGCCGCGCAGCCACAGCCCGACTGGGGCGGCTGGCAGGCGCCTGCAATTGACGTGATCAGCCACGCCACGATCTCCATCGTCTTCTCACCGGACCGGTTCGGCTACGAGGGGCGAAGTCACTCGCTCTGGTACTGCGACGCGAAGCAGGAGGGTGAGTACGGTTGGTTCGAGACGGCCTTCATGCACACGCCTCTAACCCGCCGGCAGGCGAACGGCCAGGACCCGTTCGCGCTGTTGCCTAGTGAGGCGTCGGCGAAGGCTCTCTGGTCGGGTATGGCCGAGTACCAGGTCGCCTGGCCGTTCACCCGGCTCGTCGTCGGGGAGCTCGAGGAGCTCGTCGATCGCTGGCTTGGCTGGTTTGCAGCAGCGACGCAGGGCGCGCTGCACCGCCCGTCGACGATGGCTGAGCAGCAGCCGGTGGGCAGCTGGCGGCGCTGAAGCGGCACGCTCTCGCCCGAGGCGCAGATCGGTGGCTGATATGAGGGTTCCGCTCAAGCTCGTTGCCCGTAGCCGGGGACAGGTACGACGTCCGCTTCTCGGCATGAGCGCGCGCGTGGGTCGCTCCGCGCGTTGAACCGAGTGGACATAAGACCGGTGTCGTTTGTCAGTCAACCGATTGCCATGCCGGCCAGGTACGCGGCGACGCTGTGGGCGGCGTGCCGGTCGAGGTTGGCTCGGGCCATGTCATAGCGGATGGTGGTGCGGGCGTTGGCGTGGCGCATCGCGTACTGCATGTCCCGCAGCGGCACGCCGCTGATCAATCCGGCCGTGCAGAAGGTCCGGCGCAGCGTGTGCGGGCTGACCGGGCTAGTCACGCCCGCCTCGCGCACGACCCGGGCGAGCAGCCGGCTCGCCGCTCCGCGGGTGAGGGCCTTGCCTTTCGCCGAGAGCAGGATCGGCCCGTGGGTACGACCCTCGGTGGCGGCCTTGACCGCGCGGAGCACCGGGATGGGCAGCGGGATCTCGGCCGGCTTGGCGCCCTTGCCGACCACGCGCAGGAGCTCGTAGCCGCCGGCGTAGCGCAGATCTGTGACGTGTGCGTTGCAGGCCTCGCTGACGCGCAGGCCCAGCATGCCGAGCAGCGCGACAAGCGCGTGGGCGGTGTCGCCGTGCCGGCGGGCGGCGCTGAGCACGGCGGCGAACTCCAGCGGGTGCAGCACGGTGCGATGCTGCCCTTCCCACGGCACGCGCGGCCGGTCACCGCCAAGCTCGGGTTGGTCGCGACAAGCTCGTCGATCACGGCGTACTTGAACATGCCCGCGACTGTCGACAGGCGGCGGCTGACCGTGGCCGGGGCGTAGCCGCGCTGCTCCAGCTCCCGCAGGTACAGCTCGAGGTGCGGCCGCCTGACGGCCAGCGGCTCAACCTGGTGATCGGCGCACCACTGCCAGAAGCACCGCAGGTCACGGCGGTAGGCACTCAAGGTGGGCTCTCGGTAGCGGGCCAGGAAGCCGGCCACAGCGACGTCCGACGGTTCCATGCGGGTGACGGGCAGGGTAGCGGCCATGACGGTCCCTTCCAGAGGAGAAGGACCATGATCGTCTTGTCGCGACCGAATGCGATCAACTGCTACCGGGAAGACAACGACCCTGGTCGCCGGCCGCCCTAGCGGCGCTTTCTGGACGGCGGGTGAGGGTCAGGGGTGACGACGACGGTCGAGGAGACGGAACTGGCACTACCGCTCGGTCAGCGGCAGATCGGGATGTTGGAACGCGCGGCTGCGTCGGACACGGCGCGGTCGCCCGTCGCGTGGCGCCCGACGCTTCCAAGCGCCCGGACCGTTGCCTCCGGCCGGGCGCCGCCAGCCCTAACGGCCGCTGATCTTCGAGGTACTGTATGTGGTTGGTCAGCGGCGCCGACGCTTCTTGCCCCGCTTGCGTCGCAGTTGCCTGGTGCTGCGTCGTGCACTCGGCGGAGGCTTGCCGAAGGTTCCTGCGAGACTTCGCAGCGGGGCGACCACGATCGCGGCGTCACGCTCGGGAGTCCGGGGTCGAGGCTCACCTCGGAAGCGAAATCCTCTGAGCGACCCGTCGGTGTTGTACAGCAGCAACATCGACCGGCTCGACTCGGTCTGATACTGCTTCGCGTCCATGTACTCAGGAAGGTGGTCGATGCTTGCTCCGTCGGGCACGACCGACACGGTCAGAAGCCACGACCCTGAGAAGGTGGTGCCGTGGGTCGTCAGGCTGCGCTCGACGGGGCCTCCGCGCGCCCGGCGGCACTGCTCCTTCAGCTTCTTGCCGATGTCGCGTTGCGCGCGCTCACTCAGACCAACCAGGTCGGCGCCGAACCGCAGCCATCCTGGTGACTTGGCGGACTCGCTCGCAGCCAGGTACTGCTCGACCCACGGCTGCTCGCGTCGGGTCGGCTTCGGTGCTTCGGCTTGTGATAGGCCCTCGCGACTGTAGAACCATGCGTCAAGCGGGTCGGTGAGCGTGCCGAGCCGAACGCGGGACTGCTCCTCGTAGCGGCGAATGTCGGCGTTGATGGGTTGTCGATGGGCAACTGGCTGGCGACCTCGCGGGGGTCCGGCTCGAAGTACATGCCGCCGTTGACGAACCACATGAACATATCGAGCTCGTCGACGCCGTTCACCATCGTCGCGAGCTTCCGGCCGCGGCGAACTCAAGGAACTGGGCCGGGTGGTCGACGGTGCGGCTCATAACAACCAGGTCGTGCATGCTCACGATCCACGGCACCTCTTCGGTGTCGATGATGCCCTTGTGCGCGAGCTCGTTCATCGACAGCGATAGCGGCCCCATGTCGTCGAGCATCACGATGATCGAGTGCATTTCGGCGACTGGAGCGAGGTCGATCCACTCGCCGTCGCCGCTCCACACTCCTTGGTTGGCGCAGATGAGGCGGGTTAGCCGGTCGGTCTTCTGTAGATCTGAGGCCAACCTCTTGGCGTTGCCGCCGCGGGCCTTCTCCGTGAGAGATCCGGCCTTCACCTCGACACACAGCGCGACACCGTCGACAACGAACAGCAGGTCCGACTCGAACTGCTTGGTCCGAACCCGCGTCCGGTCGGCGTCCCTGCCCAGGCTGGCCATGTCGTCGTTCTGGACCGGGCCGATGTACTGCTGTCCGGTCCAGCGGGGCGCGGCTCCGGCGAGGAGCTCGCTGAGGGCGGCAGCTGCCTTCGACTCGGAGAACGAAGCCCGGCGCTTGTCGTACTTGGGCCACGCCTTGCCTGCGATGCCTTGGTTTCCGGCGGCCGCGACGAGCCCACGCTCGATGTCACGGCGCAGATCGTCTTCGCCCAGGAACCCGTTGAGGATGAGGTACACGCCGTCGTCCGCGATGGACCCCCAAGGCGCCGGACGCTCTCCCTGGGCGAACTTGACAATAGGGTTCGCTTGGCCTATTGCCGGCCGGGAGGTGCTGAAGAACTCGAGGACTGCCTTCGCGGTCGGCTCCTCGATCCCGGCACCCTTGGCGGCGTCGACGGCCGACACCGCCCCGAACAGCCGGCACTCGTTCAGCATCAGGTTGATGTCGCGCCGGAAGGCGTCAGCGTCGATGTCGTCAGTGCCCGTACCCGACTGCACGATCTCCCCGACGCGGTCACGCGCCCCGAAGAACCGGTGGTTCAGCAGCGCCGCCGACGCTTCGCGCGCCGACCGAATGTCTTCGAGAGTGAACCCGAGCGCGCTCTTCATGACGGTGGAAACGATCGGGTCGCCCAAGAGCCCGGTGTTCAGTGTTCCTTCGCGATCGACGCGTACTTTCGTCCGCGCACCGACAGCTCGTAGCCCATGAACTCCCCCGCGAGAGCGCCGAGCGGCTGATCGACACGGCGGCCTTGTACGACGGCGCGTGTCTGGCTGGCCCTCACGATGTCGCCTGCTAGACCCAGCGCCTTCCCGAGGTCGGGCTGACCGGAGTTCTCTCCCGTCAACGGGTGCCGAGGCAGCCCCACGCCCAGGAGCGTCAGTGCGATGACGTCCTGGGCCGCCTGGGAGGTCTCGATCTGACTCTCGCTCTCTGGGACCTCCTGAAGTCCCACGGCCCCGCCGCGAAACGAAGGAACGCGAGCGTGTCGAACGAGTCGTACCCGCGCAGGCAATCCTCGAGCGCGACGCGTCCGGACTCAATGGCTTCCTCAAGTGCGGCGAGGAGGTCGTCAACGTTCGCCGCCTTCTTGGCCAGCTGCTGGTAGTAGGTGGCGGCTTGGGCGAGGCTGGCCGCCACGCTCGTGCCTACGACCGTGAGCCGTCTCTCCTCGCCGGGCACGCATCCAGCGTGTCGGGCCCCTCCGACATTGGGGCGCTCGCCACGCGGCTCCACCGTCGAGCGGTTGGCTTCACATCCTCGGGCTGGCCAGCGGCTCGATGCTCCCCCTGCAGACCGAGTCCGTGTAGCGACAGCTGCATCATCCGCTCATGGGCATGAGCGAGCGAACAGAACCGATATGCCGGCGAACCGGCAACCGCTCGCAACTGCGTCTTGGGGAGCCGTCCATAAGACCGGTTCTGCACGGGGCAGATCTACTCCAAGGGCGGGTATGGCGACTCAAGTCTCGTAAGCGAACGGCGCGAGTGTGCGCCACTCGTGACTGCCGGTATCCCCACCGTCAGCCCCAACGCGCTCCGCTTCGATACCACCGTAGGGCCGCCCCACCGGTCGT
>Ga0097691_1001753_pt1 | contig 15424 bp, 10 predicted proteins | sample NGESurdeep072012_8_FD_72858 | JGI IMG/M metagenome (GOLD analysis project Ga0097691, IMG submission 72858) | Arctic peat soil microbial communities from Barrow, Alaska - NGEE Surface sample 210-1 deep-072012 | ecosystem: Environmental > Terrestrial > Soil > Wetlands > Peat ... | reverse complement strand
TTTGTGCTGTGGTTCGCCAAAACTCGGCGCGCTCGCCGAATCAGCGATTTGAGGACGCGGCACTCGGCCACAAGCACTTTGGACTGACCCCCAAAACTGAGACACGCCGGGTTGCTACACTCCACAGGCAAAGAACCCGAGAATGCTAAAAAAACGAGTTGACCAAGAGCTGCGAGAGTGCGGCACAGATTCCCACCAAAGGAAGAATGAGCGACTGTTTACTGATTAGTTAATATGCTGTAGGCAAAATTGTAACTGTCAAAGCTTTCTATAAGCGGCACACAACAGGTTCAATATCAATCACTTAAGAACAACAAATTTCAACAAGTTTCACCAAGCACTGGAATCTGGTTCGGGACCAGGGTGTTCGGCCCTAAAGTGCTATTGCTAACCATCTTGTTTTCAACGATCTCGTATTCGGCTGGTGTTGAGGCTTGTTGAACTCTGTGGGGTTCTTTAGGATCGCTGTATCTACAGTTTTATCTACAATCCGCCCTGCGCTCGTGCCGGCGTCCCGTTAAGACATTGAATTCAATCGGTCTCCGCGACTGCCGACCGCTCTAAGCCCTATGGTGTTGCACCAGGTTCCCTACTTGGGAGTGCTAATGTGGCGCCATCAGCAAGCAATGACGCACGAAGGCTGAGTCCATTCCGTTCGGGATGAATTCATACCGGCAGCGCAGGGAGGTGACGATCCAGCCGGAAGGATGTCGAAGGCCCAAGGTCATGGCGAGACTCTCGATTGATCCCCTGAAACAATGGGACCGTAAGTCGTTGAAATCTCGAACGCACGGGATTGTGGCGAGCCGCAGCATGTCGCGCGAGTGGTCGGAGGTTCTTGCGGAGGACAGGGTGGATCTTTTACCAAGGACAGTCAACAACGAGACTGCCACCCGGAGCCCACGACGAATTCTGGCGATGGAAGGGCAAGCCTGCTCTAAAACAGGTCAAGTTGGTGGCCGATCAAGGAGGGCAAGCAGGCCGTAAAAATGACTCGCCTCTCTTGCCATCGTTTCCGCTCGAACCAAGCGCGGCTGGCGCTCAGCCTGCTGGCCTACAACCTGGGGAATTTGTGGCGGCGGCTGGCGTTACCAAAGCGAATCGAGAACTGGTCGCTCACGAGTTTGCAGCTACGACTGGTGAAGACGGGCGGACGGCTGGTGAAGCACGCACGGTACTACTGGCTCTTACTGGCGGAGAGCCATTTGACGAGGCAACTCTTCAGGAGTATGGTGCGACGGATCGCGGTGCTGTCGCTTCCGGCGGGATAGCTGAGGCCGTGGCAGCCGGGAAATCGATCCAGCGCCAAAAAGGGGGACGGAGGCGTGTCTGACGAAACCGGATGGGAAGGCGGGTACCCGCAGTTGGTGGCTCGCATTGGCATAGTCGAGAGACCTGTCCCAAGCCCTGGGCCCGCCAAGGAGAATTTATGCGCCGGAGCCCCTAGAGGCGTATATAGTATTGGGCTGTTAGCAGCTAAAACGGAAATTCCGGCTAAAGCCTGTCGTGTACGGACGCGATGAACCATCCAGAATCTCCGATGGATGCACTCCACAGCCTATTCATCGGCTCGTCAGTTTAACGGAAAGAGCGCAACGCGATGCAGCGCAACGCGATCATCGCCTTAGCCATCTGCGCGGGAGCATTCGCGGCTTGGATGGGAATCACCCCGGCCCTCGCTGCAGACCCAGCGAAGCCGCCGGTAGTCGTGGTCGGCGTAAACGCCAACAAAGTGGCGTTTTCGAATGTGCTCCAGCCCGATGTGAAAATTCCGCTCACCATAGAAAATACCTCCACCCAAACGCTCGATAAGGTATCTATCCAATTATCGCCCTTTACCGCACCCACCGCCGACTCGGTCAGCGCGACCATCGAGCCTGCTACAGCGAAGCTTTTGCCCGGAGAAACGGCGCAGTTCAACCTCAAAGCGCAATTCTTCCCCGCTGCGACCTTCTCCGCTCACGCGCGTGTCCTTCAGGAGACAAAAGTCCTCACTTCTTTCGACATCGAAATCGGGCGCACCAAGGCGAAACCGCAGATGGACATCGGCGACATCGCCCCCATTGAAGAGACCGCCCGCGTGCCACGCGCGGACCTGGACATTCCGCTCACGGTAAAAGTCTTAGCTACGGGCGCGTCCGTCGTCGTGCCGCAGCCGGTTCTTCAAAGCGCCATCCGCAAGCCCAAGGTTGACTCCGCCGCCGGCACGGCAGCCGCGGTCTCGCTCGACGCGTCCTCCCTGAAGGATCCGTTTGTGGTCAAAGCCGGCGAGCCGCGCGACATCGCCCTCCACCTGAAGGGAATCTCTTCTCCCGGAAGATACGATGTGAAACTGCGCTTCGCTCCCTCCGGGTATGACGTAATCGACAAAGATGTCACTATCTATGTCCGCGACCCGGGCTGGATCGCTGCCGCGTTTATCTTCGTCGGCGTCGTGTTGTCGCTGGTGTTTCAGGGCTACGGAGGAACCATTCGTCCTCGGCTGCTTCTGCAGCGGCGCGTCGAATCCATTTTCGCGGCGTTGCGCGACCTGGAAAACTCCGCGCCCGAAAACGACACGCGGCAACGTACGGCGCAAGTGAGGGAGGCTCTCGAGCAACAATGGAACCGGGCCCGCGATCGCGGCGGGTTACCCGCCACCACTGTCGATCTGTACGAGCAAATGATCCCTGGATTGCAACGCTGGAGTGACATGCGGCATCTGGTGGCCGCGACTCGTCCCGAAGCCGTTCGCCAGCGGCTGCTGGTGCGACTTCAGACGGCGGCGGGGGCATTCGTTGCCGCCGTCCCCGACGCGGCCGCTATCACCGCCGCCCTCAACACGCTGCAAAACTTTCCCGATACGATTCGCACGGAGACGGTTCAGGAATTGACAACTCAGCTCGATTTGCTCGACACGCAACTGAGAACCGACGCGCGTCCCGCCGTCGCACGGCTGCGCTCCGCCCTGCTGCTGGTGAAGCAGAAAGTCAGTGCTGGAGATCTGAACGCAGCCGTCGGCGCTTTCGACGCCGTGCGCCTTCAGTATGCCGTTCTTCTGGCGGAGGACCTGATCAACCGCGTCCAGAGCAGCGTTCCCCCGATCGGCATTGCCCAAGACGATTGGGATTCTCTCGCCGCAGAGACCAAACGCACCGCTGCTGAAGTGCAGGCGTCCACCGACGCGGACATCGCGATGCTAAAGGTCGCTCTCGCCATGAAGAATTACCTGTTCAGGGTAGCCGGAGCATTGCGGAAGGCCGCCGGCAACTTAGGGAGTTCCGAAAAGGTGAAGACCGTAACCGACGAACTCGACGCCGTTGATACCGCGATCCAGGGCAACCAGCTCACCGCCGCCTGGCAGCGTATGAATTCCGCCACTGCGGCCTTTCAAAAGGCCAGCGTCCCGGTCGGCCGGGCGATGGGCGGGCCGGTAAAACCCGCTTCGGATCTTCTCGGCGTGGCCGCCGGCGCCTTCGACATCATGGGCGCGTCGGGCGGCTTCGCGCTGCCGTCGGCCGCGGACCTGTCTCGGCCGGGATCGCCCGCGCGCACTTCACGCCGCCTGAATTGGTTTGACTTCCTGGCCAGCGCGTTTGCTCTCATCCTGGCCACCGTTATCGGTCTCCAGGCGCTGTGGATCGACAACCCGGTATGGGGCGGCGGCGGGTTATATCTCGCCGCCTTCGTCTGGGGATTCGCTGTCGACCAGCTTACCCATTCCGGAATTGTGGCACTGCGTCCGAGGTGAGCCATGCCGTCTATCTCTTACACACGTCACGACTACACCGTCCGGATCGAATCGGGTGGCGAAGCAGCCCAGATATTGAGCACACCGCCGGAGGGACTCACCATTCGCACCCCGATTGCGCTTGAGATCCTCGATCGCGGGGTGAGTGGGGCCGACGCTGATTTGCGCAAAGTGCTGGCGGGGGTGTTGAGCACGCCGACGAAGGTCGCCTTGCCCTCGACGATGGACCGTATCGTTCTCGAAGTGGGCGAACGCCGTTGGGCCGCTATCCCCTTCGAGTCTTTTCTGCCGCCCAACAATTGGCTGGTGCGCAGCTCGCCCGTTCGCCCCCGAGCCTTGCAGCGTCCACTCGCATTTCCCCTCAGAGTTCTCGAAATCGGTCTGCCCCTCGTCGTGGCCAACGCCATCGAGCAGACTTTCCGCGGCGCCTATCGCGACGATGCCTTCGTCAATGGCCACACCACGCTCGGTGACGCCGACGCCCTTGCCCGGAGGGAAAAATGGGCTTCGGTCGACATTCTTCACGTGCACGGCTTTCAGCCCGGCCCGGCGACGCTGAGCACCGCGCGCGCCCTTGAACCCGGCACCTTAGGCTGGATGTTGCGCTTCGCTGACGTTTTTCAGACACGTCTCATCGTTCTCGAAGGCGACCCGGCCAGCATGGCGCAACTTCGGATCGTCGCACAGACCATCCTTGACCGGGGCGGTCCAGCGCTCTGGCTGTTCGAAGGACCGGGCAATGAGTATGCGGCTATCTACGGTGGGATCGCACATGATCGGCCCCTGGATTGGATTCGTCCCGAGGCCGGTGGTGAGTTATTCGCCGGGCGCGGCGCTGAGGAGTCTCTTCGGTACTCGCCCATCGGCGAGGCCTTCGCGCAACCCAATCTAGTTCAAGACATGATCCGGAAAATGAGCTCGAGAATCCAGGTGAGCCAAGCCCTCGTGCGACGGACGGCACAACGCCGCACCGTGCGAGTACGAACTCCGCAAAGTGGCGATGTCGTGAAGGCAATCATGGAATCGGCGCAGCAACTGCGAATCCCTGTTAGCGGATCGGTCATCCCGTACACGGAACTCTATGGCACCCGAGCCGAGCGCATGGGGACAATACTTTCAAGTCGGCTGGTGAATCGTGGATTCTTAGTCCACGGCCTCGACGCGCATTTGAAAGAAGAAACCCTTCGAGGGGTGAACGTCGACGTTCACGCCCTCACCCAACACGTGCAAACCAACGCGCGCCCACTGAGCGGTATCACCAAGAAGACTGCCAGCAAGTTGTTTGGAACCACGCTGCTTCGAGTTGGCGATCAGATGCCGTATTACAGGTTCGAGGACCATGAATCCGATGGCATGCTCCCCCTGGCGGGAAAGGTAGTCGAAGCGCGCACCGTGGCGAACCGACTTACCGTGAAGCCTTCGGCGTTCAAGAGCAAGACCTCCTCTCCGGTAGCCCACACGCCCCGCCATGTCAATATCCACTTTTGCGCGGCCACTATGGACAACCGCCTGGAACGATTGCCACAATCAACCACCCGGTTGAAGACCGGCGAGACCGTTCACCTTGAGGTCGAGATTGCCGCCAAAACAGCCGGCAGTAAGAGCCTGGGCTCGACCGCCTTTTTTGAAGAACAGGTTCGGTGGTCGGAAGAGGGCGCCTGGATTGAGATTGGCGTCACCGGAATCGACTTTGATGTGCTCGGGGACCCCGTCCAGGAAGTCTGGCTCCCGCGCGACACTCCCATGGACCGGGTCACATTTGCCGTGCGGCCACGCGCCCGCACGACCGTCCCCGGCGTAGCTCGCCTCCGTGTAGCCATTTACCAACAGAACAACCTCATTCAATGCTTTATGGTCGCTGCGCTGCTCAAAAGTAACACAGAGAAGAAGGACCCGGCGGCGTCCCTTGCCAAAGCGCTCAATGCCTCGGCAGAAAAAGTCCGCCGCAAAGGAGGGGTCGGTTACCTTCCACGATTGGAGTACGCGACGACCCCATCCGTGAATCCGATTGCAGCCCGGCGTCGCGGCCTGACAATCATCGCGAACGACAGCGCTGGTGAAAAGGTAGTCACATTCAAGGGCGACGATCTGTTTACAGTAAAGATCGATCCCCTCCTTCCGGAGAAGGTAAAGCGTCTGCGGGAAGCCTTGGATCGCGCGTCCGCACGGAATGGGATGTACCGCTATACATTCCAGAACAAGGTTAACAACGGCAATCCGAATGAACTACTGGACGTGTTGTGGGACATTGCCGAGTCGGGTTTCGACATATTCAACCGCCTCATTCCCGATGAGGAAGACCAGAAACGCGTGCGCGCCACCCTGGCCGGCAGCGACGGGATCCACGCCGCCCATATCGATGCGTCCAGCGTTATCCCATGGTCCATGGTGTACGACCGGCCCGTCATCAAGACCTGTAGCCATTCTGATGATGAAACCGACCCGACTGCTCGTGTGTATCAAGTGGCCTCAGCAGTCTGTCCCGCTTCCATGCCGCGCGCCGATGGCGCAATGCCGGCCATGGAATGCGGCGGTCAGGGATGTCTGCTCAATGCTTCCGACAACGAGGTCCGCAAGAAAGCCGGCGATCCCATTTATCTGGAAGAGACTGTGATTTGCGCTCGCAGGTTCTGGGGATTCATGGTGCCCATTGAGGTACCGGCGCAGCAGGTGGATGGCCTCGCCACACGTAGTACGACCGCAATGGCGGAATCGATCAGGGCCCATAAGCCGGTAACCGTCGCTGCTGGATTCAATCCCAACCTCGAGTTTTCCAGAACTCACGCGACGGATCTGCAAGAGAACGTCTTCATCACGAAGCAGACTAAGCCAGCCATGCCGCGCGCCTCGTTACTCACCCCGGCAAAACCCGGACGGGACCCGCTTCGGCAATTTCTTCTCCAGGTGGATCCCGAAATTGTCTATTTCTTCTGTCACGCCTTGGCCTCGCTCCAGAGCAAAGGCAAAACCTACGGGCCCGCCCTCGACTTCGGCCGCGGATTTGAAGGCGTCGCGGAAGATGTAATCGAGGCGAGAGAATTCGCGGGGAAACGCTGGACGCGGGCGCCGCTTGTTTTCATCAACGGCTGCAGTTCGGCTGGGTTCAGCCCCTATGCGCCTTCAGAATTCATCACGGAGTTCATTAAGGGTCGGAAGGCAGCTGCTGTAATTGGGACGGAGGTCACGGTGTGGGAGGCGTTAGCTACCGAGATGGCAAAGCGGTTCCTTTTGACTTTTCTTGATGGAAAAACCAGCGCTGGCGAGGCGCTTTTGAAGTCGCGGCGCTCACTGCTTGCAATGAACAATCCTCTTGGCTTGGCGTATACGCTATATGGAAGTTCTAATCTGACGCTGAATATCGCCTGAGCGCTGAAAATTTACCTCCTGTGGTCCGCAAAAACTCCGTCCCGCAAACTGAAATTACTGATTGAGTGGCTGATTGCTGCCGTTTCGTGGACAGGCCGCAGCACAGGTAACCGGACGCTCGCGCCCAGCGCCGCGCATGGTACCGCCCCACGGCTCCCTAAGAAATCAACGAAAAAAGGTTAAGCACCCTCAAAGGATTGCAGAGTGCACTTGGTGCCCAAGCAAATGCTAGTCATTTCCGAGGGGACAACGAGCACGCACACTCTCTCTATAAAGAAGCGGAAGATATCTGCCGACGCATAGGCTACAAGCAGGCCCCCCCCGAAGGTCAGAGTCGGCACTGTGAAGAAATCCATGGCAGCGATTGCTGCGCGATGATTTTGGAGAAAAGCTAGTTCACGGATAAACATAACCGATGATGTCGCCCGCCTGATAAAGTATGCGCGCTCGAACGGCCGCCAAGCTTATTACGTATTCACACAGGGGTTCGATGACCTTATCGTCCGTCTGGCTCTTCATTGCTTGGAAGGCGAGGCTCAAGAGGCGGCACGTCGCGAAGTTGCCATGTTTGCTTCGAAGCAAAAACTGGCCCGCGCACTATACCCAGACGCAGGAATACGATCGTCAATCCATACAGGGAGCACAGCAAGGCGATAGCGACACCAGTACCGAAGAGCTCAAGAAGGAGTACTGGCAGGAGCAGAAGAAATTGTACGAGCAGGTATCCGACGACGCGGGCAAGATTGCCAGGGCCAACTCACTGTCCGATGTGCAGAAAGAAACAACAGACTTTTGGGCATGGTACTGGGGCAGCATGAGTCTCCTTGAGAATTACGAAGTTGCGCATGCGATGAAGGCTTTCGGCAGTGCCTTGGGGGATTGACAGTGCAGCGGCAAAAGACCCGACACGACTAAACTCTCCAATCAGCTTGCTCATTGCATGGCGCAATCGCTGGCTGAGACGTGGCGGCCGGTTGAGGGTACCGACGTTCGGGACACGGAATGCCCGTATTCGAAAGAATCAAAAGAAATGCAATACAAACTATTTCCTCCCGAGAGGAACCTCGATCAGCTGTCCCGCTGGCACCATCGCTTGCAACACTACAGCCGGGCCTAGTTCTTGTTGCCCACCAAATCTCCCCAAAGTGGGCAATTTTGGGTGGACACGCCACCCGAACAGTGCTGTAATCCTCGTCTGGCCGTCGCCAACCCAAATTCAGCTCTGGGCCGGGTCAATCCAGCATCGGTAACGTGGAGGCTGGTTTTCTCGCGCGAGTCGAACGGACTTGTTCATGAGGTGCCGCCCAGGGCATGTCCAGTTGGCGGGTACGAAACTTAGATATTCAAGGAGGAGTTGGGTATGACTGGTACACTACGCCGTATCAATGACGAGTTCACGCTGAATGGCACGGTGCTGGCACGTTGCAATTCCAGCGATCCGGTCAGCGCCGGCGCCTCGTTCATCATCAACAATGGCTTTGATGACGGGGACTTCGTTGACGTGGAAGGCAGCTCCGGCAACGTCGGGGACTTGTCGGTTTTCTGCATGACGTCGATCAGCGCCGCAGCAGTTGCGGCACCGGCCATGGCTCGCAGGATGGAGGCAGCGGCTCCGTCGAAGGCAGCCGCGAAGAAGGCCGCGAAGCGGGCTGCGCCCAAGAAAGCTGCAACTCGGCCCGCGCCCGCAAAGAAGAAGGCCGCAAAGAAAAACGTCACAAAGAAAAAAGCCGCCAGCAAGAAGCCGCCGGCGAAGTCCGCGAGGAAAAGAAAATGATACCGGCTGGCCCAGTCGTCGCCTGCCTGCTGGTTCTCAGTTTGCCTGCCGTTCCGGTTTGGGCTCAGTACTCCCAGCCGACAGCCGCCGAACAGCAAATCATCGATCGGCAGTCGTCCGGCAACGGGATTTATGTCGGCGAGCCCAAAGTATATGACGACTCGGTGTTGGTCCAGATGTTGCAGGCGGCTAGCGCCAAGCTGGCCGGCATGTCCGCACTGGACATCGCAGGTGTGAACAAGCAACTGGGGGCGGTCACCGGGGTCAATCAGACGGTCGACAGTTTCGGCGTGAACGTTGGGGGCCCGGCGACTCCCAGCGTTGCAACCGCGAAAAAGGACACCGATGTGTCCACGACGACTACCCAGCCATCTTTCACCGTTCCGACGGCACCCACTCCGCCGACACCGGTCAGCACGCCGACCTCGTTTGGGGTATCGGCGTCCGACATCTTGAGCGAGCAAATGCAGTTGACTTACGAGATCGCCAATCTGCGCCTCTTGCTCGAAGGATCGTTGAATGACCGCCTGGTCCCGTTGCCGGACGGCACGAAGACCGCGATCGTGAAGCCGCGAGCGACGCTCGGCTTCCCCATCACGCTGGAGCCCGGCAAATATAAAGACGCCGTCGCGGTCGTCGAGGTGGAAGTCGAAAGCAACCAGGAGGCGTCCTACTACAAGGCTGCGCCCCCTGCGGTCGCCGCCCTCCTGCCCAGGGAGAAGACCTACAACGTCGCTTCCATAACCGACAAGAGCGTATCGGTCGGCGGCGGCGCCGTAACCCAGATTATGGGGGGCTCCTTCTCCTTCCTGCACGGGCACAAGACCTATTTCCTAGTGAAGGACCAGGACACGCTGGCCTTGCAGTTTGCTCCCACGCAAACCAATCGCGCGGGATTTTTGTGGCAGTTCCGCCCCGTGCTCGGGCGGCGATATCCTCTCGGCGGGCTGAAGCAGACGTTTGTGCAGTTAACTTTCCCCATTCCATATTCCGCCCCCGATTTTGGTACCGTCTATGTCCGGACCTACTGGCGTGAATACGACCGCAAGAACGGCATCGTGAAGGACGTCATCCCCGGCTCACTGCAAGAGACAACAGCCAAAACCATCCCATACCTGACCACCCGGCAAAGCTCCGTCAAACTCAACATAGCAAGCGTGGAAGACATTGGAGGCGGGCAGGTCCTGGTGGACCTCCATGGTTCGTACCTGAACGGGACTTCCATCCGCATCGGCTCGACACTGATGAGTGGCCTGCCAGGGCTCGTGCTTCTGCCTGATCGCTTGATGTTCACGGCTTCGGCCTACGATCTGGCCACCAAGAAAACAACCCTGATGTCCCGCGGTGGCATCGAGACCGACTTGGTTCTGGATGAGTGCAACAAGTGCAATCTCAGGACCGGAAGCAATGTCGCATCCGGCTATCCCACGCTTACCACGATTGACGATACGAACACCCTGCTCACAGTCCGCTTTACGGGGGAATTGCCGCGGTTACACGGCGGGACTCCGTATGTCGTCTTCCTTATTGGGAACAAGGTCTTCGGGTTGTCGGATGCGCCGATCACTTGGAGCCCACCCGGCAATTCGATCATCGAAGCCTCCGTGCTGGTGCCGACGTCCCTGCTGCTGGCCAACAAGCAATTCGAAATTAAGAGCCTGCTCGCCAAAACCGAGACCGAACTTACGGTGCCTTTGCCTGGAATCAGCATGGCCAGCAAAGCGGAGACGCTGGTCCTGATTGGACAGGACGAACAATACGCCAACTTCCTGCTGTACGGTAATCGTCTGGATGGTTTGGCGGTGCTCGCGCCGTCCAGCGGCGTGGACATTTCCCAGGTAGGCAATCCGGCGGACTCATACACTCTGCGGTTGCTGCGGATCAAGACCAACTTATTCAAGAGTTACAAACAACTCGTGCTGCAGCGCCCTGGAGACCGACCCTTCACGCTGGCGTTGCCAACCCTTGATGCTAAGGCCGCGGACGCCAAACCCGCCCCCAAAGACGGCTCGACACTCACGGTGCAGGTACCGGCCTTTGACGTGAAGGTCCAGGGGATTAAGCCTGCGGCAAACGGGGGGACGCCGGCAGCGGAGCCGGCTTGTAAAATCGAAGCCGACGGAACGCATACGCCGTTAGGCTGCACTCCAAAAGCGCCGGCCGTGCCAGCCACGAACCCGCCGAAGCAGTAACCCGGCGCACCATCTCCAGCGATGAAGCCGGGGGCTGGTCTGGCTCAATTCCGTCCGCAACGAAAAGCGGCCGAAGCAGGAACCGTCTGCCTCGGCCCTTATTGTGTCGGCGCCATTTCCCAAACCGGAGCGGGCTAACGCGCCAATTTCCGCCGCAGAACGCCCACGAGTCCGACCAATCCGGAGCTAAACATCATCAGCGTACAACGGCCAGATTGTCTCAAGTGAAGGGTTCACTCAGAAAACGACTGCGTGTGTAGCAACCAGAAACTGTCTCAATGGAAGGGTTCACCCCAGACAACTGTAGATAAAACTTGTAGATACAAGGAGCACCAAAGAACAACAGCGTTCAATAGCAACCAACCAGCGGGCTGCAACAGGTTCAATATCAAACAGTTAGAAACCGCAGAATTCAGCAGATTTCAAAAGGCTGCGAAATCTGGTTCGAGACCAGGGGGTTGGAGATCCAGGAGCGAGTACTGGCGTCGAATCTGATTCCCCATGTTCCTTCACAATCAGTTCAACGACATCATTATTGACTCCCCACACTTCGATCCCGGCACACTCACGATGCGTCGACTCGGAAACATCGTCGCGGGCGCGTAATGCCCTGGATTGGCCAAAATCACGAGGCGTTTTGCATCAGAATGCCGCTGCCACGAAAATGCCATCCTAAAATTGGGTACTGAGCTAATTCCGTGTTGCTGAAATCCCGTTTGTGCAAAATTGACCAGACATCCTAAGGAAGAACGGAATATCGTCATCGTGAATCCTCTTCTTAGGGGACGATTTAAGCAGCACCGAGGCCGCTCTGGCTGAGTTTCCGGGCGGCCTCTCCTTTTAGCTTACGTCCGAAAGAACCTGCCAGTTGGCGGGTTTGTAAGTTTCGAGCTGGGCCTAGATCATTTCGTAAGTGCCGCGTGCAACTCTGCGAAATCTTGGCTTATTTCCGCTCTTCGTGTAATTTCCGCCCTCTGCGTAATTTGCCAGGGCTGTTCTAATGTACGTTTCGGCGAAAACCGGCCGCAGGTGACGATACACATCTGCCACCTTGAAACTGGACGAAAGCAATCCTCGCTGATACAAATCGAGAATTGCGTCTGGAAGGGTCATCCAATGTTGCTCCTTTCAGCCCCAGCGTGAACGAACAGGCCGGTGGAGTCAAGACACCAGTTGGGTAATAGTTGGTAATAGTCTGTACGCCGCCGCTCGCCGTGGACCAGCAACACACATCTAGCCCAGTACCTAAAATTGCGGTAAACTATTGAAAACGAGCAACTAGTACGAAGCTATCTGCTCGCCAGGAGCTTACTTCTCGACGCCGGATTGGCAGATGATTTCGGTACTGGCCCTCGGGCCGACAGCGAGAGAAAGCTAGCGCTCGCGCGCGAGGCAACCGTAGCACCCCGATGCTGGTAAGACGTCGCACCCAACGTGGTAGACCCAAGCACTCCTGTCCTCCGCAAAAACCTTCGACAGACTGAATGTGCACGAGTCTCGGTGCAATGGCGGCAGGTTTCTTGTGTACCAACACAAAAGAGGCTCGTCGAGGGCCTCAGGCTGTGCGAAGCTGAACTCCCATGTTTCGGGTTCAATTCGCATGGCGGCATAGCGTCCGCTCCGTCATTATCGTCGTCTGGGAACTGCTGCAGGATGGATTGCAGTTCATGAACGTCATCGCCCGCTCCCGGACAGCCGTAGCGGCGGAAGTCCTGTTCTTACGGAAGCAGCTCGCTTACTACCAAGATCACAATATCCGCCCTCGCCGACTGACCGATGCGGCCCAGTTATCGCTGATGCTCTGGTCTCGCCTGTTCGACTGGAAGGAAGCGCTGACTATTGTGACACCGGCGACTTTCATCCGCTGGCATCGCAAGAGTTTCAAGTTGTATTGGCATTGCAAGTCGCGGGGCGGTCGGCCACCTCTGCCAAGGGACATTCGCCAGCTGATTGCTCGCATGGTGAAGGAAAACGTTACCTGGGGAGAGGAACGAATTGCCGATGAACTCTCCTTGAAGCTGGGGATCTGCGTCTCGCCGCGAACTGTCCGCAAGTACTGGCCGAAGGAACTGCACGAGGCTGGGCGCAACAGAGCCTCGTCGCAGCACTGGAGAACGTTCGTCAAGAATCATGCCCGAGGGATCGTCGCCTGCGACTTCCTCGTTGCGGTGACGGTCCGATTTCAGGTGCTTTATGTCTTCCTCATGATGGAGGTGGGCAGCCGTCGTATCCTCCATTACAACGTGACCGCGCATCCGACCGTCGCCTGGACAGTGCAGCAGTTCCGAGAAGCCCTCCCGAGTGACCACGGTTATCGGTTCTTGATCCACGACCGCGATTCGATCTTCTCGCGGGAGTTGGACCAGCGACTGAGAAGTGATTTTGAACTGAAGGTTTTGCGCACTCCAGTGCGGGCACCAAAGGCGAATGCATATTGTGAACGGCTGGTTGGAACGGTGCGGCGGGAGTGCCTGGATTTCATGATCCCTCTGAACGAGCGACATCTGCGGATGACGTTGCGTTCCTGGGTGACGCACTATAACAAAGGACGCCCACATTCCAGCTTGGGCCCTGAGATTCCGGAAAACTTCTCGGAGGGTCCTGTCCCCCGACCTGAGATTCACGGGCACAAATTGCCACACGACTGTGAAATCAGAGCGGCAGACATCTTGGGCGGTTTACATCACGAATATTGGTTGGAACAGCGCGTGGCTTGAGCCCGTCGAAGGTTTCTGCGGAGGACACCCTTATGAAACGCCGAGAATTTTTCAAAGCCGCTGCAATTTGCGGCGCCGCAAGCACACTGCCCGCAGCCTTGGCTCAGGGAAAACCTATCTCAACGCAGGAGAACGGCCCCATGAATCAGATTCCGCTGACCTCATCTGCAGGAACCCGAAAGGGCGACATGCTTTACCGTACGCTCGGACGCACCGGAGAGCGGGTCTCCGCCATTGGGATGGGTGGGTTCCATATTGCGCAACATGGGCTCACCGAGGACGAGAGCATCCGCCTGGTGCGCGCCGCCGTTGATCGCGGCATTACGTTCATGGATAACAGTTGGGACTACAACGAAGGCCAAAGTGAAATGCGGATGGGTAAGGCCTTGAAAGACGGATATCGTCAGAAGGTATTTCTGATGACAAAAATTGATGGCCGCACTAAAGAGGTTGCGGAGCGGCAGATCGAAACTTGTCTGGAACGCCTCCAGACAGACCACATCGATCTGGTGCAGCATCATGAAATCATTCGCTTCGATGATCCCGATCGCATATTTGCGGAGGGCGGAGCCATGGAAGCCGTTCTGGAGGCCAAGAAAGCGGGCAAGATTCGCTACATCGGATTCACCGGTCACAAAGATCCGCACATTCATTTGTATATGTTGAAAGTAGCTGCCGAGCACAGCTTCCGCTTCGACACGGTGCAGATGCCTCTGAACGTGCTGGATGCGCATTTTCGCAGTTTTGCGCAGATGGTTTTGCCCGAGTTGGTTAAACAAGAAATCGGCGTACTGGGTATGAAGTCAATGGGAGATGGCGTGATCCTGAAGAGTAAGGCAGTGTCGCCGATGGAATGTCTGCACTATGCGCTGAGCCTGCCGACGTCGGTCGTGATCACGGGGATTGATAAGCAGGAAGTGCTGGACCAAGCCTTTGAGGCCGCCAAAACCTTTAGGCCCATGAATCGAGAACAGATGGCGCAACTGCTGGCGAAGACGAAAGAAGTTGCGATGGCCGGAAAGTACGAGTTGTTCAAAACCTCATCTCACTTCGATTCCACAGCGAAGCATCCGGACTGGCTGGGCGGGGATACGCGTGGCGTTCAAGAGCTTGCTCCGCCGAGCGCGTAGCTTTACCGGCGATTCGCGCCCAGTACAATCCGACGATTCTGTATGGTCGGCGAACCGGTAGTAATCGCGGAGCCCAGCTTCCTGGAAGGTGAATCATCTCCCCTGAAACCTTGCGAGCACCGCGCCGAGCATCAATAGATTGCGCTGGTTACCCGGCTCCGCTTGGTCCACGAAGAGCCGCCCGCCGCTAGATCGTAAGCGGCCAACCAGGCGAAAAGGTTTTAAAAGGATCAGTTTGGTGGAACAGCATTAAATAGAAGATAGTGTATCTTCATTTAGCGAAAGCCCCAGCGGGCATGTCCAAGTGGCATTCGCGGCCGCGTGGATTAGGACATATGCGCGAAGTGTGCTTGTTCTGAATGGCATCGAACGCCCCCGCGAGGTAAGCTAACAAAGGAGGATTCGTTATGAAAGGCTTTGTGAAAGATATCGAGGGTCTCGCCGTCAAGAATGACGAGTTTCGTCAGGTGCTTTACACGACAAAGAACTGCCAGCTCGTCGTCATGGCGTTAAAG
>Ga0097691_1001750_pt1 | contig 15455 bp, 15 predicted proteins | sample NGESurdeep072012_8_FD_72858 | JGI IMG/M metagenome (GOLD analysis project Ga0097691, IMG submission 72858) | Arctic peat soil microbial communities from Barrow, Alaska - NGEE Surface sample 210-1 deep-072012 | ecosystem: Environmental > Terrestrial > Soil > Wetlands > Peat ... | reverse complement strand
AGCCACTTCGCGTGAGCCAAAAAAGCTGTAGCCAATATCAGGCTCGCTAGAATTAGTTGAAGGTGATTGGATTGATAACTTCCATTTCCCCTGACCGGTTTCTGTCATTGCCTTCCCCTTAGCTCGGCTGCGGCCCTGGGTATTGAAGCAATATATTGAGAACAAGTCGCTGGATTTTTTGCTTGCAGTAATTTTTTAGGATTACTGGCAAAGGTGCTGGGGCAAAGCGCGATTAATGAACGTTAGTGAGCGACCTTGGCGGCAGCATCAAGCAACTGCGCCGCAAAGTTCTTTGCTACCGGCGCAGTCATTTGAATCACCATTGGGCGCAATATTGAGTCGCCATCTATTACTATCACGGCGTATAGCCGCGCCTCTACCGCGCCACCTACAGAATTTGCTGTGGCACGATGCGCTACTGGCAAGTGGAAGGGCCCTGGCCCCACGAAATCAACTCGACTGTCTGGCATCTGCGCCTTTTAGCAACAATTAGCGAACAATAGCGGGGATTTTTTGTTTTTGCAGATTTTTTGGGAATTGTGAGTGAAAAGTGCCGGTACCGCGCGCTGAGTACCCGGCGTCTCGGTCAGGTCAATGCTGCCGGTAGGCCCTATGCAGCGCCGGTGAAAAGCTGAAGGCCCTGCCGACTTACCCAAGTTTTAGCTCGATGTTACAATTGATTGGCTGGGCGTTCATAATCGTCACGCTCGAAAATCATGTGTCCAGATATGCCAAGCGTCTAAGGTTGTGCTACAAACAGACCGGATAATGGATTTTGGTTAGGTATGCGGGGTGATTATGCGTCGCTTTCATTTTGCAGCGCTCACCGCTGTTGCTGTTTTCGGCTTTGCTTCGGCGGCTTCCGCCGCTGACTGGCCGGTTAGGGCCTCCCCGCTTAATGCCGCTCGGGCATACGATTGGAACGGTTTCTATATCGGCGGCAACCTTGGAGGTAGTTGGGCTAATAATGATGCTACCTATTTTCAGCCCCTGTTTCTCGGTTCTGGCACCGCCAGTTTCAATCAGGCGAGCGTCATCGGCGGCGGCCAGGTTGGCTATAATTGGCAATTTGGGGCAACGGTGCTCGGCGCAGAGGCCGATTTTGACGCGCGTCATTGGAGCGGCAGCGCGACAGTTGCGCCGTTCGTTGGCGTATCAACTTTCCTTGTCAACCTGACCCAGGAAGAAAATTGGCTAGGCACGGTACGAGGACGTATCGGTTTCACGTACGGAAATGCGCTTCTCTATGGAACCGGCGGAGTGGCCTTCGGTGAAACGCAGCATAGCTACACCGAGTTCGTTACCACTAATGCTGCGCAGGTCCGGACGCTCAGCGACTCGACAACCAAGACTGGCTGGGCCGTTGGTGCCGGCGTAGAATATGCAATATGGAAAGAGGTGCCCGGTAAGGTGTCGCTCGGTATTGAATATCTTTATGTTGACCTTGGAGATACGACGCTTTCCCAAGGGACCTCGACCGCGGGTGGATTAACATTTTCACCCTCGCAGGCGACATTCAACGACAGATGGAGCATTGTACGGGCAAAACTGAACTGGAGATTTTTCAGCAATTGATCGTCCAAACTGCTAAAAAGGCCGCCTCACTTTGGTGGCCTTTTTTATTTGGGCTAATCGACTTTAAGCGGAGGCACCGCCAAACGCCGATTTTGCGCTTACTGCGCGTTGGGTCTGCTCGGCCGGCGTAGGAAGCGGAAGAACGCTGCTCTCGCAACCGCCTGATCAAAACACCTGACCAGATTTCGGAGAGACCGCCGCGAGGCGGTCTTTCTGTTTTGATGGCGGCGCGCCGACGTGAAAGTAATGTTTGAATTGCCGATGCCCGTTGCTGGCAGCCTCGATGAAGATGCAATCCGGCGGATGTTCTTAGACGCGCCTTCCAAGGCGTCCTAGGCCGACTTCAACAACGACGATGCGACGGCGGTAGCTGTCTCAAATCCCTGCCCGTCCTGGCGCGTTGGGAGCGAGTTCTGGTTCCAATTTTTCCATGCCGCCGAATTATGGATTAAGGCGCTCAGGGCCAGTTGCACGGCGGCGGCAACGTCATCGTCGTTAATTTGTTCGCGCACCTGCAAATCCGCAGTCACCTTCTGCAAAAACTCTTGGCACTTCTCCTCGGGCAGCGGCTCGGCCGCGCTCATGATGACTTCGAGCTGGTTGTCGCTTAAGCCGATCTTGTTAATTCCCAAGGGGATCTGATGATCTGCTTCTAGGTCAAATTCGACGCGGCCGGCGGCGCGCACGCGCTGAATTTCTTTTGTGGCCAAGGCATCGATTTCCCGCCGGATATTATCGGCAAGAGCAACGGTTGCCGCATCGGCACCCGCGCGAATCGCGTCGAGTATTTTTGCGTAGCGCGCGCGATGTGCTTCGATGTTCACAACAAGACTACCGACAACTCCAAGGGCTTTGCTGTCCCGATGTTTCAATATTTCTGCCTTCATTTCGTTGCGGAATCCGAACGCAAGATCTTCGATTTCTGCTTTCTTTACGCGGGTAGCTGACGGCCGCTCCCGCTTGTCGTTCGCGCCGTCCGCGAGACCGCGCAACTCGACTTCCTGTTTCAGTTCCGGCCAGCGGTCATCGCGAAGCAATTGGTTCACGGCCTCGTCGGCGACGCGGTATCGGGTTTCCTCGGATAGCCCGGGGCGATGACCGGCCAGCCGAACATTGCGGAGAGCAAACGCTAGCGCGAACTTGAACGAGTCTGCTCGGGTGGGGGCTTTGTCGGTCATGGCTGAGCATAGAACGACGAGCGGTCGCCGTCGAGCACGTCGTAGTCGTCGTCCGACCACGGGCCGCCGGGGCGATGCTTGGAGGCGTGTTTTAGAACAAGCATTGGCGGGGTCGCGCGGCCTATCGTGGTAACTGCTTAACCGGCTTCCACTCGCGTGCGAGCTTCTGCGCTTCGGCTATCTTCGGTAGGTCGGCGGACAGATAAATCGGGCTATCCAAGCCGGGCTAGTAACTTTTCGATGCGCTGTGGCTCTCCATAATCACCAATTTTGTTTCCGACCGGCAACATGCCGCGCATTCGTTTCCGTTCTGCAATTGGTGTTGATTTTAAAAGATTGGATAGCTCCTCGGACCAAAGAACTTCGAGATCGCGGAAACGTTTGAGGTCTCTAATCGCAAGGCGGCAATCTTCAATCAGTCTTTTCTGGCGTTGCGTGACAACGAGAGCGACTGCGCCGATAGCCGCTGCGACTACTGTGGCAATTGGTCCCCATAGTGCATCAAACATGTGCGCCACTCCATTTCGGGAAGCGATGTAACCAGCCTACATTGAGCGGTCCCATGGTCTGTGACCTTCGCTCTCATGCAGGCGCTAATAATATCCCATCTCGTTTTGCGAGTCTGGTTGCTGATGAACTAGCGCATGCAGCGCACAGTGAGGCGCTGGGAACCTTTAACGTGCTAAGTTATCGGCAGACCCAAATAGACATGCATTAGCTTGCTCTTGCCAATTCGGCCTAGCATCCGCGCTGACATGCCCGCACCGCCGCGACCACTGCGCGTAACTAACAATCCATTCTATTCCTGCGATGTGGTCCAGTCGTTCACAAGCTGCTTCAATAACTGTTCACCGATGCTAATAGCTCGCTCGGAAAATGTTTGTTGTGGAGCTACGAAGCTGATCGATTTTGACCAAATCTCAATCGTTGGAAAAAGAACGACCGTGCGGGTGGGTATCATGCGCGTGGCATCGAAATGCGCGGAAAGGGTTGCGTCGATTACTCCCGCGCACCCGCTCGATAGCTCTAGAGGCGACACGTGAATAACCAGCGTCGGCATGAAGTTGTAATCGTCGGCTGATTTGTTTGCCGCTAGTATTTTATCGGTGTTGGTGCCCGGTAACGACCGAACCTGCGAATAAAGCTCATCCCTTCGGGTCGCATGCTCACGCTCTGTTATGATTTTGAGCTTTGCGGATTGATTGGCTACGAATTGAAGTGACGTAGTCAAATTCTGATAGTTGATTTTGCATCGCTCGCCACCAACAGTGCTTTCGACGTAATCATAATATTTGATAATTGCAATTCCCTTTAAGAGGCTCCTTGGATGATCGGTAGCGGCAATTGCATTGCCGTGAAACGCTAAGAATGACGTGAAGCACAAGCACACACCAAGAAATTTCGGCGGCATATTTTGCCCCCCCGTTTCAGTCCATGATCGAACGGTCATTCCCAACCTGTGTCAACATTTGCCTGATCTTTAGGTCAATTGCTGCGAGGTCATTCGGCGTCAATTGCGGAAGGCGCTGCGCCATGCGCGATGGCGCCGCCAGCATAGCGGCGCGGGCGGACCGATTGCACCAGCATTTCGCCGGGATAACCGTCCACAGTCAAAATGCTATTGTGATCGCAGCCGCGACCTAGACACCACACAGCGAGCGTGTGCACGCCGTTTGCGCGCATGTTGCCGAGGGTCATGGGAGCGGCGTTAGGCGACATCGAGTGAGGTTTCCTCGACCAGTTTCGGATCGTCGCGACCTCTTCAGGACTAAAACGGGCGCATCGGTGTTATATCTTACCAGAGAGCGCAATTTTGGGGTGACCCATGTACAAGCCGTTATTTGGCCTCGCCATTGCTGCTGGGTGCGCGGCATCGTCTTTCTTTGCTGTCGGAGCGGCCACCGCTGACCCCTATAAGTGGTGTGCTGTTTACGGTGGTAAGGGCGGCGGCGGCACTAATTGTGGGTTCGTCACTATCGAGCAATGCCGGGCAACCATCTTCGGAATGGGCGGGTTCTGCGAGCCAAACCAATTCTATACCGGACCTGACAAAGGACCTGCCAAGAAACCTGTGAAGCGCGTACGAAAGCACCGTCAGGACTAAGAGCCTCGGGCCGAATGAGGGCACCGGTAGGTCGTCGGGATAATCACTCACGTCGAGAGCGCGAAAGTGATTGCAGCCGCGACCTAGGCACCACGCGGCGAGCGTTCGCGCGCCGTTCGCGGGCATGTTGCCGAGGGTCATGGGGGCGGATCCAGCCTGCGGCGTCTCGATCCCGCGTTGCCCTCAGAACGCACCGGGCCGTGCTGGCAGACTGTTCTGCAAATATTGGCGGGCCTTTTCGTGTGCGATCTCTAGCGTTGTGACCACACTGTACTGGCGCAGATATTCCGCTTTCATTCCCAGTGCCTTGGCCTGCTTCGTTATCTTTTCGATGTTGTTGCGATCCAGCGTAACGTTTTTCTCGCTCATGACCGCCTCCCTCGCTTTGCACGAGTAGAAGCTAGTCCTCGGGAAGAGCCAGGGTATGTGAAGCCGTTCACACTCAGCGGCTTTTATTTCCTACCTGTCCTTTCCGAAAATCATATCCGGACGTATTGATGATGCAGTCTGGCCAAGATCGGAATGGCGACAATGACATCGGACCGTTGGACTGCTCGATGCAAGGGTGCATCTTTCTGTAATGCCAAGTGCGTACGGCTCTGATTGTAATACGCCGCGTAAGCAGAAAGAATTCGCCGCAGATGCTGCTCACCAAAGATCAGCATCCGGTCCAGGCACTCGCGGCGCACGGTGCCGATCAGGCGTTCCGCATAGCCATTTTGCCACGGCGATCCCGGCGAGATCGGTCGGTCGCGGATACCCATGGCCCTCACCCGGGACGTGAAGACATGTCCGTAGGCACGGTCATTGTCGCGCACCAGATAAGCCGGCGCTGATGTCCAGGGAAATGCCTCGGTGATCTGTCGGGCCAGCCACTCGGCTGTCGGATGTCGCGTTACTTCGAACCACAGCAGCTGCCGTCGGCCGTGGCCTAGAACCAGAAACGCGAACAATCGCTCAAAGGTCAGGGTCGGAACCACGCATAGATCAATGGCGGCAATCGCCTGCGCGTGGTTTCGAAGGAATATCTTCCAGCTTTGCGACGGCGGCCGCCCACCCCGCAGCATGTATATGGAGACCGTCGACTGGGCGACCTCAAAGCCAAGCATCAGGAGTTCGCCATGGATCCGGGACGCACCCCACTGCGGGTTTTCCTTGCTCATCCGTTGAATGAGATCACGCAGGCCACGATCGATCTTCGGGCGCCCTGCCCGTTTTCGGGATTTCCAGCGCCAGAAGGCTCTGAACCCTGCGCGATGCCACCGAAGGATCGTCTCCGGCTGCGCTACCTTGGCCACACCGAGAAGACTTGGCCAGAGCCGGGTCATCCATACCAGCAGCGCCCGGTCACCGCCGCGAAGTCGAAGACGAGGCGGCGCGCGCCTCAAGGCAACGCTGAGCTGATGACGGAGAAACAGGTCCTCGGCCTCAAGCCGGCACCGCGACTTGAACAGGTCGAGGACAAACATTCCGAACGAGTGCAGGAGTGCAAGCATCGGCCCGGATGATGCAATGATTCTGCTTCACGAACGAATTCAGGCCGGATGACATTTTCGGAAAGGACAGCGCATGTTCCCGAGTGGAATTTTGGTTTACGGCTGCCGAGTTTTCCGTTTTCGAAGGTTATTTTAACTATATCCGGAACAAGCGCTCCGCGTTTTTTCCCGCAATCCGCGCTGCCTCTCCGGCTGGTCGCGAACGGACGCGGGCGAGGCATCCTGCCATGTCGCCGATATTGTGCGGATAATCCGATCCGTACAGCACCCGATCAGCTGTGCCCGCGGTGGCGATGCAGAGGTTGAGCGCGCCCTCGTCGTAAACGACGGTGTCGTACCAGATGCGTTTCAAATAAGTGCTGGGCTTGTCCTTAATAACGGCGCTGCAAGCCGGGATCATCTCGTGACAGCGGTCAAGTCGGCCAGCGAGATACGGTAGCGTTGCGCCACCATGCGCCGCGATCAGCTTCACGTCTGGATAAGTGTCGATGAAACCGGCTAAAATCATGCGCGCGAAAGCGAGGGTTGTGTCAATCATAAACCCGATCGGCGGCACCAAGCCAAACTCATCCATGTGCATGGCCGGAAGCCCAGGCGGCGCGGTCGGATGCACGAGCACCGGCAGGCCGAGCCGATCAATCTCGCTCCAAATCGACGCGAAGGAAGGATCGGTCAAATCCTTGCCAGCGATGTTGGCGAGCACCATGACACCGACCGCGCCGTTCTTAATCGCGCGCGCGAGCTCCTGTTTGGCATCATCGGCGTATTGCCACGGCATCGATGCGAACCAGCGGATGCGGCCCGGTTTGGCGCGTTGTTGCTCCGCCATTGAATCGTTGACCTGCCGCGCTGCAGCTAAGCTAGTTGCGCGATCGCCCCAGAACACGTTTGGGCAGGTTAGCGAGACAACAGCGACATCAACCCCTGCCGCATCCATAGCTTTGATACGCAGATCATAGTCCCACATGCCGGGCATCAACGTCATGAACGGGACGTTGTCGAGGAATATCGAATCCTGGCCAGCTTTAGTTTTCTTTACCTCGTAGCGCGCGCCGCCATATTGGCGCAACATGTCGATCCATTCGAGGGTAAGCATGTGGGTATGAACGTCGATAACGGTCATGATCTCTCCAGTCGTTCGACGAAAACGTTCGAGGTCTACTCGATCGATGCGCCCGATTTCTTCACCACATCACCCCAGCGCACGATCTCGGTCTTGACGTAGCGTGCAAGTTCATCGGGCGGCGGACTGTCGATCGGGATCATGCCGAGTTCGTTAATTCGCTGTTTGATCTCTGGTAACGCCAAAACGATTTTCAGCTCATTGTAGAGTGTATCTACGATTTGCTGCGGTGTATTTGCAGGCGCGACCAGCATCTGCCAGGCGACCGCCTCGAAACCGGGAACGCCAACCTCAGCGATTGGCGCAACATCGGGCAGCGATGCGACGCGAACCGCCGACGATACGCCGAGTGCACGCACCTTACCTTCTTTGATCATCGGCTGAGCTGGCGCGAGATCGACGAACATCAGCGGTATGTGCCCTGCAACCACGTCGGTAAGCGCTGGGACGCTGCCCTTGTAAGGGACATGGATCATCTCAATTCCGGTCATGCTTTTGAACAATTCCGAATAGAGATGATGGGGCGATCCTGGCCCGCTGGTCCCATAGGAAAGCGATCCGGGCTTCTCCTTAGCGAGCTTGATGAGATCGCTCACCGATTTTATTGGTAGCGACGGGTTAACCACCAGCACAAATGGAACATTGGCGACAAGCGCGAGCGGCACGAAATCGGTCACAGGATCGTACGGCAGCTTTCTGTGTAGCGTAGCGTTTATGGCGAGCGGAGTGCTTGTACCCATCAACAGCGTGTAGCCATCTGGCGGCGCCTTAGCTACCGCCAGTGCGGCGATGACCGTGCCACCCCCTGGTCGATTCTCGATGACGAATGACTTGCCGAGCCGCTGCTCTAGCTTTTGCCCGACCATTCGGGCGAGCAGATCGGTCCCACCACCTGCCGCATATGGCACGATGATGGTGACGGGGCGCGTAGGATAATTCTGCGCGGCGGCTCCGCTCACGAATACGAGCGATATGCTGGCAACCACCAGCCATCTCATTCGGTTCATATTTTTCCCCCGCAGATAAGCCTTTATCGGTGCTTCTTGGAGACTTGACGCGGACTTCAAGTCAGCCGCTGGATTCGTTGGCATTCATCGTGATGTCCGAGCATTTAACGCTAGGTCGTCCTGCTCCGAGTTTGACTTGCGTCAAGGCAAAATCAAATTATTCGAAGCGGGTCGCGCTGAAAGCGCGCGCCTCACAACCCGGCCTCCCCTCGCGGCGCAAAGTGATATCCGATGTCCTACATAGGTCAAACGCGACCTTAGGACCACGCATCCGGTTTGTCTGCTGGTTCCCAATAGGCTGACACCGATCGCTGTGGCCGGCACGCCGTTTCGTCGGGAGTAGAAAAGTTACGGTTTGCCCCCGATAACTCTTGTTATCGGAACCAATCCCCTCACCCAAATTCCGCAAGCCGTGACCGCTTCGGATGACGTCCACGGGATGCGACCGAACACTGTTTGGTGATATAATTCCACGCGATTTTGCTACTTTTCATAGGCGCAGCAGGAGAGGATACCACCGCATAGGGTATCTCGATGGCCGCAACCCTTTCATATATCACAGAGCCGGAACGCAAGACCGCAGTCGGTGGCGAATTCGAAGTGATCGTGCTGGGCGGCGGGCCCGCCGGCATCGCGGCGGCCACCGCGGCCGCAATGCATGGCCGGAAGGTATTGCTGGTTGAGCGCTACGGTTTTCTCGGCGGCATGGGGACAGCTGCCGGGGTTACGAATTTTTGCGGGCTGCACGCTAATGTCTATGGCGAAATCCGGCAGGTTGTCCACGGTGTCGCCGATGATCTGCTCGCGCGGATCGACCGGCTTGGAGGGCTGAACGCGCCGCATCAGGTGCTCGGCAAGACATTCGCGCAAGCCTACGATACCGCCGCCTACAAATGCGCGGCCGATGAGGTTTTGCTGTCGCGGGGCGTTGATATCAGCTTCCACACGCTCGCCGCCGGCGTGGTGATGGACTCACTAAGCCGGATCAAAGCCCTGCTGATTGAAACCAAGTCTGGGCGCAGCGCTATGCTAGGCCAGGTCTTCATCGACTGCTCGGGCGACGGCGACCTCGCCGCCTTTGCTGGTGCGCCCTATGAAAAAGGCGACGCCGACGGCAACATGCTTTACCCGACCATGATGTTTCGCGTGAATGGAGTCGATTCAGTGCTGGCCGGCGAGGCATGGCGGACAATCCCAGCTCTGATGGAGGCGGCGGAACAGCGCGGCGTGAAATTTCCCCGCAAGGGCGCGATCGTACGCCCGCAAAAGCATTCGAGCGAATGGCGAGTGAATGTGACGCAAGTGAAAAATTCACAAGGACACGCAGTCGACGCAACCGATGGAATGCAATTGAGCGCAGGAGAAATCGAAGGCCGCCGCCAGGCGCTGACGTTTTTTGAATTTCTGCGCCGCGAAGCGCCAGGATTCGCCGATGCCTATATCGTGGATATTCCGCCGCAACTCGGCGTGCGCGAAACGCGTCGCATTCTCGGCGTTTACCAACTCACCGCCGATGACGTAATTTCATGTGCGGATTTCCCAGACACCATCGGCGTCAACGGTTGGCCGATCGAAAACCATGTGGCGGGCGATGTGGTCTGGCGCTGGCCCGAGATTCCCAAGTCACGCGGCTTCAACCAACTGCCCTACCGAATGCTTTCGCCGCCCGGCTTCGACAACCTGCTGGTCGCAGGACGCTGTGCCTCGATGACGCATGAGGGCCAGTCAGCCGCCCGCGTAAGTGGACCTTGCTTCGTCATGGGCCAGGCCGCCGGCACGGCCGCACACCTAGCGCTTGCGGGCAATAGCAACTGTGCTGATATTGGCATCGACACATTGCAGGCGACGCTGGAAGGGGACGGCGCCTATCTTGGGTGCGATACCGCCAAGGAGTGAGAGGATGTTGATGGTGAAACGTTTCTCGCTGACGCTTTTGCTGCTGCTAGCCACCAACATACCGGGATTGGCGCAGGACTGGCCGGCGAAAACGGTGCGAATCATAGTCCCGTTCGGACCTGGATCGACGCCCGATATCGTGGCGCGCCTGATCGCTGACGAGTTTAAGAAGAAATATCCGGACAGCGCCTTTGTAGTAGAAAACAAGCCGGGGGCCAGCGGCAATCTTGGCACCGATGCGGTCGCCAAGGCAGCGCCCGACGGAGCAACTATCGGCGTCAGCATCGGTGGCCCGCTCGCCATCAACACCCTGCTATTTTCGAAACTGCCTTACGACCCCCGTATGGATATCGCGCCGATCACCCAGTTAATCACCCAGCCAAGCGTGCTCGTTGTCAACCCGGAGCTCAAGGCCAATACTGTCGCTGAGTTGATCGCTCTGCTGAAGAGTAATCCAGGCAAATACAATTTCAGTTCGATTGGCAATGGATCACTATCGCATCTCGCTATGGAGGAGATCGCCATCAAGGCCGGTGCTAAACTGGTGCACGTTCCATATCCCAGCTCGCCGCAGGCAATCACTGCTGTAATCCGCAATGACACGCAGATAGCTTGTCTGCCGGCAATCTCAGTCACACCTCACGCAGCGACCGGCGCGGTGAGAATACTCGCCGTCTCCACCGCCAGACGCTCACCATTTCTTCCGGATGTTCCAACCTTAAAGGAGTCCGGAATCGAAGTGGAGGCCGATGCCTGGATGGGGTTGATCGCGCCGGCCGGCACACCCAAGCCGATCATCGCCAAGATCAACACGGATGTGGTGGAGATCATCAAGCAGCCTTCGGTCCGCGAAAAGTTGGCGGTGCAGTTGATGGAACCGATCGGCAGCTCGCCGGAGGACTTCCGCGCCCAGATGGATGGCGAGATCGCGCGCTGGGCGCCGGTGATCAAGGCCGCCAATATCAAGATTGATTAAACTTGCGCATGATCTCAGTCGCTGCGCCTGATCAATAGAATCGCGATTGATGTCGATAATACTGCTTATCGGACCTAAAACGCGGAATGCCATCACAATGTCATCCGTGCGGCACGCCACAGTTGGCCCAAAAAGCAGCCACCATTGGGGCGAATAAATCCTCCGTGGTTCATCGAGCGATTTTGCGGATAGAATGTCACGAACGCTTCCCTCCGCCCTCCCGGAAGTCCATTTTGGCGAATTCCAGCAAACACTTGCTATTTAGTTTTGCGGTCGCCTCTGGGCTTGTGCTTTGGCTGGCATCGGCCACTCCTGTGGGGGCCGGCTGGTTTAGCTTTCCGGACCAGCCGCACTACGTGAATTGGGGCCAATCGCAACCGCTCAAACCACATCGAAAGTCGCGTCGCGAAATCAGCAGCCGTAAACAAGAAGCGCAACGCGAGCAACCGCGCCCTCAGGGCCCGTTCCAAATCATTGTTGCTATCGCCAGCCAACAAGTTTCTATCTATGGCCAAGATGGCTTCATCGCGCGGGCGCCGATTTCCACCGGAATGCCAGCGCATTCGACTCCGACGGGCATCTTCACAATCATTGCTAAGGCCAGATGGCACGCATCGAACATCTACAGCGGCGCTCCGATGCCCTATATGGAGCGCATTACGTGGTCCGGGATCGCGCTGCACGCTGGCCCTCGACCCGGCTACCCAGCCTCACATGGTTGCATTCGCCTGCCGCAGGATTTTGCCGTTCGGCTGTTTCACATGACAAAGATCGGAACACGGGTGATCGTTACGCGCGAGGCGACGGCACCTGTCGAAATCACGCATCCAAAACTTTTTGTTCCGAAAAAGCCAATAGAGAAAACGGAAGCGCTCGGCGCCGATCTGATCAAGGGCCCAATAGGTATCGCCGCCGATACTCCTGCCGCGGAGCACCCAGCTGCCGCGGCAGCCACCACCAGTGGCGGAAACACCACGGTGCCGGTCGAATCAAAGCCAGCAGTCGGCCTGCCACAGCCGGTATCAGTATTCGTGAGCCGGAAGCAGAGAAGAGTCTTCGCGCGTCGGGGCTTCGAGGAATTGTTCGACCTGCCAATAAAAATAGACGAACCGGACTTCCCGATTGGCACTCATATTTTCACTGCCATGGGATTAAAAGACGACGGCAAAACCATGCGTTGGACTGTAGTCTCGATCCCAAGCCAATATCGCCATCACGTCGGCCGCTCTAGCAAGGGGCATACAGGCGGCCAGACTACGGATCCTGAGCGGATTGTGGCGGCGTCTTCAACCGCTGCGGAGGCTCTTGAGCGGATTGCGTTGCCGCCGGACGTAATCCAACAGATTTCGTCATTGCTTATGGTTGGCTCGTCCCTAATCGTCTCAGACAACGCGCTCAGCGACGAGACCGACGCCGACACCGATTTCATCGTGCTCACGCCTTGAAAATAGTCCCGCGGAGCACGTCATCTTGCTGCTCGTCCTAGTAGCGTTCCCGCTCGGCTTCGAGGTCCAGCACAACGGCTAACGACAATACCGATTATCGGGGCCCGACAAAAGTTTTGTTAGAAGTTCGCCCCTGATTAAGGAATAGATTGCACCAATGAGGCCGGCTTCGCGCGCCACTCGATCGTTGCCGCTCGGTACAAATTGGGCTCGACCGTCGCGATGCTGGTGCCGAAGAGCGCGCTGTACACCTGTAAGTTCTCCATGACACGCTGCACGTAATTGCGCGTCTCGGCCAATGGGATTCGCTCCACCCAATCGATAGCGTCGACCTTGGGATCGCGCGGATCGCCGTGCTCCGCCACCCATTGCCGCACCCGACCGCGGCCTGCGTTGTAGCCTGCAAATGTCATGATGTACGAACCGGTGTACTCCTTGAACAGAGCGCTTATCTCGGCGGCACCCATTTGCATATTGTAGACTGGGTCGGATACGAGACGTTTCCAATCGTAGGTGACGCCGAACCGTTTTGCTGTATCGCGGGCGGCCTCAGGTGTAACCTGCATCAGCCCGACCGCCTTGGCCGGCGATGTATCGCGCTGGTCAAAGGCGCTCTCAGTACGCACGATTGAATAGGCCATGCGCTGATCGACCGAGGGTGCAATGGGTCTGTAAGACGGTATCCCGATCTTGGGAAAGGCAAACTGTTCGGTCGACAGACCTCTTGCGAGTGCGGTCTTGCCAATGATCAGCATCGCCTGCGCATCATTGTAGCGCGCAGTGAGCTGACCAAGCCCATTAAGCGTTGCAACATCCCTGCTCGTTTCAGCGAGGTCGCTGACGAACGACAGAACAAGATCGAACTTGCCAATCGCATAAAGAATATCTGCAGCTTGCAGAAGTTCGCTCTGAGCCCCATCCACTGACCGCGGCGCTGGGAGACCCAACGAAAGCTCGCCAAGCCCAAGTCGAGCCCGCGCCAGTTGACCGTAATAGGCTGTGGGATATTGCGCGGCCGTCTTATACTGCGTCTGCGTCTCCTCGAGCTGGCCAGCCGCCTCCGCCGCCCGACCGCGCCAATAGGCAGCACGCGCTAACACAATCGGATCGGCCGAGCCATCGTCGACGTGGATGAAATGCTCAAGCGCAGTGCTCGGATTATCGAGAAAGCGTAACGCGAGCCAGCCGGCCAGGAAGTGGTATTCGGCACGATAGTAAGGATTGGCTGGAGCTGCCGCCTGGCCCACAACACGATAGGCGGTTTTTGCATCGCCGCGATCGATTAGCTTGCGAGCCAGGATGCGACACTCGCGCCACCATTCGTCGGTGTCCTGATGCTGCAAATCGTTGCGCGCAGATTCAGCGAACACCTTAACTGCCGCTGACAGTTCATTGTGCGCCAGCAGCCAATGAAGACGGCACAGCCGATAACCCAAATCCGCACGTGCTTCGTTGGGAACTGCTTCGAGCAGCGCGCCGCTTTTGGTGGAGTTCGCCTCGGCGGCCTCGCAAGCCTTGACGATCGAAACTTGAGCGGAGCCAAGCCGCTTGGCAGCGCGCATCGCCGCGCCGAAGTCCTTGGCACCGATGCGCCGGTCCATACGCGCGGCGTAGTCGGCTGGACTCAATTCGTCGTGAAAGTCCTGCGCCACCGTGGCTTCGAGTTCGGCCGACATTTCCGCCGACTGCCATACCGCGTGAATTTGGCGCTCGGCGCCCGCGCGATCACCCTCTCGCAGCTGCACACGTGCGAGTGCAAGCCGGCCAAGCGCGCTTATAGGTGCCTCGCCGAAGAATCGGCGCACGGCTGCAGCATCGCGCGGCTTCTGCCAAAGTCTTGCCTCCGCGCGCCGGCGCAGCAGCGGGATGCTCGGCCAGTCGGCATTGGCTTGGATGAAGGAGGCGTAGCGGTCAAATCCGGCCGTGCTGTCGGAATTGCGCAGGAGCGCCCATTCGATAAGTTTCTGTGCCACTGGATCGCTGATCGATGCTGCGCGCGTTGTCGCATCACTAAACTTGCGCTGCTGCACTAGCTCAATCGCCTGCTTCGTCACGGCGAGGTCCCGCGACAGTTGCGGCGCCGGTGCCAAATTGCCAGCAGTCGGTTGGTCGCTCGGCAAGGGGGCTCTCGGTCTGACCGCACGCTCCGAGCGCTTCGCTTTAGGCACCGATCCGAGATTGTGATGCTCCGTCTTGGCGGCCTTGCTCTTATGCGGCGGAACGTGCTTGTGCCCTGGCGTGGAAAACGCGTCAGCGGTACCGAGGGCGACCATCGCCGAAGCGAGCAGCCACAGCAGGGCGCACCGCCGCAGCGGGCCCTTGGCGTGCGCAATCGCGCCTCGACCGAGAGCAGCAACGCAGGCTCGATCTATGCTGACGCCCGAGGAGTAAATGGTCTCGCCCCTCCCCTTTAAGTTTGCCTAACCTAGCATACCCGATCGGATTGTCACTATCGCCCGATTCTGGCACTTAGCGGACATTCAAGTGATGCCAACTGACGTCCACTTTCGGGGGTAAAGCAGACATCGCACGGACTTATCGCAATGTCCGCGTTACTTTGGCATCCAGGCATTAGGAAACCGCCATGCGGAGAAAAAGTTATATCGTCACTGCACCGTCGTCTCAGTTTGGCGAGAACACTCGATACCGCTTACT
>Ga0097691_1001749_pt1 | contig 15457 bp, 12 predicted proteins | sample NGESurdeep072012_8_FD_72858 | JGI IMG/M metagenome (GOLD analysis project Ga0097691, IMG submission 72858) | Arctic peat soil microbial communities from Barrow, Alaska - NGEE Surface sample 210-1 deep-072012 | ecosystem: Environmental > Terrestrial > Soil > Wetlands > Peat ... | reverse complement strand
AAACTTCGATAAGAAAAAAGACAGGTTTGATTTTAGGCTTTATGTTTATTGCAGGAATTATTTCAGTAATTACTATGTTTGTTTTGCATTCGTTTAATAGGTAAAATAAGTTCTAAATATTAATACATAAAAAAAATCCCACTGCTTTCGCAATGGGATTGTATAAATCTTTAAGAAGAAAAATTATTCTCCTTTACCTTCAGGAGCGTCTGTGTTCTCAGTTTTAAACACACTTGAATTAAGCAGTTGTTATTTTTTTGCGGTAGGCAGCCCTTGTCCTGCGATTCTTTTGCTTTGCAATTTTTTCTTTATCTGCTTTGATAAATTCACTGATAGCTTTTTTTTCTTTTTCTGTTAAAGGCTTTCCCTTGATTAAAAAGTCAACGCCGTTTGGTTCTTTTATGTGTCCCATTTTTATATGCTTTTAAAATATTTATCAATAAGTTTATTTGCTGCAATAGTATTGATTATCATAAGATGTCCACCAAAATGGTATGCATCTAAAGTTTTAACGTAATGGTAAATAAGTTTTGTTTTTGCAGTGAAAGAGAGATAGCCGTCAAAACCGTTTTGAAAAGAAACTTTACAAGCATAAGCAACTAAATTTCCCGCAACTCCTTCGTACAATTTATTTCGTCCCCTGTTGAAAGGAGCACTTTCCAATAAGTCCATATAAATATGGTCTGGTTCAATGGTAAAACTTAAAAGACCTTGAATGATGTTAGGGTTATTACTAATTGTCAATTTGTAAACCTCTCTTGTATTGTCGTCAAGTTCAGTTTTCCAATTAAATGACCAACCATTTTTCTTTGTAACCTGTTTCAGGTCAACTTTGGTAAAACGGCTAACTTCTGTTGGAAAACTATCGCCAGAAACAGTATTTTGAATTGAGTTTGTCAGCCTGTCAATCTCGAAATCTAATGCTATTTGTTTGCGTTTTTTCATCCCGATAATTATCGGACAAATTTACGAAATATCATCTGGTTGAATGCATAAAAAAAATCCCACTGCTTTCGCAATGGGATTGTATAAATTGTAAAAAAGAAAATTATTCTGCTTTACCTTCTGTTGATTCTTTTGTGTGTTCTGCTTTATCTTCAGGAATTACATTTGCCTCAGATGTAACTTCAGCAATTTTTTCAGCTGAGTTATCTTCTGCTTTAACTTCAGTAGTTTCTTCTGTCTTTACTTTCTTTGCCCTTGGTGCTTTAGCAGGTTTAACTTTAGCAACTTCAGTTGGCACTTCTACTATAGCTTCAGGAGCTTCAGTTTTCACTTCAGCTTTTGGCTCTGCTTTAGCTTCAGGAGCTTCAGTTTTCACTTCAGCTTTTGGCTCTGCTTTAACTTCAGGAGCTTCAGCTTTCACTTCAGCCTTTGGCTCTACTTTAGCTTCAGGAGCTTCAGTTTTCACTTCAGCTTTTGGCTCTTTTACGTCTGCTTTCTTTGCAGTTGCTTCGCCTTCAACATCCATCTTTTTCTTAATATCTGCCAATGCACTTAAGTCGCCCAATGTAGTTTTCTCAACTTTACTTTGAATATTCTTAACTGCTTTTTTGGTGCTCTCTGTTTCTGCTCTTTTCTCTTTAAACTCAGCTTGTTTTTCTTCTTCTTTTGCCTGCTGCCAAATGCGGCTATGACTTAAAACGATCTTTTTATCATTGCGGTCAAATTCGATCACCATAAATTGAGCGATCTCATCAGCGATGATCGTTTTTTCATCTTCTTTAAATAAATGACGGGCAGGGGCAAAGCCTTCTAATCCATAAGGAAGCTGAACGATCGCTCCTTTATCATCTCTTCTTGTAACAGTGCCTTCATGTATGCTTCCAACAGGGAATGTTTCTTCAAGTGAATTCCATGGATCTTCTTCAATTTGTTTATGTCCTAACTGAAGTTTGCGATTATCTTTATCAATGCCCATAATAACCACATCAATCTCATTACCGGTTTTAGTGTACTCATTCGGGTTATTAAAGCGCTTAAGCCAGCTTAGATCACTGATATGTATCATACCGCCAATGCCGGCAGATAATTCAACAAATACACCATAGGGAGTGATATTTTTCACCAATCCTTTGTGCTTGCTTCCCTGAGGGAATTGTGTTTCAATACTGCTCCATGGGTCCTGCGTCATTTGCTTTATAGAAAGACTCATCTTACGGTCTTCCTTACTAAGTGTTACCACTTTTGCTTCATACTCATCACCTAATTTGAAAAATTCTTTTGCATTGATCGGTGTGTTTGCCCATGTAATTTCACTTACGTGAACTAAACCTTCAACACCCGGGAAAATTTCCAGAAATGCTCCATAATCTTCTATGTTTACCACTTTGCCTTTTACCACTTCACCTTCTTTAATGTTTTCAGGCAAAGTATCCCAGGGATGAGGAGTTAATTGTTTTAAACCAAGACTGATGCGTTTTTTATCATCATCAAAATCCAACACAACCACATTAAGTTTTTGATCCAGCTTCAATACTTCTGTTGGGTGATTGATACGTCCCCAGCTGATGTCAGTTATGTACAACAGTCCGTCTAAGCCGCCAAGGTCAAGGAATGCACCAAAGTCAGTAATGTTTTTGATAGTTCCTTCCAGCACTTGTCCTTTCTCCAGCTTGCCCATAATTTCAGCACGCTGTTGTTCAATATCACTTTCAATTAATGCCTTGTGAGATACCACGGCATTTTTAATTGTCTCATTTATCTTAACAACTTTAAATTCCATTGTTTTGCCCACAAACTGATCGTAATCAGTAACCGGCTTAACATCAATTTGCGAACCCGGTAAAAATGTTTCCATTCCAAAAACATCCACAATAAGTCCGCCTTTAGTTTTGTTTGTAACCGTACCGGTAACAATCTCACCAGTCTTATGCATCTCCACAATCTTCTGCCATGCACGGGTTGTACGGGCTTGTTTGCGGCTAAGGTGAAGATTACCTTCCCTGTCTTCTTTTTCAGCTACAAGAACTTCTACTTCATCGCCTACTTTAAGGTTTGGCATATCACGGAATTCGTTTAGAGAAACAAGTCCGTCACTTTTAAAACCAATGTTTACAACCACATCAGTTTTTGTTAAGCCAACCACGATGCCATTGATCATTTCGCCATCATTGATCTGCTTAAAAGTATTTTCATAAACATGATCATACTTCTCTTTTTCTTGTTTGGTGTAACTTGTTACATTACGCTTGTCTACGCTCCAGTCAAAATCATCGTGAGGTGTTTGAGCAGGTGGAGCAAAGGGTTCTTTTTTTTCTGTTTCAGATGTTTCTGTAACAGCAGTTTCATTAATCCCGCCTTGCGGGATTTCCGCTTGCGCTTCAACAGGTGCATTTGTTGTTGCTGCATCCCGATAGCTATCGGGATCCTGTTCATCAGCATTTTGGTTAATAATATCGTTACTCATAAAATTGTTTATCCCAACGGTTTTAAATTGGGAGGGCAAAGGTAACAAAAACACGGTAAAAAACAGTAGAAAAATGGATTTAAATATGTATGAGCAGGGCTAAGAATATATGTCAATTTCGTTGACAGGTTATCATTGAGTTTTATTGAAGGCAATCTTACTTCAATAATTATGTAGCAAAAATCCATTCCGGCTGTATTAGGGTTAATCCCTAAATTGCAAGACGATTGTTTGCCAAATGATTTATTATGAAGCAATGGATTGAAAGTTTACAACAAACTAAAGTTGTAAAATCCATAATTTATTTTATAGTGGGGATATTTAGTTATCCGGGACTTGCTATCATCAATAAATTAAAAATTTCAGGAACAGAAAATTTAAAAAATCTTCCTAAAAAAAATGTTTTATTTGTAAGCAATCATCAAACTTATTTTGCTGACGTTATAACATTCTTACACATTTTCAGCGCTGTAAAATGGGGTAAGCAAAACAGGCTGGGCATACCTTATTATCTTTTAAACCCCTTTACCCGTGTGTATTTTGTTGCTGCGGAAGAAACTATGAGAGGAAGTTTTATAAGTCGTTTTTTTAGAATGGCAGGCTGTATAACCGTAAAGCGTACCTGGCGTCCGGAAGGAACAGAAGTGCGAAAGGGATTAAACCCCGGCGATACCCGTAAAATTGCAAGAGCATTAGAAAATAACTGGGTCATCACTTTTCCGCAGGGAACAACTAAGCCTTTTGCACCCGGAAGAAAAGGAACTGCATTTCTTATAAAGCATAATAAACCAATTGTGATTCCGGTAGTGATAAACGGATTTTGGCGAGCCTTTAATAAAAAGGGATTAAAGTTAAAGAAGAAGGGTTCTGTGTTGAGAGTAAAATTTAAAGAGCCATTGCAGATTAATTATGATGATAGTCTTGATGTAATTCTTCAACAGGTAATGGATGCCATTGAGCAAAGTAAAAAATTTATGTTGCAGGGAAAACATCATGTGGCTCATAGCTAATATCTCATGGTTAATAGTTCATTGTTCATAGTATTGTTTTCAATCAACCATGAGCTATCAGCTAACTGAACAAAGCCTTCAACTCTGCTGCGTCTTCGGGTTTCATTTTTTCACTTAAAATCAATCTTATCTGGCGGCGTCGCAATGCACTTTCAAATAATTTTTTTTCATCTTCTGTTTCAGCTTCTGCAGAAGGAACAGCTTTAGGTTTTCCATGTGGGTCAAGCGCTACAAATGTGTAATATGCCTCATTGCTTTTATATCTATGTTGCCGTATAATATCTTCTCCCCAAACATTTAAATGAACTTCCATACTTGTATTAAATGCCCTGGTTACTTTGGCTTCAATATGTACAACGTTGCCCAGTTTTATTGGATTGGTAAATGAAATATTATCTACCGAAGCAGTAACTACAGGAGCGCCGCAATGTTTTGTAGCTGAAAGTGCAGCCCCAATATCCATCCAGTACAACAGCCTGCCACCCATTAGATTGCCGAAAAAATTAGTATCATTTGGTAATACGAGCTCTGTCATTATTATTAAACTCTCTGCAGATTTTTTGCCTTCCATTTTATTTTTTTTGTAAAGATAACTAAGAAGAACAGTTACAAGTAATAAGTGACAAGTAATAAAACTATAAATCACAACGATTAACTATAAACTTATTTGGTTATTATCCTTTGATGACTGAATTTCGGTTTCTAAATTTTTATAATGATCTCTTTTGATAATACCGAATTTGCATTTGCTTATAAAACGAATAAAGAATTAAAAAAGGCAAAATTTCTTTTTTCTTCTATGGGTATTGGCTGGCTGGTAAAATTAGGAACACGCTTAACACCCTGGGCTATTAAAGCTCATTTCCCGATAAATGGTCTTATTCGTAATACAATTTTTAAACAATTTGTTGGCGGAGAAACTTTACAGGAAACAGCAAAGGTTGCAGATAAGTTAGCTCAATACAATGTACAGGTAATTTTAGATTATGGGGTTGAAGGTAAAGAAGGTGAAGAGAGTTTTGATTATGTTGCTGCTGAATTTATAAAGGTTATTCAATACGCAGCAACTCAGCCTAACATTCCTTTTATGAGCGTTAAGCTTACAGGCTTTGCAAGATTTGGGTTACTGGAAAAATTAGATGCGGCTGCGGATAACAAAAGTGGTGTTGAGGGAAGAATAAATGTAAATGTTTTAGATGCTAATGAAAAAGAAGAATGGCAAAGAGTGGTTAATCGTTTGATAAAGATCTGCGAAGCAGCACAAAGAAATAATGTAGGTGTTTTAGTAGATGCTGAGGAAACATGGATACAGGATCCTGTGGATGCACTTACCATGCAAATGATGGAAAGATTTAATAAAAGCAAAGTTGTTGTGTATAATGCTATCCAGCTTTACAGACATGACCGGCTGCAGTTTTTAAAAGACAGTTTAGAAGAGGCACAAAAGAAAAATTTTATTTTGGGCGCTAAATTGGTACGGGGAGCATACATGGAAAAAGAAAGGAAGAGAGCTGCAGCAATGAATTATCCATCACCGATTCTACCTGATAAGGAAAGCAGTGATAAGGATTATAATGCAGCGATCGAATTTTGTATTGAGCATCTTGATAAATTATTTTTGATCGTTGCATCTCATAATGAATACAGCAATCTTTATGCTGCACAACTTCTTCAACAAAAAAATTTGCCGCTAAATCATTCTCACGTGCATTTTTCACAATTGTTGGGCATGAGTGATAACATAACTTTTAACCTTGCCAAAGCAGGCTGTTCCGTAAGTAAATATTTGCCATTCGGTCCGCTAAAAGATGTTATTCCTTATTTAATGAGAAGAGCCCAGGAAAACTCATCAGTTAGCGGACAGACAGGAAGAGAGTTGCAACTCATAAAAAAAGAATTACAAAGAAGAAAAAGTACTGCCTGATTTATTGGATCTTTACAACCGCATTTTCTATCAGCGCAAACACTTTATCATTTTTTTTTGGATTGATTTTATAAAGTCCTGTGAAATGACTGAAAGCAGGCAGCACTGCATAATTTTTAGTAAAATAAAAACACGGAAAACGCAATGACTGTTTGCCGATTCCATTCATAACAACTCCGGGATGGATATGACCACTAAAAGTGAACATGTTTTTTGAATCCTCCTCATCGCACATTAAATTTATGTCATGTATAAAACAAAAATTTTTAACAGATAGTTGACCTGTTGCAGTTTCAATATTCGCTTCTTTATAAAATTTCTTTGAAAGAATATCATGATTTCCCCTGATAAGACGCATTTGCAGGCAAGGAAGATCATTTCTCCATTTCAGAAACATTTCCATTTCTTTATTTGCATAGCTGTGAAAAAGATCACCAACAATTAGTAATTGTGTTGGTTTAAAGAACTGAATCTGCGCAAATAATCTTTGCAGATCTTCTTTAAAAATATTTTGTGGTACTCCAATACCTGCTTTTCTGAAATGCCCTGTTTTACCAAGATGAAGATCAGATAGGATCAATGCTTTTTCCTCTTCCCAAAAAATACAACGTTCGGGAGAAAGCCACAGTGTTTGATGGTGAAGGATAAATTTATATGGAGAAGACAATGATTATTTTTTGAGATGCAAAAGTATTTCAATTTAGGATTTGAAATTTGATATTTGAGATTGACAATATAATTCTATCTCTTTTATCTCAAATTAGAAATCTCAAATTTTAAATTCTGATTACTTCTCCAACTGCATCTGCATTCGCTTTACCCTGTCTTCCAGTTTTTCTGAAGAAAGATCTTCTCTCATACTATCTACTTTTATTGGGAAGCAGAATGGTGTTAGCTGTTTTGGAAAAGTAATAATGATCTTATTTTTTTGAATACGCTCCAGCATTTTTCTCAGCCTTTCTTCTTCCATTTGCTGCTCCATCACTTCGTTATATGCCTGTTTTAATAAAAGATTATTAGGATCATATTCTGCAAATACATTAAATAAAAGTGAAGCCGATGCCTGCAGATGTCTTGCTTTTTTTTGTTCGCCGGGATAACCCTGAAATATCAACCCGCCAATTGTTGCGATATCACGAAATTTTCTTCTTGCCATTTCAGTGCTGTTCATACTTTTATGAATGTCGCTGAAAAGATTTTCGGGAGAAAATAATTCATACACATTTGTATCATCCACAGGAATGGGCTGATCACTCAATAACTCAAATCCATAATCGTTCATCGCAAAAGAAAAAGTTATCGGCGTTATCTTACTTATGCGATACGCCAAAACCGCTGCCATGGCTTCATGCACAAGTCTTCCTTCAAAAGGAAAAACAAAAAGATGATAGCCATCTTTTGTTTCAATATGTTCAATCAGCAGTTCATTTTTTTTTGGGATATGCGATAAATAATCCTGCAATTCAAACAAAGGCTTTAAAACTTGCAGTTCAATATCTTTTTTAATTTTTAATTTTTCATTTTGAATTAATTCCGCTGCTTCTTCAAATTTTTGTCTGAGCATAAAACCCAGGTTGGATGAAAGCGGCACCCTGCCTCCCTGCCAGCTGGGCACCATACTTTTTTTTGAATTTGATTTTCTTACCAAAACCGTCATATCTTTTATCATTACAAACTCAAGGTTTCTTCCAGCAAGTGTAAATACATCACCTGCCTGCAGGCGTGAAATAAACCATTCTTCTATAACACCGATATAACCGCCACTGATAAATTTTACTTTCATCATTGGGTCACTTACTATGGTTCCGATATGCATGCGATGCCTCATTGCAACATGACGGTTATTTATTTTATAAAGCCCATCTATTATTTCTATTTTTTTAAAATCATCATACTGCTGTAATGCCACACCGCCTGCAGTTATAAAATGTAAAATTTGCTGCCATTCATTTTCAGTTATTTCTCTATAGCAATAAGTAGATCTTATTTCTTTAAAAATTTCATCCGGATAAAAGCCATCGGAAATGGCAAGTGTTGAGAGATATTGTATCAATACATCAAAACATAAAATTCTTGGCTGCCTGCTTTCAATTAAATTTTGTTTAATGGCTTCCTTCAATGCAGCGGCTTCTATCAGTTCTAAAGAATGTGTAGGAAGAAAATAAATTTTACTTGTTGCATCGGGTTGATGACCACTGCGACCTGCTCTTTGTAAAAACCTTGCCACACCTTTTGGAGAACCAACCTGTATAACAGTTTCCACGGGACGAAAATCTACTCCAAGATCAAGGCTGGCTGTGCATACTACTGCTTTCATTTTTCCGGTGTGTAAATTTTCTTCAACCCACATACGAAGATCCCGTTCTATACTTCCGTGATGCAAGGCAATAACACCAGCCAGGTCAGGGTTAGCCGTTAAAATTTCCTGGTACCATCTTTCACTCATACCTCTTGTGTTAATAAAAATAAGGGTGGTCTTGCTTTGCTCAATAATCGGGATCACTTTGTCAACCAGCTTGATCCCTAAATGTCCAGCCCATGGATATTTTTCGATCTCATCAGGAAAGATGGATTCGATCTCTGTTTTCTTTTTAATATGTGCAGTAATAATTCCCTCACCCCCTGCCCCTCTCCACAAGTGGAGAGGGGAGAGAAGCACTTCCTTTGCCTGTTCAAGGTTTCCTATAGTTGCTGATATACCCCAAATACAAAGTTGTGAGTTTTGGCTCGCAGCTAATGGCTCATAGCTCATGGCTACAAGCCTGGAAATAGCGAGTTCCACCTGCACACCTCTTTTGCTTCCAAGCAGTTCATGCCATTCATCAACAGCAATAATTTTTAAGGATTTAAAAAATTCGGGATAATGTTTTTGCGCTAATAATAAATGTAAACTTTCAGGAGTAATGATAAGCACTTCCGGCATTTGCCTTTTTTGTTTTTGCCGCTCACTAATATCTGTATCACCATTTCTGATCCCAATCTTCCAGTTCATTCCAAGCTCTTCAATAACTTCTTCCATTGCCCTGCCAATATCTTTTGCCAAAGCACGCAAAGGTGTTATCCATAAAAGCTGCAGACCCCGTCCGACCGTATCATCCGGGCGGGCATTTTTATTTTTTGTTTTATAATCTTTTGGATGATGATTAATAAAATTAATTAAAGAGCCAAGGAAAACAGAGAAAGTTTTTCCGCAACCTGTTGGCGCATTCACTAATCCTGAATAGCCATCAATTATTTGCTGCCATGTTTCTTCCTGGAAAGTAAAAGGCTGGTTGCCTTTAGAAGTAAGCCACTGCTGAATTACAGAATAGCCTTTTGTATCAAACAGTTTCATTATTGTTTGATAAAAAGGTTTCTATTTTTTGTTTTAAGGATGGGGATGTCATTTTTACGAATTTCAAAAACAATATCTGTATCTAATTTTTCATAATGATGTGAAATGAAATCTCTGAAGCGGATAATATTATTTGTATCGAAAGAAAGAACTTTCTCAAAAAAATGAGGTTCTAATTTGTATATCTTTTTAATGTTCTCTCCGATGGATTGCAATCTCATCATTACCGCATCTAACTTAATTAATAATAAATTCATATCATAGCAAGGTAGCAATATAATCCATGTTACCATTCACGTGTTATAGCGCCATTGAGTATACGCATAACATACAAATGTTTGTTCTCAAGATAATCAGGGTTTCTTGCATTCTTTTTAAAATACACCGGACGGAAATTGTATTCATTAAAAATACTAAGCGATTTATCATTGAGATGTGATAAAAAATCAGTCGGATATTTTAATAATAGTTTTGTAAACATGTAAGTTGTTTCAAAACCTTTGTATGCCATATCTGATGGCTTTGATTTATAACGGCTAAAATATTCATTGGTTAGTATCGTATTGAACCAACTGCTTTTTGAATTGTAATAAGGTGTAGTGAAATGAACGGGGAAATCTTTGTAAGCATTTTTAGCTGAAAATATTTTAAAGCCATCCCAATTAGGCATACCTATCAAAATAATTGGATAATTTTTGCGAACAGCATAACATGCATCCGTTACTGTTTTTGCAAAAGCTTCGTCCAAACTGCCTGCAATAATTACTGTACTCTTTGTACTGTCTAACCTGCTTTTTAAAAAATATGGTGATATGGTACTGTCAATATGTATTGTTTGAATATTTAATAATGGCTTGCCTTCCTGCTCATTCAACATTTTGAAATAAGATACTATTTTATCTTCCTGTGCTCCTGATTTTTTTAAGAGAAAAATTTTATCTGTACCATGATTTTGTAAAATGTAACTGTAGATGCCTTCGCAATGTGCCTTTAATGTAGCGTTCATTATGATCAGGTTAGGATTGCCTGTTACACCACCATCGTTAGGATAAGTTGCGGAGATAAAAGGAATATTTTTCCTGGCAGAAAAATCGGATAACTGTTTAAAATCTACATCTCTTACTGAACCTATTATCAGGTCAAGACTATCTAATAAACTGTTTTGTATTAGCCATGGGAGCGGCTGTGAAAAAGATTTGGTATCGTAAATAAATGCTTCCACACGCTCATTATATAATGATAAAGTATCAAAGGCAATTTCTGCACCCTGCACAAAATCAATAGCAGGCATAATAAATTTTGGTATAGTTTTATCCGAACGAAGCTGTGAATTTGTAAATACTGAATCAAGATACAGCGGAGCAAAAACGCCTACTTTATATACTTTTTGCTGGTTGAAATTATTTTGCGCAAATAAATTCTGATTGATGAAGACAATTACAATCATCAATATATAATAACTCCTTTTTTTCATAAAGTTTAATTCAACAAATTTAAATTTCATAAAATTACCTCACCCTCCGGCTCCCTCTCCACCTCATCCGTCCCGCCTCTGGCGGGAGCACCTTCTCCTAAAGGAGAAGGAAAGTGGAATGAAACCTAATGAGGGAGCGGTACATTATCTATCTAATCATCTTCATACTTCCCACATCATCTTATGTTTTTAATGAACAATCATATAGTTTCCATTTCCCCCTTCGGGGTCAGGGGCTTTTATTCCCATTCAATAGTTGCAGGGGGCTTGCTGCTGATATCATACACCACACGATTTATTCCGCGGACATTATTAATTATTTCACTGGATATTTCTGCAAGGAATTCATACGGCAAATGTGCCCAGTCTGCCGTCATTCCATCTACTGAAGTTACTGCTCTTAATACAACGGTAAATTCATACGTTCTTTCATCACCCATCACACCTACACTTTTCACCGGCAATAAGATTGTGCCGGCCTGCCAAACAGTTGCATATAAATTATGTTTTCGTAAACCATTTGTATATATGGCATCAGCCAGTTGCAATAATCGTACCTTTTCCTGTGTTACTTCCCCCAAAATTCTTATGGCTAATCCGGGACCAGGGAATGGATGCCGTGATAAAATTTCATCAGGAATGCCTAATTCTTTTCCAACTTTTCTTACTTCATCTTTAAAGAGCGAACGCAAAGGTTCCACCAGTTGTAAATTCATTGCTGCAGGAAGCCCGCCAACGTTATGATGAGATTTAATGGTTACTGACGGACCATGAACTGATACAGATTCTATTACATCGGGATAGATTGTGCCCTGTGCCAAAAAATCAATGCCTGTAATTTTATGAGCCTCTTCATCAAATATCTCTATGAAACTTTTACCGATCGCTTTTCTTTTTTCTTCAGGCAAAATTTTACCGGCAAGCTTTGCATAAAAATGATCTTTAGCATCTACGCCTTTAATATTTAATCCTAAACTTTTGCAGGTAGATAATACCTGTTCAAACTCATCTTTTCTTAAGAGTCCATTATCAACAAAAATTCCAAAAAGATTTTTACCAATTGCTTTATGAATTAAAGTAGCCGCAACAGTAGAATCAACGCCACCGCTTAATGCCATAATAACCTTCTTATCGCCGATCTGTTTTTTTAAAGCATCAATTGTATCTGTGATAAAATGTGCAGGCGTCCAATCCTGTTTGCAGCCGCATATATCAACTAAAAAATTCTTTATTATTTTTTTGCCTTCGGCAGAATGATAAACCTCGGGATGAAACTGCAAGCCATAAATTGTTTTATGATTTGAGTTTGTAGTTTTAAAAGCAGCTACAGGAATACTTTCTGTGGTGCCTAATATTTCAAATCCATCAGGAAGTTTCTTTATTGTGTCTGAATGACTCATCCAAACATTTGAAGTTTCAGAAACATCTTTTAATAATTTATTTTTTTGTAAAATTTTTAAAACAGCACGTCCATATTCTCTTTTATCACTTTTTTCTACAATACCTCCAAAAGCTTTTGCTGTAAGTTGTGCGCCATAGCAAATGCCTAATACCGGTAATTTTTCTGACAGTTTTTTTATATCTGCCATTGGAGCGCCATCATCATTTACAGAAAATGGTGATCCGGAAAGAATAATTCCCTTCACATTATAAGCCTCCCTTTCGGGGTGGTTTGGTGGGGCTGTAATAATTTCGCAATACACATTAGCTTCTCTTACAGCACGGGCAATCAGCTGGGTATATTGCGAACCAAAATCAAGAATTAAAATTTTTTCTGCCATGGCTGCGAAGATAAAGAGTTTTAATTCATAGCTTTATTGATAAATTTATTTTATGACCAGATTATTAACTGCATTTTTTTCAGCCATTATTTTCTGCTCATGCCAGTCAATAACAGGCAGCGGAAATATCACAACGCAAACAAGAAACTTAAATCATTTTGAAGGTGTGAAAACTTCCGGCTCGATAGACATTGAAGTAATGAATGACGAAAGCCAATTGGTAAAAGTTGAAGCTGATGATAATATTTTGCCTTATGTAATCACCAGGGTTGAAGATGGATTGCTTGATGTGCATTTTAAATCTCATTATTCGTACAACAATGTTCATGTAAAAGTTTATGTAAGTGCACCTTCTTTAAAAAAGATTCTTGTGTCGGGTTCGGGAAGCATTACTTCAAAAGATACTTTAAAAGATGCTGATCAGATTGAATTGAAAGTTTCTGGTTCCGGGGATATTGATGCATTTGTCGATGCTCAATCAATTATCGCTGATATTGGCGGATCAGGAACGATAACGTTACGTGGAAGAACTAAAGATTTTAATTGCAGTATCGGTGGCAGTGGTGATCTGAAATGTAAAAATTTATTAAGTGAAAATACAACTGCCAGTGTTGGAGGCAGTGGTACTGCGCATGTGTTTGCCAGTGTGCACTTAGTTGCAAAGGTTACCGGCAGCGGTGATATTTATTACAGTGGTAATCCATCGTCTCCGGAAATTCGCAAGACAGGCAGTGGATCGGTTCAGGCAGAAAAATAAAATTGCTAAAACTGCAATGTATTTTTTGCCATGTTGTCAGCAAATATAATGTGGCACTTTATTTGAAATTTGCACGGCAAAATTATCTATATGCAAAAAGGATCTATTCGTGTTCAGACCGAGAACATTTTCCCAATAATCAAAAAATTTCTATACAGCGATCATGAAATATTTATTCGTGAATTGGTAAGTAATGCAGTAGATGCTACGCAAAAATTAAAAACACTTTCTTCCATCGGAGAAGTAAAAGGAGAGATCGCTGATACCAATATTGAAATAAAGATCGATAAGGAAAAAAAGACGCTGACCATTTCTGACAAAGGTGTTGGTATGACGGCGGAGGAAGTTGATAAATATATAAACCAGGTAGCATTTAGCAGCGCTGAAGAATTTTTAGAAAAATACAAAGGAAAGAACGAAGCCAATATTATCGGGCATTTTGGACTTGGTTTTTATTCTTCTTTTATGGTGAGTGATAAGGTTGAAATTTATACCAAGAGCTTTAGAGAAGATGCAAAAGCTGTAAGGTGGGAATGTGACGGCAGCCCCGAATACACTTTGGAAGAAACAGAAAAAGAAAAAAGAGGAACAGATATTATTCTTTTTATAAATGAAGAAAGCAAAGAGTTTTTAGAGCCTGAAAGAATTAAAACTATTCTTGAAAAGTTCTGCAAATTCCTGCCTGTGCCTATTATGTTTGTCGGAGAGGACTCCTCTGGAAAAGACAAGCAGATCAATAATCCAAACCCGGCATGGACAAGAAAACCTAGTGAATTAACCGCAGAGGATTATGAAAATTTTTATAAGGAATTATATCCCTTCGGAGAAAAGCCTTTGTTCTGGATACATCTGAATGTGGATTATCCTTTTAACCTTACAGGCATTTTATATTTTCCTAAAATAAAAGAGCGTTACGAAATTCAAAAAGATAAAATTCAATTATACAGCAACCAGGTTTTTGTAACTGATGAAGTAAAGGATATTGTCCCTGAATTTTTAATGCTGCTTCATGGTGTAATTGACAGTCCGGATATTCCTTTAAATGTGAGCAGAAGTTATTTGCAGGGTGACCCCAATGTAAAAAAGATAAATGCTCACATCACAAAAAAAGTTGCCGATAAATTAGAAGAGATATTTAATAATGACAGAAAATCTTTTGAAGAAAAGTGGGAGAGCCTTGGATTGTTTGTTAAGTATGGTATGATGACTGATGATAAATTTTTAGAGAAAGCAAATAAGTTCAACATATTTGAAGATGCCGCAGAAAAGAAATTTTATACACTTGAAGAATATAGAAAGGAAACGGAAGCATTACAAAAAAATAAAGATGGAAAATTGGTAATGCTGTACACAACTGATCCGGTTCAGCAGGATAGTTATATACAGGCTGCAATTAAAAGAAGCTATAAAGTTGTAAAGCTTGAAACCATTGTTGATGCTGCGTTTATTAATAATATGGAAATGAAGTGGACGGATGTTCAGTTTGTGAGAGTTGATGCCGATATTACAGAAAATCTTATTGATAAAGTGGAACATGCGGAAAGCGTATTATCAAAAGATGAAGAAACAAAACTAAAAGAATTATTTAAGGTAGAGGTTCCTGAAATGCATGTGTCTGTTGAAGTAAAAGGATTAAATCCTGAAACTCCGCCTGTAATTGCAACCCGTCCTGAATTTATGAGGCGTATGAAAGATATGGCAGCTCATGGCGGCATGGGAAGTTTTTATGGCAACATGCCCGAAGAAGTTACTTTAACCATTAATGGTA
>Ga0097691_1001748_pt1 | contig 15469 bp, 15 predicted proteins | sample NGESurdeep072012_8_FD_72858 | JGI IMG/M metagenome (GOLD analysis project Ga0097691, IMG submission 72858) | Arctic peat soil microbial communities from Barrow, Alaska - NGEE Surface sample 210-1 deep-072012 | ecosystem: Environmental > Terrestrial > Soil > Wetlands > Peat ... | reverse complement strand
GCCGTCATGGCGGAGTCGGCGGTGAAGTCGATGGCCATGGTGAGCCAGCGCCCGGCCATGCCCTTGGTTGCTGTCAGACCGCTGCTGTAGCGGTCGAACAGAGCGGGGGTTGCGGAGTCCGACATAGGATATCCTCAGCTTAGGAATTCATGGCGTATAGAATTCTGCACGTGTGGAATCGAAGTTGTCAAAAGCAAGCACGAAGGAGACGGCAATGGTAGTGCGGGCGCACTCAGGAAGACGACCTGGCGACAGCGGCACCCGGGACGCGATCCTCATCGCCGCACGCCGCCAGTTCGCCGAGCTCGGCTACGACCGCACTTCCATGCGGCAGGTCGCGATCGAGGCGGGCGTCGACCCGACGCTGGTCAGCCACTTCCACGGAACCAAGCAGCAGCTCTTTGTGGCTGTCGTTGAGCTGCCCTTCCAGCCGGCGAACGTCCTGCCCGGCCTCCTTGCGGGCGACCCGCGCGACGTTGGCGGGCGACTGGCCAACTTCGCACTCGGCGTGCTTGAGTCCGAGCTGGGCCACAGCCGACTGATCGGCCTGGTCCGGGCTGCCGCCTCCGAGCCGGAAGCTGCCCGCCTCATTCGCGACCGGATCACCCGCGAACTACTCACCCCCCTCGCCGAGGGCATCGGCGCAGACCATGCCGCCTACCGCGCGTCGCTCCTGACATCGCAGATCGTCGGACTGACGATCGCCCGCTACATCGTCGCCATCGAGCCCCTCGCATCACAAGACCCCAGCGCCGTCTCTGACGCCATCGCGCCAGCCCTTCAGCACTACCTCACCGGCGATCTGTCCTCATCGCTTCCGTGACACGACCAGCTTGAGGACGGCCAGCTGGAACGTCGCTGAATAGGTCCATAGCTGGTTGGGCTCAGCGGACGTCGCCGGCCTCGCCTGACGCCGCGAGGGATCGAATTCGTCAAGCGTTGACATGCACCCCGGTCCGGACCTAGCATCGGCGTCATGCGCGCAATGATCGTCAAGGAGTTCCGAGAGCTACGTCGCGACAGGCGCACCCTCGCCATGTTGATAGCGCTGCCGTTGCTGCTGCTGGTGATCTTCGGCTATGCGGCCAACTTCCGGGTCGCGACCGTGAAGGCCGCAGTGGTAGGGCCGCAGGCCGCCCAGGTGGCCGCGTCGTTGCCGTCGTCGTTCTTTGACGTCACCGTGACCCAGCCGTCCGACAGCCAGGCGGACGCGGTGCGACTGCTTCAGGACAGGACTGTCGACGTCGCGATCGTCACCGGCCGGGCGCCGGTGCTCGCGCTGGTCGACGGTTCGAATCTCTTCGCTGCGCAGTCCATCGTGTCGGTGCTCAACAAGGAGGGCAACAAGGTCAGCACGCAGATCCTGTTCAACCCCGAGCTCAAGACCTCCTGGGTTATGGTCCCGGCCATCATCGGGCTGATCCTCGCGTTCATCGGCACGATCGTCACCAGCATCGGCCTGGTGCGTGAGCGCGAGACGGGCACCCTCGAGCAGTTGGCCGTCATGCCGATTAAGCCCAGCACCGTGATCCTCGGCAAGATCTCGCCGTACTTCCTGGTGTGCTCGATCGACGTTCTCATCATCACCACGCTGGGCATGTTGCTCTTTGATGTGCCGTTCAACGGGAACGTGTTCGTGTTCGCGCTCGGGGCCGCGCTGTTCCTGTTTGTGGTGTTGGGGCTCGGCGTCTTCATCTCGACGATCTCGCAGACCACCGGGCAAGCGATCCAGACCGCGTTCTTCTTCATGCTGCCGCAGATCCTGCTGTCGGGCATGATCTTCCCGCTGGACGCGATGGCTGCCGGGGTCCGGTGGATCGGCTACCTGCTGCCGCTGACGTACTTCATTATGATCTCCCAGGGGGTGATGCTTCGCGGGGCGTTGCTGGCATCCCTGTGGTTGCCGTTCCTCGTGCTCACGCTGATGGCCATCGTGGTATTCAGCGGCGCCACCCTCCGGTTCCGCCGTGACCTCGCGCCGGGCCGACGCCGGAACCGCGGCAGTGTCTCCGCAGAACCTGCCGCCGAGCCAGCCGGCAGCGAGGCGGGGAGCGGGTCATGACGTATGCCGTTCGGTCCGCCGTCGTGCGGTTCGGCGACACCCTCGCCCTGGAAGATGTGACCCTGCTGGTCGAGCCGGGATCGGTCGTGGCCGTCGTCGGCGGCGACGGCGCGGGCAAGACCACGTTGCTGCGCAGCCTGGTCGGTGAGGTGCCCCTCGAGCGGGGTCAGGTCGATGCCCCGTCTCCGATGGCGATCGGCTACCTGCCGGCCACCTCCGGCAGCTGGCCGGCCCTCACCGTCGCGCAGAACATGGACTTCGTCGGGGGCATCTACGGCCTGTCCGGCGACGCCCTGGCCTCTCGCCGGGAGGAGCTGCTCGACCGCGCGGCACTGCAGCAGTCCGCCGGCCAGCTGGCCGCACAGCTGTCGGGTGGCATGCGCCGAAAGCTCGGCTTCTGCATGGCAATGCTGCACAACCCTGCGCTGCTGGTGCTTGACGAGCCCAGCACCGGCATCGACCCGGTGAGCCGGGTCGACCTGTGGCGGCTGGTGTCCGAGGCTGCGGCTGCCAGAGCAGCTGTCGTGATGTCCACGACGTATCTCGATGAGGCAGAGCGGGCAGCAGGCCTGCTTGTTCTCGATGGCGGCCGGACTCTGGCCGGCGGCACGCTTCAGGACGTGCTCGACTCTTTCGACGGCGCCATTGCGCACACGGCCACCCCGGACCGGCGGGCCTGGGCATGGCGGCGGGGGCGTGACTACCACGAGTACTGGCCCGCCACAGCCAAGGTGCCTCTCGACGCCGTGGCCGTCATCCCGGACCTCGAGGACGTGGTCATCGCCTTGTCGCTGCTGAGGAGCCACCACTCGGAGCTGGCTTCATGAGCTCCCACAGCTCGGCCGCGGCTCAGCCCACGGTGCTGCTTCGGTCCGATCGGGTCGGTCGCACGTTCGGGGGCTTCCTCGCGGTCGACGACGTCACGATGAGCGTCGGGCCCGGGGAGGTCGTCGGCCTGCTCGGTGCCAACGGCGCTGGCAAGACGACGCTGATCCGCATGCTGCTCGGACTGATCGCCACCACGACGGGCGACGTCGAGCTGCTGGGCGGTCCGCCCGACCGGGAGCGGCGCACCCATCTGGGCTACGTGCCACAGGGCCTGGGGCTGTACCGCGACCTCACAGTGCGGGAGAACCTCGCCTTCAGCACCCAGGCCTACGGCGCCGTTCAGCCCGACCTGCCCGAGGCGCTCCGGGCGGGCGCAGACCGGCTCGTCGCGGATCTCCCGCTCGGCCTGCAGCGACAGCTCGCGTTCCTCTGCGCACTCGCTCACGACCCCGAGGTGCTGGTACTCGACGAGCCAACGTCCGGCGTCGACGCGCTCGCCCGGGCGGCGCTGTGGGACACCATCCACGAGCAGGCCGAGACGGGGGTCGGCGTCCTGGTGACGACGCACAACATGGCGGAGGCCGAGCAGTGCGACAGGCTGCTGCTGATGTCGCAGGCGCGTCTGGTCGCGCAGGGCAGCGAGGCCGACATCATCGGCTCCACCACCGCCATCGCCATCCGCACCAACGACTGGGCGAGAGCGTTCGCCGTCCTCAACCAGGCCGGCCAGCCGGTGATGTTGGCGGGGCGCGACGTGCGTGTGGCCGACGCCGACGCCGACCAGGTGCGCGCGGTCCTGGCAGATGCCGGGATGACGGCCGAGGTCTTCGGGGTGCCGGCCACCATTGAGGAACGGATGATGGTGCTCGCCCGTGCCCCGGAGGCGCCCTGATGCCGCCGCGGGGCAGACGTCCTGTCGGCGGCACCGATACCCGCGAGCAGATCCTGACCGCGGCCGGCGAGCTGTTCTCAGAGCTCGGCTTCGAACGCACCACGATGCGCGCGGTGGCAGCCAGGGCCGACGTCGACGCAGCTCTTATTCATCACTTTTTCGTCAACAAGGAGGGCCTGCTCGCCGCGGCTCTCGTCCTGCCCGTCGACCCCGCCGCACTGCTGGCCGGTCTCAACAAGGATCCCGCGCACGCCGGTGAGGCGGTCGTTCGCCGGGTGCTCGGAGTGTGGGAGGCCGACCCCCAGACCCGGCGCCACCTGCTGGGACTCATCCGTGTCGGGTTATCGCACGAGTACGCCGCCGGCGTCCTACGCGACCTGCTGGGCCGCACCATCCTCACCGCTCTGGCGCGCGTGGTCGCCGATGACCGCCAGTCGTTGCGCGCTGCGCTCGTAGGCACCCAGATGGCCGGTCTCCTCCTCGGTAGGTATGTGCTGGGCATCCCTGGAGTGAGGGACGCGACCCCCGAGGAACTTGCTCTGGCGATCGGACCCGTCATCCAGCACTACCTGAACGGCCCCATCGACACGCACAACTCGAACGCTTCGAACCTCACACGCGAGCACCGATAACCACGAGGCTGCGATAGCGAAATGGCCTACGGTCACGCGAGGAGGCTGCGCCGACCTGGAACAGCTGAGGTTGTCTTCGAGGAAGAAGCGTGCTGCAAGGGGGCTGCGACCGGCAGAGCAGTTCAATGCTGCCCCTGTGACGTCTGTCCATTGTGGTCGGCGCAGTCGACGTCGGCAGGACGACAGTCCCGTTGTCGGTGACCGACGACGCGCGTTCTCGCCTGTTCGGTTCGGTTGATGCTCGTGCGGCGCGCTGACGCGGGCGTGGTGATCGGCGCCTCTCTGGCAGCCAAGCCGCCGGGGTTGGGCACCGGCCGATCGCGTTCGCGCTGGGCAGGCCGGCGAGCACGGTTCGTGGGGTGGCCGATCCGGTTCGCCGCTCGAGCCGAGGAGTGGCGGGCGTCGTTCACCGGCCTGGCCGGCCTCGCCCAGATCCCCGCCGCGTGGGTCATCACCAGTGTGGTGCTGACCGTGTTCGGCTGGGTCCCCCGGCTCACCGCTGCGGTTTGCGGCCTGCTGGCAGTGTTCATCGCCCTCGGCGAGTTCGGGGTGTTGTGGAACGCGCCCCAGTGGCTGATGGACCTCTCCCCGTCGTCGTGAAGCAGTTGGTGACCCTCCGACACCTCCTGGGCCGCCCCGATAGAGGAACGCTGGGCGGCACGGCTCCGCGCTGCTCTAGCCTTGCGCTCATGCTTGAGACCACCCTTCCCACTGGTGAACCGATCATCGGGCGGCACGTTCGGCTGGATCTGCTCGCGGAAGCGGATCTCGACGAGATGTACCCCCTGCTCAGTGACCCCGAGGTCTACGCGAGTGGCTACGTCATGCACCGGCGCCCGACCTCTCTCGCCGACGCTCGTGAACTTGCTCGGGAAAGGTTCCTGGCGCTGCAGGGTCGGGCCGACGGGCGCGGGGCTGGGCGGACCGCTTACGCGATTAGGCTCGTGGCAGACAGCGAGCTGGGCCCGGCCGGGGCGTTGGTTGGAACCTCGTCGCTATGGGAAGCCAATCTCCACAACGAGAGCATCCACCTGGGCTCCACCCTGTACGGCCGGCCCTGGTGGGGCACCCAGGTCAACCCCGAAGCCAAATTGCTGTTGATGACTCACTGTTTCGACGACTGCGGGTACGGACGCGTCAAGATCCAGACAGACGCCCTGAACGCCCGCTCGCAGGCAGCTATCGCCAAGCTGGAGGCCAGACGCGAGGGCGTACTCCGTCGCGATGTGAGGCGCGAGGATGGCACCTTCCGTGACTCGGTCGTTTTCAGCGTCCTGAAGGAGGAGTGGCCTGAGGTGAAGGCGGGCCTCGAGGCCCGCCTCAGGTAACGGCAGGAATCTTAGGTAGCGGTAACGCTCAAAACGATCGCCACACCTGGCGCCCGCGTCTCCCGCTAGACGATCGCTCTACGGGACGCCGATGCCGGGTACCGGCCCACCTGTCGTTGTGCCCCAGTGGTCGTTGGGTTCCGGCCTTCAGTCCGCCCCGGCCACGGGCCGCCCCGAAGCTGATCGCGACATTGATTGGCCCTGAACAGGACCCGGGCGTGGGCCTTGATCTGATCGGCAGGTGGAGGGCTGCCTCGAGGCCACTTTGAACTGAACGTGAACAGCTACCTGGACCCGGATGGCGCCGCCCGGGGCGCAAAGGCTGCAGCCACGCCGTTTAGGGTGCGGGCATGACCTCGCAGGCCTACCTGTCCGAACTGTTCTCCTTAGACGGCCGGGTCGCCGTAGTGACCGGCGGCAGTTCCGGAATCGGCCGAGCCATCGCCGGGCACGACCCAGATCTCCTTGCACCGCAACTGCTCACGCAGGGGACCATTCCCCGGTGGCACCCCGATGGGCGGGGACGGTTTCCCCGAGCGGGTAGTACGTCAGGTTGGCGGTCTTGGCGTACCGCTTGATCAGCGTCAGGGCATCGATCACCGGGCGGTGGGCGGTGTTACTGCTGCGGAACTCCAGGACGTCCAGCAGCGCGATCAGGCCGCGCCGGTAGTGCCCGGTGTAGGAGGCCCGCAAAGTGGTCTGGACCGTGCGCCGATACACCGGGCCCTTCGTCTTGAACTCGTGCACAAGCTCCCGTAGCGTCTGCTCGCCGTCACTGACCGCGGGGAAGACCACCTCTCGCACCGCGTCGTCGGGCTTGGCCAACGCTGCCTCGGCGATCAAGAACAGAATGTTCTCCTTGCCGGTCACCCGTTTGAACGCGTTGATCAACTCGTTGGTGACCCGCCGCTCGGCGCGGGCACCAATACGGTGCACCGTGGCGATGAGCAACTCCACCAGGGTGTCGGTGATCTCGCGTTCACGTTGATGGACCAACGCCGCGAGCACAGTGAGGGTCAGCGGCTGAGCGTGTCGGCGCAGATGCGACGGCGCCTCGACAGCGGCACGGGCCCGCCACCCATCCAGAACCTTCGGCGCCACGTCGGCGAACAAACCAACAGGCAGTCCAACCGCGCGGACCGCCTGAAGCTTGCTGATCTCGGTCATCATCGATTCCAAGCTCACGTTGCCCGGCGCGGACTTGATCGACCCCAGAACGGTGCTGAACTCCCCAACTCCGTCCTCGACGCCTTCGACGACATCCTCATCGGGCGCGAGCAGGTTCAACAGTCGACCCACCGTGGGCGGATCTAGACGCTGCGAGATCCGCAGCGACCAGGTCTGCTCAGCCGCGCGCAAAGCTGAACGCACGATGCGCAGCACTCGACCGGGAGTGGGAGGCTCGATCTGTTGCGCCCTGAAGTGGGCCAGGAGTTCCTCCCTGACGCGCTCAGGTCGCCGCTCGGCGTGGGCCACGTTCACCGCGAGCCAAGCCGTCATCTTCTCCTGGTCGGCGACGGTGGCGACCCGGAAGCCAAGGTGAGCGCGGATCTGGGCGCGGTGGTACTCAATCGTGCTGCCGGATCACTCGTAGGACCCGAACTGCGAACCGTCCACACCGACCTGGCGTGCAACGAAGTCGATCACGCCATCATGCAGATCTGAACGCCCACGCGGGAACCGGCCGTGCCGGCTGTAGTGCTTGAGCAGCAGCGCGAAGCCCAGCGCTGTAGCGCCGCGCTTGCCGATCAACTGCTCACGATCGATCTCGAGCAGGGTCCAGAACTCGACCAACTCATCGACGTCGACAACGGCTGGGTCCATACCCGGAAATCATCCCTGACCGCAGCCGACACTCAGACCACGACCAGACACCCCATTGGGGCTGGTGACAGCACCGTTACCTGCACCCCTACTCCCGCACCCTGGGCATCCCCTTTGGACCCGGCGCCGGGGTCCCCGAACAGATCGGCCTGGCCGACATCGCGGCCACCGTCATGGAGGCCGCCACGCTGCTCCTGGCCGTCGCTCTCCTGCGCCCCACACGGCAGCGGCTACAACGACCACCGGCATCAGCACACGTCCGATCACTGGCCCTGACCGCGGTCATCGCCATCACCGCCATCGGCCTGGCCGGAAGCGGCCTGCCCTGGCTCGACGACTTCGGAAGCCCCAGCGGCCCATCAGTGATGACCACTGCACACTGAAGCACTGGGGACAACGGGCCGCCAGCCCGTTGAGCAAGGGCATGTCAGGCAGCCGGCCACTCCACTGATGTCATCAACGGACCGTGATCGACGGCATACGGAGCGCAGCCGCGGCGGGCAGCCCAAGCGCCGCGGCGACATCGGAGAGCCTGGGTAGTGTCGCGCTCATCACCGCGCGCGGGTCCTCGGTGTTCCTGGCTCGCCCGAGGCGGGCGAGCGGGGCAACATGAAGCGGGCGACGCACGGGGGCGTCGACCGGCAACCCCGCACGCGAGCGGGCGATCCGCACGGCGTCGCGCAGCCCGCCGAGCTCGTCAACCAGCCCGATGCCGAGCGCATCGCTTCCGGTCCACACCCTCCCTCGTGCCATGCCCTCGATCTCGACAACAGGTCGCCCGCGCCCCCGCGCCACCTTGGCCACGAAGTCTTCGTAGATAGCGTCAATCGTGGCCGCCAGCCGCTCGCGCTCGTCGTCGCTGAATCCGCGCCGAGCCGAAAACATCTGCGACCGGGCCCCGTACGACACGGTTCCCGTGGTCAGCCCCAGGCGATCGAACAGCTCGCGTACGACCATCTTGCCGCCGAAGACGCCGATCGATCCGGTGAGCGTCGAGGGCAGCGCAACGATCACGTCGGCCGGACAGCTGATGTAGTAGCCGCCAGAGGCCGCTGCCTCGCCCATCGACACAATCACCGGCTTTCCCGCGTCGCGCACGCGACACACCTCGCGCCAGATCGTGTCGGACGCGACGGCCGAACCCCCGGGGGAGTCCACGTGCAGGACGACGGCACGGACATGGTCGTCGTTGGTCGCGGCGCGCAGTGCTGCCCCGACCGAGTCGCTGCCCACCTGCCGTCCCGTGGGGCCACGGCGTGTCCGTCCGGACACGATCGCGCCGCGCACCTCGACAAGGGCGACGTGGCCCTTGCGGCGTGCCGGCACATGCGGACGGCGGTGCGGACGCCAGCGATCGGCGAACAGCAGCTCGGTATCGGTGCCGACCCGCGTGCGCATCGCGGCGTACACCTCGTCGCGGTAGCCGAGCGCGTCGACCAGCCCGACGTCACGCGCCTCCGGTGCGGTGCGCGGCCCACTGTCGGCAAGCTCGCGGACGCGTGAGGTCTCGAGCCCTCGCCCAGCGGCGATCGCAGCGACGGCTTCGGTGAAGACCGACTCGGCCAGGCGGTCGAGCGCGATGCGGTGGGCCTGTGTGAACTCGGTCCGCATGACCGTGTCGGCGGCGTTCTTGAACTCGTGACGCTGCTCAATCTGGGGCTCGATCCCCACGTGGTCGAGCGCGCCGCGGACGAACGTCGCCTCCACGCCGACGCCGAGCATCCCGAGGCCCCCGCCGGGCTGCAGCCAGATCTCGTCGAACCCGGTCGCCAGCACGTAGGCAGGCATTCCACCGGAGGCCTCGCCGAAGCTCTCAGCCCACGCGATCGTCGGCTTGCCGCTCGCTGCGAAGGCGCGCACACCGAGCCGTAGCTCTTGCATGGCCGCCCACGGAAGGGTTCCGCCGACCTTGGCGATCAGCCCGACAACGTGACGGTCCCCCGCGGCCTCGTGCAGCGCATGCAGGATCGGACGGAGCTGGTGGCGTCCGCGGGCGCGCAGCCGGGCGAGCGGGTCGTCCGCGTCCGCGGCACCGGGAGGCTCCGTGAGGTCGACTTCGAGAAGCAGAGGAGGTCGTCTACCGGGCAACGCGGGCATGTACCCCACTGTATGGCGCGCCCCGCCACCGCTGCCCGCACTGGAGGAGGTGGAGGGCTTGAACGTGTGGTCGAGTGCCCGACACTGATCCATTTGCCCTGTCTTTGTAGGTTTTGTCGGGCTGTCGATAACGTCGCTTTCCTGACGCCGCAGTGATGATCTGGCTTACGCTGCAAAGACAGTCCTGCGCCGCTGCGGAGAGCGGTCAGCACGCTGGTGGCATTTTCAACCTGGTGGCATTTTCAACCGACAGGAGGCACATGGACCAGCTCACACTTGGAGTGCTTGCCACCTCGAGCAAGGAGAACGAGCTCAGGCTGCCCATCCATCCTCAGCACTTCGACCGCATCGACGCGGACCTGCGGGCGCGGATCGTTCTCGAGAGCGGGTACGGTGGCCGGTTCGGCGTCTCCGATGAACATCTCGCCACCCAGGTCGCGGGCATTCGCTCACGTGAGCAGGTCATCGCGACCAGCGACGTGGTGCTGCTGCCCAAGCCCACCCTGGACGATGTCGCCAGCCTTCGCGACGGACAGGTGCTCTGGGGTTGGCCGCACGCCGTCCAGGACCCCGAGCTGACACAGACCTGTATCGACAAACGGTTGACGCTCATCGCCTGGGAGGCTATGAATCACTGGACGCCGTCGGGCGGCTTTGTCGTCCACGTCTTCCATATGAACAACGAGCTTGCGGGCTACTGCTCGGTGCTGCACGCCATGACGCTGGTCGGCTCAACCGGTCACTACGGCCGACATCTGTCGGCTGTCGTCATGGGCTTCGGCAACACGTCGCGAGGTGCCATCACGGCGCTGAACGCGCTCGGCGTCCACGACGTCACGGTGCTGACCATGCGCGACGTCACGGCGGTATCGTCCCCGGTCCCATCGGTCGTGCTTCACCACCTGGACCGCACCGAGACCGATCCCGGTCGAACGACGGTCCAGATCGCGACGGGCGAGAGGATGCCCACGGCCGAGTTCCTCGCCCGACACGACATCGTGGTCAACTGCGTGCTCCAGGACCCTGACCTGCCGTTCATGTTCGTCTCGGACGCGGAGCTGGCCCAGTTCCCTTCGGGCACCCTGCTCGTCGACGTGTCCTGCGATGCCGGCATGGGCTTCGCGTTCGCGCAGCCAACAACCTTTGAGGAGCCGATGCTGACGGTCGGGGACGGCGTCGCCTACTACGGCGTGGATCACAGCCCTGCTTACCTTTGGAACAGCGCAACCTGGGGCATCAGCGAAGCTCTGATCCCCTACCTCCGCACGGTGATGGACGGCGCCTCCTCGTGGGACAGCGACAGGACCATTCGGCAGGCCATAGAAATTCGCGGCGGTGTCGTCCAGAACCCCAAGATCCTTTCGTTCCAGGGCCGTTCCGCCGAAGACCCGCATCCCCGACTCTGAGCCAAAGCGCATGGGCGCGCCCGCGGGTGGTGGGTTCACTGTCCGCTGAGGCTGATGCCCCGCGCTGTCGGCAGCCAACTGCTCAGCGGATGTTTCGGTCTTCGGATGTCTCGGTCTTCGCGAACCGGATGAGAACTCTCTCATCCGGATCACCAGGTCAGCTCATCCCACGCTGAGAGGGTCATTGCAGCGGCCCGGAACCGGGGCGCTGGAAAGAAGGGCACAAACATGATGAAGACATCCACCAAGCTGTTCGCGACGGGTGCCGCGAGTCTGCTCGGCGTTGCACTTGCCGCCGGCGGAGCGCATGCAGCCACCGGAGCGTTGAGCGCTGCGGATGCCCCCGGTCAGGTCCTGAAGCTCGGCGGCGTCGGGCCGGCTTCCACGCATGCCAGCGCCACTGGCCTGAAGCACGCCAACGCCAACGCCAAGGGCCTGTTCGGCATCGCAAAGCCTGTCGTCGCCCCTGTCCCCGCCAACGCCAAGGGCGTTGCCACGTCGACCGCGGCGCAGCACAGCGGCGTGGGCCAGGTCGCACGACCGGCCCCGCACACCCTGCCCGCGTATCACCGGGTCATGCCGAGCACGAAGCCACCCATGCTGCCAGCAGCTCCTCAGCCGATGCCGGGTACGGGCATGAATGCGCCTGTCCCCATGAGGTAGGGAACGGGACCAAGTTGAGACTTCGCCGCCGCGGACTGGATGGTTGTCCAGGGTCCGGTAACGTCGCCACTGAGGGCGTGTCGCTGTGCGACACGCCCTCAGTGGCGCACTGGCGTGTATGGACCCCGCGGCCAGGCCGCTGAGCACCTCATTTGAGGCGATAGCCCATGCCGCGCACCGTCTCGATGCGGTCAGCGCCGATCTTTGCGCGCAGGTAACGCACGTACACCTCAACAACGTTCGAGCCCGGGTCGAAGTCCAGCCCCCACACGCGGCTGAGCAGCTGCTCGCGGCTGAGCACCTGATCCGGGTGCCGCAAGAACTCCTCGGCCAGCGCGAACTCGCGCGCCGACAGATCGAACAACGTTCCGTCCACGGTGATGCGGCGGGTCAACAGGTCGAGCTCCAGCCCGCGCACCTGCAGCAGACCGACCGGCCCCGGCTGCCCATCCTTCAGGCGCAGTCGCACCCGTGCCAGCAGCTCATCGAAGCGGAAGGGCTTGGACATGTAGTCGTTGGCGCCCCCTTCCAGACCACGCAGAGTGTCGGCAGCAGAGTCCCTTGCGGTCAGGACGATGACCGCGATCGGGTTGCCCTCACCTCGCAGGGTCTGCAGGATGTCGAAGCCGTCGAGCCCCGGGAGACCGACGTCCAGGATCATCAGGTCGAACTGGCCGGTCTGCGCCTGGGCCAGCGCCGCCGGGCCGTCGGCGCTCACTGTCACGGCGAACCCGGCCGCGCCAAGACCTTTCTCGACGAAGGACGCGATCCGAGTCTCGTCCTCGGCGATGAGAATCCTGCTCATTGCCTACTCCTCATCCTGTTGGGACGGTTGCGCCCCCGTGACCAGGGGGATCCGGATCGTGAACGTCGACCCCTCGCCGGGCCCGCCCGAGAGCAGCACACTGCCACCATGGGCTTCGGCGATGGCCGACACGATGGACAGGCCGAGACCTGATCCCTCCGTGCCCGCGCTGGGCCCGAGCTGGCTGAAGCGTTCGAAGATCCGCTCCGTCGCCTCGGGCGGTATGCCGGGTCCGCTGTCACGAACGGAGAGGTCCAGCCAGGCGCCCGTCCCGGTCTCGGACACCTCGGCGGCGATGACGATCGGCGCGCCGGGAGCTGAGTACTTGACCGCGTTGTCAGCCAGCTGCAACCACGCCTGGGTGATGTGGCCGGCATCGACCAGCGCAAGCCCGCTCGCGGACTCGACCTGCCACTCACGGCCCGGGTCCAGTGCTGAGGCCTTGGCGCCGACAGCTGCCGTGAACGACTCGATGTCGACCTCGGTGACCTCGACAAAGTGCGGCGCCCGGGACGCGGCGAGCAGCGAGATGTCGGACACCAGTCTGCTCATGCGGTCGAGCTCGTCGATGGCAAGCGCCCTCGTCGCCTCGACCTCGCTCACATTGCCGGCGTCAAGCAGCTCGAGGTGACCGCGGATAATGGTGATCGGCGTCTTCAGCTCGTGACCGACATCGTTGAGGAGACGCTGTTGACTCCTGGACGAGTCCTGCAGCCGGTCGAACATGTCGTTGATGGCCGCGGCCAGCTCCGAGACGTCGTCCCGGCCTGTCACGGGGATGCGTTCGGTGAGGTCGGCTGCGGTGCTGCTCCCGGCCGCCGCCATACGTAAGAGGCGGATCGGGCGCAGCAGCCGTCCCGCCACGAACCAGGCCACCAGACCTACCAGGGCAAGGGCGATCAGCGCCACGCGGATGTACGTCTGGAACGACTCGGCAACCGAGGCCAGCTGGGCGTCGAGGTCGTACGCGGCGACATACAGCCCCGTGCTCGGATCACCGGCGACCCTGACGGGGACGATGAGGTAGCGCAACGTCCCGAGGGTGCTCTTGGCGGTCCCCATGACCACCAGGGTGGGGTTTGCCTCCGAGACGATCCGGGCGACCAGCGCACTGTCCTTGTCGATCCGGAACGGCAGGGTAGCCGCGGGAACCAACGCCGGCTTCCCGTCGATGAAACCCAGAACGCTTTCGTTCGAGGCGGGGATGACCTGTTGCATGGCGACCCTGAGCACGGCGTCGACACTGGTCAGCGGGGCGTCAGAGGTCTTGCCCGACGCGATGGTCTTCAGGTTCGGGACGGTGTGCAGCAGCGCAGTGTCAACGGCGGCCAGAGCCCCTTGGCGCTGCACCAGATAGGAGGCGACCCCGGATGCAGCGAGCCCGAATGCCGCCACGGCAAGGATCGAGACCACAATTCGTGATCGCACCGAGAGGGTGCGCCGTCGTCCGGTGCGAGCTGCGTGCCCGCGTGGCAACAGTCTGCCCACTCGGGTCATGGTGATGAGCTCACCGGCGTGTGTGCCGCAGCCACCAGAGCCCGACGAACGGCAGGACAAGGGGCACGAAGCCGTAGCCGCTGCCAAACCCGGTCCACACCGTCGGATGACGGAACACCTCGGGGGAGAGCTCGCTGGCGGCACCCACGACCAGAACACCCACGAGCTCGACGCTGATGGCCACGGTGGCAATGCGCCGCGAGGTCACGTCCCCCCGACCCAGCGAGACCGTCGCGACGATGTAGACGACTGCCGAGAACGCGGACAAGAGGTAGGCGAGCGGCGCCTCGTGGAACCGGGTGGCCAGCTGGACGACCGAACGGGAGGTCGCGGCGAGTGCGAACAGACCGTAGACCGCCACGAGGACCCGGCCGAAGCCGTGTGCGGTCGAGACCGGCGCGGGGTGGCCGTCGCGGTCAGCCAAGGGGACCGGCCCATACCTGCTGCACGCGCACGACCATGACCGGGGTGATGAGGAAGGCGAGGGCGATCACGAGCAGGCCCGCGCGCGAGCTCTCCCCGCGGCCCCAGGCGAAGGCGATCGGCGGGATGGCCACGCAGCCCAGCAGGTAACCCACGAACTCGGCCCGTGCGAAGTCATGTCCGCTTCCGACCATCTGCACGACCCCGCCGACAGCGAAGATCATGAGGAGGGCCTCGAGCACCGCGCCGCCCGCAAGGACGCCAAGCCCTGCAGGCCTGTCCAACGCGGCCAGGATCAGCGCCAACGCCGCGAAGATCAGTGCAACAACGATGATTGCCGTGGCGTAGGGACCAGTCACGACGCCGATCCTAGTCATGGGGGCAGGCACTGCAGCGAAAACCGCCTGATCAGGGCCATGGATTCGCTCAGCCGGCGAGGTGGGCCTTGACCTCCTTGAGCAGGTCGGTGGTGGACAGCCACATCGAGGGGTACTCGCCGTACCAGCGCTGGTTGCCGGCCTTGTCGATCAGGACGAAGCTGTGCCCGGGCAGGCCGGCGTGCATGCCCTTGCCTATGGTCCCGTATGCCGTGGACACGGTGCCGTCGTCGAGCAGGAACGGGGTGCGCACACCGTTGGTAACCATGTCAGCGGTGATCTGGTCCTTGGTGTTCATCACGATGGGCAGCACGGTCAGTCCTGCCGCGGCGAAGGCCGGGTCCTTCTCGATCTGGCTCATCTGGACCAGGCAGGCTTCGCAGCCGGCGCCCTCGCTGAAGTACAGCAGGACGTTCTTCCCGCGATATGCCGACAGGCTGACGCTGGCCCCGGCGGTGTTGGTCAGGGTGAAGTCGGGGGCGACCCGGGCCACGGAGGAAGTCTGCTGCTGCGACGTGAGCATCATCGCCGCGACAATCCCGATCACCGCGAGGGTGGCGCTGATCGAGGCAATGCGTATCCGCAGCTTCCTGCGCCGGTCCTTGAGTGCCTGGGCCGCTCGCAGCGCGTTGATG
>Ga0097691_1001747_pt1 | contig 15475 bp, 8 predicted proteins | sample NGESurdeep072012_8_FD_72858 | JGI IMG/M metagenome (GOLD analysis project Ga0097691, IMG submission 72858) | Arctic peat soil microbial communities from Barrow, Alaska - NGEE Surface sample 210-1 deep-072012 | ecosystem: Environmental > Terrestrial > Soil > Wetlands > Peat ... | reverse complement strand
CTGGTTGCAGGGCTGTCTGTGATGGTGATCGCCTCGCTCCCGACGCTGGGCACCGTTCCCCTGGCCGGGCCGGCGCATTGGCTGGTTGCGCTGCAAATGGGAATTTGGGGAACCGTTGGCGTCAGCCTTCTGGCCCTTGCCGCCCTCGATTTGTATCGGCAACGCGACGCGGACTCGCTGTTCCTGTTCCTCTGGATGATCGGCACGTTCGTGTTCGCCGGGTTCATCAACTGGACAACCAACGGCCGATCAATTCTTCCGATGATTGTGCCCGCGGGCATTCTGATTGCCCGGCGCCTAGAGCGGCGGGTGACACCAGGACGAGCCGGCGGGCTGCCGGCAACTCTCATGCCCCTGGCAGCCGCGGCGACCCTGTCGCTGGCCGTCACCTGGGCCGATGTCAGGTTCGCCGAGACGGGGCGCGCGGGTGCGCGGATGATTCATGAAAAGTACGCAGCAAGCTCCGACACCGTGTGGTTCCAAGGACACTGGGGATTTCAGTACTACATGCAGCAGCTCGGTGCCAAAGCAGTGGACGTCAAGAACTTGCGCTTTGCGCCTGGTGATATCGTGGCGGTGCCGACCACGAATACAAACGTCTACGGGATGGCACCGCAGTGGATCGGCCTCGAGGCCATCGATATTCCCGTGTGCGGGTGGCTTGCGACCATGAATCCCGGCGTCGGCGCCGGATTCTACTCCGACGTGGCTGGGCCTCTGCCGTTCGCGGTTGGGTCGATACCGACGGAGCGCTTCAAGATCTTTTCGGCGGCGGCCCTGCGCGCGAACTAGGCAGTGCACCGCCCTGGGCTTACAAGGCCGTCTCAACACTCGCGGTCGAACTAGTGCAGTGCGTAACAAGAGCAGGATTGAATTTCTTATCGCTTTTCTTACCACTTATCGCTCGCAGCGCGCGGCATAGATTGACCTGTCCCTCCTTGCATCCCTCACTTCTTCTCTTTCGCCTCTTTCGTCTCCTGCTCGAACTGCTGGCGCAAATCGCGCAGGCGCGCCTCGACGCTGGAGAGCTGGTAGAAGTCGCCGTCGCCGGTTTTTTGAGCCAGCTGCAGCTGCTCGATAGCCGCGGGCAGGCTGCCCTGGAGCACGTAAGCCTCGGCTTGCGCCTGGTGCTGCAACAGCCGCTTGCCCAGAGATGCGTAACCCTTCGCCTGCAACCCGTACAGCCGCGCATCGCGCGGATAATTCTTGAGTTGCTCATCCAGCAGCGCCGCCGCGTCCCGGTTTTTTCCCAGTTGCTGCAGCGCCTCGATATAGGCATAGTTGAGCGCGCGATTGTTCGGATAGCGGGCAAGCGCCTGCTTCAGGCCATCGGCGGCACCCTGGTTGTCGCCTTTGGCCTGTTTGATGCGCGCAGCCAGCCCCGCGAACAGCGGATCGTCCGTGGTCTTCATCAGCGGCGCGAGCTCCGCCTCGGCACGGGCGGGTTCTTTGGCGCGCAACAAGGCCACGGCCAAACCATAGTGTGCCGCGATTTCGTTGCTGAATTTCTTGTCACGCAGGTCGCCTTCAGCTTGCGCCAGTGCATCGCGCGACGTGCCTTGATCGGCGCGCAGCTTCGCGCGCACCAGTTGGAAATCGAGGCTGTCGGGCACCTGCCGGTACGTCAGTCCCTGAATCCGGTTCTGCGCATCCGCGATGCGCTCGCTGGTAACCGGGTGGGTGCGCAAGTAGGCCGGTGCGTTGTTTTCGTACAGGCGCCCCGCTTTTTGCAGGCGCACGAAAAACGTCGGCATCGCACGCACATCGAAGCCTGATTTCTCCAGGGTCAGGAAGCCGAGGCGGTCGGCCTCGCGCTCGAAATCGCGCGTGAAACTGATCTGCGCAGTGATGGCGCTCGCCTGCCCGATGGCCGCCGCAGCCGATCCCAGCTGCGAGTTGCGGGAGATGATCGCCAGCGCCATTGCTGCCAGCATTGCCATCGAGAGCTGCCCTTCCTTGCTGACCATGCGCGCCATGTGATGCTGGGTGACGTGCGCAATCTCGTGCGCTACCACCGCGGCCAGCTCCGACTCGCTTTGGGCGCCGATGATCGTCCCGGTATGCACGCCGATGTAGCCGCCCGGCAGCGCAAACGCGTTGAGCGTCGGATCCTTGACCAGGAAAAACTCGAAATCCTGGCGCGCGTCCGCGCTGTTGGACACCAGGCGGTTGCCGAGGACATTGAGATACGCCGTGGCCTCCGGATCCTCGTCGAAGTCAGGTTCGTGCATGCGGATGTCGCGCATGATCGACTCGCCCACGCGGCGCTCCATTTGCGGCGTAAGCGAGAGTTGCGCCGCATCGCCGAGATCGGGCAGGCCCTCGGCCAGGGCAGGCGGCAGAAGCATCAGGAATAGAGCGAGCAAGCTACTGATACGCATGATGATATGATACTCCGCTATGAAACGAAGTTCCTCCGGCAAGGGGAAAAAACTCACCCATTTCGACGCCCGCGGCGAGGCGCACATGGTCGACGTCGCAGACAAAGCCGAGACGCACCGCATCGCCCGCGCCCGCGGCAGCATACGCATGCAAGCGGCAACCCTGCGCCTGATCCAGGAGGGCACGGCGAAAAAAGGCGACGTGCTGGGCGTGGCGCGTCTGGCTGCGATCCAGGCGGCAAAGCGCACCGCGGATCTGATCCCGCTGGCGCACCCGCTGGCGCTGACCCGGGTGGGCGCCGAATTCGAACCCGATGCTGCCGACTGCGGCATCACGCTCACGGTTACGGTGGAAACCCTGGGCCGTACCGGCGTTGAAATGGAGGCCTTGACCGCGGTCAGCGTGGGCCTGCTCACGATTTACGACATGTGCAAGGCAGTGGACCGCGGGATGCGCATCGAAGGCGTACTGCTGCTGGAAAAAAAAGGCGGCAAGTCGGGGCATTACCTTAGGAAGCTCTGACTTGGGCGATGTGCAAGGCGGCGGGTGGGAAGACAAAGGTCCCACCCCTTCCCTAGGCTCTCCCTGAGACCGACGGCGCCGAAATCAACCGCTGTCCTATTGCGCCAGCAGGTTCACGCCGGCCGCCCCAACCACTGAATACCTATAGGGGGCATGAACGATCGCATTCAGATTGCTGTTGGTCGTGGAGGGCTGGCCCGCCCAGGTCGCGCCGTCGGTGCTGGTGAAAATACTCCCGTTGGCGCCGACTGCTATGAATTGCGTTCCATAAGTTATCGCGGACAGCGTGTTCGGCCCGATTGCGGTCTGCGCCGTCCAGGTTGCCGCATCAGGGCTGGTGATGAGCGTTCCATTCGCGCCCACCGCGACAAACAAGGCTGCATTGGTGGCGGTGCTTATGCCATAGGCGACCCCCTTCAGGTCGAGTGCAGTATTCGAGGTAACGGACTTCCAGTTGCTGCCGTCGGTGCTGGTGACCAAGGTGCCGTTGGCGCCGACCGCGATCCACAGGCTGTCTCCATAGTGGGTTACTGCGTACAAGTCGTTCGCCGTGCCCGAATTGGCCGCGGCGGTCCAGGTGACGCCATCACCGCTGTAGACAATTGTCCCCTTGGCGCCGACCGCCAGGAACAGCCCGGAATTCGTTGCAATTGCATTCAGGTTGTACGCGGTTCCCGTAGTTCGCGGCGTCCAGGTTATTGCATCGGTCGAGTAAAGCGTCGTGCCGCCGTCGCCGGCTGCCAGATAGACGCCACCACGGTAGACCGCGGCGTTGAGATTGGTGGCGACCGCGGAGTTCAACGCGGTCCAGGTGGTCCCGTCGATGCTCGAATCCATGGCGCCGTTGGCGCCGACTGCGACAAATACCGTACCCCAGGTCACGCCGCGCAAATCATTGGCGCCGAGCGCCGTCCCTGCCGTCCACGGCGCCGATAAACTTGCCGTGACCGTTCCCGCGAGCCGGGGGATCGCAGACACCGAGGGAGTACCCTCCCCGCCAGGACCGCCGTTGGTTCGCCCGTTAAGCGTAAACGAATAAACGGCGCCGTTCGCCAGCCCCGTCGCCACGTAAGGCGAAGCCGCACCTAGGACCGATATTGACCCGGGTATCGTGATCCAGTTCGAGGTTGAAATGCTGGTGGAGTTGGCATAGAACAGCCAATAGTCCACGCCCGATGCCATGGGCCAGGCCACGGTGATTATGCCGTCGCCGGCAACCGCAACCACGTTGGCCGGAGCATCGGCCGAATTCCCGCTGCTGCCGCAGCCTGCCACCAGCAAGCCCGCCAGAATTGCCGCAACCAACATCAAGAGTCGACGCATTTAGACCTCGCTATGAATCAGTATCGCGACTGGAAATATTTTTTTCTTGCCCGGGATTATAGCCGAGACGCATCGACATTAGTTTTCCCAATTGCTTTAAATTGCTACAGCATTCAGTCCGGCGGTTCTGCCGATCTTCCCGGCCGTTGCGTGAATAATCCATGGACCGGCGCCCGATCATTTGCCGGTCGCTGCTCCTAGCGCATCGCGGTCGGAGCGCGATGCGTTGGGCCCGGTCAGTTCCTCGCGCGACGGCGTCCAGCCGCCGCCCAGGGCCGTGACCAGTTGCACGCTTGCGCTCACGCGGCGGCTGAGTATGTCCACCGCGGTCCTCTGGTTCGCCAGCGCGGTCGCCTGAGCCACCACGACGTTGAGATAATTCACCGTGCCGGCCTTGTACTGGTTGAGCGCCAGCGCCAGCGCTTGTTCCGCCAACGTCACCGCTTCGCCCTGCACCTGCGCCTCCTGCTCGAGAATGCGCAGCGTGGCGAGGCTGTCCTCCACTTGCTGAAATCCGGTCAGCACGGTCTGGCGGTAGGCAGCCACGCTGGCGTCGTAGGCCGCGATTGCCTGGTCCGTCTGCGCCCGGCGCAGGCCGCCATCGAACAGAGTCTCGGCGATGGCGGTCCCGAACGACCAGTAGCGGCTCGGGGCCGTCAGCCAATCGATCATGGCCGCGCTCTGGTAGCCGCCGGAAGCCGATAGTGTGAGCGACGGAAAGTAAGCAGCCTTGGCAACGCCGATTTGCGCGTTGGCCTGTGCCATGCGCCGCTCGGCGGCCGCAATATCGGGGCGGCGCTCGAGCAGCTCCGACGGCAATCCGACCGGTGCCGGCGGCACCACCGCCTCGAGCGGCTGGCGCGCGATGGAGAGCTCCGACGGCGGCTTTCCCACCAACAATGCGATAGCGTGCTCGAGCTGGGCGCGCTGCACGCCGATATCGATGGCCTGGGCTTGCGTGGTCTTTAGCTGGACCTGCGCCTGCACCACGTCGGCCTTGGCGACGATACCCGCCGCGTACTGGTTTTGCACCAGTTTGAGCGATTTGCCGTAGGCGGCAACGGTGTCCTCCAGCAGCAACTGCTGCGCATCCAGCCCGCGCAATTGGAAGTAGCTTTGCGCGAGCGCGGCTTGCGCCGAGAGCCGCGCCGCCGCGAGGTCCCCGGCGCTCGCCTGCGCGCTTGCCTCGTTCGCCTCGACCGCGCGGCTGATCTTGCCCCACACGTCTGGCTCCCAACTCGCCTGGAAGGGCAGGTTATGGTTGGTGACCACACCCCGCGATATCGGGGCTACCGATGGCGTCGCAATGGTGGTCGCTGACGAGCGCGAGCGCGTGTTCGAGACGCCGCCGGTCACGCTCGGGTAATAGCCCGCGCGCGCCGACTGCAGCAGCGCGAGCGCCTGGCGGTACTGGGCTTCGGCCTTGGCGAGGTTCTGGTTGGAGACGTCGACCTGCTCCTGCAGACTGTTCAGCAGCGGGTCCTTGAACACTTCCCACCATTTGCCGCGCAATTCGAGGTCGCGCGGCTCGGCCTGCTTCCAGTTGCCGCGCTCCTTGTAGGCGGCGGGCGATTCCACAGCCGGACGCACATAATCCGGCCCGACGGTGCAGGCGGCAAGCAGCGCCGGCGCAAGCAGCGCAGCCAGCTTCATGGCGTTCGGTTTCATGGGGTTCGGCTCCATAACGTATCCGCGCGCTTTTTCGCGCATCCCGATTTCATCGGCCTGCCTCCGCAGGTGTGCCCGCCGCTGCCCTGCCGAAGCGCCGCTCGCGCAAGCGCCGGCACCAGAGACCGAACCGGTCGAGATAGATATACACCACCGGCGTCGTGTACAGCGTGAGCATCTGGCTGAAAACCAGGCCGCCGACGATCGCTATGCCCAGGGGACGGCGCAGCTCCGCCCCTTCACCCAGGCCGATGGCGAGCGGGATGGCCCCGAACAGCGCGGCCATGGTGGTCATCATAATCGGCCGGAAGCGCCGCAGGCACGCTTGGAAGATCGCCTTTTCAGGGGGCAGGCCCTGGCTGCGCTCGGCGTCGAGGGCGAAGTCGATCATCATGATGGCGTTCTTCTTGACAATGCCGATCAGCAGGATCACGCCGATCAGCGCGATGATGCTGAAGTCGGTGCGGAAGGCGAGCAGCGCCAGCAGCGCGCCCACGCCGGCCGAAGGCAGGGTCGAGATGATAGTGATCGGGTGCACGAAGCTCTCATAGAGCATGCCGAGCACGATGTACACCGCGAGCAGCGCCGTCAGGATCAGCAAGGGCTGGCTGTCGATCGTGGCCTGGAATGCGCGCGCCGTGCCCTGGAAGCTGCCGTGCACGCTCGTCGGTAGGCCGATCCGGTCCAAGGCGTCCTGCACCGCGCGCGTCACATCGGAAAGCGACACTCCCGGCGGCAGGTTGAAGGAGATGGTCGAGGCGGCAAACTGGGCCTGGTGATTCACCGCCAGCGGGGTATTGGTGGGACCGTAGCGGCTGAATGCCGACAACGGTACCTGCGCCCCGCCCGGCGTGCTGACATACACGTTGTTGAGCGTCTCCGGGCTTTGCCAGAACTCGGGCGCCGCCTCCATGACCACCCGGTACTGGTTGAGCGGATTGTAGATGGTCGATACCTGGCGCTGGCCGAAGGCGTCGTTCAGCGTCGCATCTATCATCTGCGGCGTGACGCCGAGCTTGGCGGCGGTGTCGCGGTCGATGACGAGCGAGGTCTGCAGGCCCTTGTCCTCCTGGTCGGTGTTGACGTCGACCAGCTGGGGCAGGTCGCCAAGCGCCCGGCGCACGCGCGGCTCCCACGCGCGCAGTTCATCGAGATCGTCCGCCTGCAGCGTGAACTGGTATTGGGCGTTGGCCTGGCGTCCGCCCACGCGGATGTCCTGTACCGGGACCAGGAACAGGGCCGCGCCCGGCTCCTTTGCGAGCTTGACGCGCAGCCGCGCAATCACCTGGTCAGCCGTAAGCTTGCGCGGCCCCAGCGGCTTCAGCACCACGAACATGAATCCCCGGTTGCGCTGGCCGCCGCCGGTGAAAGCGACCACGTCGGCCACGTCCGGGTCCTGGCGCACGATCCCGACGAAGTCAGCCACCTTCTGGCGCATCGCCTGGAACGAAATGCTCTGATCGGCCTGGATGTTGCCCACCAGCCTGCCGGTGTCCTGCTGCGGAAAGAACCCCTTGGGCACGATGATGTAGAGGTATACGTTGAGGCAGATGGTGGCGGCGAGCAACGCCATCATGATGAGACCGTGCCTGAGGGCCCAGGCAAGCGAAGCTTCGTACCAGCCGAGCAGCACCGCGAACGCGCGCTCGCTGGCATGGTAAAGGCGCCCGTGCTCGCGCGAGCCCTCTTGACGCAGCAGCCGCGCGCACATCATCGGCGTGGTGGTAAGCGAAACCAGCAGGGAGATCAGTATTGCCACAGAGAGGACCACCGCGAATTCGCGGAACAGGCGCCCGATGATGCCGCCCATGAGCAGAATCGGGATGAACACCGCAATCAGCGACAAGCTCATCGACAGCACGGTGAAGCCCACTTCGCGGCTGCCCTGCAGCGCCGCCTGCATCGGCGGCATGCCCTCCTCGATGCGGCGCGAGATGTTCTCCAGCACCACGATGGCGTCATCGACGACGAAGCCGGTGGCGATGGTGAGCGCCATCAGCGAAAGGTTGTCCAGGCTATAGTCGCACAGGTACATGACGCCGAAGGTGCCAACGAGCGACACCGGCACCGCCACGCTCGGGATCAGCGTGGCGCGCCAGTTGCGCAGAAACATGAACACCACCATGATCACCAGCGCGATGGAGATCATGAGCGAGCGCTCAGTGTCCCGCAGCGAGGCGCGGATGGTCGGCGTGCGGTCCAGCACCACCGCGAGGTCGATCGCGCTCGGGATCGAGGCGGCGAGCTGCGGCAGCACCGCCCTGACGCGGTCGACGGTGTCGATGATGTTCGCGTTGGGCTGGCGGTTGAGGACCAGCAGCACGGCCGGCTTGCCGTTGGCCGAACCGTCGTTGCGCAGATCCTGCACCGAGTCGACCACGTCACCCACGTCCGCGAGCCGCACGGCGGCGCCCTTGCGGTAGGCGACGATGAGCGGCAGGTAATCGGCTGCCTTCTTCGCCTGGTCGTTGGCGAGAATCTGCCAATGGCGCTCACCGTCCTCCACCGAGCCCTTGGGTCGATTGACGTTGGTTGCCACGATGGCCGCACGCACATCCTCCATGCCGATGCCGTACTTGTTGAGAGTGGCCGGGTTCAGCTCCACCCGCACCGCCGGCAGCGAACTGCCGCCTACGCTCACCTGCCCGATGCCCTGCACCTGCGACAGCTTCTGCGCGAGGATGGTCGAGGCCGCGTCGTACATCTGGCCCCGGTTCATGGTCCCGGAGGTGAGCGACAGAATCATGATCGGCGCGTCGGCCGGATTCACCTTGCGGTAGGTGGGGTTACTCGGCAGGCCAGTGGGCAGCAGGCTGCGCGCGGCGTTGATCGCGGCCTGCACGTCGCGCGCCGCGCCGTCGATGTCGCGGTTAAGGTCGAACTGCAGGGTGATGCGCGTCGAGCCGAGCGAACTCGACGAAGTAATTTCGGTGACGTCGGCGATGCGGCCGAGCGCGCGCTCGAGCGGCGTGGCCACAGTTGCAGCCATGGTCTCCGGACTCGCCCCGGGCAATCCTGCCTGAACCGAAATGGTCGGAAAATCCACCTGCGGCAGCGGCGACACCGGCAGCAGCCGGAACGCGATCGCGCCCGCCAGCGCGATGCCCAGCGTGAGCAGGGTAGTGGCCACCGGCCGCTTGATGAAAGCTGCGGAGATGTTCATGTCTGCGCGTCTTCGGGCGTATCGGACTGATGGCCGGCCGCCGCGCGCGCGCGCCGGGCCAGGCGGTCGAAGGCGAGATAGATCACCGGCGTGGTAAACAGCGTGAGCACCTGGCTTACCAACAGCCCGCCCACCATGGTGATGCCGAGCGGATGGCGCAACTCGGAGCCGACGCCGGTACCGAGCATCAGCGGCAGCGCCGCGAGCAGAGCGGCCATGGTCGTCATCAGGATTGGCCGGAAGCGCAGCAGGCAGGCCTGGCGGATAGCCTCGCGCGGGCTCTTGCCCTCCTTCCTTTCGGCCGCGAGCGCGAAGTCGATCATCATGATCGCGTTTTTCTTGACGATGCCGATCAGCAGGATGATACCGATGATGGCGATGATGCCTATGTCGTTGCCGGAGATCAGGAGCGCGAGCAGCGCGCCGACGCCGGCCGAGGGCAGCGTCGAGAGGATGGTCACCGGATGAATGTAGCTCTCGTAAAGCACCCCCAGCACGATATACATCGTCACGATCGCCGCCAGAATCAGCAGCAGCGTGTTGTTGAGCGAGGCCTGGAACGCGAGCGCGGCGCCCTGGAAGCGCGTCTGCACGCTCGCCGGCAGGCCGATCTCCTGCTGCGCGACACGGATTGCATCGACCGCGTGGCCGAGCGAATAGCCCGGCGCGAGGTTGAACGAGATGGTCGCGGACGGGAACTGTGCCAGGTGGTTGATCAGCAAGGGCGCCGTTTTCTCGCTCACGCGGGCGATTGTCGACAGCCGCACCGGCCCCCCGCCCGAGGAGGCGACATAAATGTCTTCCAGCGCGTCCATGCCCTTCTGGAACTCGGGCTTCACCTCCAGCACCACGCGGTACTGGCTGGTCTGCGTGTAGATGGTCGAGATCAGCCGCTGGCCGAAAGCATTGTAGAGCGCGTTGTCGATTGCCGCCGGCGTGACGCCGAGGCGACTTGCGGTGGCGCGGTCGATGTCCACATAGGCCTGCAGGCCCTGATCCTGCAGGTCGCTCGCGACGTCGGCAAGCTGCGGCAGCGTGTGAAGCCGCTCCACCAGCTTCGGCACCCAGGCGGAGAGCTCGTCGGGATCCGCATCCTCGACGCTGAACTGGTACTGGGTGCGGCTGACCCGATCCTCGATGGTGAGGTCCTGCACTGGCTGCATGTAAAGCGAAATACCTTCCACCTTGGCGAGCCTGGGCTGCAGGCGCCGGATCACCTCCACCGCATTCACGCCGCGCTGCGCGAGCGGCTTCAGGTTGATCAGCACACGCCCGCTGTTGAGCGTGGTGTTGATGCCGTCCACGCCGATGAACGAGGACAGGCTCTCGACTGCGGGATCTTCCAGCACCACTCGGGCGATGGCGCGCTGGCGCTCCGCCATCGCGGCAAACGAAATCGCCTGCGGCGCTTCGGAGATGCCCTGGATAACGCCGGTGTCCTGCACCGGGAAGAAGCCCTTGGGCACGAATATATACAGCAGCGCGGTGAGCGCAAGCGTGCCGATCGCGACCCATAGCGTGGCGCGCTGGTGATCCAGCACCCAGTCGAGCATTTCGCCGTAGCGGGCGATCACCCGGTCGAGGAACCGCCCGCTCTCGCGGTAAAACCACCCCTGCTCGGCTTCGGGCGTGTGCTTCAGCAGCTTGGCGCACATCATCGGCGTAAGCGTGAGCGAGACCACGGCCGAGATCAGGATCGCCACGGCGAGGGTGATCGCAAACTCGCGGAACAGCCGCCCGACGACGTCGCCCATGAACAATAGCGGGATCAGCACCGCGATCAGCGAAAAGGTCAGCGAGATGATGGTGAAGCCGATCTGCTCGGACCCCTTCAGTGCGGCCTCGAGCGGCGAATCGCCCTCCTCGATGTAGCGCGACACATTCTCGATCATCACGATGGCGTCGTCGACGACGAAGCCGGTGGCGATGGTCAGCGCCATCAATGTCAGGTTGTTGATGCTGAATCCCGCCAAGTACATCACGCCGAACGTGCCGACCAGCGACAGCGGCACCGCGATGCTGGGAATAATGGTCGCGGACAGGTTGCGCAGGAACAGGAAAATCACCATCACCACCAGGACGACCGCCAGCACCAGCTCGATTTTCACGTCCCTTACCGACGCGCGAATGGTGGTGGTGCGGTCGGTGAGCACAGTCACGTCCACGGAACCGGGCAGCGTCGCCTGCAGTTGCGGCAGCAGCAGCTTCACCCGGTCCACCACCTCGATCACGTTCGCGCCCGGCTGGCGTTGAATGTTGACCAGAACCGCGGCCGTGTCGTTGGCCCAGGCGGCGAGGCGCATGTTTTCGGCGTCATCCACCGCCTCGGCTACGTCGGAGAGCCGGACCGGCCGGCCGTTCTTGTAGGCGATGATGAGGTTTATGTACTCGGCAGCCGATTTGAGCTGGTCGTTGGCGTCGATGGTGGAAGCGCGCGCCGGGCCGTCGAAGCTGCCCTTGGCCTGGTTCACGTTGGCGGCGGCAATGGCGGCGCGAAGGTCGTCGAGGCCGAGGCCGTAGGCGGCCAGGGCCTTCGGGTTGGCCTGGATGCGCACCGCGGGCCTCTGGCCGCCACTCAAGCTCACCAAGCCCACGCCGGGCAGTTGTGAAATTTTCTGCGCGATGCGCGTGTCGACCAGGTTTTGCACCTTGATCAGCGGCAGCGTCTTCGACATGACCGCGAGCGTCATGATGGGCGTATCGGCCGGATTTACTTTGTTGTAGATCGGGGGCACCGGCAAGTCGGTCGGCAGCAGATTGCCCGAGGCGTTGATCGCGGCCTGCACCTCCTGCTCGGCCACGTCCAGGGACAGCTCGAGGCTGAACTGCAGCGTGATCACCGACGCGCCGCCGGAGCTGGTTGAGGACATCTGGTTCAGGCCCGGCATCTGGCCGAACTGGCGCTCCAGGGGCGCGGTAATCGACGAGGTCATCACGTCGGGGCTCGCGCCCGGGTACAGCGTCACCACCTGGATGGTCGGGTAATCGACCTCGGGCAGCGCCGACAACGGCAGCATGCGATAGGCGACCACGCCCACCAGCAGGATGGCGAGCATGAATAGCGAAGTCGCCACCGGTCGCAGAATAAAGGGGCGTGACGGGTTCATCCGGCGCGTTGCGCTTATTTTCTTGCGGCCGGTCCTGCCGGCGCGCCGGGTCCGCCGGCCTCGCGCTGGCGGCGCAATTCGCGCATGCGGAGCTTGCGCTCCTCCTCGGGGAGTTTCCTGATCTCCTCGCCGAACTCGCCGCGGTCTATGCGGGCGTTCATTTCCGCCCAGCGCTTTTGCCGTTCTTCCGCGGAGAGCGCCTGCCCGCCGTCCGGCGCCGCCTCCTGCGCCGGGTTCGCACCAGCGGGCGCAGCAGCCGCTTTTCCGGGCGCAGCATTCGTAGTAGCACCCGGCCCTTTCCCGCGTTCGCCGCCCGCGCCGCCACCCTTGCGACCACCACCACCGCCGGACGGGGTCGCGTATTTGCTCGTCGGCTCGACCTTGGCACCTTCGCGCAGCTTGTCTGCGCCGTCCACCACCACCTGCTCGCCCGGAGCGAGCCCTGCTTCTATGGACACATTGTCACCCTGTACCGGGCCCAGCTTGACCACGCGCACGGTGACCGTATTGTCGGGCTTGACCAGGTAGACGAAGGTGCCGGGCGTGCCGCGCTGGATCGCGGCGCCGGGAACCACGGTTGCGTCGCGCTTCACGTCCACGAGCATGCGCACGTTGGCAAACTGGTTCGGGAACAGGTTGTTTTCCTCGTTGTCGAACTGCGCCTTGAGCTTGACTGTGCCGGTGGCAACGTCGATCTGGTTGTCGACGGTCAGCAAGATGCCGCTGCCAAGCTTGACCTTGTCCGCACGGTCATAGGCGTCCACAGGGAGCTTATCCCCGGCGCGCAACTTTTTCATCACCGTCGGCAGGGCGTCTTCGGGCACGGTGAACACCACGCCTATCGGCTGCAGTTGTGTGATCACGACCAGCCCGTTCGCGTCGCTTGCGTGCACCATGTTGCCGGGATCGACCTGGCGCAGCCCGAGGCGCCCGCTGATCGGCGCGGTGATGCGGCAGTAGATCAGTTGCAGCTTGGCCGTGTCGATCGCCGCCTGGTCGACCTTGATGGTGCCTTCGTACTGGCGTACCAGGGACTCCTGCGTATCGAGCTGCTGCTTGGCGACGGAGTCCTGCTCGAACAGGACGCGGTAGCGCTCCGCATCGATGCGCGCGTTGTTCCGCAGCGCCAGATCCTTCGCCATCTGTCCCTCGGCCTGGTCGAGTTGCGCCTGGTAGGTGCGCGGGTCGATTTCGGCAAGCAGGTCGCCTGAGCGTACCATCTGGCCTTCGCGGAACAGCACTTTCATCAACTGTCCGTCGATGCGGCTTTTCACGGTCACCGTGGCGATCGGCACCACCGAGCCGAGGCCGGCCATGTAGACGCTGACGTCGCCCTTCTTCGCCGGCGCCGCAACCACAGGCGTGCTGCGGCTGGCGGCGTTGGGACCGCCACCGGCACCGGACTTGCCGGGACGCTGGGCGGCATCGCCACCAGGCCGTTGCGCGGATTCACCCGCCGGCGCCGGCTGCATGTAGAAATACCAGTAGGCTCCGACCGCGGCCAGTATCAGGACAAGAGCGATCAGCCAGATCCAGCGCCGGCGTGGTGCGCGGGAGAGTCGCTCGGTTGCTGCTGTGGACTGGAGGGCGCCTTCTGTTGAATTCTGTTCTGCTGTGGTCATAAGGTGGCGCGGCATCCTTTCGGGAAACTCGGTCACAAATCATTCATCTTGAAAAAAGTGCGCACCATGCCACCATGCAACTGGGCGAGCAGGCCGAATCCAAAACACACGCTGCGTTGCGCAGTTGCTGCCGGTGTCACGTACAAGACGCTGCACGCAAAGCCAGCTGCGCTCCGTCCGGCTTCAAAGCTGACTTATAGCGCCTGACGCCACTGGTCGGCAAATGGCAATTGTAACGATTTGTTGCCACAGCGGGATGTTGAATCACCCTCCATCGCGGTTTGGCCGCAGAGGAAACCTCTTGCCAAGTCTATGTGCGCTTCCGGGCGCATCCAAGTAAGTGCGCCCTGCCGGGCGCACCAAAAAAAGAAGGCAAGGGCACAGCCCTTGCCTTCTTCCGCCCTTGAGTCGCAGGGCGCTACATCTTTAGCTTATACCCTTAGCGACAGGTCGCCGGCAGATACTTGGCGACAACCGTAGTGCCGGTGTTCGATGTCGCCTGATAGCCGCACTTCCAGACGATGGACGCCCCGGCAGTCGCACTCAGGTCAACCGCCGCCGGAGTAGCGGCCGCACCATCCCAGGGAGCCAGAATCAAAACGTTCGACCCTGAGGCTAGCAGGCCCGTTGCATAGGTGATTTTGATTATCCCGGTCGCATCGGAGTTTATCGAAGATACGTTGGACGTCACCGGGGGAAGCGATGTACCAATTTGGCCGCAGGTCGTTGAGTCGCTGCAAGTCATGTCGGTCACGCCTTTCGACTGATAGGTTTCGGCGACCCCCAATTTCACTCCGCCCGACAAGACCAGACCTTCCGACACTTTCGCGCGTATGGTGTAGTCCTGATACGCCGGCAGCGCCACCGCCGCCAGAATACCGATGATCGCGACCACGATCATCAACTCGATCAGGGTAAAGCCACGTTGAATTGATCTCATTTTGATTCCTTTTGAAAAGTTGCGGCGATTGCTGCACGCCGTACACGGATAGAAGCAAGCGCTGTGCCTGAATGCCCCGGACCGGCGCTCTGCGAATCAACTCATAATTTCAATGCCTTATGCACATTGCACCAGATCGGACTACGGCCCCGGCCTTCCCATTCATGGCAGCTAGTGACAAAAAATGTTACTTCGGGCCCTGGCCTGCCGCACTTTTCCGGCACCGACCAGGCCCGGTTTATCGTTCCCGTCGAGATCTGCGATTTGCCGGTGCTAAGATGGTAGCGCAACCCGACATGCACCCTTGCAGGCCGGCGTATCGCGCGGATCGAACTGCTATAATTCAAAGGGCTTTTACCCGGCTTTTACCCGGGTTGCGGCTTTTACCCGGCTTTTACCCGGGTTGCGTTTTTGTTGGCCATTTCAGTGGGAGAACTACGATTCTAGAGTTTTTTTCTACCCGCAAGGTTGCTGAATTGGCCAAGAGCCTGGCGCAGGATGTGGCCAAACGTTATCCGCCTGCAATAGCCAACAATCCCGCGCAGGTGGTGTCGCCACAGCGGCTGTCAGGCATACTCGAAGAAGTTTTTACGCGCGCCACTAATTTTAGCCGGGAGAACAGGCTGGGCTGGTACAAGAGGGCCAAGCTGGGCAAGGACTTCCGCTGGGAACTCAGGGAACTGGGCTATGACAAAAAATTCGTCGACATAGCCGCCAAAGGCCTGATCCTCTGCGTGACCCGCAATCC
>Ga0097691_1001746_pt1 | contig 15479 bp, 19 predicted proteins | sample NGESurdeep072012_8_FD_72858 | JGI IMG/M metagenome (GOLD analysis project Ga0097691, IMG submission 72858) | Arctic peat soil microbial communities from Barrow, Alaska - NGEE Surface sample 210-1 deep-072012 | ecosystem: Environmental > Terrestrial > Soil > Wetlands > Peat ... | reverse complement strand
CTGATGCCGCACTTCCTCCGCTGCGCGATCGCGTACGTCACGCTCGGCGAGCAGTGCCGGGTGCTGCGGGAAGTCTTCGGCGAGTACCGCGAGCCGGTGGCGATCTGAATCCGGCGGCCGGGTCCGCGGTGCGCGTGCCACCCAGCAAGATCGGAAGGGAGAGCCGGGCCATTCCGGATTCGTGCGCCCGAGCGACGAGTGGCGGGCTACCATCCGGGCATGTACTTCGATGCGCTTTCCTTCCTCGAGGATGAACGGGACGCCTGGCGCCCGTACGAGGGCCTCTTCACGCTGACGCCTGCCCAGCTCGAGCTGCCTGTCGCCGGCCCGGATCGCTGGTCCGGGCGGGACCTCCTGGGCCACCTCGTCTTCTGGCAGGAGCGCGCGCTTGCCGTGGCGCGCGAGCTGGCCGTCGGCGAGACGAGCGCCTCGCGCCTGCGCGGGGAGGCCGAGTGGGACGCTCGGGGCGACGCGATCAACGATGATGCGCTGGCAGCCTGGCGGGCGCTGCCGCTCGATGAGCTGCTCGATCGCGCACGCACGGTCGCGGGAGAGCTGCGCGGCCACCTGACGGTCGTGCCCGAGGCCCGCTGGCTCAAGAACGGCGAGGTCCAGGCGTTCTTTGCGAGTGAGACGATCGACCACTACGCCGATCACGCGGTCGACCTCGCCGTGATCCTCGCCGCGGCCCGATGACGGAGCCGACGCTCGCGGCACTCCTCGCGGAGGAGGCGGAGCTGCTCGAGGAGACAGCGGTTATCCCGACGGTGCAGGGGACCGACTACTACCTGGACGACGTCCTGTTTGCGTCTCTTGCCGGCGGCGTTGCCGAGTTCCACCTCCGCGACGAAGTCGGCGCGGTGGCGCTTCGGACCCCGGACGTGACGTCCTCGGCGCGGGGCGCGGGCTGGGTGCGATTCGCGCCGAGGCGGCTCGACGGGCATGCCCGGGACCGCGCGCTCGCCTGGCTCGAGAGCGCGTGGCGGCGCGCCGACGCGGAGCTCTCCGGCATCGCGGACGCGGACGCGGGCGCCGGCGGGGGCGCCGGCGCGGAAGGGCCCGAGGACGATTCAGAGCTCGACGACGACGGGGACGGCCCGGACGACTGAGGGCCGGGCCCGGAATCGGACCGCCCCGTCCGGCTGGGCCGGACGGGGCGGTCGAGCGGCGGACGCGCGGCGGAGGAGCACCGCGCGTCGATGGATCAGCTGGCGGGCTTTGCGTAGGTCGGCAGGCCGAAGCGCTGCTCGAGCTGGTCGGCAGGCTGGAAGCCGACGACGCCCATCGGCTGCTTGCCCTCGCCGGGGAAGAACGCGATGGTCGGGATGCTCATGATGTTGAAGGTCCGGCTGAGGCCGGGGTTGGCGTCGACGTCGACCTTCACGACGTCCACGGCGCCGTCGTACTTCTGGGCGAGCTTCTCGAGCTCCGGGGCGACGAGCTTGCAGGGCCCGCACCAGGCAGCCCAGAAGTCGACGATCACGGGGCGATCGGCCTTCAGGACGAGCTCTTCGAAGGTGGTGTCGGTTGCGTGCTTGATCTCGACCATCGGTCGGGAAACCCTTTCTCCCGCACGAGCGGGCGCGAAGGCGGCCTAGCCGGCCAGCCCACAGATGAGACGGTAGGCCTCGAGGACGCGCGGGTCCGCGAGCCGGTAGTAGACGGTGCTGCCGTCGCGGCGGGTCGAGACGAGTCCGGCGCTCCGCAGCACCGCCAGGTGTTGGGACATGTTCGGCACCTGGCAGCCGACGCACGCTGAGAGCTCCGAGACGGAGAACTCGCCGCCGGCGAGCGTCTCGAGGACGCACAGTCGTTTCGGGTCGGCGAGCGCACGCCCGATCAGGGCGGCGCGCTGCCGGTCGGCGTCGGTGTTCAGGTGCTGTTCGGTGACCACGGGCAGAGTATCTCATCACTTGCGCAAGAACGCAAGTGCTGGCGATGCGGTTGCGCCGGCGAGGGGCTGAGCCGCGAGCACGACGGTCGGATGTGCCGGTTCAGCGTGTCCCCGGGATCCCGGGGCGCCCCACCAGCCACGTTCCCACCCGGGCGTGCTCCCACCCGGGTGTGCACCAGGTGGCCGCTCCGACCGCCGAGCATGCGGCAGGAAGCAACGTTGCGTCGACGGATGCACCGGCCGACCGCCGAAGGGTCGTTCCGGTCACCGGGCGCACGCGGCAACCGGGCGGCTCGTCCTCGCCGGTCGGAGTGGTCACGGGGCGCACGTTTCGGCAGTCCGGGCGCACGCGTCCCCGCACCGGGCCAGTCCGGGCGCGCCAGTCGGCCGTCCGCGATACTGCGCGGCATGCCCATCATCTTCGACCAGGTTGCACACACGATCTCGCCCGAGGCCTTCGACGAGGCGGCTGCGCTCATCGCCGGGCGGGTCCACCGAACACCGCTCCTCACGTCACGGACGGCGGCCCGCGTCGTGGAGTCGGCGAGCGGCATCCGCCTCGCCGGCGGGACGCTCCACCTGAAGGCGGAGCACCTCCAGGCGACCGGCTCGTTCAAGGTTCGCGGCGCGATTCTCCGGCTCGCGCTCCTCGACGGGGCGGAGAAAGCGGCGGGCGTGATCGCGATCTCGGCGGGCAATCACGCTGCCGCGCTCGCCGTCGCCGCGGGGCTCGCCGGGATCCGCGCCGTGGTCGTCATGCCGGCGACGGCCGTGCGCTCCAAGGTCGAGGCCTGCCGCGCCTACGGCGCCGAAGTGATCCTCCACGGGGCGACGACGACCGAGGCCTGGGCGGAGATGGATCGAGTTCGCGACGCGCGCGGCCTCACGTTCATCCATCCGTTCGACCACCCCGTCACGATCGCGGGGCAGGGGACCGTCGGCCTGGAGATCCTGGAGGACCTTCCGGACGTCGACGTCGTGGTCGTCGGGATCGGCGGCGGCGGGCTCGCCTGCGGGATCGCGACGGCGCTGGCGACGCGCCGGCCGGCGACCCGCGTCTGGGGTGTCGAGCCGGAGAACTCCGCGGCTCTCTCGGCCGCGCTGGCGGCCGACGAGATCGTGCCCGTGACGCCGGGAAGTGTCGCCGATGGCCTGAACGCCCCCTTCGCGGGGGAGTGGACGCTGGCGCTCGGCCGGCGCCATCTCGCCGGAATCGTGACGCTCACGGACCCGGAGATCCTTGGCGGGGTCCGGTTCGCGGCCGAGCGGATGAAGCAGGTCCTGGAGCCCGCGGGGGCCGCGGCGCTGGCTGCCGTCCTCCACGGACGAATTCCGCTCCACGACGGCGACCGTGTCTGCGTCGTCTTCAGCGGCGGCAACGTCGCGGTCGAACGTCTCGGCGACCTCCTCGCCGCGGCCGCGCCGATCCCGGGGCTCTGACGCTCAGTCGACTCCCAGCTCGGCGAGGCGATCGTCGTCGATGCCCATGTGATGCGCCAGCTCGTGGACAACCGTGATCCGGACCTCGTCCTCGAGATCCAGCGGGTCGGGGAAGTCCTCCTCCAGGGGCAGCCGGAAGATCGTGATCGCGTTCGGGAACGGCACCTCGTCGGCGCCCCACTCGGTCCGCGGCACACCCTCGTACAGGCCGTACAGGGTTTCGTCGGACGCCAGGCCCTCCTCGCGTCGCTGCTCGCGTGAAGGCTCGTCGGCAATGACGATCGCCACCTCCCGGAGCGCGGCCGCGAACGGCATCGGGATGCCGGCGAGCGCGTGGTCGACGAGCTCCTCGAACCGGGCGTGGCGGGCCTCGCGTCGCCGGCGGAGCGCGGCGAGGTCGCTGGCTGGGATCCCGCGGCGTCGCTTCGGCATGGCGCGCTTATCCTACGGCGCGATGAAGCTCACGCACGGCCTGCCGCTCATCGGCCCCGGGTTCCGGGCGTTCGACCCCGACGCTGGAGGGGCGTCGGTTCCCGATCTCGCCGCCGAGCCCCAGGGCTTCATGGTCGCGCTGGACGGCGCCGTCCGGATCCACTTCCTCGACTGGGGCGTGCCGCCGGAGACCCCTGACATCGTGCCCGGCGCAGTTAGCCCGGGTCCCGACATCGTGTCCGCCATCCTGCTGATCCACGGCCTCGCCCAGACCGCGTGGTCGTGGGCCCCGATCGCGCGACGGCTTCGCTCGGGCGCGCATGTCGTCGCGATGGACCTCCGCGGCCATGGCCTCTCGGACGCGCCGACGGACGGGTACGAGCCGGACCAGCTGGCCGAAGACGCGATCGCGGTCGCCGAGGGCGCCGGCCTGCTCGCGTTCGCGGACGAACCTCGCCTGCCCGGAGGACGCGGTGGGCGGCCGTTCGTGGTCGCCGGGCACGGGTACGGCGCAGTGGTAGCGGCGTGGACCGCCAACGCGCTCGGCGATCGATGCGCCGGCCTCGTCCTGGTGGACGGCGGCTGGACGGACGTGCCTGCCGCGACGGGAACGACGCCGGACGAGTGGCTCGCAGCGATCGCCGAACCCCCCGAGGTGCTCGGCTCCATGGCGGCCTGGCTCGCGGACCGTGAGGCGTTCGACCCGGCGACCTGGGGCGCAGAACAGGAACGGGCCGCGCGGGCCGAGGTCGTCGAGACTGCGGCCGGCAGATTGAAGCTCGCGATCCACCACCATGCGCTGGCGGCCTCGGTCGGCGCGCTGTGGACGTACGAGCCCGCGTCCGTCCTGCCGGCGGTGGAGGCGGAGATCGTGGCCCTCGCGGCCCGCGACGACGATGCGGGGCGGCACCTGGAAGCCCTCCGCGCGATAGCGGCCGCGCGTGCTGCCGTCGGCCGCGCTCCCATCCGCGCTGCCTCCTTCCCGGGGCTTGGCCACAACCTGATGCGCTACGTGCCCGACGCCGTCGTCGCGGCGATCCGCGCGGCGGCCGACCCGCGCCCGGACGCGGCCGGCCCGCGGCCGGACGCGGCCGCGGACGCATCGGGCTAGGATGCGGCCATGCCCAGCCGAGACCTGCCCGACAACGTGAGGTCGATCGTCGCCGAGATCGAGACCGAGATCGGCGAGGAGGACACCGCCCCGGCCTTCGCCGCTGCGCTCGTCCCCGCGGCTGCGATCGAGGGCGCGGGCGCTCACGATGCCCTTACGACCATGGGCAACGGCCGCGTGGAGGCCGCCGTCCGCGGCATCCTCCGCGAGATCGGCGAGGACCCCGATCGCCAGGGCCTGCTGGGGACCCCGGGGCGCGTCCACCGGATGTATGCGGAGTTGACGGCGGGCTATCACGTCAACCCGGAGCGCCTCATCAACGGCGCCATCTTCGACGTCGACTACAGCGAGATGGTGGTCGTCAAGGAGATCCCGTTCTACTCGCTCTGCGAGCACCATCTCCTGCCCTTCTTCGGAATCGCCGCGGTCGCCTATATCCCGAAGGGCCGCGTGATCGGGCTCTCGAAGATCCCGCGGATCGTGGAGATGTATGCCCGCCGGCTGCAGGTTCAGGAGCGCCTCACCCAGCAGGTCGCCGGCTTCCTGCAGGAGCGCCTCGGCCCGAGCGGCACCGGGGTCGTCATCGAGGCGACCCACCTGTGCGCGGTCATGCGCGGCGTCCGCAAGCCCGGCACGGTCATGACCACGAGCCACGTCCTGGGCCTCTTCCGGACCAGCGACAAGACGCGCGCCGAGTTCTTCGCGCACCTGGAGCGACGGGCGCCTGGCGCCTGACGCCATGTCGACACAGCAGGAGCCCGACACCGCCCGGTGGAAGCCGGGGCGCGGGCGTTCCCGGAAGCGGGTGATCGCCGGCGTGCTGGCGGCGGCCCTCGTCGTCGCAGTCGGGGCGCTGGTGGGACAGTGGCGGACGCGCCCGCCCGCCGACGACCCGGGGCCGGACGACCCGATTCGGCGCAGCTCGCGCCCCTGGTAGCGGCGCGCGGGGTCCGGCCGTCCATCACAATCGAGGCGGGGCCGGTGTAAGGGCGGCGCCACCATCTGCGTCCCAGTTGGTGACGGACCCGCCCTCAGCCCATGAACCGGCCGTCGTCGGAGGGAGCGGCCGGGCGCAGGTCACCTGGGTGCTGCGCGACAAGTGACCGCGGTTCGGGCCGCGGCTATGATCCGCCCATGAGCGAACGGCCGATCAAGATCCTGATCGCCAAGCCCGGCCTCGACGGCCACGATCGGGGCGCCAAGGTCCTGGCCCGGGGCCTGCGCGACGAGGGGTTCGAGGTGGTCTATACGGGGCTGCGCCAGACCCCGGAGATGATCGTCACCGCGGCGCTCCAGGAGGACGTGGACGTGGTGGGGCTGTCGATCCTCTCGGGCGCCCACATGACGCTGCTGCCGAAGGTCACGCGCCTCCTGCGCGAGCGCGGCCTCGACGACGTGCTGGTGACCGCGGGCGGGATCATCCCCGACGACGACATCCCGGCCCTGCAGGAGGCCGGCGTCGCCGCAGTCTTTGGGCCCGGAACCACCATCGCGGAGGTCGCGGCCTACATTCGGAGCCACGTCCGGCCGCCAGAGGCGTGAGCGAGGCCGGGAGTCGAGCGGCGGAGCTGGCGGACGCTGCCGTCGCCGGCGACCGCCGGGCGCTGGCGCGGCTCCTCACGGCCGTCGAGAACCGGACCGCGATCGCGGAAGCGGCCCTCAAGCGCCTCTACCCGAGCACGGGACGGGCGCACCTGGTCGGAATCACCGGAGCGCCGGGCGCGGGCAAGAGCACGCTCGTCGCCGCGCTTATCGCGGAGGTGCGCGCCGTGGGCCGCACCGTCGCGGTCGTGGCCGTCGATCCGTCCTCGCCGATCACCGGGGGCGCCCTCCTCGGCGACCGCGTCCGCATGCAGGCCTACGCGTCCGACGATGGGGTCTTCATCCGGAGCATGGCTTCGCGCGGGCACGCCGGCGGACTCGCCGCGACGAGCACGAGCGCGGCGACGGTCCTCGACGCCGCCGGGTTCGACCTGGTCCTGCTCGAGACGGTCGGCACGGGCCAGAGCGAGGTGGAGGTCGCCGCGGCGGCCGACACGACCGTCGTCCTGGAGGCGCCGGAGATGGGCGACGAGGTCCAGGCGATCAAGGCCGGCCTCCTGGAGGTGGCCGATATCGTGGTCGTCAACAAGGGCGACCGACCGGGCGCCCAGCGGACGGCGGCCCAGCTGCGGGCGATGCTGACGGCGACGGCAAGCCCGCGCCTGGCCACGGCGAGCCCGCGCCTCACGCCTGACGCGCACGACGAGGCCGCTGACCACCCCCGGCCCAAGCGGCCGGAGGTCCTCATCACGACCGCCACGACCGGCGAGGGCGTGCCCGCTCTCCTCGCCGCGCTGGATCGTCATCGTGCGGCCGGCCGCGACGGGCTGGCCGACGCTGCACGGCTCGCCCGTGCCGAAGCGCAGGTCTGGGCGATCGTCTCCGAGCGGCTCCGGGATCGCTTCCACGGAGCGGCCGCCGGGCCGGCCACGGAGTCGACCCTGCGTGCCGTCGCCGAACACCGGCTCGACCCCTACACAGCGGCCGACCGCCTGCTCGCATTCCTCACCGGCGGGCGACTGCGCGCCTGATCCGGCGCCGCGTGCGGCCGCGTGGCCCCAAGTCCGCGCCGCAAGCCCACGCCTCGCCGAGTGTGCACCGGGTGAGCGCTCCGACCGCCGCCCGTCCGGCCGTGGTCGATCCTGCGTCACCGGATGCGCCGCGCGACCGCGCCGCGGTTGCTCCATTCGCTGGGTGCACGCCCCAGCCGAGCCCGCTGCCCTCGGCGGTCGCAGTGGTCACCGGGTGCACGCCGCGCCGCGGCCGAGCGCTCACCACCCCCGGGTCGCCGCCGCAACGGACTCGGCGTACTCTCTCCAGCATGTCGATCGAGCGCGCGTTCGTGGCCGGCGCTGGGCTGATGGGCCACGGGATCGCCCAGATCCTCGCCGCCGCGGGCCGAACCGTGGACCTCTACGAGCCGGAGCTCGCCCGGGCAGAGGCGGGCCGCGCCCGAATCCTCGCCAACCTGGAGCGGGCCGTGGCGAAGGGCAGACTCGACCGCACCACTGCGCAGGAGATCGCGGACCGGATCGCGACGACGGATCGGATCACCGCCGTCGAAGAGGCGGATCTCGTGGTCGAGGCAGTCTTCGAGGACGAGGCTATCAAGCGCGTGTTGTGGGCCGAGCTTGACGGCCTGGCACCCGGGCGCGCCATCTTCGCCTCGAACACCAGCTCCATCTCCATCGATCGTCTCGCGGCCGCGCTGGCCCCGGGACGTCGGCAGGCCTTCTGCGGCATGCACTTCTTCAGCCCGGTGCCGGTGATGCCGCTCGTGGAGCTGATCCGCGGCGACGCCACCGACGAGGCGACTGTCGCCGCGGTGCGTGCCCTTGCCGGGGACCTGGGCAAGCAGGTGATCGTCTCGGCCGATCGGCCGGGCTTCATCGTCAACCGGATCCTCATGCCGCTCCTGGCCGAGGCGATGCGCGCGCTCGAGGAGAGGATCGGGACGGCCGAAGACATCGACACGGGCGCGCGCGTCGGGCTCAACCACCCGATGGGCCCGCTCGCGCTGGCCGACTTCATCGGCCTGGACGTCGTGCTCGGGGTGATGAACGTCTTGCACGCGGATCTCGGCGACGCGCGTTTCGCGCCACCGCGTACGCTTCAAAGTCTGGTCGCCGCCGGGAAGCTGGGCCAGAAGAGCGGCGAAGGGTTCTTCCGCTACCCGCGCGGCTGACCGCGGGCACACCGGAGCCGGGCGGGCGCGTGCCGCGCCGGGCGCCGCGATCGGGGAGGTGGACGTGCTCGACGCGTTCGATGGGCTGGGGCCCGACGAGCGGCTGCTCGGCGAGACGATCCGTGCCTTCGCGCGGGACGTGATCGCACCCGGCGCGATCGAGCGCGACGAGTCCGAGCGCTTCGACCGCTTCCTGATCAGCGCGATGGCGGAGCTGGGCCTGCTGGCCGGCCCGTTCCCCGAGTCGGTCGGTGGGGCCGGCCTTTCGGCAGCGGCCTGGACCATCGTCGTGGAGGAGATCGCCGCCGCGGACATGGCCGTTGCGGTGAGCCTCTGCGTGCACGTCCTGCACCAGAACCCCGTTGTCCGCTGGGGCACGCCCGAGCAGAAGGCCCGCTGGCTGCCAGCGTTGCAGGCAGGCCAGGCGCTCGGTGCGTTCGCGCTGACCGAGCCGGGCGCCGGATCCGATGCCGCCGCGCTCAGGACCCGCGCCACGCGCCTCGGCGCGGACGGCCGCGAGCTGGGGGCGGACGGCGGTAAGCTGGGGGCGGACGAGCCTTCCGACGCCGCTGACGCGCGTTCCGACGCCGTCGCCTATCGGCTGGACGGGACGAAGATCTGGATCTCGAACGCCCCCGACGCGGATCGATATCTCGTCTTCGCCACCCTGGATCCGGCGCGGGGTGCTGCCGGGATCACCGCGTTCCTGGTGGAGAAGGGGACGCCCGGGTTCCGGTTCGGCGCCCACGAGAAGAAGATGGGGATCCGCGCGTGTCCCGCCGCGGAGCTCGTCTTCGACGGTGCCGTGGTCCCGGCCGCGAACCGGCTCGGCGGCGAGGGCGAGGGGTACCGGGTTGCGCTCTCGGCGCTGGGCGACGGCCGGATCGCGATCGCGGCGGCCTGTACGGGCCTTGCGCGCGCGGCGCTGGAACGCGCGGCGGCCTACCTGCACGAGCGGCGGGCCTTCGGCGCGGAGATCGCGGAGCTCCAGGGCCTCCGCTTCATGATCGCCGAGATGGCCCAGCAGGTCGCGACGGCGCGCGCGCTGACGCGCGGCGCGGCGGCGGCCCGTGACCGGGGCGCGCCGGGAGCCGAGGTTGCCGTCGCCGCGTCACTCGCCAAGTGGACGGCCTCGGACGCGGCGATGCGGGTGACCACCGACGCGGTGCAGCTCTTCGGTGCCGCTGGCTATTCGCGGGAGACGGGCGTGGAGCGGCTCATGCGCGACGCGAAGGGCACCCAGATCTACGAGGGCACGAACCAGGTCCACCGGGGGATCGTCGCGGACGCCGTCCTCGGACGCGTCGGGGACGCGATCCTCGCGCGCGTGCCCGGGTAGCCGGCGGGGACGCGGCCAGCCCCGGCTCCAGCCTGCCGTTCGGCACTGTCCGGGCATCGCGGCCGATCCTAGGATCGCGGCATTCGGGCAGTAGAGGTGCCGGTTTGACCGCGATTCCGCGCCGTTCGGACACGTGGCCTCGTTTCGGCGCGCGCGGCGAAGGCTGGATCGGAATCCAGACGCTCGGTATCGTCGCGGTCCTCCTGGGCGGATACCTCGTCCCGACCGAATGGACGGGGACACTGCGGATCGCCGGGATTGTCGCCGGGGCCACCCTCGCTCTCGCAGGCGTGGGCCTGTTCGCCTGGGGCGCGAAGGCGCTCGGTCGCCTCTTCTCCATCTGGGTGGCGCCACGCCCGGCCGGGCACGTCGTCACGACGGGCCCGTACCGCCTCGTCCGCCACCCCGTCTGCTCCGGACAGGTGCTCTTCGCGTTCGGGTACGCCCTGATGCGCGGGAGCCTGCTTGCCGTCGGCTTCGCGGTGCTCTACCTCGCCGTGGTGCTTGTGAAAGTCACCCGCGAGGAGGCCTGGCTCCGGGCGACCTACCCGGGCTATACGGCGTTCGCCGCGCACACGCGGCACCGCCTCATCCCGGGCCTGCTGTAGGGACGGAGGACGGCCGCGATGCTGCCGGTCCTCGCGGAGCTGGGCCCTTTCCGGCTCGGCACCCACGACGTCTTCACCATCCTCGGTCTCCTGGTGGGGCTGGCGATCTACTATCGCGAGTTGCGGCGGCGCGGGATCCTTGAGGAGCGGATTGTCCTCGTCTCGGTGGCGGTCATCCTCGGCGGCGCGGTCGGCGCCCGGCTCATCACCGCCTGGGAGCATCTCGACTACTACCGGCTCCTCGGCGAGGCGCCCCTGACCTGGGTCATCGAGCACAGTGGGAAGAGCCTGATCGGCGCCATAGCGGGCGGCTACCTGGCCGGCGTCCTCGCCAAGCGCGCGCTCGGCTATCACCGCTCGACCGGCGACTGCTATGCGCTCGCGATCCCCGTGGCGATCGTCATCGGGCGGATCGGTTGCTTCCTGTCCGAGCTGCCGCTGGGCACGCCGACGGACCTGCCGTGGGGGATCCGCGTCGATCCCGCCGCCGCCGCGGCGTTCGTCCGGTGCCCCGGCTGCAACCTCCCCATGCACCCGAGCATGCTCTACGAGATCGCCTTCAACCTGGTCGCGGCCGGCGCGATCGTGCGCTGGGGGCGCCGCGTTCCGGTGCCCGGAGACCTCCTGAAGTCGTACCTGCTGGCTGCGGGCACGTTCCGCTTCTTCGTCGAGTTCGTCCGCGGGAACGAGGTCCAGGCGCTCGGGCTGACCGGGCCGCAGATCGTGCTCATCCCGCTGCTCGCCCTGCTGGCCGCCCATTTCCTCCGCCAGCGTCGCGTCGGCGCGTGGCGACTTCCCCGGGCGCCCGCGCCCGTGCCGCCGGATCTCGTGGCAGGAGGTGTTCCATGACCGCGCCGATCCCGCCCGTGCCCGTCGACTACCTGGTGGCATGGCTGCGGAGGCACAGGGACGCGTTCAGGGAGGAGGCGCTCCGGGACAGGCTCCTCGCGGCCGGCTATCCCCCGGCTGATGTCGACGCGGCGTTCGAGATCCTCCGCCGGGAGCCGGACGGGCCGCTCGACGGCGCACCCTCGCTCGGCATCGAATCCCCGGGTATCCCACCGCGAGCGCCGATTCCCTGGCCGCCAGCCACCGCTCCGGAGGCAGAGGTGATTCGCCAGCGCGACGCCATCCTGGCGTTCTTCGGGGCCGTGCTGGCGATCGTCGGGGTCCCATGGCTTTTCGCAGTGGCCGGGGCGGCCGCCTACGCGCTGCCGATCGCGTTGATTCTCCTGCTCCTCACGTTCGCCGGGTGGGCAGTCTCCCGCCATGGCACGCGTCCGGGGGTGGCCACTGGCCTCGGCGTTGCGCTGGTCCTCGTCGTCGTGCTCCCGACGGTCGCGGTCGTCGCGGTATTCGGGTTCTGCCTTGTCGCGGGCGGCCGGCTGAACTGAGCATGAACATCCCCGCTGCGACCCGCCCGTACACCGTCCTCCGGGCGGTGCAGACCACCTGTGGCCGGTGCTTCGCCGACGAACCGGACCGCCCGGTCGACTACGCGACGGACATCCTCCAGGGCGAGCTCGTCGAGCTGGAGGGCCGGGTCCTCCTGCGCCGGCGCTGCCTGCGGGGCCACGGCGAGGTGGTAAGCCTGTACGAAGAGGACTACGCGACCTGGGAAGCACTCCAGCGCTGGCGCGTCCCCGCGAGAACCCTGGAGCCTGACCAGCCCGGCGACGCCCGGCCCATCCCCACCGGCTACGAGGACGGGCTGAACGAGCTGCAGGGCCAGCACACGTGCATCGCGCTGCTCGACCTGACCGATGCATGCAATCTGCGCTGCCCGACATGCTTTGCCGATAGCAGCCCGGATGTGGACCGATACGCCAAGACGTCGGACGTCCTCCGGGCCGTCGACGCGGTGGTGGCCCGAGAGGGCGGACACCTTGACGTTCTCATGCTATCCGGCGGCGAGCCGACGCTCCACCCCGACCTGGAGACAATCCTCCGCGAGATCGCCGCACGGAGCGTTACCCGGACCGTCCTCAACACCAACGGGATCCGCGTCGCGCGAGACGACCCCTTCGTCAACGTGCTCTCCTCGCGTCGTGACCGACTCGAGGTCTACCTCCAGTACGACGGCGTGTCCGAAGCTGCCGTGCGCCACCACCGCGGCTCCGATCTTCGGGCGACGAAGGACGCGGCGCTGCGGCGCCTGACAGAGGCGCGCGTCTTCACGACGTTGGCGTGCACCGTGGCCGAAGGCGCCAACGACGGGGAAGTCGGGGCGATCGTCGACCTGGCGCTCGCCACCGACTACGTCGGCGGCGTGACGTTCCAGCCGGTCTTCGCGTCGGGCCGTGGCACCAGAAGCGATCCGCTCCGGCGCCTCACGACGACGGGACTGCTGCGCCGGCTCGGCGAGCAGACGGGCGGTCGCGTCGGCCCGGCGGACTTCGTTGCGCTGCCGTGCAGCCACCCGGACTGCACGGCCCTCACCTACCTCATCCGGCGCGACGACGGGACGTGGGCGTCGCTCCCCACCCTCGTCGGCATCGATCGCCTGCGGGCGAACCTGCCCGTCGTGGGCAACCGGATCGTGGCCGACGATGCCACCGTCGCCGGGCTGGCGCGACTGCTCAGTGCCGGGGCGAGTGCAGGGAGCCCCGACACGGCGGATGCGATCGGCCAGATCCTCCACTCGTGCGATCTCGGCGTGCCCCGGTTCGTCCAGCGGCTCGAGTGGGTTCTCGGCGGCCGCCGCCATGCCATCGAAGAGGCTGCCCGGCGCGTCAAGCGGATCCAGGTGAAGAGCTTCATGGACGCCTGGACGATGAATGTGGAGCGGTTGCGCGGCTGCTGCGTCCACGCGGTCTCGACTGACCCGGCCCGGCCGGTCGTGCGGATCCCGCTCTGCGCCCGCGAGACATTCCGTGGGCTGCGAGAACGGACCGCCGCAGGGATGGTCCAGGCCGCGGAGGTCCGCGGAAGGGGATGAGGTTGCTCGGCCGAGATGGGATCGGGCGCGTCATCGCGCTGGTCGTGGGCGCAGCAGTCGGCCTGCGTGCGATGCAGGTCGCGCGCAACTTCAACGCGCAGGGCAGCTACAGCACCATCGCGGCCGGGGGGACCATGATCGGGCTCGTCGTCGCAGTGGTGTTCGTCGCTGGTCTGGCCATTTGGCGCGGCAATCGCCGCCCGGATGGAACCGGCGGTCCGCGATTCGTGGCGCTCGACGCCGGGGTGATCGTCGGTGCGCTGGTCGGCTGGGTGGTGTTCGGCGCGGGCTGATCTACCGGAGGTTGGGTACACGGGGTAGATTCGGTCGATGGAACAGCCCGCCGGGCCCAACGGCCACATCTATCTCGTCTCGGCCGCGCGCACGCCCATCGGGAAGTTCGGCGGCGGGCTCGCGAGCGTCCCGGCCACGGAGCTCGGCGCCGTGGCGATCAGGGCCGCCGTCGAGCGCGCCGGCCTCCCGCCCGGTGCCGCGATCGACGACGTCTACATGGGCCAGGTGCTGCAGGCCGGCGCGGGCCAGGCCCCGGCACGCCAGGCGGCGTTGGCCGCGGGGCTGTCCCCAACGACGCCGGCCACGACGATCAACCGCGTCTGCGGCTCGGGGCTCAAGGCGATCATGCTCGGCGCCGCTGCCATCAAGGCGGGCGACGCCGATCTCGTGGTGGCCGGGGGCATGGAGTCGATGAACGGGGCCCCGTTCCTCCTCCAGAAGGCGCGCTTCGGCTACCGGCTCGGCGACGGGGCGCTCAGGGACGAAGCGGTCCTGGACGGCCTGTGGTGTTCCATCGAGGACTGCCACATGGGCACCCACGCGGAGCGCGTGGCGCTCTCGAAGGGTGTGACGCGGGCGGACCAGGACGCGTTTGCGCTCGAGAGCCATCGCCGCGCGGTAGCCGCCCAGGACGCGGGCCGTTTCTCCGATGAGCTCGTGGCGGTCACGGTCCGCGATGGGCGTGGCCGCGAGACCGTTGTCACGGCGGACGAATCGCCGCGTCGCGACACGACCGCCGAGGCGCTCGGTCGACTGCGGCCGGCCTTCGCGCAGCCGGTGCCCGACCCCCTGGACCCAGACCTGCCGCCCGCCGGACCGGGGACGGTCACGGCCGGCAACGCGCCGGGGATAACCGACGGCGGCGCGGCGACGGTCGTTGCCAGTGAGCGGGCGGTCGAGCAGCACGGCCTGCGGCCGCTGGCGCGGATCGTTGGGTACGCCCAGGGCGAGGTCGAGCCGCGCTGGCTGTTCCTGGCGCCCGTCGCCGGCGTGCGAAACCTGACCGCGAGGACGGGGCTGGGAATCGATGCCTTCGACCTCGTCGAGATCAACGAGGCGTTCGCGGCCCAGGTGCTGGCCGACGGACGGGAGCTCGGATTCGACTGGTCGAAGGTGAACGTGAACGGCGGCGCCATCGCCCTCGGGCATCCCATCGGGGCCTCGGGCGCGCGGATCGTGGCGACGCTCCTCCACGAGCTGCGTCGGCGGCAGGGGCGCTACGGCCTCGCGACACTGTGCCTGGGTGGTGGGGGATCCGTGGCGATGGCGTTCGAGCGGGTCTGAGAAGGGCGCTCCATCGTCGCCCGGTCGCCGGGTCGAGGCCTCAGCCTCGTTCAGGGGCCGGACGTGCAGACTTCCAGCTCGTGAAGGAGGTCCTGGGGCAGGGTCCCCGCCGAGACGCGAACGCGCGGGGCGGCGAGTCGAGTGGGCCAGCTCATCCTGCACCCGTCGACCACGGTGAACGCCATCGCATACCCGGTCTCCCGGACCAGCTTCTGGTCGAACGGATCCATGCCGCCGAACGGGTAGGCGAACGTCGTCGGGCGCTGCCCGGTCACGGCCGCGATCTGGGCCGCTGACCGGGTGAGCTGGAGGCGCGCGGCCGACGAAATCGCGGTGTTCAAGGGGACGTGGTCCACGGTGTGGCTCCCGATCTCCATGCCGGCCGCGGCGAGGCCCTGCAACTGGCTCGCGC
>Ga0097691_1001743_pt1 | contig 15487 bp, 12 predicted proteins | sample NGESurdeep072012_8_FD_72858 | JGI IMG/M metagenome (GOLD analysis project Ga0097691, IMG submission 72858) | Arctic peat soil microbial communities from Barrow, Alaska - NGEE Surface sample 210-1 deep-072012 | ecosystem: Environmental > Terrestrial > Soil > Wetlands > Peat ... | reverse complement strand
TCCACCCGCCCTCCACCACGCACCGACAGCTGACGCCGGCGGAGCGGGCCGATTCGGGGATCGCCCCGGGGCTGCTGCGTGTCTCCGTGGGGCTGGAAGACGCCGCGGACCTGCTCGCAGATTTCGAAGGCGCCCTTGCCGCCGCTCGCGCCGCAATCGACGCGGCCGCCGCGACCCCCGCGCCTGTCGCGAGCCCGTCGACCCCCGCGACCGCCTGACGGGTGGCGACCTCGCGCGCCCTGCCGGACCATGCCCCGGCGATCACTGCGCGCCGGCCGGCGAACCCGCTCGCGCGCGCCGGGCGCCGCGTCTATGGGCTCCTCACCTCTGTCCAGTTCGCCGTCCTCCAGATCGTGGCGATTGCGCTGGCCGGGGTCGTCGGGATCATCCTGCCCCAGCTCCCGTCGATTGCCTTCCGCAGCGCGGCGGACTATCTCGAGCAGATGGACAAGGTCCGGGCACGCCTCGAGCCGTCGCTCGGGGCCGGCGCAGTCGGGTTTCTCGAGCGCCTCCAGCTCTTCCGCGTCTTCAGTGCGTGGTGGTTCACGCTCCTGCTGGCCCTGCTCGTCGTCTCCATCGTCGTCTGCACGCTGGACCGGACGCCGCGCCTGTGGCGCCAGTCATCCCACATCCGGGTCCGCCAGCCAGACGCGTTCTACGACCCGACCCTGCCCGACCGCGCCGTGATCGCGCGAGGCCTCGCGGCCGACGACGTGCGGGCGGCGCTGCGGCGCGCCCGGTTCCGCGTCCGGGAAGCCGAGGCCGGCGACGGAACGCGCTACCTCTACGGCGACCGCCACCAGTACGTGAAGATGGCGACGCTCATCTCCCACGCCGGCCTCGTCGGGTTCCTGCTGGCGGCCGCCGTGACCAGCCGGTTCGGGTTCGAGTCGGGGATCCTGCTCCCCGTGGGGCAGGCCATTCCCATCGAGAGCATCGGGACGTCCGATCTCGTGAGCGTCAAGAACCTCGCCTTCCAGGCACCCCGCGACGACGCCGGCCGCTTCACCGACTTCACGACCGACCTCGCGGTCTACCAGGGCGGGCGCGAGATCGCCCGGAAGACGATCCGGGTCAACGACCCGCTGAGCGCGGGTGGCTACACGTTCCACCAGAACTTCTTCGGCCCGGCGATCGACCTGACGGTCCGGGCGCGGGGCGGCGGTCTCCTCTGGTCCGGACCGGTCCCCCTGGACGCGTCTGCCGGGGGGCTCCCCACCGGACAGCTGGTCGTGCCCGGCCGCGATGTCGTCATCCAGCTGGTGATGGCGCAACCGGGCACTGCGACGCCTCTCTTCGTGGTCGCCGTGCGGCCCACCGCCACGGACGCCGCCGGCAATCCCACCGCCTACCAGACCCTCTTCCAGGGGCTGGCCGGGCCGGGCGACTCGGCCGCGCCGGAGAGCGTCGACATCGACGTGACGGTGGACGCCATCTCCGCCTACTCGGGGATCATCGCGCGGCGCGACCCGGGCGCACCCATCGTCTGGCTCAGCTTCCTCCTCCTGATCCTGGGGCTGGCCATCACGTTCTACTTCCCGCGGCGGCGCGTCTGGGCGCGCATCGCGCCGACCGGCGACGTGCGCCTGGCGGCTCACGCGGACCGCTACGTGGACCTGCGACGGGAGTTCGGGGCGCTCCTGGCGGACCTCGTCGCGCGACGCCGGCCGGCCTGAGACCGGCGGACCATCGATCACCCATGGCGACCCTCGGCGAGCTGCGAGCAGGCCTGCTCCCCGCGGCCCGCGTTCTTACGGACCTGCGCGAGGCCGCCCTGGCCGTCGAGCTTGGCTGGGTTCGAACGCTCCGCTCGCGCGTCCCGGCCCTGGATGCGCTGGAGCCGGGCGACATCGTGATCGCGCCGGTTGCGACACTCGGCGAGGTTGCGCCGGGCGCGGGCGACGCGGACTCGCTCGCGGAGGCCGTGGCGGCCGCCCGGGCCGCGGCGATCCTCGTTGTCGGCGCGGATGACGCCGTCGGGTCGCATCTCGCCGAGCTTGTTGCCACGGCCGGCCGACACGGCCTGCCGGTCCTCCAGGTCACCGGCACGAACCCCGGGAGCGTGGAGCGGAGCGTGGTCGGCTGGCTGGTCAACCGTCGCGCGGAGCTCGATCACCAGGCCGCCACCCTGGAGCGCCGGTTGGAGCAGCTCGCCCTCGGCGGCGGTGACCTCGCTGTGCTCGTCGGCTCGTTCGGCTCGTTCCTTGGCCGTGCGGCGGTCCTCGAGGGACGCCGCGGGGACGCGCTGGCGATCCACGCGCCGTCGGAGCCGCCCGCGGCGGCCGCGGCCGCCAGCCGGTACCTGTCGTCCGGCGGGGGCGTTGCGCTGCGCGTCCCGCTCCCGCTCGCGCCGGTGGATCCGGTCACCCGCCCGGACCTCGCCCGCTACGGCGAGCCGCCGCTCCGCGGGGCGCTCGTCCTCCTCGGCGACGGGCCGGCGAGCGAGCTGGAACGGGTCGCCACCGAACGCGTGGCGGCGCTGTTAGCCCTCGAGCTGTCGCGGGCTGCGGCGGTGCAGCGTGCCCGCGAGACGGCCCGCCGCTCCGAGGCCCTGCCGGCGGACGGTCCGGCATGGGTCGTGCTCGTGGCACGCCAGGCCGGCCGTGAGGATGTCGAGAACGCCGAGCAGCGCGAGGCGTTCCGCGCGGAACTCCGGATGCTTGCGCCGCTCCGTCGCCTGACCCTTCGCGGGGACTCGGAGAGCCTCGAGGTTCGTCTCGTGGGCGTCGCCGACGCCGCGGACCCGCTGGGCCTGGAGATCTCGGGCCGCGTCGCCGCGCTGCTCAGGCGTCCGGTCGCGGTCTCGCGGCCGTTCGGCGACGCGGGGTCGCGCCCCGTCGCCGAGGCGGAGGCTCGAGCGACGCTCGAAGCGGCCGAGCGATATGGGTCGGCGCCGCCGGTGGTCCGGGCGGATCGAGTGGCCGCCTACCGGCTGCTCGGCAGCCTGCCCAACCTGCCCGATGGGCCGCGCCTGGCACGGGGGCTGCTGGAGCCGCTCCTCGGCGGCCGGCCGGCCCTCGTCGCGGAGCGCCTCGCCACGCTCCGGGCAGTCCTGGATCACCCCGGCCTCGCGGAGGCGGCAGCCATGCTCGGCGTCCATCGGAACACGGTGGCCTACCGGGTGCGCCGGATCGAATCGCTGGGCGGCTGGGATCTCCAGGACCCGGAGCTTCGGCTCTCGCTCGCGATCGCGGTTCGGATTGTGCAAGAAGCACAAAGTCGGCCGAATTCCGCAACCTCCTGACGCGGCTGCGCGCTGCTATCCTCGGCGTATCGCAGGAGGTGACGCCCGAATCCGTGCAGGCGTCACAAGTTCAGTGGGGTTCGCCGGCCGACGCCGGTCCCGCCCGAGGAGGATTGCTTTGGCCGAGGCCGGCGCGCTCGAGATCATCAAGAAGGCGCAGGCGGACGGGATCCGCTTCATCCAGCTCCAGTTCACCGACGTCCTGGGCATCGTCAAGGCGGTCACGATCCCGATCCACCAGCTCGAGAGCTCGGTGAAGCACGGGACCTGGTTCGACGGCTCGTCGATCGAGGGGTTCACCCGGATCGCCGAGTCGGACCAGTACCTGATGCCCGACATGGACACGTTCTCGGAGATCCCGTGGCAGCCGGGGACGGGCCCACGCGGGACCGCCCGGATCATCTGCGATGTCTTTACGCCGCGCGGCGAGCCCTTCGTGGGCGACCCTCGCTTCGTGCTCCGGCGCCAGGTGGAGCGCGCCAAGAAGCTCGGCTACATCGTCAACATGGGCCCGGAGCTGGAGTTCTTCCTCTTCAACCGTGATGCTGCCGGGAAGGTCGCGCCGCTCCCGCACGACCTCGCCGGCTACTTCGATTTCTCGACCGACCTCGCGCAGGAGGTCCGCCAGGACATGGTGGACGCGCTCGAGGCCTTCGGGATCCGGGTCGAAGCCGCCCACCACGAGGTTGCCGCCGGCCAGCACGAGATCGACTTCGAGTACTCGGACGCGCTGCGCACCGCGGACAACGCGGTGACCTTCAAGTTCGCGCTCAAGGCGATCGCCCAGCAGCACGGCCTGTACGCGACGTTCATGCCGAAGCCGATCTTCGGGATCAACGGCTCCGGCATGCACACTCACCAGAGCCTCTTCTCGATCGCCGACAAGCGGAACGCGTTCGCCGACCCGGCCAACAAGTACGGGCTCTCCGAACTGGCGCGCTCGTACATGGCGGGGCTCCTGGCCCATGCGCGCTCGATGATCGCCGTCCTCGCCCCCACCGTGAACTCCTACAAGCGCCTGGTGCCGGGCTACGAGGCCCCGACCTACATCACCTGGGGCCGGACGAACCGCTCCGCCCTCATTCGGGTGCCGATGATCTCGCCCGGGAAGTCCATCGAGGGCACCCGCGCCGAGGTCCGCTGCCCCGACCCGTCGTCCAACGCGTACCTCGCGTTCGCCGTGATGATCGCGGCCGGCCTGGACGGCGTGGAGAAGGGCCTCACGCTCCCCGACCCGGTCGAGGAGTCGCTCTTCGAGATGGATGCCGCCCGCGTCTCCGAGCGCGGGATCAAGGAGCTCCCGGGCACGCTGGGCGACGCGCTCGAGGAGCTCAAGTCGGACCCCGTGATCTGCGAGGCGCTCGGCGAGCACGTCCTCGAGCACTACGTCGATGCCAAGCAGGCCGAGTGGGACGAGTACCGGACCCAGGTCACGCAGTGGGAGCTGGATCGCTACCTCGAGGCGTTCTGAGCAACCTCCTGCCACCATCGGCGAACGGCCGGCGACCTGCGAAGGGCGCCGGCCGTTTCGACGTCCTGACTCAGCGCGCCCGTTCTTCGGTCGCCGTCCGCCACGAGGGCATGGCCCGTCCCCGGATCGGTGGGGTGACGGCAATATCGGCCAGCACGATCGTCCAGGCCCGCACCGTGCTCCGATTCGCGCCCAACCTCGCGTTTGGCCTCGTTTCCACGCTCACGCGGAGCGCCGCTGATCGGATCCGGCGATATTGGGTGACACCACGGCCACCGGGTAGCCCAACGGAGCTCGGCTGTTGTTTGGTCGCCGGACCCCGGTCTTTGGTCGCCGGACCCCGGTCGTCGGTCGCCGGACCCCGGTGTCGGCGCCGAGCGCCCGGGGCGACCTACTCCCGGGCAGCGTCCAGGACGATCCGCCTCAGGATGCGGCCGGTCACCGCCCGCCGGTACGACGCGGACGAGCGGACGTCGTCGATCGGCGCGATCTCGGCCGCGACCGCCGCCGACGCGCGATCGGCGATCTGCGCGGTCGGCAGCGTGCCCTCGAGGAGGGCCTCGGTCCGGAGCGCCCGGACCGGTCGCTCTGCCACGGAACCGAGCGCGACCCGGACGTCCCGCCACGCTCCGTCCTGCTCGCGCCACGCGACGGCCATCACGACCTTCGAGATCGCCTGGGCGCGACGGGTGCCGACCTTGCGGACGCGGGCGGTGCGTCCTGCCGGGAGCGGAACGCGGACGCCGAACACCAGCTCGTCGGCCGCCCGGGCCGTGCGGCGGTAGCCCGTCCAGAACGCCGCGGCCGGGACCGTCCGCTCGCCGCGGAGCCCAATCAGGACGATCGAGGCATCCGTGGCAAGGAGAACCGGCAGCATGTCGCCGGCCGGCGAGGCGTTGACGATGTTCCCGCCGAGCGTCCCCCGGTTCTGGACCTGGACCGCGCCGACCATCGCGGCCATCTCGGCAAGGGCCGGGAGGTGCTCCGCGACCAGGGGCGAGCGGCGCATCTCCGCGTAGGTCGTCAGCGCGCCCACGAAGAGCTCGCCGTGCTCGAGGCGGATCCCCTGCAGCTCCTGGAGCGACCGGATGTCCAGCAGGGGAGCGCTCCCGGGGGCGCCGTGCGCGGCGAGCTCGACCATCACGTCGGTGCCGCCCGCGATCGGCCGGAGCGGTGTCTCGGCGAGGATCCGGAGCGCCGCGTCCAGGGTCCGCGCCGGCACCAGCTCCGGGCCGCCCGTCGGGGCCCGGCCGCCCGAGCCACCCCAGGTGGCGCCGCCGGCGAAGCTCGGCTCGTCACCGGCGCGGCTCGGCTTGTCGCCAGCGCGTCTCGGTTCGTCGGCCGGCTGAGCGAGGGCGCGCCCGGTCGACCGGCCGATCCCTGCGTCCCCGGCGTTGATCGCGGCGATCTGGATCGCCTCGACGATCTGCATGTAGCCCGTGCAGCGGCAGAGGTTCCCAGCGATTGCCTCGCGCACGGCATCCTCGCTGGGAGCCGTGCTCGACGCCAGGAACGCGTGTCCGGCCAGCAGCATTCCCGGCGTGCAGAAGCCGCACTGGGCGCCGCCCGTCTTCAGGAAAGCCGCCTGGAGCGGGTCGAGCAAGTCGCCGTCTGCGAGGGCCTCCACGGTCGTCACCTGGCGACCCTCGACCTGGCGGAGCGGCACGAGGCAGCTGTTGACGAGCTCACCGTCGACGAGCACCGAGCACGCCCCGCACTCGCCCTCGCCGCAGCCTTCCTTCGTTCCCGTCAGGCCCAGGTCGCCCCGGAGGACGTCGAGGAGGCGTCGCCCACCGGGCCCGCCGATCTCCACGGCAGTGCCGTTCACGCTGAACCCGACTCCCCGGGTTGCGGTCGCGGTCATCGGGTCGCCGCCCCCTCGGCGGCCATGATCGCGGCGAGAACCCGCTCCGGCGATGCCGGCAGGTCGTGGATCCAGGCCCCGGTGGCGTCGTGGATCGCGGCGACCACGGCCGGGGCCGCCACGTCCATCGGCAGCTCGCCCAGCCCCTTCGCGCCGTGCGGCGCCGCCGAGAACGGGACCTCGACCAGGATCGCCTGGATCCGCGGGGCGTCGAGCGCCGTCGGGATGATGACGGTGGCCAGGCGGTCGTTCAGGCAGCGCCCGCCCTCCAGCTTGATCTCCTCGAGCGTCGCGTAGCCCACGGCCTGGAGCGTGCCACCCTCGACCTGTCCGGCGGCGAGGACCGGGTTGACGACGCGCCCGACATCGTCGGCTGCGACGACCGATCGGACGGCCACCTCTCCGGTGTCCAGATCCACCTCGACCACGGCGGCTGCAGCGGCCCAGCTGTAGCAGGGGTACGCGTCGCCCCGGTGCGTCGCGTCGTCCCATTCGATGTCGGCGTAGCCGTCGAAGGTCTCGTCGATCCGTATCGGGCCGTGCGCCCGAACGTCGTCGAGATACACCTCGGCGAAGGTGTGTCCGGTGCGGGTCTCGACCTCCGCGCGCAGCCGCTCGGCGGCGCGGACAAGCAGGCCGCCCACGATCATCGTGGTCCGCGACGCCACGGTGGGTCCGCTATTCGGCGTGAGCGCCGTGTCCTGCGGCGCGACCTCCACCGAGTCGAAGCCGACCCCGAGCGCATCCGCGACGAGCTGGGCGAGGACCGTGCGGGCGCCCTGCCCGATCTCCGTTGAGTCGCTCAGGACGCGGATCGCGCCATCGGACGTGAGCTCCACGCCAGCGACGCTCGCGAGGTGGCGCTCGCCACCGCCGGTGAAGCCCGCCCCGTGCCAGGCCAGCGCGAGGCCGATCCCCGCGGCGGTCCTCGTCCCGCCACCCGGACCGGAGCCGCCCCGACCGGAGCCGCCAGCGTGAACCTGCCGCCGCTCCCGCGAGGCGGCCGTGCGCTCTCGCTGCCGCTCGAAGTCGGCCGCCTCCACCACCCGGTCCAGGACCTGCTGCGCCCCGACACTGTCGCGGAGCACCTGGCCCGTGGGCGTCACGTCGCCCAGCCGGTAGGCCCACCGCCGGCGGAGGTCGGCCGGCGAGACGCCCAGCGCCTCGGCGACGCGGTTCACCTGCATCTCGGCGGCGAACTCGGTCTGCGGCGCGCCGAATCCGCGCATCGCGCCGTTCGGGGGCGTGTTCGTGGCCATGGTCCGGGCCCGGATGCGGACGTTCGGGCAGGCGTACGGGCCGGCGGCGTGGATCGCGCCGCGCGACAGGACGACCTGCGACAACGTGCTGTACGCGCCCGCGTCCATGACCACGTCGATCTCCTGGGCCACTAGCCGGCCGTCGTGCGTGACACCCGTCTTATGGGTGATCGTCGCCGGATGGCGCTTCGTGGTCGCCACGAGGTCCTCGTGTCGGTCGTAGATCATCCGGACGGGCCGCCCGACGCGCAGGGCCAGGAGTGCCGCGTGGATGGCGAGGCCGGACGGATACTCCTCCTTGCCGCCGAACCCTCCACCCGTCTCGGCCTGGATGACCGACACCCGGTCGTCGCCCATCGCGAGCGCTCGCTTCATGGCCGCGTAGACGTAGTACGGGCACTGGAGCGACCCGTAGACGGTTACGCCGCCGTCGTCGCGCGGAACCGCGATGACTGCCTGCGGCTCGATGTACAGCTGCTCCTGGTGGCCGAGCCGGTAGGTACCCTCGACGACGAGGTCCGCCTCCGCGAATCCCGCCTCCAGGTCGCCCCGGGCGATCTCGTACCGGGCGAAGACGCGATCTGACGCGAACCGGTCCAGGACGGGCGGCAGCGGCTCGGTCCGAAGGTGGATGTGGTCGCACGCAGCCCGGGCCGTGGCCGCGTCCGGGGCCGCCACGAGCGCGACCGGCTCCGCGTGGTGCCGGATGACGTCGGCGGCGAGGACAGGCTGATCGTCGACGATGAGATGGACCACGTTCTCGCCGGGAATGTCGGCGGCGGTCAGGACCACGACGCCGGACCAGTCGAAGGCCGGGTCGCGCTCGATCCCGAGGAGGCGGGCGTGCGGCTCGCTGGACCGGACGGTGGCACCGAACCAGGCGCCCGGGAAGACGAGGTCATCCGTGTATCGGGCCCGACCGGTGAGCTTCTCGGGAGCCTCGCGACGGGGCACGGACCAACCGACCACGGTCCCGGCCGGCGATGCCGGCGATGCCGGCGATGCCGGGGATGCCAGGAGTTCCGGGGATGCCGGGAGTTCCGGGGGATGCCCGACCGGGACCTCGGGCTGGGCAGTCGACGTGCCGAGGGGGTTGGCCACGCCCCGACGATGACCAAGCGGCCCGCCGGTGTCAAGGGACGTTGGTAGCGTCCGGGTGGACCCCTTGACGGGGCGCAGCCGTGGGCGGCTCGTGCCGGATGGATCGGCCACGGAATCAGCCGCCGAACGCAACGGCGAGGTAGCCCACGGCACGACGGGGATCGGCGCCGGCGTCGGCGGACGTCGCCGATGCGAGCGCAACGCCCGAGATCGCGCCCATCACCCGCAGCGCCGCGAGGCCGAGGACCGCGGGTTCGATGCCGCACATCCCGCAGGCCATCCCGGCACCGGCACCGGCGCCGCGGCCGACGGCCTCCTCGGCGCGTGCCAGCTCCTCGGGGAGCAGCTCCAGGATCGCGGGCAGGAGCGTCTGCGTGACGCGTGCGCACGCGTCCGCGGGCGGGTAGTGCGCCATGTCGGTGCTGATCGCGAGGACGATCGACGCGCCGGCAGCCCGACGATGGGCGAGCAGCGTTCCCAGTCGTTCCCCTGCCGCGACCGCGCCGGTCCCGGTTCCGGCGCCCACGGCGAGCGGGACGATCCGGGCGGCCGGCGCCGCGGCCAGGAGGAGCGGCAGCTGGACCTCGATCGAATGCTCGCCCAGATGCGCGGCGCGATCAGATCCGAACGGCAGGCCGAGCGCGAGGATGTCGGACGCCAGCCCTGCGTCCACGGCCACGTCGCCGAGCGGCGTTCGCCAGCACCCCGCCTCCCATGCGCCCACGCCGTGGAGCCAGGCCGCGGTGTGGTTCGTGCCGAGGATCACGACCGTGGCGCCATCGGGAACCAGCCGCCAGCCGGCGGCCGCCACGAGCCCGCTGTAGGCGAGGCCCGCGTGGGGCACGAGGATGCCCAGCGGGGTTCCGGCCCCGGCCGACGCCCCGGTCCCGGCCCCGGCTTGCGGCGTCGCGCCCGCGAGCATGCCCGCGGCCATCCTTCCCAGCCGCGCCGGGTCCGCCGGGTAGAACGTCCCGGCAACCGCGGGCAGGCGAACCGCGGAATCCGTGTCCGGTCCGGGCGTGGTCATCGGGTCACCCGCACGGCGCCCCGCGCGGCGCACCGGGACGCTCGGGTCCGCGCGCGAGGTTGCGTCCCGCCAGCGCGCGCCCGCACGTGGGGCACGAGCCGGTGTCCGTGAGGCGCGAGAAGACGCGGTACCCGCGCCGCTCGATCAGCATCGCGCCGCAACCCGCGCAACGCGTGTCTTCCAGGCCAATCTCCGGGGCGTTGCCGGCGTAGACGTGGACCAGGCCCGCCTCCCGGCCGATCTCGACGGCCCGCCGAACGGTGGCGATCGGCGTCGGCGGCACGTCCAGCATCCGGAACGCCGGGAAGAAGCGGCTCACGTGCCAGGGCGTCTCCGCGCCCAGGTTCTCGACCAGCCAGGCGGCGAGCGCGCGGAGCTCGCCCGGGTCGTCGTTCTCGCCGGGGATCACGAGCGTCGTCACCTCCAGCCAGGTGCCGGCGCGGCGGTACGCCTGCAGCGCATCCAGCACCGGCGCGAGCCGCGCTCCGCAGCGGCGGCGGTAGAAGGCATCGGAGAACGACTTCAGGTCCACGTTCGCGGCGTCCAGCACCGGCGCAAGCATGCCGATCGCCTCGGGCGTGGCGTAGCCGTCGGTGACGAAGAGGTTGAGGAGCCCGGCCGCGCGGGCAAGGCGCGCCGTGTCGAGCGCGTACTCGAGGAAGATCGTCGGTTCCACGTACGTGTAGGCGATCGCCGCGGCGCCGTGCTCGCGCGCAGCGTCAACCACCCGCTCCGGTGACATGTGCCTCGTCGGCACCGTCGTCCCGAGCCGCGGCGCCTGCGCGATCTCCCAGTTCTGGCAGAACATGCAGTGGAACGGGCAGCCGGGCGTGCCGATCGAGTAGGCGAGCGTTCCCGGAGCAACGTGGAAGAGCGGCTTCTTCTCGATCGGATCCACGCCGATCGCGGCCACCGCACCGTAGACCGTGCTCACCAGGACCCCGTCGCGGTTCTCGCGCACGCCGCAGATGCCGGCGCGACCGGGCCGCACCAGGCACCGGTGTGCGCACACGCCGCAGCGGACGCTTCCATCCGGCTGCGACTCGGCGAGTCGGGTCGGAACCGCGGCGGGCACGACCGAACGGATCAATGGGTGGACCAACGGCACGGGCGGACTCCTGTCGCTGCCGAGTCTCCGCGAGTCGACCGGCCGCGGCGAGTGCCGCCCGGCCCGGAAACGGCGCGACCTTGTGCACTGGCCGCCGACGCGGCCACGGGCTAACGTCCCGCGACGAGGGAGGTGCCGCCATGTCCACGCCGGGAGACCGCGTCGCCGATGGGACGACGGGATCCGGATCCGACCCATCGCCCGGTCTGCCGGCGCCGGTGACGCTGGACCCGGAGACTGCCGCCGCGCTCCTGCGGATCGCGCGCGAGGCCGTCACGGCCGCGGTCACGCACCGGACGGCCGCGGTCACGCAACGGCGCACGACGCCGACCAACGCGGGAGGTGCCCGCCCGTCCGGCGCGCCCGAGTCGGCGGCCCCTCACCTGTCGCCGGCCACCGGCGGCGCGCTCGACGAGCCCGGCGCCGCGTTCGTCACGCTCACCGAGCGCGGTGCGCTCCGGGGCTGCGTGGGCTCCCTCGTTGCCGAGCAACCCCTCGGCGAGGCGGTTGCCTCCGCCGGCGCGTCGGCCGCCGTGCGCGACCCCCGGTTCATGCCGGTGACCGAGCGTGAGCTGCCGGCGATCCACATCGACGTCTCCGTCCTGGGTCCAGCGGTGCCGCTCCGCGACCCGATGGCGTTCCGACCCGGGATCGACGGGATCATCGTGGCCCGCGACGGGCGGCGCGCGCTGCTCCTCCCGGAGGTCGCGACAGACCTGGGCTGGGGCGCCCGTGAGATGCTCGACGCGGTCTGCGAGAAGGCCGGCCTCGAAGGGCACGCGTGGCACGACCCGCGAACGCGACTCTCCGTGTTCCGAACGATCCGCGTGTCCGAGGGCGCGACTTGACGGACGCCCCACCACGAGAGGAACGGACGCGCTCCGTGAATGCCGCCGCGGCCGCGCCGACCGACGCGGTACGGTCGGGCCCTGCGTGAGGAGTGCCAACGGGGCAGTCGTCGATCGGCCAGAAGGGACCCGTCGTGGTGATCCGGAAAGCCGCCGACTACTACGCCAACGATCGATCGGACTTCCTGGACTGGATCGGGGGCGAATTCGGGCGCATCCTCGACGTCGGCTGCGGCGCTGGCCCCAATGCGTCCTGGTACCGGCATCATGGCGCCCGCGAGATCGTGGGGATCGAGATCGATCCGGCAAGTGCCGTGCTATCCGCCGCGGTGCTCGACCGCGTGATCTGTGACCCCATCGAGACGGCCATCCACGTGCTCGAGGGCAGCTTCGACCTGATCGTCTGCGCCGATGTACTGGAGCACCTTGTCGATCCGTGGTCCGTCGTGCGTGAGCTCGGCCGCGTCGCGCATGCCGACACCGTCTTGGCGATCTCGATGCCGAATATCCGGTTCCTGCCCGCGATCCTGCGGATCGCATTCGGCCGCGGATTCGCGTACGAGGAGCATGGGATCTTCGACTCGACCCACCTGCGGTTCTTCACCCGCCGGGACGCTGCGTCAATGCTCCATCGTGGAGGCTGGGTGCCGGAGCGCTGGGGCGCGCCGCAGTTCGGGAGGCTGGGGTCGGTTCTACGGCTGGCCCAACGATCGACCAGGGGGCGGTCCGACGACTGGCTCTCCGGTCAGCTATACGTGGTCGCTCATCCGGCTCGTGGGTGATCGGCCCGACGAACGCAGGCGCGCCTCGTCGTGCGTCCGCCAGACGGAACGGTCGATGAGCTCGGCCTCGAGACTCGCGAAGAAGCTCTCGGCCGTGAGCCGTCGGGTCGACCGTGACTTGGGCGGGCAGCGAGCTGGGCGCGGAGCCACGTCCGGCTCACCATCGACACCGGCGTCCAGGTCTACTTCTGCGACCCCCGCAGCCCCTGGCAGCGAGCCAGCAACGAGAACACGAACAGCCTCCTTCGCCAGTACTTCCCGAAGGGGACGGACCTGTCGATTCACGACCAGCACCACCTTGACGAGGTCGCCCGTCAACTCAACGATCGGCCTCGACAAACGATCGGCTGGATAAAACCATCGGAGGCACTCGCCAAGGTCGTTGCGTTGACCGGTTGAGACCGCACTCTCTAATCCTCCGAGTATTCAGCCAGGGCCGCGCGGAGCGCCTTCGCTCGCTTGACAATCAACTCGTGCTCCCGTGCCGCGGAGGCATGCCTTCCACCTTCGACATGGCCCCGAAGTGTCAACAGCTCACGCACTAGGGCACTGCATTCATCGGACTGGGGTTTGCGCCCTCGACGGGTAATCTCGTCAACGCGAACGATTCTGAGGACGTTGACAACGAAGTTGATGGCGCTCACGGCCGCGAGGAACTGCTCGCGGGCTGGGCTCGTCCGCCTGTTGGACGGATCGACCCTTGGCAGGAGCGGCCCCACCCCGGCGAGGGCCGAGATCGCGGCGTCCAACATGTCCACGTTCACGCCCTCATTGTGCGCGATGGTCCATCTACGATCGCGCCCATCACGATAGGCCCCGCACCATGAACCCATCGTGTGGAACCGAGGCATCCGGGCAGAACGCGACTGACCCCCTGACGCTGGATCCGGGCAGTGAGCGCGGACGGCCGGCGCGCCACGACCGGCGCGAGACGGTGAACGCGGTCCTGCTCGTTTCGGCGCTCTTTTCGGCGGCCGGGGGCCATAGCCGTGACGCAAAGCAGCCGGACACGCCGCGGCGAGCGCCCGCGTGGGCGCCCGCCGCGAGCCGGCGAGCTGGCGAGGATCAGAAGACGCGGATCGAGACCTCGGCCGGGGCGAGCAAGAGTTCCTTGAGCTCGGCGTCCACCTTGAGCAGCGAGATGTGCGCGCCGGCCATTTCGAGCGACGTGCAGTACTCGCCGACGTAGCTGCGGAAGACCTTGATGCCCTTCGCGGCCAGCTTCTTGTGGGCGATGCCGTACAGGAGGTAGAGCTCGCTGATCGGCGTCCCGCCCAGGCCGTTGACCATGAGCGCGACCTCGTCGCCGTCCTTGAACGGCAGGTCGGGAACGATGGCGTCGAGGAGCAGGTCGACGATCTCGTTGGCGCCGACAAGCTTCGTGCGCTGCCGGCCGGGCTCGCCGTGGATTCCGATCCCGACTTCCATCTCGTCGTCGGCGATCTCGAAGAGCGGGGTGCCGCGGGTCGGCGGCGTGCAGGAGCTGAGGGCAATGCCCATGGTCCGCACCTGGCCGATGACCTTGTTCCCGATGCGCATGAGCTCGTCGAGATCGGCCCCCTTCTCCGAGGCGGCGCCGACCGCCTTGATGACGAAGAAGTTGCCGGCGACGCCGCGCCGGCCGACCGTCCAGGTCGAGTCCTTGACCGCCACGTCGTCGTTGACGAGGAGGGTCTCGATCCTCAGGCCCTCGGCCTCGCAGAGCTCGCGGCCCATCTCGAACGCGGCCCTGTCGCCGGTGTAGTTGTTGACGATGTGAAGGATGCCCTTCTTCGAGTTCATCAGCTTCGACGTCTCGACGACGAAATCGACCGGCGGCCCGGCGAAGACGTCGCCCGGGCAGGCAGCGTCGAGCATCCCCTTGCCCACGATCATCGTGTGGGCCGGCTCGTGGCCGGAGCCCGAGCCCTGGATGATCGAGACCTTGTCGTCGCGGGGCATGTCTGCCCGGTAGATCAGGTTGTACTTCGGCTCGTACTTGAGGGCGCCGCCGCTGGCGAGCTGGATCCCCTCGAGGAACTCGGGGACGAACTGCTTCGGCTCGTTCAGGAACTTCTTCATGCGTGTTGCCTCAGCTTCCGTGCTTCTCGCGCCATGCGGCGCTGATTGCCTGGAGGATCACGCCGATCGCGGTCGCGCCGGCGTCGACGGAGCCGATGCTCCGTTCGCCCGTGTACGCGGCCCGGCCGCGCATCGCGAGCATTCCCTTCGTTTCCTCGGCTGCCTTCACCGCCACATCGGCGGCGCGCTGGATGGCAGCGACCCCGTGGTCGCCCTGCAGCGCCGGGTCGCCGATCGCGGCCTCGAGGCTGTCGGTCGCCGGCACGAGGGCGTCGAGGAGCGTCTTCTCCCCGAGCGACGCGCTGCCGCGGGCCATGATCCCGGTTATGGCGGCGCGGAGCATGGCGATGACGTCCTCGGGCGCGAGCTCCGTCCTGTCACCCGCCGTGCCGCCGGCGCGCAGGAAGGCCGTGCCCCAGATGGGTCCGCTGACGCCTCCGACCTTGGCGGTCAGCGTGAGGGCGACCTTCTTCAGGATGGATCCCGCGCTGGAATGGTCGAACGTGTCGTAGTCGCTGACGACGACTTCCCAGCCGTTGCGCAGCGAATACCCGAAATCGCCGTCCCCGACGATCGAATCCAGGTGGGCGAAGTAGTCCGCGTTGTCGACGATCGTCTTCGCCATCGTCGTGAGGACGAGGTCGAGATCGTCGAGCGACGCCTGTGTCATCCGGACCTCCCTTCGTGCTGGGTGCTGGCTGCCGGCGCGGCTACGAGGCGAG
>Ga0097691_1001739_pt1 | contig 15509 bp, 12 predicted proteins | sample NGESurdeep072012_8_FD_72858 | JGI IMG/M metagenome (GOLD analysis project Ga0097691, IMG submission 72858) | Arctic peat soil microbial communities from Barrow, Alaska - NGEE Surface sample 210-1 deep-072012 | ecosystem: Environmental > Terrestrial > Soil > Wetlands > Peat ... | reverse complement strand
CGCACCTTGTTGGGTGCACTGGATGAGGAAGGCCTACTGCGGTGTGACGAAACCTGCTTGGACGGCAGCTTCGCCCCGGCCAAAAAGGGGGCTCCGCCGTCGGTAAAACCAAGCGTGGCAAGGGCACGAAATGGATGGTACTGGTCGACGGTCAAGGTCTTCCGCTGGGAGTTCGGCTGGAAAGTGCCTCCCCCAGTGAAGTTACGCTTGCGGAAGCCACGCTCGCCGAAGTCCGGGTCCCACGCCGGAAAGGCCGCCCGCGCAACGGCACCATGTGCTCCTCACCCGGAGTTCGAGCGTCGCGTGGTTACCATACGCCTGTTTCCGAAAATGGAACGAGCCGAACTACGCTGCCAGAGCGGTTCTGCAATACAACTAACGCGGTGCACCGATGCAAAAGACTTAGTCGGTATCCGAGTAGCGGGGCACAAACAGGCATGATTCTGGGTGTTATTTCGGAATTCGGAACAATAATCACTTTCTTGTTAGTACTTATTCGGGTAATGGTATTGCCACCTGATGACGTAGCCTTCGCGTTCTCAACCGTGGTGATGGTAAGGATTTTACCCTGAGCGATGCGGGTGTCGATCCGCACGAGGAATACGCTATGCCCGATTCCACAACAAAACGGAAGAAGAAATCCTCCAGAGCGAGCAAGCATGTCGACCACGCACAGTTGCTTGCTCCGATGTCGGCCGACGCCCAAGACTTACCGTTCCTAGGGCATGCACGGGCAGTGGTCATTGTGTGCACTTGCGCGAAGACATCGCCGCTGAATCTATCCCGAACCATAGAAGAACTTGGGGTAGACGGACTGCCATTCCAGCAGTGCGTTTTCGGCAGCGTTACGTCGCTCAAATATGTAATCGACATGGATGACATACCCGATGCTCCGAATACGAAGCTCATTGATGTAGTGGACGCCATTCAGAATGCGCCAAAAAGGCCCTGATACCGGAAAGGACCAAACGTATGCAAAGACTGCTGTCGATGTTCGTCTTAATGCTTGCGGCGTCGGCCGTCGCGGCTGACAAACCGAACATCGATAAAGTCTCGGTTGATAAGAACGAGCGGCTGTATGTGATCGTCCATTTCGACCAGCCGCTTCCGAATGTGGCTGGGATCAATCAAGCGTTGTTTTGGGAAGCTATTCTGGAACTGAAGGCTGGCCCGCGACGGCGCTCGGTAGTAGCCGTGGATCTTTCACGTTTCAATGAATCCGAAGCGAAGAAAGCGGGCGTGGATACCTCGCTGGTGGAAAACAGCATACGCCTGCAACTCAGCGATGAAATTCCTGCGGAGGATTGCAAGGTCAATGTGATTCTCCTTAACAAAACGACATTCCTCACGGCTTCTGGAGCGGTTTCCGCTATCGGTGGAGGTCACCAGAAACCGCTCAGCCCGGCGAAGAACAGGGATGACGCGGACATTTACTTCAAAGGGTCGCATACTACGGTCTATGGCGATGACCCGCAGTGGAACATTGACGCGTTTGCGGGCTATATGAAGGGCGTCCACACTGCGAATCGTTACTATGGAAAGATCGGAGTCTACGGTCAGGTGCAAACCAAGAAATCCAAGAAGGCTGACCCCGACTCATTCTTGGCTTATGCCGTGTATCAACGAGTGCTGGGGCAGACAGGGGGCTGGCTGGGGCCATTTCAGACACCATATTTGAACGGGCGGCTTTGGGGAGCCGAATTCGACCGCAAGAGCAGTCAGCGGAACTGGGTAACGAGTCCTGTCGTCACGTTTCCCTTCAGGCTGTCGCACAAGTTGGCCGGGGCGCTTCAGCCGGGCGTCACGTTTCCGCATATGACCGTCCAGCTTGGAACGGAGTTTGTCGACGTAGCAGATAGTATCCTTCCGGCAGGAAAGGGGTGGCATGTACGCGGCCTAGTCGGCGCGACATTCTCGGCCGGGTACGCCCCAGAGTCTCCTCTTTTCCACTCAATCCAGTTCACGTCGTCCTGGCAAGTTAGGTTTCCTTCCGCGCCGGAGATCTTTTATGACAACCGGTTTGCGCCCGTAAATGCAACCGGCAAGAAAGGCGATCCCCCTCCGATGCTCGGAACTCAGGCGCGACACAATCTAGACAACAAATTCAGCTATATGTTTGTGAAGTGGCTCGGTGTGACGATCGAGCACACCTATGGCAGCGCGCCACCCACGTTTAATAAGACGGATCATACGCTGGAAGTTGGGCTTGCTTTCACATTGAAGCAGACCAGCTATGGGCGCTATTCGATCCTCAAGCCGTAGGGAGAAGGCAATGGGCGCTGAAAACAATGTCGATGGGACGAGGAAATGCTCGAGGTTTTTGTCGCAGGCTGCCATTTTCGTCGCCTCCATCGCTTTGCTTGCCATCTGCATGCCAGCCGCAGGCCAAGATCTTCAGATCCAACCGGTCGAGATGCGCGCAGCACTCGTGGACCAGCAGGTCTCCGCAAAGGGAACCCTCCGCTTAGTGCCAGCAAAAGACCTTTCCTTGACCCTATTGGCGGGTGATCTGAGGACCACTGCAGGCGAGACGATTCCTGGCAATACCGTTTCCCTTCCTGGCGACGTCACACTTAAGAAAGGACAGCCAAAGGACCTACTTATTCAGATTGACGGAATCCATCACGAGGGTACTTACGAGGGCGATTTCGACCTCTACGTTGTCGATCCACAACAACGCGATGAACCGGTAGCGCACAAGACGGTACATGTCAAAGTGAGGATCGAAGCAGTGCCAAAGCTGGCGCTTGTCGGTAGCCAGCCCGTAATGTGGACGGTCGTGCATTGCACGTCGAGGCCTAGCTGTTGGTTCACAGACATCCTCCTACCAGGTGCAATGCAGGGATCGCAGCGCAAGATGGCTGTTGACGATCAGCGCAATACGATGCCGGCACTTGATGGTCAATTGCTGACGACTGCGCCGAACGGCACCGACGCCAAGGCAACGATGATAGTGGAACGCGACGAAAAAGTGACCCGCGGCAATCAATACAGCGCGGTGGCGACGTTTACGAGAAGTGATCTTGTACCCGGCGCCTATCCGGCCGTGGTGAAACTTATACCGCGCGATCGCGGCGACGCTTTGTCGCAACCCATTACCATCGATGTTCGTTCCGGTCCCCTCGCCGCTTTGCTGGCCATCGCTATTGGAGTCCTGGTCGGCCGCCTCAGCCAGGCATTGGCAACACCACTCTTTCAGTTCCAGTCCGGCCTGTTTGGCCGTGTTTACCAGCTCCGTAGCGCAGCCGAGGAGATTGCCGATACCACTCTCAGAAACGCGGTTCTTGGGCGACTGGATGACGCTATCGAACGGATCGATCTTGCAAGTGCGCCCGATACAACGATCACGTCTGAGGTAGAAACCATTGCTGACCGAATCCGTGCCAGTCGCCGGTTGGAACGTGTTATGGCACTCGCGGCACAAGTCGATCCCGTAAAGCAAAAGGAATTTGCGCTGCGGGCAACTAAGATTCGCGAAATGATTCTGGGTGGAAAGGTAGCCGATGCGACAACCGAGTTAGACGACGCCGAGACTGCACTGAACGCACCGCCGCCGACCGCCGTCAGCTTCGGCATGCAAGGGCGTGCCCGACCGCAGGCTGAAGCCAAGAGCAGCCGTCCCCCCTGGTACATGCGCGCATTGCATACGCTTGCAGGGACTCGTGGCCCTGTGCCCGCAAAGTTCGAGTATGCCGTCGTCCGGCCTGCTCTGTTTCTTCTTCTACTCATCATATTGTGCCTGACGGGTTTCAATACCTTGTATGTCAAGGCTCCAGCTGGATTCGGCAGCGCGGGGCTATTCGATTACCTGGGGCTATTCATGTGGGGTTTGACGGCAGACGTAGCGCAGAGTACGTTGCAGCGCCTGCCAAAGTGAACGGGAGGAAAGCAATATGAAGAATGAGAAGCGGTGGTGCTTTGCATGGTTCCAAGGCAAGCCGGTGGGTGCGGGAACGACCCGTGCGGCATTACAGAAGGACGCGAAGTGGAAGCCGGGAGACACGATCACGGTTAGCTTCATGACGGGAGATGCCAGGCTCCAGGAGCGCGTGCGTGACGTCGCAAAGCGCTGGACTGCGCCTGGTCTCGCCAACCTTCGCCTTGTGTTTAGCGACGACGCCAATGCCGACGTGCGCGTCGCTTTTCGGCAAGGTGACGGATCATGGTCCACGGTGGGAACCACGTGCCGCCAGGTCCCAGAGAAGGATCCGACGATGAATTACGGGTGGATCAATGCGGACTCCACAGAAGAAGATGTGCGGAGCGTCGTGCTTCACGAGTTTGGGCATGCGCTTGGCCTGATTCACGAGCACCAAAACCCAGTAGCAGGAATCCAATGGAACCGCGAAGCTGTGATTAAGGAACTTTCGGGGCCGCCGAATAGTTGGTCTGTGGAGCAAATCGAGTTCAACGTGCTGAATCCGGCCTCTGCCGGTGAAGTGAATGCGACGGCCATGGATCCCGCGTCCATCATGATGTACCCGATTCCAGTTTCGTGGACGACGAATGGCTTTTCAACGGGCTTCAACTCTGATTTATCAGACACGGACCGGAAGTTCATTCGCAAACAGTACACCTGAGGCACGGACACTACGATGCCCAACCGAGCGATCATCGTTGGAATCCAAGCGTACGCGGAACTTCCCCCGACGCTGCAGGGACCGAAAAACGACGCGAAGCTTTTTTATGATTGGGTAACAACCCAAGGCGGAGTGGACGGCAACGCCGGACACGCAACGCTGATGCTCGGGGAAGAACCTCCGCCGAAAACGGCGGTGGACGCGAAGCCGACCGAGGAGACGCTGAAGTACCAGTTCGACCTCCTCGAGGACGAGGCTCAGAGAAGCCCTAACGGACGAGCTGGGGACCGGCTCTACCTCTATCTGTCAGGACACGGCTTCGGGCAGAGCCTGAGCGACGCATCCCTATTAATGGCCAATGCGACCCAGCTTCGGCCGCGCCATCACATTCCCGGCAGACTTTGGGCGGACCATTTCTTCGCAAACGGCTACTTCAAGGAAGTACTTCTGTTCCTGGATTGTTGCCGTGAACGTTATGGGATGGCGACACTCAACGGACCCGGTACCACGATGTCTCCCGTACCGCCAAATGGAGCGCGATGTTTCTACGGCTTTGCTACGAAATACGGAAAGCTTGCCGTAGAGCGGATGATTGACGGCGCCATGCATGGCGTTTTCACCGCGACCCTGATGGACGCGCTTAACGGTGGCGCCTCCGAAGATGATGGCAGAATCACAGGGGAGTCTCTGAAGGCATACCTGTACGAGAACATGAAGGGGTTCCTGTTGGCAGAGGACCTGGAGGATAGCGATGTCGCCAAAGAACCTGACCTGTACTGTGAGCCGCCGGAAAAGGACTTTGTGATTGCCAGGGTGCCGCCGCGCGAATTCTCGGTGACTATTCCGCTTCCAGCCGGCTCTGAAATGAAAGCTCGGCAACTGTTCGGTGAGAAGGGTGGCAAGAACTTCGTCAAGATCGCTGATGCCGCAGCGGACGGCAGCTTGAAATGGAAGCTCGATCTTATGCGAGGAACGTACCAACTGTTGCTCAACACTGAGAGCTTCGTTGTGACTGTGAAGGGGAGGGGGGCCATCGATGTCACAGCTTCTTGACACACCTATGAAGCTTTCGCTGACGATCAGCACCAGCGACCTGCAGAGCGACATCCTTGTACTCGACGCACGCGGACGCCTCGTTCAGCGTGGATGCGGACCGATACAGACGTTTGACGTTGAGGAAGGGATCTACCGCGTCAAGGTGCTCACCGGAACAGAATTCCAAGAGAAGTCGATCGTGCTGACCAAGCAGCCTAGCGAGCCGTTACGTTTCGGACCGCTCAGCTTCGTGTCGTCCGCCCCATTGGCTGGGACTAGCACTTCACACGAGTACCACGTGGCTGCGGCAGATCGGGAGAGCAGGAATACGCACGTCGCCGATGGTACCGGCAGCTCGCTTTTCTTCCTCGTTCGCGATTGGACACCCAGCACCGCAAAGGCCGCACCACCGCGCATCACGGGCAATCCCGCTGAAGGGCTGTCACTGCACTCAGTCAGTACAACGGGCGAACGGAAGATATGCGATCTCGCGGTTTCCGGTGTGAGCGATCTCCGGGGCGATCCGTGGGCCGCCTGCACCATTGGGGTCGTGCCGGGGGTTTACGAGCTTCGACTGCAGCTTCCGACCGGTGAAGTACGAAGGCAGTCATTCGCTGCGTCGGCAGGCTGGCAAACGCAGTCGTTCTTGTTCATGCGACAGTACGCAACCGAATCGCTCCCGCAATGGCGTGCCGACCTTTCGCGGACCTCCGTTCTGCTTTCTCGGCAGAGAGGGTTTGCTCCAAGTGAACCTCTACTTCGGGTTGCGGAACTTGCCAGGGTAAGCCTCGCGACGAAGGGTTCCGGGGAGGGTGGTGAGGCTTCAAGGCCGCTATTACCGCAGGAAATGCGGAACCTGTTTCGCGAGAAATTCAGCAATCCGATGCTGGGTATTTACGGCGCTCACCTCCTATTATTGGAGAAATCTGTCGATCTCGCCCTATTCAGAGATGTCGTAGGTAATCTACGTGGATTGCTCGGTTCCCATCCGGATGTGGAGGCGCTCGCGCTGCGCGCAGGTCTTCAGCCGCAGCCGGTTCCGTTCGAACAACCGCCAATGCTTTCGCGCAGTTGGTCCCTCATTGCTGACGCGACCGTGGAGCGGCCCGATCTGGTGACCGAGTTCCTGGCCCAACGGAACACCGGGGACTTCTTGTCGGAAGGTCCGTGGTATGTGCGCCGTTCCCCATCACCCTCCGTAGATGTCGCACCAAACGACCTCGAACTGTCGGATGTCGAGGCGGCGCTGGCGGAGGACCTTGGCGTCTTGAAGCTCATTCGGCGGATGAGGCAAACTCAGCCTCAACAATCTGGTCAGACGCCTTCGACTGCGCCACAACCACTTTCGTTGCCGGAAGGTTTCGGTGAAGGACCCTTGGCGAAGACGCCTGATCTTGACGAAGCTGTAGCACCCTATGTCGTCGACGATTTCACACACCAGGCGACACCGGCTAGCATCGATGCGCCAATCGACGCATCACGGCTGCGCTCCATGGTGGCGCAATTCGGCATCCCATCGACTCAGCTAAAAGGCGTACTGACCAATCTGGAACAGAAGTTGAACCGCAATCCGAATGTTCCAAACCTTCGGGTTTTCTTGAAATAGCACGATGCAAGTTGGCGATGTCGGCCCGCCCAAGCGTCATCGCCCCGCATGTCCCGCTCTTCTTATGAGCTGATTCTTGCAATGTTGGACAGAGAAGGACGCGCAGCCGCGAGGGTTTGCCCGACAAAGTCCCGTATTGCGGAGACCGCGCAAATATGTCCCTTGCTCTCGCCTGCTGAGACTCTCGTCGGCAATCTGTCTTAAGCCAGTTACGGACTTCCCCAAGAACTTCCCCAAACGCCCGCGGAATTAACCGGATATCCACAGAAAGTCACAAGTGATCACTTGTGATCAAAGGTGTATAACTAACCGCGCAAATGGAGCAGAAACATGAACATCGAAGCCTCAAATGACCGCCGCTGCCCACCGCCGAGCAGCAACAGACCCGAGCTCATAACCCAACGGTCGTTGGGAAGGCCAATCCTCAGCTGAGGGCGTACCGCCTTCACCCGCAGACAGGCGCAAACAGTGCGCGTCCCCGGAAATGCTGCCTTTGCTGCAATTTCGGTACAACTCGGTACAATTGAGGCGAGAAAAAGGTTGGCTTTCTGGGCCCTAAGCGACGCCAGATGAAGCACTTAGAGTTTGACCTGCTCTTGGTTCGGTACCAGGGGGTCGGAGGTTCAAATCCTCTCTCCCCGACCATTTCTTGTTGATTCGGTTGACTCAATTCTCGCGGAATTCCTAACTTTCTGATTCTAAACGGCAGGTTTTGTGGCCCAGTTGTGTCCTGACGAAGCGCTGTCATAACACGGTCGTGCCACTCCGCCAGCGCGCAGATGATCGCGCGCTAGTTTGCAGTCGAATCGGCATGGAGGACGCCGCGATGGCGCGTTCAAGAAGGCCTACCCACAGGCGGCGATCAGGAACGTCAAGCACGAGACCGAAGACGGACAGGAGCAGTATGAAATCGAGAGCGTGGACCACGGCTTGGGGCTCGACGTCAATTACAAACCGGACGGCACAGTGATCGTGATTGAGGAAGAAGTGACCGCGGCAGATGTTCCCGCGGCCGTCATGGCGGCCATCACCGCACGCTATCCGAAAGCGACCGTGACGCGGTGCGAACGCGCGATCGAACAAGACGAAGTACTTCGAACTCCGCTTGAAGGATGCACCGGTGAAGGAAGTCCAGCTGACGCCAGAGGGCAAATGGATTTCCCCCAAGCCCAGCAAGTAGCGCGCCGGATTCGCTTGCGGCGTACGGTGTTACATTCTGCTGTCCCAGGAGTTGCTTTGCCCGGTATCGCCTACCTCACCCACCGTTCACCTTCCTCGCTCAGCGGGCTGTTCGAGGCGAAGTTTCCGGGACACGGCGTGGTGCTGCCGAAGATGTCGTAGTAAGACTCAAGCCTTCGCGCCGTTGACGATGCGTTCCAGGCGCTCCATCGCCGGCTCCAGCCGCTGCGAATTGGAGAGCGTGGGAGCGAAGATGTCGCCCAGGCGGTCGAAGCGCGCGCGCACGTTCTTGAGGGTGAAATCGGAAGGCGAGAGCGCAGGGCCCATTTCGGCCCAGCGCAGCGGCGTCGCCACCGGCGCACCCGGATGCGCGCGCAGCACGTAGGGAGCGGAGATCGTCTTGGCATATCCGATCTGGAGATAGTCGAAGTAAACCCGGCCTTTCTCGCGTTGCGCCGTGCTGCGCGGCGTGGTGAATAGTTCTGGCCGTTCGGCGATGGCGAGGCGCGCGACGGTCTCGGCGAACGTCCGCACCGTTTCGTAGCTGTAGACATTGGCGATGGGCACATACACGTGCAGGCCGTCGCCGCCGGTGGTCTTGGGATAGCCTTCGAGTTTCAGGTCCTGCAACTTGCGCCGCACCAGTTGCGCCGCTTCAACGACGCGGTCGAAGCCGCAATGATAGGGATCGAGGTCGAGGACGACGAAGTCGGGACAATCGAGCGAGCCGACGCGGCTGTACCAGGGATTCTGATCGATGCAGCCAAGGTTCGCGAGGTAGAGCAGCGTGGCCTCGTCGTCGCAGATCACGAAGCGCTTCGGCGGCGAGTCCTCACCTTCCGCGATCGTCTCTGTATGCAACCAACTCGCAAGGCCGCGGGCGGCATCCTTCTGGAAAAAGTACTCGCCCGCGATGCCGTTGGGATAGCGCTTGAGCGAGAGCGGACGGCCCACAAGGTGCGGAACGATGAGGGGCGCGACGTCGTGGTAGTACTGACTCACGTCGCGCTTGGTGTAGCCCTCGGCGGGATAGAAGATTTTGTTCAGATTGGTGAACTTCAAGTGTCGTCCGCCCAATTCGATGACCGCTTCCGCTTTGCCGGCAGGGAAGAGTTCAGGCTTGCTCTCCGCGGGAGTTGAGGGCGCGTCGGATTCGCGGATGCAGTCGCGCGCTTCGCGATCGGGACGAAGGCCTATGAATACCGGAGCGCGCAGATGGTTGTCGCCACCCCATCCAGCGTATCGCACCGAGCACACCAGCTTCGGACGGACCCAAGTGATTTCGTCAACCGGCAACTCCTCGGCGAACGGATTCTTGCTGGTGACCAGCTTGGCGAGAGTCGCGTGCAACGACGCCAGGGACTTGTCGGTGAATCCGGTGCCGACATTCCCGGCCCAGGTCAATACGCCGTGGTCATAGCAGCCCAGCACCAGCGCGGAAATCGGCTTGCGCTTGACGACGGTGTAGCCGCAGATTACGAACTCCTGCTCGGTGGCGAACTTCACCTTCATCCAGTTGCGGCTGCGGCCCGACTCGTACCTGCTGTCGAGTCTCTTCGCCACGACGCCTTCGAGGCCGTGGGCTCGTGCTGCCTGGAGGACGCTATCGCCGCTGCCGGAGAAGACTTCGGAGACACTCACGTGCTCGTCCGGGGTCACCACCTCGCGCAGCAGGCGCTGACGGTCGCTGAGCGCGACATCGCGCAGGTCGTAGCCGTTCAGGTAGAGCAGGTCGAAGGCGAGAAGCTTGACGGGCGCGTGCGTGCGCTCTTTCGCCGTCGCAAAGCCGGTGCGTTGCTGTATCAGGCTGAAGCTGGGTCGGCCGGAGGAGTCGAAGGCGACGATCTCGCCATCGAGGATCGCGGTCTGGGCGGAGATTGAAGCGGCAATGCACTCGAGTTCGGGAAAGTTCTGGTTCAAGGCGCGGCCGTTGCGCGAGATTACCTTCAACTTGCCGTCGGCGAGGAAGCAGATTCCGCGGAAGCCGTCCCACTTGATTTCGTAGACCCAATCGCCGCCCTCGGGAACTTTGTTGGAAATCGTGGCCAGCATGGGCTCGATCTCCTTCGGCATGTCGGCGGGCTTCGCGCCCGGAACCATTGCCGGGTCGGCGCCGCGACGTCGCACGGGCTCAAGGTGCTCTTCCGGGTCCCAGCCTGCCACGGCGGCGAAGTCGGGCTTCTTGAGCAGCAGCCACTCGTTCTTCGTACTTTTCGTCATGCGAACGAGCGCGAAGCTGCCCATCAGCTTCTGGCCGTGCAGTTGGAACTTGAAGTCGCCGCGCTCCAGTTGCTTCTCGGTGGAATCCTCGCCCAGCAGATCGAAGGTCCCGCGGTCCCAGATCGTAACTGTACCCGCGCCGTAGTTGCCTTGGGGAATCGTGCCTTCGAAGTTGCCGTACTCGATGGGATGGTCCTCGACCTGAATCGCGAGTCGCTTGATCCTGGGGTCCAGAGTGGGACCCTGGGGCACGGCCCAGGACTTCAGCGCGCCGCCGATTTCCAGACGCAGGTCGTAGTGCAGGCGGCGGGCGTGGTGGCGCTGTACAACGAACCGATTACCGGACGCTGGCGCTGTATCCGGCGCAGGCTCAGGGGTTTGCACGAAATTACGCTTTCGGGAGTAGTCCTTGACAGACATGGGGCTGCTTGGAAAATCGCCGATCCTCTATAATTCTATTCGATCTCTCTCCCGAAGCTCTGGTGAGGTGAAGAATGGCGAGCACAGTGTGGAAGGGGCACCTGACCTTTGGGTTGGTGTCTCTACCGGTAAAACTTTTCAGTGCCGCGCGTGGCGAGACGGTTAGTTTTAACCAACTCCACGCCGCGGACCATTCGCGCGTCAAACAGGTCCTGTATTGTCAGCTCGAGGACAAGCCCGTCCCGCGCAACGAACTGGTGAAGGGCTACGAGTACGAGAAGGACAAGTACGTCGTCATCGGCGAGGACGACCTAAAGAAAGCGACGCCGCCGTCCGCGAAAACGATGGAGGTCCTGGAGTTCGTGAAGTCGGCCGACGTAGATGCCGTCTACTTCGAAAGCTCCTACTACATGGCCCCCGACGACGCCGGCGAAAAGCCGTACACGCTGTTGTTCGAGGCGTTGAAGCGGTCCGGCTACGTGGCGGTCGCAAAGCTGACCATGCACAGCCGCGAGCACGTCGTAGTCCTGCGCCCCGGCCGGAAAGGCCTACTTTTGCACACCATGTACTACGAGGACGAGGTGCGCAAGGTGGACGAGTTTCGCACTGACACGTCGCTGGTGAAGGACAAGGAGCTCAAGCTGGCGATGACGCTGATCGACTCGCTGGCCGCCGAATTCGATCCCGCCAAGTTTAAGGATTCGTACCGCGAGAACCTGATGGCGATGATCCAGGCCAAGGTGGGGGGCAAACAGGTTGTCGAAGCGCCTCAGGCGGAGCGTTTGGCCCCGGTCATCGACATCATGGAAGCGCTCAAGGCCAGTCTCGCCGCGGGCAGGAAACCGATGCGCTCGGTTACCGCGGCCGATGAGTCCGCAAATGCCGCGTCCGAAAAACGCAAGCGCATGCGGAAGTCGGCGGCAGGTGGGTAATCATGCCAGAGATCGCACGTGAAAGCGGAGTAAACGAGATGAGCGCCGATCGGCTCTGCTACTACTGCAACGAGGGCCATTGCGCCCTGTGCAACGGCTGGGACCGCACCATAGTAGAATGGAAAGTTATCGAGGTGCCTTGCACACACGGCTGTCGCCAATCCGAGCAGCGAAAGCCAAATCGACGTGCGGCTCATGATCAGGACAGCACGAACGGACGAAACCGAGCCTGACAGCGAGCCTCTGAATCGGCCATAGAGTCCCAAAGTTCCAGAGAGAGAGGCGTCGTACTCTGCACCAGGGTTCGCATCATCAATACCGGCAGTGTTCCATTGAAGCTTTATACACTCTATTCGCCGCCCAATCATCGGGACGGAGTAGTCCACCATACCCGCGCGGAAGCAGAGGCCGACAACGAACACTTCGACGGCAAGACGACGGAATAGAGAGTCGACTGCGCGCCAGGCTGGCGTTACGCACTAAGGAGATCGATCATGGACAAGAAAAGGACGACGGGATCTTCTGGAAGGCGCAAACAGGAAAAGGGCTCCGCTCCCAACGGACACTCAGGACTGGCTGCCGGCGGCGAACTGCACCAGCTCGCCGGTGGAGAGCACCCCACGCTCACCACGAACCAGGGGGTCGCGCTTTCCGATAATCAAAACTCGCTCAGGGCCAATCCGCGCGGCCCTACGCTTGTGGAGGATTTCATCCTTCGCGAAAAAATCACGCATTTCGATCACGAGCGTATTCCCGAGCGTATCGTTCACGCGCGAGCAACGGGCGTACATGGATTCTTCGAGCTGACCGCCTCGTTGAAACGGTATACCACCGCCAGGATACTCACCGAGGTAGGCGAGAAGACACCTGTGTTTACTCGTATATCGACCGTCGCGGGCGGTGCGGGTTCGGTAGATACCCCTCGCGACATACGCGGATTTGCCGTCAAGTTTTACACCAAAGAAGGCAATTGGGACCTGGTCGGCAACAACATCCCGGTGTTTTTCATTCAGGATGCCATCAAGTTCCCCGATCTCATCCATGCCGTAAAAATGGAACCCGACCGGGGCTTTCCGCAATCGGCAACCGCTCACGACACATTCTGGGATTTCATTTCGCTCACGCCCGAGTCCATGCATACGGTGATGTGGATCATGTCCGATCGCACAATCCCGCGTTCGCTACGGATGATCGAAGGTTTTGGTGTGCATAGTTTCCGGCTGATTAACAAGGCCGGCGAATCCACCTTCGTCAAATTCCACTGGCGTCCCAAGCTCGGCTTGCAGTCCACCATTTGGGATGAGACCGTCAAGATTTGCGGCGCCGATCAAGACTTTCACCGCCGCGATATGTTCGAGGCCATCGCGGCGGGTAATTTCCCCGAGTGGGAATTCGCGGTTCAGCTTTTCACCGAGGAGGAAGCGGACAGATTTCCATTCGACCATCTGGACGCTACCAAGCTGATTCCGGAAGAACTGGTGCCTTTGAAAGTGATCGGCCGCATGGTGTTGGATCGCTGGCCGAACAATTTCTTCGCTGAAACCGAACAGGTAGCTTACTGTCCTGCGCATGTGGTGCCAGGCATCGATTTCTCGAATGATCCGCTGTTGCAGGGCCGGTTGCTGTCCTATCACGACACGCAGCTTTTGCGCCTGGGTTCGCCCAATTTCCACCAGATCCCGATCAACGCGCCCAAGTGCCCGTTCTCCAACCAACAACGCGACGGGCACATGCAGATGGCGCAACCGGCGGGCCGGGTTGCGTATGAGCCCAACTCCTTGTCTGAAAACTCGCCACGCGAAACTCCGGCCAACGGCTTTCATAGCGTTCCGGTAACTGAAACTGGCGAGAAGGGCCGCATCCGTGCCGAGAGCTTCGCTGACCATTACAGCCAGGCGCGGCAGTTCTATCGCAGCCAAACCGCGTATGAGCAGGCGCACATCGCCTCGGCGTTAGTGTTTGAGCTTTCGAAGGTCGAACATGTGCACGTGCGTGATGCGATGGTCGGCCACTTGCGTCATATCGAAGAAGACCTCGCCAAGCGGGTTGCCGCGGGTCTCGCGTTTGACAAAATGCCCCATGCGCCGGTGGCCGCGGCGCCCGTGCGGGAGATGGAGCCTTCGCCCGCATTGCAGATCATCGGCAAGATGAAAGACACGCTGATGGGGCGCACGATTGGCATCCTGATCGCGGATGGTTCAGACGGCTCTGTCATCAAGAAGATTAAGAAGGCCGCGACCGATGCGGGTGCTACCGTGAAGATCGTCGCACCCAAAGTGGGCGGCGTGAAGCTTGCCGATGGCTCGATGCTGGCGGTCGACGGACAACTGGCTGGTACGCCTTCCGTGCTATTCGACGCCGTCGCCGTCATCCTTTCCGACGAAGGCGCAAAGGCACTGTCGAAGGAAAGCGCCGCGAGCGATTTCGTACGCGATGCTTTCGGTCACCTTAAGGCAATCGCCGTCGACAAAGGCGGCCAAGCGCTTTTGAAAATAGCGAATGTCGGACAAGACGCGGGTGTCGTGGATGCCAACGCCAAAGGCGCATTTATTGCTGCGGCAAAGACGCGGCAATGGGACCGTGAAAAGTCCGTTCGAACATTGGCATGACCGCCAGTTCCGTAGAATCTGAAGCACAGTGTATGTGGATCTGTTCCATGGGTGGCAGCACGTGTTGCCCAGGCGTGCCGTGCGGGTTCGCTCCGCTCATCGAAGCCGACCTGTGCGGCCACAATCTGTCGGCGCCATCCTCCACGAACACATACAAGGAGATGATGAGATGCGGAGTGAGTTCTTCCAATTGCTCAAGTAAGACCATGAGAAAGTGAAGGGAATTCTTGGACAGCTGAAAGAGACCAAAGCGAGTGCCGTGAAGAGACGTGAGGAGTTGTTCTAGAAGCTCAGAGCAGAGCTAGTGCCTCACATGAAGGCCGAGGAAGCGAAGGTCACGGAGATCGTGCAGGATCCGGCGGCGAATGTCGAGACAATCGTTGCCGACAAGGGGACGATCTTTCGGAAACGACTGGAGATTCCCGTCGAGCGGGTCCAGTCCGTTGCACCAGACACCGGCGGTGACGAGTCAGATTCGCCAGGCAAGGTAATTGTCGCAGCAACCGAAGAAGAGGAAGTCGAGGCGCTGGCGGCGGTCGGACCGGAGGCGCTTCCCCCCGACGGCCTGACCAGGCCACCGGACGAGGACGACCTCCTCGACTTAACCGGGAACGCGCTATCAACCGATGTTGGTCTCCGCAGCCGTGAAGACGGGCCTGCTGGTAGCCGAGCGTCAGTTCCGCAAAGTCCAGGGCTATCGGGAAATCCCGTCGCTGTTGAGTTCGCTGGCAAACGCGGCGGCGAAGAAAGCAGTTGCTCCTGCAGGAGCGGTTGCGTAGCTTATGACGGTCGAGGGTCGCTAACTTTCAACGGAGTTCCGGACAATCTCGTCATTCGTCCGAGGAAGTCTCAAACTCCTGGACAATAGCTCAGCATCGATCACCACCACTGCAGGCAGTCACGCATGTCGAGTTTCCAACAACTTGGC
>Ga0097691_1001738_pt1 | contig 15510 bp, 10 predicted proteins | sample NGESurdeep072012_8_FD_72858 | JGI IMG/M metagenome (GOLD analysis project Ga0097691, IMG submission 72858) | Arctic peat soil microbial communities from Barrow, Alaska - NGEE Surface sample 210-1 deep-072012 | ecosystem: Environmental > Terrestrial > Soil > Wetlands > Peat ... | reverse complement strand
CGCAGGTCTGCTTCATGACCGGACAAATCTTCCCCGTGAGCGAAATCTGCGCCATGGCCCGCGCCCACAACATCACCAGCATCGTCGACGGCGCGCATGCCTTCGCCCACGTGCCCTTCACCTTCGCCGACCTCGATTGCGACTTCTATGGCTCCAGCCTGCATAAATGGTTGTCGGCGCCCATCGGCACCGGCATGCTCTACGTCCGCAAAGACCGCATCGAGAAGCACTGGGCGCTGATGGCCGCGCCCGCCTCCATGGACAAGAACATCCGCAAGTACGAGGAGATCGGCACCCACCCGGCCGCCATGCACAACGCCATCCTGCAAGCGCTGGAGTTCCACGCCCAGATCGGCGATCAGCGCAAGTGGGAGCGCTTCCGCTATCTCAAGCAGCGCTGGGCCGACCGCCTGACGAGATTGCCCGGCGCGCGCCTGACCGCCGCGCTCGACGAGCGACACTCCGGCGCCTTCGCCACCATCGAATTCAAGGGCGTTGACCCCAACAAGCTCACCGGCGAGTTGATGTCGAAGCACCAGATTCGCGTCACCGGCATCGCCGGACCGGGCTTCAACGGCATCCGCATCAGTCCCAACGTCTATACCTCGCTCGCCGAGGTGGACCGCTTCAGCGACGCCGTGGAAGCCTCGCTGAAATCAATTTCCTGACCCAGCCCAAATGAATTGTCATGCTGAGCGCAGCGAAGCATCTATGTATTCTGCCTCGGGTGTCCCGCCCTAGCCGCTTTTGCCAGAGCCTGCCCTGGGCGCAGTCGAAGGGGTGGATTGTCAGCGTCTCGGATGGCAGAACTTTCACGAGTCGGTCGTGTTCGTAAGCCGGTGGAGGACACTATGGCAGCAAGTGCATGGAAGGGTTTATTGGTTGCAGGCCTGATGGCGGGAATGCTGGCGGCGGTTCCTTCCGTCGAGGCTCAGCGCTACCCCAACAACAAGTGTGCGCAACGCATTCGACAGGCCGAATTCAATCTGCAGAAGGCAATTCAAAGGCACGGACGGCGCAGCAAGCAAGCTGCACAGAGACGACGGCAACTCGAAATGGCCCGCGAGCGGTGTGGGGGCTTGTAAGCAACACGGCTGGAAGCCACTCCATCGCCAATTGGGACCTGAAGGACTGTCATCCTGAGCGCAGTGGTAGAAACTGCACCGCCGCGCTTGGGGTGTGCTCCGATCCTCACTCGTCTGTCATCCTGAGCGCCGACGCCGCAGTATTTGAGCGCGGGCGCCTGATCCCAGCCCCGATTGTGACTCAGGCGGAGATACTCTCGAGATCCCTGCGCGGGCAGACGCGACGTCATCACTACTGATAAGGGGAATTCTCAACGATTAGGATAGCCCCCAGTTTCCGGGTTGCCGACTACACGGCCGATCGATTGCGCGTCGGAGACCTTTAACCTTGACCCTCTACATCGTCCGACATACTATGCGCGCACTTGGCGAGCATGGAAACCCCGAAAGACAACCTGGCGAAGCTGCTGGACGCCCGCGCGCACATTGACGAAGAACTGCGCCGCCACAAATCCACGGTTACGGTCATCTTCACGGATGTTGTCGGCTCGACCGCCTACTTCGACCGGTACGGTGACACTGCGGGCGTCGCCATGATGCACCGGCACGCCGAGGCAGCCGGGACCGTATTCAAGGCCGCGAGCGGCCGGATCATCAAGACGATCGGCGATTCAGTGATGGCGGAGTTTCCCACGCCGCTCGACGCTGTCCGGGGCGCCATCGAATTGCAGTCCCGCGTTCTCCTGTTGAACACCACGCTGCCGGTGCGAGACCAGTTGCAGCTCCGCATCGGCATCAACTGCGGTCCCGGTTTCCGGCAAGACGACGATCTCTACGGCGATGCGGTGAACGTCGCGGCGCGGATCACCAAGCACACCGGCCCGGCTCAAATCCTCGTCTCGCGCAGCGTGTACGAAGGCGTTCGCAGTGACCCCTCCATCGTGGCGAATTGGACAGGCAAGGTGTCGTTGGCTGGCAAGAGTGACAAGGAAGACGTTTACGAGATCGTCTGGACCGAACAACAACGCTATGCAGCTCTGCGCACCGAACTGACTACCGCCATCGTCCAGGGCAAGCTCGTTTCTCCCGGACTGCGCACCGAAGATCTGCTCTCGGCCCACCCGGCAACTGCGGAGACTTCGGTCAGCGCTGCCGCCCAGCCCGCGCGCTCGCCCGATGAGCGTTACGAGATTCTTGAGCAACTCGGCGCCGGAGGTATGGGCGTGGTGTACAAAGCCCGCGACCGAGAAACCGGGGAGATCGTCGCACTCAAGCTCATCAAGCCCGAGATCGCAACCGACCAGAAAGCAATCGAACGCTTCAAGGACGAACTCCGGCTCTCCCGCAAAATCACCCACAAGCACGTCTGCCGAATATACGACCTCACCCGTACCAGCACCTTCACCGCGATCTCCATGGAGTTTGTCGAGGGTGAGAGCTTACGCACGGTTCTGGGCCGGTTTGGCAATCTGAGCGTCCGCAAAGCTACCGAGCTGATGTTGCAAGTCTGCTCGGCCATCGGCGAAGCCCACGCCCAAGGCATCGTCCACTGCGACTTGAAGCCTGAGAACTTGATGATTGACCGTGCCGGCAACGCCAAGGTCATGGACTTCGGGATCGCTCGCTCCTTCCGTTCCGACGCAAGCACGGCCACCGGTAGCATTGTCGGCACACCCGCCTATCTTGCTCCCGAGCAATTGGACGGCAAACCCGCCGACCACCGCGCCGACATTTATGCGCTTGGTCTGATCATGTACGAGGTCTTCACCGGCGCCGGCACCTTCCATGGCGACACGCCGATGGCAATCGTCATGGCTCGATTGCAGAGCGACCCCGTCCCGCCACGCCAGATCGAGCCGATGATTCCGCAGCACGTCGAAACTGCGATTCTCCGCTGTCTGGAGAAAGATCCTGCGCGGCGCTTCCAATCGGTCGAGGAACTGGAACGCGCCTTGACCGCTCCTGTCGAAGTGAACATCGCGCCCGCATCTGGCACTGAGGTTCCGCTTCCACGCCACCTCGTGGTGTGGGGCCGCCGCGATTGGGCGTTGGTCGCGGCCGGTGTCATTGGCCTGCTCGCTTTTGTTTTCTTCCTCTTCGACCGGACGTTTCCGTATGGAGTAATCAAGGCGACAATCACGCGTGAGCAGGCAATCGAACGCGCCAAGGCGTTGGCGCTGAAATATAACCCGAATGCAAATTTTGAGTATGAGGCCACCTTCCTGGGAGGACGTTTCGAGGGCCTAGACAACTTCTTATCGCATGAAGCCCGAACGTATGGCCTCCACTCCGCACTGCAAAACTTGTCCAATAGTTCTGGCTGGTCTGTCTTCGCCGGGGGCAACAGCAGGGCTTTTCAGAGCGTGCACTTGAACAGCGGCGGGAAAGTTGTCTCCCTTATGTTCTTTGATCCGTCGGACTCGGCAAGCATGACTACTTCTCCGCCGGAGCAGCGCAATCCCGACGATCTGTTGCCCTTGGCGCTTCAATATGCACACGATATCTTTGGCGTAGATCTCTCCGCTGTGCCGCCGACGAAGAACACGTACGATGAAAAGTTCCATCGCTGGGCAACAGGTGATGGCAGCTTTTATGTTGGCGTTGGAATTCCGATCGAGTGGCAACTCCCGGACAAATCTCGCGAAGAAATCAGGGTCTTTCGCGTCGGGTTAGTGGGGAATCGGCTACGCGAAGCACGGGCTTGGATCATTTCGACGAACAAAGGTACCTCGGCTCCCAATTGGTTCTGGGAGACCGGCGGTCAATTCCTAATGACGGGGTGGGGGTTCTTAGTCGGCTTTTGCCTCATCGTTCTGGCGCTGCTCATGGCTGCCGTGCGCAGGTTCGATAGCCCGATGGTTGGCTCAATACTGGTAGCCACGTTACCGGTTGCGGCACTCGCAGTCGCGGTGGTGTGGGCAGAAATCCCAGACAAATCAAGAGATACCGATACGCTGGTCATTACGCTGTTGCTCATTCTGCTCATTCCGCTGCTCGTGGTTGTGCCCTATGCGCTGATATGGCTGAGTCGGCAATTCGCTATGCGTACTTTTGGTGACCGCCTCCTGACGTATCCTATGCAATCAAAATGGCACCTTTCACCTTCCGCTGGTTTCGCAGTCTTGCGCGGGACGGCGATAGGTTGCGCCTACGTTGCGCTGCACGCGACGCTTCTCTACTTCTTGGGCGAGCGCCGCCTCGCTGTGACCGCCACTTGGTGGTTTGTGGGCGACGCGCTGATTGCACACGACACGGCGCACCTGTGGGCTCTTGCGTTGCCCGTCTTTGTCGCCGTGCTCGTTCCTTGGGTGCTGATCGCTTTCCCAGTGACGCTTGCCTACCGCGCAACGCGTCGCACCGGGCTAGTCCTCGCTTCCGTCGCGGTATTCTGGTGCATCCTAGCCGTCGGACTTCCCGGAGCGAACGCGATCCCGCTGCTGCCCATGTACATCTTCATCTGCGCGCAAGCGATCGTCTTCAGCCTTATCTTCTTGCGCTTCGACTTGTTCACCTGCATGTCCGCTGTGCTTACTGTCGAAACGTGGCTGGTCACATATCCGTACTATCGCGTCTGGGGCTATTTGAAGCCGGCTCACTTCCTCGCCGCCTTTTTGCCTTGGGCGCTGTTGCTTTGCTTCGGAGTGATCCTGCCCTTCCGCAAACACCTGGCTCTCTTTGGCCAGCGCCTCCGCACAGTGTTCGAGTAGGCGAAGCGCCGATGGCACTGCCAATCGTCCAACGAACGCCACCTTGCATCGGTGCCCTTCATCCGGCGATAAACGGGCTAACCGGACAGATGCCGAGGTCAACTGGCGTGAACAGCGCTTCACGTGAGTTTGTGCCGTTTCTTCGTTTGTGGGCGATTGAGCACGGATGTCCAGCGCGGATATATTGATTTTGCACGCACGTGAGAGCAACGTAGCGCACTCTCCCCGCCACTGCCATTATTCGCCAAACCGGCGAACAAACCAGCCCTTCACCACCTGTGTCAGAACCGCATAGCTCAACAGCATAATGGCCAGGAACAGCCAGTACAGCGGCGGGAGCGGGACAAACCCCAGCGTGCTCGCCAAGGGCGAAACCGTCAGCCAGGCGCCGACCGCGACGATGATCACGGAAGTGATGATGAGCGGCCAACTAGCCCGACTTTCGATGAACGGGATCTTGTTGGTGCGAATGACATGGATGATTAACGTCTGGGTGAAGAGCGACTCCACAAACCAGCCGGTGTGGAACAGGGCCGGGTTGTGCCAGCAGTTGAAAACGTACAGCATCAGAAAGAACGTCACGTAATCGAAGATCGAGCTGATCGGCCCAATAAACAGAATAAAACGCAGGATCTTGTCAATCGTCCACTGGCGCGGCTTGGTCAGCCAGTCGGCATCCACCTCGTCGGTTGGGATGGTGGTCTGCGAGAAGTCGTACAGGAGGTTGTTGGTCAGCACCTGGATCGGCAGCATAGGTAGGAAAGGCAGGAACGCGCTGGCCCCTACGACACTGAACATGTTGCCAAAGTTCGAGCTGGCTGCCATCTTGATGTACTTGACAATGTTGCCGAACACCCGCCGGCCTTCCATCACGCCCTGTTCCAGTACCAGCAGGCTGTTTTCCAATAGGATGATATCGGATGACTCCTTGGCGATGTCCACCGCGCTGTCCACCGAGATGCCCACATCGGCGGCCTTCAAGGCCGGGGCGTCGTTGATGCCATCGCCCATGAACCCCAACACGTGGCCCTTACTCTGGAGCGCACGGATGATGCGCTCCTTGTGAGCCGGGACCAGCCTGGCAAAGACGCTGGTGGCGCTGGCGGCTTCGGCCAGTTCCGTCTCGCTCATCGTCTCGATTTGAGAGCCGAGCAAGAGATGCTCTACCGGCATGCCTACTTCCTTGCAGATGTAAGTGGTGATGATCTCGTTATCGCCGGTCAGGACCTTGACGTCAACGCTCAGGCGGTGAAGCTGCTTCAAGGCCTCGGTAGCGGTGTCCTTGGGCGGGTCGAGGAAGGCTAGGAAACCCAGCAGGATCAGGTCCGACTCATCCTTGACCGAGTAAACCGGCTCATCGGAGCCGCCCGGCATTTGCTTATAAGCCAGGGCGATCACCCGGAAGCCCTGACCGTTCAGATCGTCCGCCAACTGTCGGCGTTTGGCGTCGTGCTCGGGCAGAACTTCGATGACCTCTCCTTTGACTTCCACCCGGGTACACAGGCTCAGCACTTCATCCACCGCGCCCTTGCAGATCAGCGTGTTCAACCCGGTTTCATCTTCCACCACCACCGACATCCGGCGCCGCACGAAATCGAAAGGGATCTCGTCGATCTTGCGGTACTTCTCTTTCGCTTTCAGGCGTTCTTCCAGTTCTTCATGATCGAGGATCGCTTCGTCGAGCAGGTTCTTCAACCCGGTATGGTGGTAGCTATTTAGGTAGCCGTAATGCAACACCTTCTCGCTGGGATCGCCGTGCGCGTCCAGATGCTTTTCGAGCACGATCTTGCCCTGGGTGAGGGTGCCGGTCTTGTCGGTGCACAGCACGTCCATCGCCCCGAAGTTCTGGATGGCGTTCAGGCGTTTGACGATCACTTTCTTGCGGGCCATTGCCAGGGCGCCTTTGGACAGGTTGACGGTCACAATCATGGGCAGCATCTCGGGGGTCAACCCGACTGCCACCGCCATGGCAAACAGGAAAGCTTCCAACCAGTTGTGCTTGCTCAGCCCGTTGATCAGGAAGACAGCCGGAACCATCACGGCGATGAAGCGGATCATCAGCCAGGTGAACTTGTTGACGCCCTTGTCGAAACTGGTCAACTGGCGCTTACCGACGATACGGGCGGCCAGCGATCCAAAGTAGGTCCCGTTCCCGGTGTGGATGACCACGGCTGTCGCGGATCCGCTCTCCACGTTGGAGCCCAAGAAGCAGATGTTGGGAAGTTCCAGCGGGTTCTGAACGTCTGCCGACGCCGGGACGGCTTTCTTCTCCACAGGCAAGGCTTCGCCGGTTAGGGCCGCTTGATTCAAGAACAGGTCTTTGGCGGAAAGCACCCGCACATCAGCCGGCACCATATCACCGGCGGCCAGCCGGATGATGTCGCCAGGCACTAACATCTTTAGCGAGACTTCTACTTCCTTGTCGCCTCGCACCAACGTCGCCGTGTTGCTGACCATCGCTTGGAGCTTCTCGGCCGCGTTATCGGCCCGCATCTCCTGGACGAAACGCAACACCACGCCCAGAACGACCATCACGAAAATGACTACCGTCGCCCGCAGGTCACCGGTTAGAAAGGAAAGCACGCCCAGCGCCACGAGCAGGAGGACCAGCGGGTTCTTGATGTTACTCAGGAGGCGCATCAGGGCGGATTGACGCTTCTCTTGAGCGATCTCGTTCATCCCGACCTGCTTCAAGCGAGATTCGGCTTCCGCCTCGCTCAGGCCGTTCAGCTGCGATCCGAGCTCCTTCAGGACGGTATCGCTATCGGCACGCGCCGTTGCCAATAGTTCAGAGGGCTCATGCGCTCCGTTTCCGCCGGGCAGGCTACCAGGGCGCTGAGGTAGGTCCGGAGTCTTCTTGGAGATTCCCATTCATGCCTCTACTGGAAATGCCTATTGGCCATGGTTTTGCCTTCAGAGCCGTTTGCGGATTCTAAGCTTGTCGCCCCGATTCTCCCAGCTGTTGGTGAGCCCGAACAGCGACTCTTGCTGTAACGAACGGGGTGTCATTCAGCTTTACGGCATATCGCCTTGTCGCAGATACCTGGGCAGCGTGCGAGTGACTCCCCGCCAGCGGAGCGCGCTGCCAACGAGCGCTGGCGCTGTGGAGGGGCGCATTCTGGCGCAAAACTAATTGTTCACGAAGAGCTTGCGGTTGGCAGCTCCATCAATTGTCGATAACAGCATTTCTCGTACGTTTGCGCTTTTCGTTCGCCCATCGTCCCGTAATTCACGATAAAGGGATTTATCACTCGTTGACTGCGCCTGAGGGCAGCTGGGCTACTGTGCGCTTTTGATCCTCAACAAAACCGGATACATTTGCGACAGACTGACTTTCTTCTTCGAACGTCTCCCTTGCAGCGGGGCGGCGGGCCATACATTCACGTAAGTTTGCGCCGTCTGTTCGCCCGATCGCCCTGTAACTTACGCTAAGAAGATTAGGCAACAGTTACGATGGAAACCGCTGGGCAGATCGCAATTTCCGATATTCAGAAGGCCCTTCGGCAGCCGCTGCCGGTAAACAGCCCGTCGCATCACCGATCCGGAAACCTGGACTCCATTGTCCCCGCCTTGCTCATGATTTCGGCGAACAGCCGTTTCCCTTGTTCCCGCAGGAGTTGCACGACATTGTCCGGGGTCGCACCTTCCAGCCGCGAGCCCGGGAACACAATGTAAATCACGCCGCCGGGAATGGCCCTATCCACCAGCTTTTGTCCATCACGAACCACAAAGGGATCGTGGCCCAGGGCTTGGGCCAGTGCTACCGATCCTTCGCCGATCTTGCCCGGCGGTCCAAGATCGGCCACGAAAGCAAATTCCATGCGGCCTCGGTAAATGACCGCCGCCAGATCGCCCAGGCCGATGGCGCTGCGCGCGTAAAACTCTTCATTCTCACTGTCGGCTTCGGGCAGCACGATGTAAGGGACGCGTTCCGCATCGACGTGAGCTGATTGGCCGGAAAAACCGTGGTAGCGGTAAGAAGTGGTCAACTGGCCGAATTGGGGGTCGATGATCAGCGCATTGGGGGAGCCGTCGGCATCGATGTCCATTTTGGCGTGGAAGAGGATGGCGCCATGGAGCAAGCGGTGCAGGGAACACAACCCCTCCAACTTGTTTTCCAGCTGAAGTTCGGTCGCCGATTCCAGTTCGGTATCGCCGAGGAGTTCGGGCAACGGTCGGTCCGGGCAGTAATAGTGTGGCGTTTGGGAGCGTGCCGGCGAGGCCAGAAAGCACAGGAGCAGTACAACGAGTACAGCGCGTGAATGTACTGGGCCGCGCGGACGTATGAGCAGCATCGCCATCTCCTCTGGCCGAAGCTCGATACTAACCCAGCAGATGTGCCCGGCGCTGTGACGAGCGACACACCGGGGGGACACTCGTTTCGCCCGAAACGGAACTCCCGACCCGGTTATTTACGATAAGTGGATTTCAAGCTCGTTAGCGACTTCGGATGGATGCAGCGCATGGAACCTCTACAATCCAGCTACCCGCCTGCAGCTGTTGCCGAGGCTGCATTCTTGTGTTCGGTGATTTCAGCTATCATTTCGCGACCTCTAACGCCCAACTCGCTTGCGGTCATCGGCGCTCCGGCTTTTCTCCTGAGGGTGATAAGGGAAACTGACCCCGAGCCAATCGTTTCCATTTCTGCCCTAGTCAGCATATAGAACTCCCATTGGCGGAGGTCGAGCGCGTTCCACAACCGCGGATCGCGCTGCGCCTGAAAGGCGAACACGTAGAGGTCGGACCGGTATTCGGGTAACGACGCCGAGGTGTTGTCGCGTATCTTCAAACCAGCGAAGGTTATTCGTCGCTCCTCCGTGTTGCCGACGACCCTCACCGGTTTAGGCTTGCCGCCGTCTCCCCAAAACTTCCAAGACTGCCAATACGACGATGACTTCACCTCGATCCGCACACCTGTTTCAGTGACAAAATCGGTAGGAGAATGTTTCTGAAGCTGCATGGAACATCAGGTCGATGTGGCGCGCTTCCAAGCATTCGCGGAGCGCGGAAAGCGGAGAAGGCTGGTCGCGTGAAAAACGCGAGCGAGCGTATCCTCAGCCCCCGCGATCTCTATCGCTCTTATCTGCGGCGAAGGAGCACAAAGGTGGCTTGCTCGACTGGTAGGAACACGGTGAAACAGGTACCTGAACGACCGAGACGGCGTGTGCTCCACACGCGGATTGAGCCACCCACACGATCTACGATACCCAAGCTCACCCACAGACCCAGCCCTGTTCCTTTGTCTCCTTTGGTGGTGAAAAAGGGTTCGAAAATCCGCACCCGGTCCCGCAGCTCAATACCGCTTCCGCTGTCGGCCATCGAAATACAGTAACCGCTATGAGCATGAGATTCACACATCCAGGGCGGAGCGGGATACAAATGAATGGTGATCTTCCCTTGGGGTGGCGTCGCATCGAGCGCATTCAGCAGGAGGTTGGTGATCACCTGAACCATTTCACTTCTGAAACCCACGACGATACCCTCTGACTCGATACGCTGTTGAATCGCCACGCCTTGGCTGAGAGCTTTGGGACGATAGAAATCGGATATTTCGCGGAGCAGTGTACTCAATGCGAATTCCGTCGGTTGGTTGCTATCACGGTGGAATTTGAGCATCTGGGTGGCAATCTGGGTCAGGTTCTTTACTTGCTGTTTTATCGTCTCTATGTAGCTGCGCGCTTCGGGACTGGTCTGAAAGGGCGCCAACAAGTACGTCAAATTGGTGATCGCTTCGAGTGGGTTGTTGATCTCGTGGGCCATCGTCAAGGCGAATCTGGCCGTCACGGCCAGTTTCTCGCTGCTCACCAACGCACGCTCCATGTGCTTGCGCTGAATCATTTGGGCTTGCAGTTGCGAGTTCAGCGTTTCCGCTCTTTCCGTCAATTCATGCTGGCGCAGCCCCGACAGCAGCAATTCCTGGTTCATCTCGATTGCATGCTGATCGAAACTTGTGCGCTCTGCGACCTGGATCATGACTCCTGTCGAGCGCTTGTTCCCGTCAAGAATTGCCCATATCGCAAAAGTCCAATGAGCGGGCTGGGCCTCCGAGGGTAATGCAACCGTATGCGTTTCGGCCTCTCCCGTACCATAGACCCGGTCCAGACTCGATAAGCATTCCTGCTCGGGCACAAGGGCGGCGAAGGAGACTCCGACCACGTCATCATTACTACTCTTACGGAGCAGTCGGAAGAAGGCAGGGTTGGCGTAGCGTACGATGTGCCGGGCTCCGACTACCGCAGCCATCGGCAGAGGCGAACCCTCCACGATGGTCCGGCACAGGGCCGGCAGATCAGGCATTTCGCCCTCACGATCGTCGTCGTCAGGACTGGCATGCTTAATGCTCAACCCTTGCTCTTGCCTTCCCGTTTACGTGCGGGCTCTTTCTCGAGGTTCGATCGGGACAATCGGTCGGGAATCCCGGTAATAAGATGTTGATACTCCGTGAGGCGCCCTCCGACGATGACCACGCCCTTAGAGGTAATCTCGTATTCTCGAATATCCTTGGCATGATTACCGCCGCGCATCTTCACCACGACCATGATCTTGCGAAGCTGCCCGTCGATGGATACGTAACGGAGTCGGATAATGTCATCGGTTAGAAAAGAGATGGAATAAGTGCTGAACGGGAATTTCGTAAAAGATTCATCCACCTCAACCGTGCTAAGGATCGTCACCCCGATTCCAGTAAGGGCAAATATCATCCGGTAAAGCGATTCGCGAAAGTCGGCGCGGAAGCCGGGTGACAACGCCATTTCAAAGCCCGCCAGCGAATCGATTACTAGCCGCTTGGCACCAATCTGCTGGACCGCGTCAAGAATCGAGTGCATGGTTTCATCGACAGACAGATCCAGGGGACGGAGATAGAGGATTGCTAGTTTTCCCTCTTTCTGCGGTGTTGCCAGATCCAGGCCGAAACTGCCGGCCCGCTTCGCATATGCTTGTGGACGCTCTTCAAACACCGCCACAATCCCTGGCTCTCCCTGGCGTAGCCCCTCGGCGATGAATTGCGTCGCGAGGACGGATTTTCCCGTGCCTGAGGAACCTGCTACCAAAGCACTGTCGCCTGCGGGAATGCCTCCGCCCAGCATCTTGTCCAATTCCGGAATGCCGAAGGTAAGGCGTCGCCGGTCAGGTAATCTTTTGACGTGGCGGGTCAGCCCAAAGGTACGCGAGAAGGCCTGCAGCCCTTCACTGGTAATGCGGAACGTGTGCAGCCCGGGAACCGACGCCTGCCCGCGCAACTTGATGATCTGCAACTTCCGGACCACCGAATTCCGTTCTGTGCTCTGACGCAGCCAGAACAGGCCATCGGCGACGGTAAATATCGGATTATCCTGCAACTCTTCTTCGGCATACTCACCAATCAGAAAAGTGGTGGCCTGCCAACTCGCCAGGAACAAGGCGAGCCGCTGAATGAAGGCCTGGAGGTTCATGTCGCTGACCTCGGCTCGTGCCTTCCGCACCATGGTCCTGAAAGAGTCCACCACGACGACCGCTGGATTGGCCTTTTCAACTTCCTTGATAATCTCCTCCAGGACTGCGCCCAGGTCCTTCTCGAGTACAACATGGCTCAGGTTGATGAACCGAACTGAATTGGGCAGCTTGGCCGGATCGAAAAACGTGTATTGCTGCTGGTAGCGCAACATCTTTATGGCGGATTCGCCGAGGACAGTGAAATAAACAGCGGGTCGCTCCGGCGTTGCATTGGCGAATACAAATTGGTGTGCCAGCGTGGTCTTCCCGCTTCCGGGGGAGCCCGCAATGATGTTGAAAGAGAATTCAGGAAGGCCGCCGCCCACGATTTCGTCCAGTCCTGGGACCCCGGTTGGCAGTTGGTGGATTGTCACTTTATCTTGTGTGCTCACGCGTCTCTCCCGTTCGCGATTCTGCTTTCCTCAACAGCTGCATCCGGCCATACATTCTGCAAAAGCCGCACGGTTAATGCTCCGCCAATAAAAGTGAAAAGCAGCCCGAGTAACTGAGCAATCAGAACAACTCCTGCCTCGTCTTCCCGACCCTTTTCAGTTTGTGGTTCTAAGTGTTCGAGTCCCTGCAATCGTCCATCCGCCGCGATCTGTACTACGCTGAGTTCGGGAGCCTCCGACTTGGCGAGCGTCAATCCGCGGCTAGCCAGCGATTGGAACCCGGCAACTCCCGCCAGGGTGCATAGGTGAAGGCGGAGGTTTTCATAGACGCGGAGGGCAGCAAACTCCGTTGGCACGGAACTCTCGCCAGCAACGGCTTCGTAATCAAGAAGGCGCCGCGCCAAGTCTCGCATTGCGGGGGCAGGCATTGTTCGGGTTTGAAGTGCTGACGGACGCAAGATGCTTCGGTGCAACCTGAACACCGCTTAATGTTACTCCAGTTTCAGCGGCTGGGGCTGGGACGGATGTTCCGATCAGCCGGAGCGGCCCTTATTCTTAGGGAATTCACGAATATGGTCTTTACTACCAGAGCGGAAAGGCGCTGACTCTGGATCGTCCTTCCAGAACTCACATTAGGTAGCGCTTCGATTGTTGCGGCTCCGAGACGTTCTCCGGCAGTTGTACAGACTTGTTTTTCACTAAGGCGAGAACTTCCAATATCGCGGCAGAGTTGCGGACCGATGCCGAGATACTCACAATTGCACTTTCCGCATCGGGATGCTGTCGAGCCAAAGCCTCAAGGCGTTCGCTCGCGCTGTTGAGTTGCTCAACTTCTCGCAGAACGTCTTCAAAAGACCCAGCAGTGTTCGACTTTATTGCGGCTTCGAGGGCAGGTGATGCATTCTGTACCAACTGTACCGTTAGCGCTCCGCCCAAGAAGCTACGGAACACCTCAAGCACTTGAGCAAGCAGAATGACTTCGGCCTCCCCGGCGCGCTGCTGGTCGCTTTGCAGCTCAATACCGTCCAACCCCTGCAACGATCCGTCCAGCGTGACCTGAACCGCGGCAAGACTCGGAGCCTTCACTTTGGCCAGCGTCAGAGCACGAGCAAGAAACGACCGGTAATCGGTAGGTCCAACGAGGGTACACAAAAGTCGGCGGAGATCTTCAGAGACACGAAAGGCCTTGCATTCCTTCGACTCTGAGCTTTCGTCGGCAGAGGCTTCGTATTCAAGAAGCCGCCGGGCCAGATCTTGCGTTTCCCGCGATAGCGTCATTCTATTAACCTGCAAACTACTCTGAATGTTGAACCCATCGATGCTACGCCTTTTGTGCCACTTAGTCCTGGAATCTGCGATTCCAGTTGGTTTGTAGATCCGGCGACCCGCGTACGGGATACTGATCGTCACTGGCCCGTCCTGGAAACGGCGATAGCAGCCGTAATGGTCACGTTGGGCAACATGGCGTTCGAACATGGTTTGGTAAGAACCAAGGACTCCGCGGCTGTGTCGCTCTCGCGTCGAAGTTCCGGCAACCCCGCTGACGTGGGGATATCAGGCCCGAACCTCGTAGCCGCTGAGGGTCGTGTCGCAGTCGCCGCATGCTGCGCGGTCATGTTGGCTATGCAGCGGTCGAGAAGGCTCTACTGCTCCGGAAATACCCAATAAACCGGCCAGGATGGCAAAAGGGAAATCCTGGGTGATACCCGGAATTCAAAAATGAGAATCCGGCTGAAAAGAAAGGAGACAGCGTGGAACAAACCAAGGTAGTGCATGAACCGAGAGTACTGGCAGCAGATACTGTTACGGGCAATAAAGTCGTAAATCTTCAAAAGGAGGATCTCGGAAAAATCGAACATTTGATGATCGACATGGAGAGGGGCCGCATCGCTTACGCGGTTCTTTCGTTCGGGGGTTTCCTGGGCATGGGTGATAAGTTATTTGCCATCCCCTGGAGTGCCCTCGCCCTCGACACGGTTGAAAAGAGATTCATTCTGAACGTCGATAAGGAATTGCTCAAGAGCGCTCCCGGTTTCGACAAGGATCACTGGCCGAACATGGCTGACCAAGCCTGGGGTGCCAAAGTCTTCACGTATTACGGCGCCAAGCCCTACTGGGATTAAGAGCGTGGACAGAAAGGCGATGGCCAGCCGCAACGAGGTGATCTAGCGGCTGGTCAGAGCCTGTTGGTCCAAAATAACGGAGTGTCAAACGTCAGTCCCCAAGCGGCGTTCCAGCCTTCCGCCTTCACAAGAGCGATCTGGTGATGGGGCCATCTGGCACCACAAACAGCACCGCGTGCAGGCGCACATCCTGGTCTGCTTTCTCGCCTACGTGCTTTGGAAGACGATGGGACAGCTCTGTCACCAAGCCGGGCTGGGGGACGAGGCGCGGCAAGGTGCTTGCCGAGTTTCAGTAAATTTTCTCTGGTCGACGTTGTGCTGCCGACGCGCACGGATCCGCAAACGCTGAGTCAGCCGCCCCACTGAGCAGTAGGCGATTCTTTCGGCGAGGATAGTCCGGTGTGACCGCGCATTTTTTCAGTCGGCTTCGTGAGCTCCTTCATAGAGGCAAAACTGCACTTTGACCACTGGTCACTGGGTGAAATCACCCACTTCCCCTACTCGCCTCAATGAAGAAACCATACCAGATTGAATCGCAGCGGGCCGTGAAGCGGCTGGAGAAGATGGCCGCAGAGGGGAACCCGGCGGTACAGATGGGTTCTGCCGATGGCCGAGATGGTGGGCTGGCTGCGGCGCGGAACATATCCGCCTTGAGATGGATGTACAGGCGACCCGGTTCCGCACACCGTATTCTCGATGACTGTGACCCAGCCGTTAAACTTGGCGACCAGTTTGGCGTTATCGTCGGCGCCCCAGTTCCTTCATCAACGGCCTTCCGCTATCCAGGTCC
>Ga0097691_1001737_pt1 | contig 15510 bp, 13 predicted proteins | sample NGESurdeep072012_8_FD_72858 | JGI IMG/M metagenome (GOLD analysis project Ga0097691, IMG submission 72858) | Arctic peat soil microbial communities from Barrow, Alaska - NGEE Surface sample 210-1 deep-072012 | ecosystem: Environmental > Terrestrial > Soil > Wetlands > Peat ... | reverse complement strand
AGCTGGCGGACGCTCTCGAAGTTGGCCTTGCCATCGGCGAACAGGTCGAGGACCGCGAGGTGCACGGCCTCGTCTTCGCACGCGGCGAAGACATCTTCCCAGGTACCACAGGGGATGACGACGTGCTGGCCGTGCACGGCGTGAACGACGCGCTGCAGGCAGCGGTCATCCGGGAGCAGAGTCGCGACAATTCCCATCTTTTCGGTGACCCCTCTCACACCGGAGTGATAGTCCGGTCGTTACATTAGCAGTCCTTCCGCTGGATGCGAATTGAAGAAAGTGTAGCAGAAATCGTCACAATGTGATAGTGCAGCGGCCGCATGTGACGAGTTGATGCTGGCGTTCCGTCTGGCTCGTCTCAAGTATAGGTGAGGGGCCGTATCAGGCGGAAAGGATGGTGGAGGCTCGGCCCGCGGCGAAGGCGTTGAGACTGTGGGCTGAACCGGGCATCTCAATAGGGGGTGGAGACGAACATGCATCGAAGGCGGGGTGGCACGGGGCAGGCGAGGCGCGGTTTCACCATCATCGAACTGCTGATGGTGGTCGCGATCATCGCGATCGTCGTGACGTGGGCGCTGCCGAAGTTCAGCATCGCGCGCTATCGGGCCGACGCGGCCGGACGACTCGTCCGCACGCTGCTGCAGACCGCGCAGCGAAACGCGATCACGCGCCAGTCGGACGTGATTATCAGTTTCGACCTCACGGGGAACCGCCTGCGGATCGTGCAGGACCTCAACAACAACGGCGTCATCGACGCGGGCGAGCTCGTCCAGTTCCGTCCGCTCGCGGAGGGGGCGAAGTTCATCACTCCCAGCTGGGCCGGCGTGAAGGGCACCATCCCGTCGGCCTCGGTCACCGGGAGCGGCCTTTCCACGGTGGGCTCGCTGTCGGGTGTCATCTTCCGCCGCGACGGATCGGCCAGTACGGACTTGGAGATCTACGTGACCATGCGCGACGCCGTGAAGGACGAATATCGGGCGGTGACGCTGATGGCGTCGACCGGCCGCACGTCGATGTACAAATGGAACGGAAAAATCTGGCTGGCGATGACTCAATGACGACACGCACACCAGTGGCTCCGGCTGTCGCGCGCGCCGCCCGGCGCGGCATGACGCTCATCGAGGTCATCCTCGCGGTCGTGATCCTCTCGGGCGCGATGCTCGGGCTCAGCAAGTTCATCAGCACGTTCCAGCACACGACCTCCGACTCCACGATGCAGTATCTGGCGAGCGACCTCGCCACACAGCGCGTCGAGGAGATCAAGGCGTTCACATCGTACGGCACGCTCGTGTCCACGTACAACGGCGTGGTCGAGACGTTCGTGGGGAATCCCGTCTACAACGGCTTCACCCGCACGACGACCGTGCTGCGCTGCTCCGGTTGCCCGAACAACGTCAACGACTACATCACGGTCACCGTGACGATCACCGGGAACACACTGACGGCTCCGAAGACGAAGTCGACGATCATCGCGGCGTTCTGATGCGGTACACGACAACGGACGGACCCATGCCTCCCACCTCCACGACACGATCCCGTCGCTCGCGGGCCGGCTTCACCCTCGTCGAAATGATGATGGCGATCCTGCTCACGATGATGGTCTTCGCGATCACCATCCCGTTCTTCCGCAACCAGACGATGGCGGTGGACAAGTCGGCGGGCCGTCTCGACGCGCTGCAGAACGCACGCTTCGCCCAGAACTCGATCGACCGCGAACTGCGCATGGCGGGCGGCGCGACGGGCCAGCCGATCATCGTGCAGGCGGCGCCGTTCTCCGTGACCTTCAACGTGGATCTCGTCACGCGCTTCGTCACGGACCCGAACGCGACGTACCTCAACCCGCAGGCCGACACGCTCGCGGTGGAGGGGTGGGAGCCGTCGCGGTCGAAGAAACTGCCGACCTCGATCGTCGTGTACCCGACGGTCATGTACTACGACGCGAATGGAAACCAGACTCCCGCCGAGACGATCTCGTATTTCCTGTACCACGATTCGACGAGCGGGCGCAGCGATATCTACAATCTCTACCGGCGCGTCAACGATCGCGACAGCACGATCGTCTCGAACAACCTCTGGATTCCGACCGATACCGCCTACTTCTTCCATTATTACAAGTCGAGTTCCTCGGGCGCGCTCTCGCTCATCCCGAACGCGACGCTGCCGCTCTACTGGAACTCCGCCTCGCACCTCCAGGACTCGATCGCCGCGGTCTACATGCGGGTGGCCGGGCTCTATCGCGACGTGCGGCGCGCGGCCGACGTGACGCGCACCATCTACCACCGCACGGCGCTGCTGAACTACGGCAAGCTCAAAGCCAACATCTGCGGCAACCCGCCCACGGCTCCGACGCCTGTTTCGAACACGCAGATCGTCGACGGCTCCGGCAACATCGTCAAGATCAGCGTAGGGTGGACGGCGTCCACCGACGAGGCGGGCGGTGAGCAGGACGTCGGCCTCTATGTCGTGGAGCGCCGTCTCTCCGCGGGGACGGACTGGGAGATTCTCGCGAACGTTGTCGCACAGGGAACCGCGACCTATGCGTTCGATGATTTTGCGTTCAAGTCCGGAACCTGGGTGTACGGCGTGTTTGCGCAGGACTGCTCCCCAGCCAACTCCGCGGTGACCGGCGCGGGATCCACCGTGACAAATCCGTGAGGACCATCATGACCACTCCGGCCGCTTCTTCCACTCGAGCCACCCCGGCAGTCCCGCGGGCGCGAAGGGGCTCGGCACTGATCCTGGTGCTGATCATGACGCTCTCGCTCGCCGGGCTCGCGATCTCCGCCATCTATCTCTCGTCCAGCGCCGGGCTGCTCACGCGCTACTACGACCGCGAGCGCGACTACCGGTACGCCGCCGAGGCGGCGCTCGCCCTCGGCAAGTCGCGCATCACCAACGACACGTCGCTGGTGCTGCCGGACGGCGATCCGATGACGCTGCTGAGCGGCGCCTCGCTCACCGATGCGGCCGGCAACACCATTCCGCGCATCAAGGTGAACCTGTACGCCGCGTACACGGGCGACACGACGGGGCGCTTCGGACAGTTCGTCACGCTCATCGCGCAGGCCTACGATTCCGGCGGCACGCGGTACGTGCGCCGGCTGGATCTCATCGCCCAGAGCTTCGCGAGGTACGCGATGTTCACGAACATCACGCCGGCCAACTACCAGTACGGTGCCGGTGAGTTCCTCAAGGGACGCGGCCACAGCAACGGCGACTGGAAGTCGGTCGGCGCCGGCCCGGGCCCGCACTACTACGACACGATCACCGCCGTGGGCACCGTCAGCGGCGCGGCGGGCAACGCGATCTACGACAAGGGGTACATCGCCGGGTACAAGTACATTCCGTATCCGTCGATCCCCAAGCTCGCGCAGTTGCCGGCCTACGCGGCTGCCGCCGGCCTCGATATCGCTCCAGTTTCAGGCACCAGCGGCGGAGCGAAGCAGGGAACCCGCGTTGAGTTCATCCCGATCGACATGAATGCGAACGGACTGTACGACGACGGCGAGGGCTTCTTCCGGCTCTTCGACCTCTCGCTTGGCAAGGACACCACGCGGCTGCGAGCGGATTTCAATGCCTTCAACACGACATCGCTGTCGCTCACGGACCTGGTGGTGAACAACCAGTGCGGCTCGACGTACGTGATCGGTGGCAAGAAGGAGTTCTTTCCGGTTTCGACGCACAGACTCGTCTGGGTCGACAGTCTCATCAGGCAGTCGAGCACGAATCCCGTGATCACGGCTGCGAAAATCGGGACGATGGCCGTCACGTCCGGCAACTATCCGACCCAGGCTGCCGTCGACGCGATCCTCGCACAGCCAGCCGCGCGTTGCTACCCGGCGGGCGACCCACACCTGCTGGTCACGGAGCGGTTCACCGATCCCACGGGCACATGGCACAAGGATTCGTCCGCCACGTCACCGGACTCGCTCCCGTGGGGTGCCATCGCGTCCGAGCAATACGGCGGGCAAGACACGACGTTCTCCGAAGTCGTTCGCGACTGCGTGATCACAGCGGTCACGACGACCATCGGGCATTGCGTCGCCGTTCCCACGAATCTCGGCCACTGGCGGCCGTGGACCGGCACCACGCTCTCGATCTGGCCGGCCACCAACAGTGCCGGTCTTACGCCCAAGCAGGCCAACGAGAAGGGCTATGAGTGGCCGATGTCCTCGCCGTACAACGCAAACTCGAAAGGCGTGATTCACAGTTCGGGCAGCAAGATCTACATGAGCGGTGTATTCCGCGGAAACCTGACCTTTTATTCGGATTCGGACATCACCTTCGTCGACGACCTCACCTACGATCAGGATCCCGCATCGCCCAGCGCGCTCTGCCGTAATCTGCTCGGCATCATCGCGGGCGATAGCATCATGCTTGCGGACAACGCGATCAACAGGCCGCGCGTGGTCGACTGGGGCGGCGCCAAGATCGTGAAGTTCTTCGGACCCAATGAGGATTTCTATCTCCATGCCATCCTGCTCTCGATCCGTGGAACGGTGACAACGGAGCAGCCGGGCGACAACACCTCGCTGTACCCGACGCCGGTCAGCTGTCCCACCGGCGACTCCACCGGTACCACGGGCACGTCCGGGGGCTGCTGGTTCCAGACGGGCGGCACGATCCAGGTGACGATCTCGAGCCATTATACGAGCTCCGCCAACAGCGGACTGCGCGAGGGACGAACGCTCGATCCGTGCCAGCTCACCAACAAGCGGCCGGCGTTCTTCCCCGGCACAATGACATTCCAGGACAACAAATACTACGAGATCGATCCGGTGAACGTCTCGACGTGGGCGCAAGTGAAGAGCTACTACTCGTACCTGCGCGGACGACCGGCGCCGTAACGGCGCCCGGCGGCCGGCTCCGGCGGCCGGCTCCGGCGGCGGGGTTTCAAGAGCTTTTCCACGGATTTTCACGGAAGACGAAGGGCGACAATTACCGGATACCACCTCTTGGGGGAACTGCCACGACGGCTCGGGTGGATTCAACCGGTGAATGCAACAGGGTTTGATTACCCGCATTCATCGGAGGTGGTGCAGTGGCACGTCGATGGGGCATCCCCGCGCTGCTCGACATCGCGAAGAACAGCAAGGATCCGAAGATCAGGAAGCAGTCGATCTTCTGGCTCGGGCAGTCGGGCGATCCGAGGGCGATTTCCTACTTTGAGTCGGTGCTGGTCAAGAATATAGAGGGGAGGGGCGAGACCACGACCCAATGCAGAATGCAGAGAAGGAATGCGAGATTCGGGAGGAGATCTGAGAGATGAGAAGGATGCGGGATTTGGCAACGACGAAGGGCGCGGCTCATGCGAGGCCGCGCCCTTTCTGCCTTCCGATTCCAGCTCGGTTCTCGCGTCTTCTCCGCATCCCGCATTCCTTCTCTGCATTCTGCATTGGGTGAAATCTCGTCTCTCTCACCTCTCCTCAAACCGACCTAGAACAGTTTCAGGTCGCCCGACTCCTCCGCCGGCAGGATCTTGTGACAGCTCCGGCACCGCGCCTCGTACGCTTCCGCGCCGCCGACCATCAGCTGCGGCGAATCGTAGCGCGCCGGTTTCCCGTCGATCAATCGCTGATTGCGGGTCGCCGGCGCGCCGCACAGCACGCAGATCGCGTGCAGCTTGTCGACCACTTCCGCCACGCACATCAGCTGCGGCATCGGGCCGAACGGCTCGCCGCGGAAGTCCGTGTCGGTGCCGGCGAGGATCACGCGGCGGCCGCGGTTCGCGAGTGAATTCGCGAGCGCGACGATGCCGCCATCCAGGAACTGCACTTCGTCGATCGCCACCACCTGCGCGAGCGGATTGAGCCGCAGCGCGATCTGCTCGGTGGAATCCACCGGAATCGCCTCGATCGCGCGCCCGTCATGCGAGCCGACGGCGTACACGCCGCTGTAGCGGTCGTCGAGATGCGACTTGAACACCTGCACGCGCTTCTTCGCGATCAGCGATCGGCGCACGCGGCGAATGAGTTCCTCGGACTTCCCGCTGAACATCACGCCGGCGATCACCTCGATCCAGCCGCCATTCAGCTGAAACGAGCCGGAGGTCATTTTTCTCTCCGCGGCGGACGGCCCTTGTCATCGCGCTTCGGGCCCCGCGACGGGGGCGCCGACCCACGCGACGAGGAAGACGGACCGCGCGACGAAGATGCAGGACCGCGATCGACGCGGGCTCCGCGCGTGAAGGGACGATCACCCGTCTTGGTCGGACGCTCACCGCGCGGCGGGCCGCCGAACGAACGCTCACCACGCGGCGGGCCGCCGAACGACCGCTCGCCGCGTGGCGGGCCGCCGAACGAGCGTTCTCCGCGCGGAGGCCCACTGCGGTCGCGCTCGCCACGCGGCTTCTCACGATCAAAGCTGCGCGGCGCGCGTCCCTCGGGCGCGGCATCGGCCTTCTTCGGCTCGGCGCGAGCCGCCTTCAGTTCGGCGCGCAGCTCCTCGCGGCCAGCGAGCTTCGCGGTCGCCGCTTCTTCGGCGGCGCGCTCGTACAGACGCAACGCGGCACCGGCGATCTCGAGTCCGTCGTGCTCCGCCAGCAGCGGCTCGAGCGCGACGATCTCACGAGCCGGCAGTCCCGCGGCGAGCACCGCGCGGAGCGCATTCCGATTGTTCTCTTCGCGCTCGCGAGCGGCGCGAGCGGCGCGCGAACGCTCGTACGGCATCAGCACCACGCCCTTGGTGAGCTGGCGCAGCGCGTCCATCTGACGCGAGGAAATCAATGCGACGAGACGCGCCGGATGCGCGCTGAGCGCGGCCGTCAGCGACTCCGGCTCGGGCAGCCCGACGAACACGACCAGCGCCGTGTGCAGCGCGACGTTGCCGCGCGTGACCTTGATGAGATCGGAATCCGCGGGATAGCCGAGTGCTTCCAACGCGGTGCGCGCCTGGCCCTCCCCGCGAGAGTCGACGACGACGAGCGCAGCGGACGGCGGATCGACGTCGTCGAGCAGCTCACCCAGCGGCGCGAGCGCGGCGCCCGGCGCCACGGTGCGCACGTAGATCGTGGGCGGTGTGCCCGGCGCGATCGGAATGGGCGGAACAACCGGAACGACCACGCGACGCGCTTTGTGCAAATAGCGCTCGAGGAGATTCTCCACGAGCTGAGTCGGCGCGGAAGCGGTGAGAATTCGTGAGCTCCCGCGCGGCAGCTCGGCCATGAGGGCTCCCAGCGGCTCGGCCTGCGCGTCGTATTCGTCCGCGGCGGCGAGGAGCAGGGTGTGCACGTCGCCGAGCTTCAGCGCCGATGCCGCGAGCAGCTCCGCGAGTACCGCCGGTGTGCCGACGACGACCTGCGGAGGCGCCGCCTTGATGAGGCGGGCGCCGCGTGTCGCGTTCGTGACGGGAACGACACGAAGTCCGACCGTCGCGGGAAGGGCGCGAAGTTCGCGGGCAAGCGCCATCGCGGCAACCGAGTCTGGCACGGTGACGATGAGTTGCGGAGCCGCGAGTTCGCGGTCCGCTCGTTCGAGCGCGCCCGACGCGCGTTGCGCGGTCTGGGCCCAATCGGGGGGAAAGAAGTGCGCCACATGGGCGCTGCGAACGGCTCCTGCCGTTTCGCGCTCGGTCTCGGTCACTGCAGCCTCGGTTGTCAATGGCGCGACATGCGCCGCGTGGATATCGTTCCTTCGCGACTGAAATCTAGTGAACGCACGCGTCCCGCCAAGGATTCCACCCCTAAAAAACGAGCGCCGCAGCCGGATGACGTCCGCCCCCGCCTTCACGCCCTCAGCCAACGTCGCGCAACTCAAGGAATCGGCGACGATCGCCGTATCGCAACGGGCCAAAGCGCTGCGCGCCTCGGGGCGCGAAATCATCGATTTGGGTGCCGGCGAGCCCGATTTCGACACGCCGGCATTCATAAGGGCCGCCGCCCAGCGCGCCATCGACGCGGGAGCGACCAAGTACACCGCAGTCGACGGGATCCTCCCGCTCCGGCAGGCCGTCGCCGACGAGGCGAACCGCCGCTGGAAAGGGAGCGACAAGGTGACCGCCGCCGAGGTCGTGATCTCGACCGGATCGAAGCAGTCGCTGTTCAACGCGTGCTTCACGCTTTTCGGCCCCGGCGACGAGGTGCTCATCCCGACACCCGCGTGGACGAGCTACTACGAAATGGTCTCGCTCGCGCGCGCGGCACCGGTTCCGGTGACGGGCGATCCGGCGCACGGCTTCAAGGTGACGGCCGCGATGCTCGAGACCGCCGCGACGCCGCGCACGAAGGGGCTGATGCTCAACTCGCCCTCGAATCCGACGGGCTCCGTGTATGCACCGGAGGAATTCCGGGCGATCCTCGCGCTCGCGCACGAGCGCGGCTGGTGGGTGCTGAGCGATGAGATTTACCTGCGGATCGCGTATGGGAAGGCTGCGTCGTCGTCACTCGACGTGGCGCCGTCGCGCGAGCGGCTCATCGTCGTGAACGGCGTCGCAAAGGCGTACGCGATGACGGGCTGGCGGATCGGGTGGACGATCTCGCCGGCGAACGTCGCCGCCGCGATGACGGCGCTGCAGTCGCACACGACGTCGAACGCGGCCACCGTGAGCCAGCACGCCGCGCTCGCCGCGCTGTCGATGCGCGACGAGGCCGACGTGGCCGTGACGGCGATGGTCGCGCAGTTCGAGAAGCGGCGCGACGCGGCGCTCGCGATCCTGAGAACCGAGCCGCGTATCCACGTGCTCGCGCCGGACGGTGCGTTCTACCTCTACCTGCGCGCGCCGGGTGCGGGGAAGGCCGCGGACGCGGGAAGCGCGTTCGCGGCGCAGCTGCTCGAGAAGTCGGGCGTCGCGATCGTGCCCGGGTCGGCATTCCTCACGCCGGACTGGGTGCGCGTGTCGTACGCGGCGGAGCAGGCGCAGGTGGAAGAGGCGATGCGACGGCTGGTGGCGGCATTCCGCGATCTCGCGTAAGACTCGAACCGGAGACCGGCCTTGGAGATCACGGTACACGTCGAGCCTGGAACGTCGGAACTGCCTGCCGTGGAATACCGCTGGGACGCGGACACGGACATTCTCACCGCGACGATGAATGCCGGCGCGAAGGGGCAGGGCATGTCCGGCTCGGTCGAGATCGAGGGATCGGACGGCTCGTGGCTGATCTTCGACGTGAGCGGCGGGCAGATTGCCGGCGTGGAGGTCGCGGTGTGGCCGGACGTGCGCAAGGTGGCCGCCCTGACACCGCCGGCGGATGCCGTGCCGAGCCTTGTCACGATTCCCGGGCGGCCGTCGCAGCCGGGCGTTGCGGCATTGGAGATCGACACGCGCGTCGTCGCCGACGCGGACGCGTCCGAACGCACGATTCATTTTCGCTTCGGTGCCGCGCGCTCCATGCGCGCGGTGCGCGTCGCGCAGGACCTGATCTTCGACGTCGACGACTCGAGCCACATCGCCGGCGTCTGGCTGCTCAACGTGCCCCCGTTCCCCACCGACCAATGATCACGACCATCGTCCTCGTGAAAGCCGAACCGCGTCTCATCCCGCAGTGCGCGAAACACCTCGCGGCGATCGAAGGCGTCACGGACGTCTACTCCGTGTCCGGCGAGTGGGATCTCGTCGTGCTGGTGAAGGTTCCGCAGTACGACGACATCGCGAAGATCGTGACGGAGCAGTTTCCGCTGGTGCCGGGGCTGGTGCGGACCACCACGTTGACGGCGTTCAAGGCGTATTCGAAGGCGGATCTCGAGCAGGGATGGGACGTGGGCTCTTCGTGAACGGCAGGGGCGAGGGGCGAGACCAGTCTGCAGTGGCGAGGGTGAGTGGGAAGTGGGGAGAAACGAGCGGCGAGCGGGAAGTGGCGAGAAAGGTGGCGAGAGCTGAGACCTGCTGAGAAGCGGGGAGATCTCGCCACTTCTCTTCTTCTCACTCACTTGCCGCTCTCTCCGCTCCCCGCTCGCCACTCGGTTCTCCCCACTTCCCACTCAGCCTCGCCACTCCCCACTGGTCTCGCCACTCCTATCTCACTTCTTGTCCTTAGGAGAGTCGAGACACCACTCCTGCCGCACCCGCAGAACTTCCTGCCATCTCCCCGCCTTGAAACTCAATACCACGAGATCATTGCCCGACCCGTACTTCCACGCCTCTACGATGATCTCGTCCGTTCCGTCCCCATTGAAGTCCACGTGGTTCACCAGCCGCTGGAACTCCACGGTCCTCGCGTCGCCCTTCACGGCATGTATGTAGGTCGCCTCGTAGCCGTTCGCGCCGCTGTCGGCGAGGACGAACACGTGGCCGGTCCATCCGCCGCCCCGCGCGCTGCCTGAGTTCGGGTCGATGAACGAGATGAGCATCGTCGGCGCCCGGGATGCGCCGGTCGCGATCATGCGCGCGTGGAAGTCGAGCGAATCGAGTTCCGCCGGCGAGAGATTCGCGCGCTTCCCGGCCGCATGCCCGATGCTGCGCGCGAGCTTCGCGATGTCCGCCGACGTCATGAGCTTCCCGCTCTCCGGGCGCGGCGGCACGGCCGCCCCGCTCGACGCGAGGAACTCGACCGTGGGATCGGCGTGCGGCGTCTTGAACGCGAGCTGCACGACGGCCATCGGCTTGACCGCGCTGCACCCGGGGAGCGAATACGCCGTGTCGTGCGTGACGGTCAGTTCGCCCGGGTCGCCGCCCTCCACATAGAACGGATACTTCGTTCCCGCCGCCATGTACTGGGCATCGAGCTGCTTCCAGCCGCTCAGCGTGAGCCCGATTGGCTTGATCGCGCCCTTCACGATCGCCGCGATCGGCATCATGTGCGGACTCTCGCGATCGCCGAAGATCTGGAAGAGGATCTGCGGCTTGCCGGCGAGATCCAGCGCGGCGACACCTTCGGGAAGTATCACGTCCGCGGAATTCTTCGCCGGTTTTGACTTCTCGCACGCCGCCGCCGAGAGTAGAATGACGGCGGTGAGTTTGGTGATGGCACGCGGCACGCGAGAGAGGGAGCGCATGGCTTCAACGTACGATGCGGCCGAGGGCGGAACAAGCATCCGGGAGGCGCTGCGCGCACTCCGGAATGCGCCGATTCCCAGTGACGAAATGCGGCTCTCGATCGTCGAGTCGGCCGGTCCCGCGCTCGAGCTCACGCCGGCCGACGCGACGCCGCCGCGGCTCGAGGCCGCGGCTTCGATCGAGGGCGATCTGCTTTCCGTTCGAAGTGTCGGTGAGCCTTTCGCGGCATTCGCCGCGTTTCTCGACGGCATCCAGGCGAGCCAGGTCATCCTGCGCGGACGCGCCGGCGCGCCGGTCGTGCACGGAACCGTCGCGGCCGTCGTCCGCCGGCGCAGCGACCGCATCCTGCACGTCTGGCGCGGTGCGCCGCGCATCGCGCGCGCCCTCTATGCGCCCGTCTCGCTGATCGGCACCCGCGAACTCGAGTGGCTGCGCAGCACCCGAATGGAGATCGTCGACACCTTCGCAGACGGCGACGCCGCGCTCGCGCGGCATCCGATGGAGCTTCTCGCGCTCGCGCGCACCGCCGTGCAGCGGCGCCGCGAGGAACTCGAGATCGCGCTCGCGGAGTCGTGGTGCGCATCGGAAGCCGAGCCGCTCTTCGTCGACGGCGGCATCTCGGGTGCCGGCCGCGCATCGCAGAGCATGTTCGCCGTCGGCGTGGTGAAATCGCATCGCACGCTGTACGCGACCGGCGGCTCGCTCACGGTCGTGACCGGGCTCGAGGCCGGCGCCCGGACGACTTCGTTCGAAATCCGTTCGCCGCGCCGCACGACGGTCGCGAGCTGGTACCTGCGGCTGCGCGACGCGCGCGGTCGCGATCCGTTCTTCGGGCTGGTCCGCGTCGAGATCGCCCGCGAGTCGTGGAGCGCCGAACGCGCCGACGAAGTGTCCCGCTGGGTCCTCGCGGAGCGCGCGCCCGTGTCGCTTCCCGACAAACGCTGGAGCACCATGGCGTACGGCATACGCGATTGCGAGGAATATCTTCGCGCCCTCGTGGGCGCGTAGAGTGACGATCGAAGATCGAAGATGGAAGATGGAACACGAAGGGCAGGAGAAGGCAGTATCTTCAGTGCCGAGGCCTGCATCCTCGATCTTCCATCTTCGATCTTCCATCTGAAATCTTGCCAGTTCTCGGCCGCGTAGTCGCCACTGAGCGCAAGCCCAACACGCCCCACGAATTCCATTTCTGGACCGCGCTCGACTCGCCGGTCGGAATCGGAACCATCGTGCGGGTCGAGAGCGCGCAGCCCGTGAACGGCGTGCTCCCCGTCGTCTACGGCGTCGTCGTCGAAGGATTCGGTTACACCGACGTCGAGACGCCGTTGCACGAGGTGCTCGGCTACGACGGCGAACCCGGTGGCGACGCGGGTGCACCGACGCGTCGCACGGAAATCCGGCTCTACTCGGCGGCCGTGCTGCGTCATGTGCCGGAAGAGCCGCTGCAGCCCGTCTCGATGGGAACGGTCCATCTCGCGAGCGACGAAGACGTCGCGGTCGCGCTGAGAATGGATGCGTATCTCACACCGGGCTCGAGCACCGGGATCCCCGTCGGGCTGTATCGCTCGGGCGCGACATCGTCGCCGGTCTGGCTCGACGCGGACTTTCTCCTCGGCCCCGAGGCGGCGCACCTCAACATCAGCGGCGTCTCGGGCCTCGCGACGAAGACGAGCGCCGTGGAGTGGCTGCTCGCCTCGATTTTCGCGCACTTCCCCGCGAAGAAGGGCCGCGTCGCGGCGGTCTGCTTCAACGTGAAGGGGCCCGATCTCTGCTTCCTCGACCAGCCCGCCGCGAAGCTCGACGACGCGGACCGCGCGCTGTACGACCGGCTCGGCGTGCCCGCCGAACCGTTCAAGGACGTCGAGTACTACGCGCCGTACACCGCCAAGGGCTACGCGCTGAACACGCTCCGCTCGAACGATGCGCTCGCGCACAACGTGAAGCCGCTCACGTGGGGCCTGCGCGAGGTCCTGCAGTACGCCGAAGTGCTGCTCAACAAGGACGACGTCGACGCCAAGGCCGACGCGCTGATCGATTTCATCAAGGAGCGCGTCGTCGACCAGGAATTCTCGGATCCGAAGTACCTGACAGCGGTGCATCGCGTGCAGTCGTTCGGGGAGCTGGAGCGCTGGTTCCGCGACCTGCTCACGGGGATGGAGAAGCAGAACGCGGAGTCGTGGCGCACGCACCACGTGGCGACGATTCGCAAGGTGCGCAACCGACTGACGAACATCTCCACGCGCTGCCGCGGCCTCGTCACCGACGACGGCACCGTCAGCGACCTGCCGTTCGGCCAATTCCGAGACCGCGCCGTGTACGTGGTGGATGTCGCGAACGTCGAGGCCGACGCGCAGGACCTGATTTTCTCCCGGATCGTATCGACGCTTCGCGAGCATCTCGAGAAGCGCGATCTCGGAGTGGAGCACGTCATCGTGTTCGTGGACGAGCTGAACAAGTACGCGCCGAGCGACGGGCCGGATACCTACGTGCGCGCGATGCTCCTCGACATCGCGGAGCGGGGGCGGTATCTCGGGCTCGTTCTTTTCGCGGCGCAGCAGTTCCGTTCGCAGGTGCACCGCCGCGTGGTGGGGAACAGCGGCACCGCGCTCTTCGGCCGCATGGACCCCGACGAACTCGCGACGCCGGGGTACGCCACGCTCTCACCGGCGACGCGCACGAAGCTCTCCACGCTCGAGAAGGGCCAGCTCATGGTGCGCCATCCGCACTTCTCGCAACCGGTGTTCGTGCGTTTTCCGCGCCCCGCCGTGCTCTCGGGCCGCGAGGGAGTGGAGCGCTTTCCGCAGGCCGTCGAGCAGACGCTCGACGAAGCCGTCACACGCGCCCTGCGCACGCTCGACCGCACGGTGACGCTCGAGTGGGTGAAGGACTCGATCGCGCTGGCGGACGAGGAGGAAGTGCTGCGCGCGCGAAACCGCACCATCCAGGCCAAGCCGGACGACGTGAAGGCCTTCTTCCGCGGCCAGCTCAAGCGTCGCGTGCGCGCCGAGCCCGTGGACGCCAAGCCCCGCACACCGCTCAAGACCGCGCCGACGGACGATCCCTACGGGTTCTGAACGCTCCGTCTCGGGTCGATGCGCGGGAATCCGCGCCGCTCTGGAAGAGAGGGAGTGCGAGTAGATGGGAGTGGGGAGATCGGGTGCGGGACTTACCCGCTCGATGCAGGGTGCAGGTGAGGAATGCGGGATGCGGGGCAAGTAGCGAGAGATGAGTTCGGCTGCGGGATGCGGAGTAGAGAGGAGTGGGGAGTGGCTGTTGGTCCCAGTGCCCCAATCCAAACTCAGATCTCAACCCTTACCCCTCATCCCGCATTCCTCTTCTGCACCCTGCATCGGTTCAAATCTCGTCGCTCCCACCTCGATCTACGCCTCTGACCCCTATCGTCTGCAACGGCTAGATTCGGTGTGTGCGCCTCCTTCATCTCTCCGACCTGCATCTCGGGTTCCGGCAGTTCCAGCGCACCACCCCCACCGGCATCAATCAGCGGGAGTGGGATGTGGCGCAGTCGTTCACACGCGCCATCGATCGCGTCATCGAACTGCGTCCGGATCTCGTGCTGATCGCGGGGGACGTGTTTCACACGGTGCGGCCGACGAACCCCGCGATTCTCCACGCCTTCGCGCAATTCTCGCGGCTCATGCGCGAGCTGCCCGACGCGATCGTCGTCATCGTCGCCGGCAATCACGACATGCCGCGGTCGAGCGAGACGCTGTGCATCCTGCGCCTCTTCGCCCCGCTCGGCATTCACGTGGTGGACAGTGAGCCGCGGCGATTCACGTTTCCGGATCGCGGGCTGTCGATCCTAGCGGTTCCGGACCTTCCGCCGGGGAACGTGTCGATCGAGCCGGATCCGGCGGCGCGGCTCAACGTCCTCGTGATGCACGGCGAGGTCGAGGGTGCGATGCCTGAGTTCGACGGTCACTCCGATCGGTCGGCCCTGCGGATTCCCGCTGCCGTGGTGAGCTCGCCCGCGTGGGACTACGTCGCGCTCGGCGATATTCACGTCTACAAGAAGATGGGCCCGAAGGCGTTCTACAGCGGCGCGCTCGACTACACGAGTCCGAACGTCTGGGGTGAAATCGAGGAGCAGCGTGCGCAGAAGCTGCCGGGGAAGGGAATGATCGAGCGCGATCTCGAGACGGGGAAGCAGACCTTCCATCCGCTCCCGGTGACCCGTGAATTCCTGGACCTGCCGCCGATCGGGGGACGCGGGCTTTCCGCCGCCGATCTCGACGCGGCGATCGCGCGCATGCGCTACGGGACCGGGCTCGCCGGCGTCCTCGAGGCGATCGGCCCGCCGCTCCGGGCGCGGGCCGGCGAGGCGGACCGGATTCGCCGGGTTCGCCAGGCCCCGTTCGACGCCGCGCTCGGGCACCCTGCGATTGCTCGGCATCCACGGCTTGCCCTCTGGCTCGACCAGATCCGCCGGCGCGGCACGCTCGCCCGGGCGGGTCGCGATCCCGAGGGGCTCCTCGCCGAGGCGCTCGCGGTCCTCGAGCGCCTGCGCGCGGACGACATCGGCCTCGCGGTCCTCGCCGGCGCCGCGACCGGGCGGACGCACGC
>Ga0097691_1001735_pt1 | contig 15517 bp, 9 predicted proteins | sample NGESurdeep072012_8_FD_72858 | JGI IMG/M metagenome (GOLD analysis project Ga0097691, IMG submission 72858) | Arctic peat soil microbial communities from Barrow, Alaska - NGEE Surface sample 210-1 deep-072012 | ecosystem: Environmental > Terrestrial > Soil > Wetlands > Peat ... | reverse complement strand
GCAAAAGGCGACAGCCCGGCGGCGATCAAATCGGCATTCACAAAGTTTGGCAACACCGCATCGGTCGGCAAGAACTCGCGGGCAAAGGTCGTCTTCCCCGCGCCGTTCGGCCCGGCGATAATGACGATGCGTTTGTTGTGTGCCGATGAGCTCATAATGTTAAATTAATGCAAAACTATTGCGAAGCTGACCCTTTTAGTTTCTTACTGTTCCTATATCACTCTGAAGTTTCAACATGCCATTCCATTCGTGTTAAACCTACAAATTCGACCGTCTGAAGGCAAAAATCCCTGATGGAGTCGGCGGACAAATGTACCTCGATGAATACTCCACTATTTAATTCTCTTGCAGTTTTAAATGCGCTTTTATTTCTTCCAACAAACCTTGGGTGCTGTAAAAGCAGTGCTTCGAATTTTTCAGGATCCAGCTCAGCTATCACACTAATTGTTTTTTCTAGGACATCTCGCCAAGTTTGAACCGGGAATTCTTGACCCAACAAATTCAGTTTTATTGGTTTGGTTCCTGCAACTGATGATTTAAATTTACCCTCAAGCTCCTTCTTCCCAAAATAAGGCCATATTGCTAATGCTTGCTCGCTAAGAATGGTTGTGCGCTGAAGAATTTCATTCTTTCCCCACTGATCAATTTTTGCAAAGTAGGAGTTAAGCTCGATATGACTCTGAAGTAGCTTTTCCTTTTTTATCTTATACGCTGCATTAGAAAGCTCAGAGTTGTATCCAGTTAGAGTTAAATTGCCAATTGTATGAAGGTATAAATCGTAGACAACCTCGGCGTCTTCGACACCACCCAATTCTTTACGCCAATCATCGGTCATTGTTTGTGGCATAACGTGCTCAACAGACAACGCCGAATAATTCACTGGCTCCTTATGCTTATATGATTCCTCTATCGATTCTAATATCAGCTTTGTTTTTTGAGCTCTTTCCCCAGCGCCATAAAGTTTAAATATTTTGAGTGACTCTAGAAATTCGCGATTAGTAGGATAGTCGTGTGCCTGAAGTTGCATCTCCAAGCTTTCTATGAGGTTCGATTTGTCTATTTGATTAAACAATGCTGCAAAGACTTTATGTAGGCCATAAGTAGGAACATTACAGACAAATCGTCTTAAGATGAAATTTTCGACTATCTTGAGGGCAGAGACAAAATCAACATCTCTTATTCTTCCCCGCTGGAACTCTTCGTAACAATTTAATAAGAACGGGTAGCAAAAATTTATATCCAATCTTTGGAACCGTATAACTGCATTGGATATTGCAGAATTAGTTTCTCGATCTGGGTATATCAACCTTTCGTAATATTTTGGGAATTTATTTAAATCTCTGAGTCGTTCGATTGCGTTGGTTGGATTAATATCTTCTTTTAGACTTAAATAGACTTCATTCTTTTTTACATCTTTCCCATCTTTCATCAAATAGTGCCGGATAAATTCTGTCAAAACATCTCTCAACGAAATTTCAATTGGCTCCCACAACTCCTCATAAATCACATCTTGCTTATCCACGTGAATCATCATTACAAAGTAATTTCGAAGTAAATCAGCTTGCGTTAGAGGCGTACCTTTCCAATTAAGTCCTTCAAAAACCACATTGGGATTATCCTCACCATCAAGCACTATGCTTACTATAGAAAGCCTCTTTATAAGAATTATTGACAGTCTCTCAATATCAATAAGGTCACGCTTGATGGCACGTTCAAAAAACTTATATGCTTTAGTGATACTGGAATCTGGACTTAGGTTTCCTGTTTTATTGATTAAATTATGGAAAGCCTCGCGATCAGTTTTTGTAGGCTGGAGTTTGTAATAGTCATGATGCGATTTAAATTTGTTGACCAACAAGGTTTGGTCTATTTCAGCAGCAAGTATGTGCAACTCGCTCGCTATGGACGACTGCGCTAGATCTCGAATAATGGCCAACAGAATTGCTACTGTCGTTAATCTTTGTTGTCCATCTATGAGTAAAAATTTGGTAATGCCTTCCGGAACCGAAGTGCTCGGCATGGTGACAATCGAACCAAAAAAATGTGGTCTGGTATCTGTGCTTTGGTAGAGATCTTTTAGGTCAGACCAAAGACGTTTCCAGTTGGTGTCGTCCCAGGTATAAGGCCTTTGGTATAAGGGGACTAGGTATTGCTTTGTACCTTCGATGAATGGTTGAAGCTTAGTTTCGTTGGCATTCATTTCATCCCCTTAGTGAATAATTATAGGCAGACCGCGATTCTCACCGACTAATCGGCTTATACCGAATCCGCTTCGGTTTCGCGCCTTCTTCGCCCAAACGCTTGCGCTTGTCCGCCTCGTATTCCTGGTAGTTGCCGTCGAAGAAGTTCCAGTGTGAATCGCCTTCCGCCGCGAGGATGTGGGTGGCGATGCGGTCGAGGAACCAGCGGTCGTGGGAGATCACCAGCACGCAGCCGGCAAATTCGAGCAGCGCGTCTTCCAGCGCGCGCAACGTTTCCACGTCCAGATCATTCGATGGTTCGTCGAGCAACAACACATTTCCGCCGGAGATCAATGTCTGCGCCAGATGCAGCCTGCCGCGTTCGCCGCCCGAAAGCTGGCCGACCATCTTGGCCTGGTCGCCGCCCTTGAAGTTGAAGCGGCCGATGTAGGCGCGCGCCGAGGTTTCGTATTTGCCCACGGTGAGGATGTCGTTGCCGCCGGAGATCGCGTCGAACACGGTCTTGTCGTTCTGCAGCGAGTCGCGCGCCTGATCGACGTGCGCGATCTTGACGGTGGAGCCGATCTTCACTTCGCCGGAATCCGGTTTTTCTTTTCCGGTGATCAATTTGAACAGCGTGGATTTACCCGCGCCGTTCGGGCCGATGATGCCGACGATCGCGCCGGGCGGCACCTTGAAGCTGAGGTTGTCGATCAGCAGGCGGTCGCCGTAGGCTTTGGAAACGTTGTTGAACTCGATGACCTCGTTGCCGAGCCGCTCGCCGACCGGGATGAAGATCTCCTGCGTCTCGTTGCGTGTCTGGTGTTCCTGCGAATTGAGTTCTTCGAAGCGGGCGATACGCGCCTTGGATTTCGCCTGGCGTCCTTTCGGATTCTGCCGCACCCATTCCAGTTCCTGCTTCATCGCTTTCGCGTGGGCGTCGAGTTGTTTCTGCTCGGTCTCCAGGCGTGCGCCTTTCTGTTCCAGCCAGCTCGAGTAGTTGCCCTTCCACGGGATGCCGTGGCCGCGATCCAGTTCGAGTATCCACTCGGCGGCGTTGTCGAGGAAGTAGCGATCATGCGTGACCGCCACCACGGTGCCGGGAAAGCGCACCAGGAATTGCTCCAGCCATTCCACCGATTCGGCGTCGAGGTGGTTGGTGGGCTCGTCCAGCAGCAGCATGTCGGGCTTTTCCAGCAACAGCTTGCACAGCGCGACACGGCGCTTCTCGCCGCCGGAGAGGTTCTTGATCACGGCATCCCACGGCGGCAGGCGCAGCGCATCGGCCGCGATCTCCATCTGGTGTTCTGAATCTGAACCGCTGGTAGCCAGGATGGCTTCAAGCCGCGCCTGTTCGGCGGCGAGTGCGTCGAAGTCGGCGTTCTCTTCGGCATAGGCGGCATACACTTCATCCAGCTTCTTCTGCGCCTGCATCACTTCGCCGAGCGCAGCTTCCACTTCCTGGCGCACGGTGTTGTCGGGGTTGAGCACGGGTTCCTGTGGCAGGTAGCCGATGTTGATATTGGGCTCGCGCTGCACTTCGCCGTCATATTCCTTGTCCACGCCGGCCATGATACGCAGCACGGTGGATTTGCCCGAGCCGTTCAGCCCGAGCAGGCCGATCTTGGCGCCGGGAAAGAAACTGAGGGAGATGTCCTTGATGATCTGACGCTTCGGGGGAACGATCTTGCTCACGCGGAGCATCGACATTACGTATTGGGCCATTTTTATTCTATGTTTCCAATCCTATTTCATCGGTGAAACTGCGTTAGCTTCCTTGCTCACTCCTGACAAACCAACTAGCCATTCGACTAGGCTATCAAAAGACAATAGCCAAGTCGCTGGTTATCGCCGTGCTATTTGCACTGTCTGTGTCGTTCGCTCGTCGCTGCCTTGTTTGACCTTCGAAATAGGATTGGAATGGGGTTGTTGAAAGGGCGTAGCTTACCGCAAAGCGCGGGTAACTAAAAATGTCTAACTAAAAACTGTTAACTTGAAATGCCGTTCCTTCAATCGGAACCAGACAAAGTAATTTCTGCGATGGTTGGTTTTTTATCTGCTAGAGTATGGCAGCGTCAAGCGCAATTTATTTATTTGGAGAAAACATGACAAAAGTAGACTTTGGTAGTGCAGAGAATCTGGTTCGCATCGGACTGTTGCTGACATTTGTGGCAATCACGTTTTTGACGGGAACCTCCTCTGCCGAAGCCATGAAGATGTTTTTCTGGATGACGTTGATCGTTCTGTTTCTTGAAACGTTCAAGCTGCCATCGGTATCCACCGAAAATGCCGCCGTCGCGCAAATCATATTGACCGTGACGATGGTCGTCGCGGGTGCCAGGGGATTGTTTTCCTCGCTGGGAAAGACTTTCACCGAGTATCACATCTTCCTGATCGTGTTCATCATCGGCACGTTGATCATGCTCTACGGCTCTTATAAAAAGCTGGGTTCCGCCACCAAGTAGTTCTTTCCGTGCTGCGGCCATGACAGCGTCATGGCCGCAAACTTCAAACCGATATGAAAATCCATCACAGGCACGCCCATTTATTATTTTCGCTGATCATGTCGATGATTGTGGCTTGCATCGTGACTGGCGTGTTGACAGCGGTCAATCACGGCTATCAGAATTTTATCCTGAACTGGGCGCGAAGCTTCGTCATCGCATGGGTGATCGCTTTTCCTTCCGTGTTAATAATCGCGCCGCTGGTGCGCAGACTGGTACATTGGCTGACGGCCAGCGGCCACTCATAGCCTGTGCTTGCGCACCATCGCCTTGCGCAACTCCTCCAGCAGCAACATGCCGGGCATAAAAAGAAGGATGAACAGCCACACGCTGGCATCTAGCGGTGCGGTGCCGAACAGCGCGTTTCCCCACGGCGTGTAGTCGATCAGCACCAGCAGCACCAGCTCGAATATGATCCCGTACCAGATCAGCCGATTGCGGCGATGGCCGCGGCTGAACACGGACATCACGGGATGGCGGCACAGGAACACGTTGACCACCTGCATCGCGATGATCGCCGACAGGCACGCGGTGGTGGCCTGCAGATACAAGTTGGCGTGGTTGCCCAACGCGCTTCCATATTGCCAGCCGCTGCCGTGCAGCACGAAGAAGAATGCCGCCATCGCGGCGATGGCTTCCAGCGGCCCGAGGAACAGGTAAGCTCGCATCAGCGATTCCCAGTCGAGCAGCCTTTCGCTGCGCGGCCGCGGTGGCCGCCGCATCGTATCGGGATCGGGTTTTTCCGCGCCGAGCGCGAGCGCGGGCAGCATGTCGGTGCCGAGATCGACCGCGAGCATTTGTATTATCGTCAGCGGCAGCGGGATCCTGAATAACACGAAGGCAAGATACGGCACCAGTTCGGGGATGTTCGAGGTGAGGATGTAGGTGAGGAATTTGCGCAGGTTGTCGAACACCGCGCGGCCTTCCTCGATCGCGGCGACGATGGTCGCGAAGTTGTCGTCGAGCAGGATGATGTCGGCCGCTTCCTTGGCGACATCGGTTCCGGAGATGCCCATCGCGATGCCCACATCGGCGCATTTCAACGCCGGCGCGTCGTTCACCCCGTCGCCGGTCACCGCGACGATCTCGCCCTTGTGCTGCAAGGCCTGCACGATGCGCATCTTCTGGTCGGCGCTGGTGCGCGCAAAGATCAAATCGGGTTCGTCGAGCAACAGTTGCAGATCGGTATCCGACATGTTGCGCAGCTTGTCGCCGGTCACGGCCAGCGGGTTCTGTGCCAGCCCGATCTCGCGCGCCAATGCGCTGGCGGTGTGCGGATGGTCGCCGGTGATAATGATCACGCGGATGCCGGCGGTATGGCAACGGCTCACCGCCTCGGGAACGGCCTCGCGCGGCGGGTCAACCAGCCCGACCAGTCCGGCGAAAATCAGCTCGGTCTCGCGCTGCTCGGCGGCGGTGTGTTCTGGCAAGCTGCGATAAGCGAGCGCGATCACGCGCAAACCCCGCTCTGTCATCTGCTCATGCGCACTCAGCAGACTGGCTCTGCTGGCTTCATCCAGCGGCAGGCGTTTTCCTTGCAGCAGCATTTCACTGCATAGCGGCAGTACGCTTTCCGGCGCGCCTTTGCAGTACAGCATGTGCCCCTCCGGCGTATCACAGATCACCGACATGCGCATGCGCTCGGTGTCGAACGGGATCTCATCCAGGCGCGGAAAGACCGTACCATCCATCGGCGTGCCTTCCAGCAGCGCCACTTCCATCGGGTCACCCATCCACACCGCATGCCCGTTTTGCTCGACGCGGCGCAGCTCATGGCAATGGCGCATGATGGCAAACAGCGGCTCGGCCCCGATCAACTCGTCCGGAGTCGTCAACTCGTCAGGCGCGTGCAGTGCGCCCGAATAAAATACCTGCCGGATGCTCATGCGATTTTGCGTCAGCGTGCCGGTCTTGTCGCTGCAGATCACGCTGGCCGCACCCAGCGTTTCCACGGCGGGCAGATGGCGCACCAGTGCGTTCTTCTTCGCCATGCGCTGCGTCGCCATCGCCAGTGACAAAGTAACTTCAGGCAACAATCCTTCCGGCACATTCGCGACGATGATACCGATCGCGAACACCAGGTTTTCCCAGAACGACAAACCGATCACCTGGCCGATCAGGAAGAACACCGCGCCGAGCAAGGTGGAGAACAGCGCAACCAGCCGTGACAGCCGCGCGATCTCTATTTGCAGCGGCGACAGCGGCTCGCGCGCGGTTTGCGTCAGGCGCGCGATGTTGCCGAATTCGGTGTGCATGCCGGTGGCGTACACCATCGCTTTCGCCTCGCCCGAGATCAGCGAGGTGCCGGCATGCAGGATGTCGCGCCGCAACGCGGCCTGCTCCTCGAGTTCAGCGGACGCATCGCGCGCCATCGGTTTTGATTCGCCGGTGAGATTGGCTGTGTTGACGCGCACCCCGGACGCTTCGATCAAGCGGCAATCGGCGGGCACATCGTCACCCGCCGCGAGCAGCACCACATCGCCCGGCACCAGTTCCGGCACCAGTACTTGCACCGCACGGCCGTCGCGCAACGCGTTGGTGTGGTGCGGCAGCAGATTGCGCAACGCGGCCAGCGCTTTTTCGGCGCGGTATTCCTGCCAGAACGAGAACAGCCCGTTGACCAGAATCACGCCGAGCACCGCATAGCCCAGCGTCGCCATGCCCTGCCCGGGACTTTTCCACTCGGCGACGAAAGCCAGCGCGGCGGCCAGCCACAGGATCAGCGCGAAGAAGTGGGTGAATTCCTTGAGCAGCTTGCCGACGAATGACTGTTCGGTGATCTTTTCAAGCTGGTTGGCGCCATACCTTGCCAGGCGCTGCACAGCCTCGGCCTGCGTCAGCCCCTGCGCACTGCTGTGCAGATGCGCATAGAATTCTTCGATCGTGTGACGGTGCGGGTTCATGATGTGCGCTTAGCGAATCCGGGCTTTCTTCAGGCGCGGATGCGTGACATCTTGCTGGTGTGTTCCCGGACGATTGCGCATAAGCCCCTCGCGGAATGAGGAGCTCAGCTTACCGCAAAGTGTGGGTAACTAGAACCTGTTGCGAAACAGGGCGGAGTTTGGGGATGGCCATCCCCGTTTCAGTAGATGTCTAAAAACCTCTGCACAACGTAGCGAACGCCTCAGTTGTGCAGGGGTATTTTTAGTGATACTTGCGGCTGAGTTCGTGCACCGCCTTAACCAATGCCGCCGCATGTTCGGGGTCGGTGTGTTGCGAAATGCCGTGGCCCAGGTTGAACACATGGCCGCTGCCGTAGCCGTAGCTGCCCAGGATGTGCTCCACTTCTTTGTAAATCGCATCGGGCGAGGCGAACAGCACGGCGGGATCCATGTTGCCTTGCAGCGCAACCTTGTTGCCGACGCGCTGGCGCGCGATGCCGATGTCTATGTTCCAGTCCAGACCGACCGCATCACAACCGGTGTTGGCGATGCTTTCCAGCCACAAGCCGCCACCCTTGGTGAACACGATGGACGGGATCTTCAAGCCGTCCTTTTCCTTGATCAAGCCCTCCACGATGCGATGCGTGTAAGCAAGAGAGAATTCATGGAACGCCGCATGGGACAAAACGCCGCCCCATGAGTCGAAGATCATCACGGCCTGAGCGCCGGCTTCGATCTGCGCATTCAGGTAGTTGATCACCGCCTGGGTGGTCACTTCGAGGATGTGGTGCATCAGCTTGGGCTCGTTGTACATCAGGGTCTTTACTTTGGCGTAATCGTCGCTGCCGCCGCCTTCGACCATGTAGCAGGACAACGTGAAAGGACTGCCGGAAAAACCGATCAACGGCACGCTGCCATTCAGTGCCTTGCGGATCTGCGTCACCGCATCGGTGACATAACGCAAGTCTTTACCGATGTCCGGCACGCGCAGTGCCTTGATCGCGGCTGCGTCGCGCAACGGACGCTTGAACTTCGGACCCTCGCCTTCGGAAAAATACAGGCCCAGGCCCATCGCATCCGGCACGGTGAGAATGTCTGAAAACAGGATGGCTGCATCCAGCGGGAAGCGTTCCAACGGTTGCAGCGTGGCTTCAGTCGCGTAGTCCGGGTTCTTGCACAGTCCCAGAAAACTGCCCGCCTGTTTGCGCGTCTCGCGATATTCCGGCAGGTAACGGCCAGCCTGGCGCATCATCCATATCGGCGTGTATTCGGTAGGTTGATGCAGCAGGGCACGCAGAAAGGTGTCGTTTTTTAACTTGAAGTTCATTGTATTTCCTTGATTAAATTTAAACCGCAGATACTGCTATCCCGGTCAATACAAACATTAAAACATGAACCACGGAACACACGGAACACACGGGAAAATGCAAATATCTTCCGTGTGATCCGTGTGTTCCGTGGTCAATTGATTTTTTCGAACAAACCAACCCACACCCAACCGTGAATTAGCGCGGCAGTACCGATGATCCCATCAAAAACTCGTCGACAGAGCGTGCGCATTGGCGTCCCTCGCGTATCGCCCAGACTACCAGCGATTGCCCGCGACGCATGTCGCCTGCGGCGAATACCTTGTCTATGCCGGTACGGTAATTTTCCGTGTCGGCCTTGATATTGCCGCGCGCGTCCTTTTCCACACCGAAAGCATCCAGCACCTTCTGTTCCGGGCTGACGAAGCCCATTGCCAGCAATACCAGATCGGCCTTGAGCTCGAATTCGCTGCCGGCGATCTCGTTCATCTTGCCGTCTTTCCACTCGACGCGAACCGCGCGCAGTTTCTCGACCTTGCCGTTGCTGCCGATGAATCCCTTGGTGACGATAGCCCAGTCGCGTTGCGCGCCTTCCTCATGCGAACTGGAAGTGCGCAGCTTCATCGGCCAGTTCGGCCATACCAGCGGCTTGTTTTCGTGCTCCGGCGGACGCGGCATCACTTCGATCTGGGTGACTGACAACGCGCCGTGGCGGTTCGAGGTGCCCACGCAATCGGAGCCGGTATCGCCGCCGCCGATCACCACCACGTGCTTGCCTTCGGCACGGATAGGGTTGCGCGCGTCGCCCGCCACTTCCTTGTTCTGCGGGATCAGGAACTCCAGCGCGTAGTGCACGCCTTTCAATTCGCGGCCCGGTACCGGCAAGTCACGCGCCGCTTCGGCGCCGCCGGACAGGATCACCGCATCGAATTTTTTCAGGAGTTCGGCGGGGCTGATGGTCTTCTTGGCATCGTTGGCCGTGCTCTTTGCGGGTGCTTCCTTGCCGATGAACACCGAAGTTTGAAAGGTCACGCCCTCGGCTTGCATCTGCGCCATGCGCCAGTCGATCAGGCCTTTGTCGAGCTTGAAGTCGGGGATGCCATAGCGCAGCAATCCGCCGATGCGGCTGTTCTTTTCGAACACCGTAACACTGTGGCCGACGCGCGCCAGCTGTTGCGCGGCTGCCAAACCGGCGGGACCGGAGCCGACCACGGCGACCTTCTTGCCGGTCTTTTTCTCCGGCGGTTGCGGCACGACCCAGCCGTTCTCGCCGCCCTTGTCGATGATCGCGTGCTCGATGGACTTGATGCCCACCGCGTCGTTGTTGATGTTGAGCGTGCAGGCCGCCTCGCACGGCGCGGGGCAGATGCGCCCGGTGAACTCGGGGAAGTTGTTGGTGGAGTGCAACACGTCCAGCGCTTCGCGCCAGTTGCCGCGATACACCAGATCGTTCCAGTCAGGGATGATGTTGTTGACCGGACAGCCCGTGGTGCAGAACGGGATGCCGCAATCCATGCAGCGCGCGCCCTGCGTCTTGGCCTGCTCGTCGTTCAGATGCAGCACGAACTCGTGGTAATTCTTGCGCCGGTCCGCCACGGGCAAGCTGGCTTCGCTGAGGCGCTTGAACTCCATGAATCCGGTTGGCTTGCCCATTATGCGGCCTCCTTCTGCTTGACTTGTTGCGCTGCCATTTCCAGGGCACGCCGATATTCGGTCGGCATCACCTTGGTGAACTTGTGCAGATAGGTCGACCAGTTATCCAGGATGTGCTTGGCGCGCGGACTGTTGGTATAGCGCAAATGTTTTTCGATCTGTTCGCGCAATGCCTGTTCGTCAGTCTGGTTGAGATGGTTGAAATGCACGCGGCCATGACTTTCCGGCACGGCATCTGTGCTGTCCAGCGCGGCCAATTCTTCCGGCACCGGCTCGAGCTGCACCATCGACAAATTGCAGCGTTTCTCAAAGTTGCCGTCTTCATCCAGCACATATGCCACGCCGCCGGACATGCCTGCCGCGAAGTTGCGCCCTGTCTGTCCCAGCACGACCACCATGCCGCCGGTCATGTATTCGCAACCGTGGTCGCCCAGACCTTCCACCACGGCGATCGCACCGGAGTTGCGCACCGCGAAACGTTCGCCGGCCACGCCCGAAAAATAGCATTCGCCGGAAGTCGCGCCATACATCACGGTGTTGCCGACGATGATGTTTTCGTGCGAGACCAGCCTGGAATCGGCTGGCGGCATGATACTGATGCGTCCGCCGCACAAGCCTTTGCCCACGTAATCGTTGCCTTCGCCGCGCAATTCGAACGAGATGCCGTGCGACAGGAATGCACCAAAACTTTGGCCCGCGGTGCCGCTGAATTTCACGCTGATCGTGTCGGTCGGCAAACCGGCCTGACCGTAACGCCTGGCGACTTCGTGCGACAGCATCGTGCCGACGGTGCGGTTGACGTTTCTGATGCTGCTGTCGATGACCACGGCTTGCTTGTTGTTCAAGGCGTTCTGCGCCTGGGCGATCAGCGAGTTGTCCAGTGCCTTTTCCAGCCCGTGATCCTGTGTCTGCGCATGACTTCGCGCCACGCCGGCGGCCACATCCGGCTGATGAAATACCTTGGAGAAGTCCAGCCCTTGCGCCTTCCAGTGCGCGATGCCGTGCTTCACATCGAGCAGATCGCTGCGCCCGATCAGATCGACGAACTTGCGGATGCCCAGTTGCGCCATGTATTCGCGCACTTCTTCGGCGATGAAGAAGAAGTAGTTCACGACGTGTTCAGGCTGTCCGGTGAATTTCTTGCGCAGCTCGGGATCCTGTGTCGCGACGCCGACCGGGCAGGTGTTCAGGTGGCACTTGCGCATCATGATGCAGCCTTCCACCACCAGCGGCGCGGTGGCAAAACCGAATTCATCCGCGCCCAGCAACGCACCGATCAGCACGTCGCGGCCGGTCTTGATCTGGCCGTCCACCTGCAACGCAATGCGGCCGCGCAACTGGTTCAGCACCAGCGTTTGCTGCGCCTCGGCCAAGCCCAGTTCCCAGGGTGTTCCGGCGTGCTTGATCGAGGAGATCGGCGATGCGCCGGTGCCGCCGTCATGGCCGGATATCGTGATGTGGTCGGCCTTGGCCTTGGCCACGCCGGCTGCCACCGTACCCACACCCACTTCGGAAACCAGCTTGACCGAGATCGACGCGGAAGGATTGGAGTTCTTCAGGTCATGGATCAGTTGCGCCAGATCTTCGATCGAATAAATATCGTGATGCGGCGGCGGCGAGATCAGCCCCACACCGGGTACCGAAAAGCGCAATTTGGCGATGTACTCGGACACCTTGTGGCCGGGCAACTGGCCGCCTTCGCCGGGCTTCGCGCCCTGCGCCATCTTGATCTGGATCTGGTCGGCACTGGCGAGGTACTCCGCGGTGACGCCGAAACGGCCCGAGGCCACCTGCTTGATTTTGGAACGCAACGAATCGCCGGCCTTGAGCTCGCAGTCGCTTTCGATGCGGTTCTTGCCGATGATGTCGGAGAGCATTTCGCCGCCCTTCAATATCTTGAAACGCGCCGCGTCTTCGCCGCCCTCGCCGGTGTTGGACTTGCCGCCGATGCGGTTCATCGCGATTGCCAGTGTGGTGTGCGCTTCAGTCGAGATGGAACCCAGCGACATCGCGCCGGTGACGAAACGTTTGACGATGTCCTTGGCGGACTCGACTTCGGCCAACGGCACCTGCGGACCTGCGGGCTTAACCTCAAATAGCCCGCGCAAGGTTTTCAGCTTCGTGCTTTGTTCGTTGATCAGCTTCGCGTATTCCTTGTAGGTCGCGGCATTGTTGGTGCGCGTGGCGTTCTGCAATTTCGCGATCGAATCGGGCGTCCACATGTGTTCTTCGCCGCGCACGCGCCAGGCATATTCGCCGCCTGCTTCGAGTGCGTTGGCCAACACGGGATCGGCACCGAATGCGCTGCTGTGCGTACGGATCGCCTCTTCGGCCACCACGCTCAAACCGATACCTTCGATCTGGGTCGCCGTGCCGGTGAAATACTCTGCAACGAATCCGGCGTTCAGGCCGATCGCTTCAAAGATCTGCGCGCCGCAATAGGATTGGTATGTGGAGATGCCCATCTTGGACATCACCTTCATCAGGCCCTTGTTGATTGCCTTGATGTAACGCTTTTTGGCTTCTTTTGCATCGACTTTCGCGGGCAGATTCATCGCCGCGATGGTTTCATAAGCCAGCCAAGGACACACCGCTTCCGCGCCGTATCCGGCCAGCAAGGCGAAGTGATGCACCTCGCGCACAGAACCGGTGTCCACGACCAGACCGGTGCTGGTGCGCAGTCCGGCATGCACCAGGTGATGATGCACCTTTGAACACGCCACCAGCGCGGGGATCGCCACGCGCTTGGCAGACATCGCTCGATCCGACAGGATCAGCACGTTGTAGCCATCGGCCACGGACTTGTCGGCTGCGGCACACAGCGCCTGTACTGCTATTTCGCAACCCGCCGCGCCCTGCGTGGCGGGATAGGTCATATCCAGCACCAGCGAGCGGTAACGCCCCTGCGTGAGCTGGTCGATGTTGCGCAATTTCGCGATGTCGTCATTCGACAGCACCGGATGATGCACTTCCAGACGCAGCGTCGGATTGGTTTCTTCGATGCCGAACAGGTTTGGTTTCGGGCCGATGAACGAAGTCAGCGACATCACGATCTCTTCGCGGATCGGGTCGATTGGCGGGTTGGTCACTTGCGCGAACAACTGCTGGAAGTAATCGTAAAACGAGCGGTTCTTGTTGGACAACACCGCCAGGGCGGCATCGGTACCCATCGAACCGGTCGGCTCCTCGCCGGCGCTGACCATCGGCGCCATGATGAATTTCAGGTCTTCCTGCGAATAGCCGAATGCCTGCTGGGTATCCAGCAACGATGCATTCAGTTTTGGCTTGGCCGCCACTTCCGGTAAATCACCGAGGAAATAGCGGGATTTCTCGATCCACTGTCGATAAGGCTTGGCGGTGGCGAGTTGATGTTTCAGTTCGGCATCATCGACGATGCGCCCGGCCTGCATGTCGATCAGGAACATCTTGCCCGGCTGCAAACGCCATTTCTTGACGATCTTGTGCTGCGGAATATCCAGCACGCCCATCTCGGAAGCCATCAGCACCATATCGTCGTCGGTGATCAGGTAGCGCGCCGGACGCAGGCCGTTGCGATCCAGCGTCGCGCCTATCATGCGGCCATCGGTGAAAGCCACGGCGGCGGGACCGTCCCACGGCTCCATCAGCGCGGCATGGTATTCGTAGAAGGCGCGGCGTTCCTCGTCCATCAGCGGATTGCCCGCCCAGGCTTCGGGTATCAGCAGCATCATCGCGTGCGGCAGCGAATAACCGCCCGCCACCAGCAATTCCAGCGCATTGTCGAAACAGGCAGAGTCCGACTGGCCTTCGGTGATCAGCGGCCAGAGTTTATCCAGGTCTTCGCCGAGCAGCTTGGAGGACATCGCCGCATGGCGCGCCGTCATCCAGTTCACATTGCCGCGCACGGTGTTGATCTCGCCGTTGTGCGCGATCATACGGAACGGATGCGCGAGATTCCAGGTCGGGAAAGTATTGGTGGAGAAGCGTTGATGCACCAGCGCCAGCGCGCTGACCACCCTTGCGTCCTGCAAATCGAGGTAATACTTGCCGACCTGATCGGCCAGCAACATGCCCTTGTAGACGATGGTGCGCGAAGACAGCGAAGGACAATAGAAGCCTTTACCCTGCGAGTTCTCCAAGCTGCTTACCGCGTGCTCCATGGTCTTGCGTATCACAAACAGCTTGCGCTCGAACATATCGGCATCGGCGGTGTCAATCGGGTGCCCGGCCAAAAGTTCTTCGGCTCCGCCCAACCGAAGGTTGGATGCGGATTGCCTACCTTTGGTGCAATTCTTGCCGCGCGCGATGAACACCTGGCGCACGACGGGTTCGACCTTCTTGACGCTCTCGCCCAGACCCGAGCTATCCACCGGCACATCGCGCCAGCCCAGCAACTGCTGGCCTTCGGCGGCGATTTTGGCGGCGACGATCTTCTCGCACGCGTCACGCGCTGCCGCTTCGCGCGGCAGGAACAGCATACCGACACCATACTCGCCGGCGGGTGGCAACTGGATATTGCCCCAACCCATTTCATCACGCAGAAACTGGTCGGGGATCTGCAACAAAATACCCGCGCCGTCACCGGCCAGGGGATCGGCACCCACCGCGCCGCGATGAGTCAGATTTTCCAGAATCTGCAAACCCTGACGTATCATGTCATGGCTTTGCTTGCCCTTGATATGGGCCACAAAGCCCACTCCGCAAGCGTCGCGCTCCTGGCGCGGATCGTACAAACCTTGTTGCATCGGCAAAGAAGAATTGCTCACGTGATCCTCATCCAAATTCATTAAAGCTAAAAAATGGCGACACACGCCGCCACGTCAATATTCAAAAGCGAAAGGGCGGGAATTTTACCTTGTCTGGGGATGATGGGCAACCGCACCGAACGGCACGCTTTATCCCAAATAACCCATTAGCCTGTAGGAGCTCGATTTATCGAGCGATTGATGGCGATGATCGCGCAATAAATTGCGCTCCTACAATGGCTCTTGGTTCTAACGGATTATCTGGGT
>Ga0097691_1001733_pt1 | contig 15522 bp, 17 predicted proteins | sample NGESurdeep072012_8_FD_72858 | JGI IMG/M metagenome (GOLD analysis project Ga0097691, IMG submission 72858) | Arctic peat soil microbial communities from Barrow, Alaska - NGEE Surface sample 210-1 deep-072012 | ecosystem: Environmental > Terrestrial > Soil > Wetlands > Peat ... | reverse complement strand
AAGCCGCCCAAAATGCCGCACCGCAGTGGCGATCGTCTCCTCGCACGCGGCCGGGTCGCGCACGTCGCACTGCGCCATCTCGCATTTGCCGCCGGCCTTGCGGATCTCGTCACGCACTGGCTCTAAATGGCTGAGCTTACGGCTCGCGATCAGTAATCGCGCGCCACGCGAGGCGAACTCGTGGGCGATCGAAGCGCCGATTCCGGTGCCGCCGCCGGTTACAATCGTCACTTTGTCTTCGATGCTGAAGGGGTCCTTCAACGTCACATCCTGCTCTCAGTGTCAGCGTTTGAAGAACTCACGCGCGGCCAACGGACAGCCGAGCCCGCATGAGAAGCAGCCGCTTGGACCATTTCGGGCTGAAAAATCCCGGGCCGCGACCGGACTCAGCGGGACGAACCTTTCACGCCGGCGCTGCTCGACTTGGCGTCCTCTCGCGACAGCATGTCCTTGACGAGTGCCGCTGTCTTGCCCACCAACCTGATGCATCTGCTGATCTTCTCAGGCGAGTTCATGTAAGCCTTTACTTCCTCGGGCTTGGTGAAATCCGTACCGCTGATGTCGGCGCAAAAATGGCTGGTCTCGATTTCGGTACCGAAGCGGTGGTAGAGCTCTGCGCAGAGCGGAAAGAGGCTGGGATCTTGCTTACCCTCGACAGTGCCTTTCCCGCGGTTGAGACCAAGCGCCGCTACGCCGCCGACAATGGCGCCGCACACCGAGCCCATACCGCCGATCCCGGCGCCGAACCCACCCATCATGCGGAGCGCAGCCTCGTCTTCTTCGCCCAGGAGATCCTGCACGACGTGCAAGACGGTCTGGCTGCAATGGAATCCCTTGCCGAGGTAGAAAGCCGCCCGTTCGGCGATATCGAATTCCGCAAAGTTCATAAGATCGTCCTCCAAGCGTGAAACTCCGAACAGCCTTGATCGAGCATCATCCGTGCCGTAGTGCCTATTGAAAACTCCGAAAGCGGCGAAAAGTCCAGAGTCTTGCGATTCACCGCGTATGTTCCCGGCCTGCTCGCGTTTCTATCCGCGTTGTCGTCTTTTGCTCGCTGGTCGGTTCTGTAGCCGCGCGAACCACCCTGAGCTCGTCGCCCTGCGTCATCAGCTAAACGTCCTGCGTCGCCAGCGGCCCGGCCGTCCGCGGCTCTTCTGTTCCGATCGATTGCTGCGGGTTTGGCTGTATTTGTTGTGGCCGTGTTGCGTACTGGCGGAGCAGCGACTGCACCTCGTTTGCGGTTCAGATCGCAACTCGCCTCGGTTCGTCGCACCTCGTCGATACTGGTTCTTGCCGCTGCTCAAATTCGGTTCGGATGGAATTTTCAGTAAGGACAGGCCTAGGTTATTCGCAATCTGGTTTGCGGCGGTCGCATCTGCACGATCAGCCAGACACGATTTCCGGCTCAAGGCGGACCGGCGTGGACAGAGATGCCGTGACCAGACACGCCTTTTCGCTTTTTTCGAGCACCCGCATTGCTTTATCTCGATCTGCGCCCGCCGGGAGCTTGAGTCGTGGGCGAAGAACGATTTCCGTAAAACGGGTCGCACCATCCTTGCGATCGAGGGTGCCCTCACCCGAGAGCTCCAGGGATTCGAACTCCAGTTTTGACGCCCGGGCCACTGCCCGAAGCGTGAAGAGAAAGCAGCTCTCGACGGCGGCCATCAGCAGGTCTTCGGGACTCCACGCATCGCCCGGGCCGCCGAAATCCGCCGGCGGAGCGGTGCGAAGTTCAGGTATGCCCGCGACAGAGATCACGGCGTACCCTTCAGGGCCGCCGGAGAGCTGCGCTTTGTATATATGTGGCAGTGGTTTCATCACGATTTCTCCAGACCTTCAGCGCTAGTTATCAATCATGACCTTGCGTGCTTTCCGGCCGACTAACCGATCCAGCCTGACAGGATCGCGACAAGAGTTCCGCTGCCCATCAGCACCCAGAGCACAAAGCCCTGGATTAGGGGTCGCCGGCCAACTATCTGAAGGGCGCTGCGGCTCAGTCCAGAGCCGATCAGAAACAATGTGACCACCAACGAACGCTGGGCGCCGACGAACACCATATGGCCAGCGGGTTTCAGCGATGGGACCCACGTCACCAACGCTGCAGCGGCGAGAAATCCCAGGATAAACCACGGCCGCGTGGCCTTTCCGGCGCCCGCCTGTTCGCTTCCGCGATTCCACAGCATGCCGATCACAAGGCACGATCCATAGCGCCCGCGTCAGCTTGATCGTCGTCGCAATTTCCAACGCCTGGGCGCCGTATTGCATCGCCGCCCCGACCACTGAACTCGTGTCGTGAATCGCAAGCGCGCTCCACACCCCGAACTGCATCTGGCTCAACCCGAAGTGATGCCCGATCCACGAAAAGATGAAAAGCGCGACCGCGTTCAGGAAGAATACTGTCGCGAGCGCCACCGAAACGTCATGGCTCTTGGCGTGGATCGCGGGCGCGACTGCGGCGATCGCACTTCCTCCGCATATCGCCGTGCCGACTGTCACCAGCAGCGACGTGTCCCGATCCGTCCGAATCATCTGGCCCAGCGTCAGGCCGATGCTCATCGTAAGCGTGATTCCGATTACGGTGTAGAAGAAGCCATGCACTCCCGCACGCCCAACCGCCGACAGGTTCATGCCGGCGCCGAGGCCGATTACCGAAACTTGCAGCAACGGAGGGATCAGGCGCGCGGTGGTAAAGATATAAGCATTGCCCAAGCTGAGGGCGATGCAAATTCCGAGCATCAACGCGATGCCGGGCGAGACGAATGGCAGCAGCGTCGCGAATGCCGCGATCGGAAATGCAATGCGGGCAGCGACACTCGCCGGATTCGCCCAGCTGAACTCGTTGCGCCAGCCAACGGGGGCCGCGTGACCTAAATCCCCCGTCGGTTTCGCAACCTCCGATGTGTGCAACATGGCGGTCACGCTCGCAGCCGTGCGTTGAGCGCTCCGACCTGCGCTTCGAGCCGGTCGCGCAGTCTCGAGCAGATCATGTCGCAGAGCTCAAAGACCATCGCGTCGGCAATCGAGTAATAGACGCTGGTTCCTTGCGGCCGGCGTTTGACCAGCCCGGCGTCCTGCAGGACCCGCAGATGCTTGCTGACGTTGGGCTGCGTCGAACCGACAGTCTCGGTCAATGCCGACACGCCCATTTCGCCACTTTCGAGACTTTGCAGGATGCGGAGTCGCATCGGCTCCCCGAGCGCGCGGAAGCGGATCGCCACCAGCTCCAGCGCCTCCGGCGGCATCTTGCGACCACCCTTTCCGAGCCTCAGACCATACTTTGTATTCATAAGCACATAACTATGTTGTGAACAGGCAGTGAAAAATGATGGTGAAGGCGAATTGAATGCGGTCAACTGTCAGGGCGTCCATCGAAAGCGATTTCCCTTGGCCTCACGGCGCATTGCCGGCTTCCACCGGGAATCCCGCCGCCTTCCATTCGGGGTAGCCGTCCTGCAGGCGTATCGCCTTGAAGCCACACTTGCGCAGGGTTTCGACAGCCTCATAGGACATCAGGCAATAGGGCCCGCGGCAGTAGGCGATTATCTCCTTGTTGCGCGGCAGTTTGCTCAGCCGGCGCTGAAGCTCCTCAGTTGGAACATTGATGGCGCCCGGCAGATGGCCGGCGGCAAACTCCTCGGCCGGGCGGACATCGATGATCGTAACTGTATCTTTCCTGATCCGGCGGCGAAGTTCTTCGCGCGAGACCGGCTCGAGGGGATCTCGTTCGTGGAAGTATTTTTGGGCGATTACTGACATCTGAGCAAGGTTACGCTCAGCAATCTGCCGCAGTATCGCAAGCACCACGACCGCCGCTTCGTCGCTCAGCTGATAGACGACGCGCTGCGCATCCTTGCGCGAGGTGACCAAGCCGGCGCGCTGCAAGCGATGGAGATGCTGAGAGGTGTTGCCGAGCTTGAGCCCGGCAGCCTCGGCGAGCGTTTCGACACTGCGTTCGCCCTGGGCAAGGATCGTCAGCAGGAGCAGGCGATGGGGCTGTGCGAGTGCTCGCGCTACGACGGCAAGCTGCTCGAGTACGAGGTGCTCGGGAGGTGGACTTGCATTGCCACGGGAAGTAGTTATCATGTTCCATAGATTAGTGGAGTATATTCTATACGTCAACGGGCGCCCTGCTGTCTGGCGCGGCAGCGCCGCAGCAGGGCGCGCACGACGGAGGAAGGCTTTCGGTGAACGATAAGACACCTGCGGGGAGCGAATCAAGTTCTCTCTCATCGCCGATAACAATCGCGGCGAACCACTAAGATTTACGACCGCACCCCGCGAGGAGCTTTCGCTCGACGAAATCGCAAAGATCAAAATCTAAGATCTCACTTTTTTCGAGCAAATTTATTGGGGCCGCCCTTTTTTGTTGGCAATCGGCATCTGGTCATAATCCGGCACGAAACTGATCAGCCCAAAAGACGAGGTGCTCCTACTGTAACCGGCAACGAGTTGCTCGTTGTACTGGTCGAAGGAGAATTTCAGCCAGTCTTTATTTTCCTTGTTCACCAGCTCCAGGTCCGCGTCGCGCATCGTCATCTTGCCGAACGCGAGGATGCCCCCGCGATAGTACATGTACGACGCGCGCTCGATTGGCGGCGCCAAGTTCGATCGGGGCTTCGACTTATCGGGCACGTCGAAGCGCTCGACGATTTGATTGCCCTCGATACGAACCTCGACCACTGATCCATAGATCCGTGGTGCGAGCGCAATCTGGTTCAGGTTGATCACGATATCGTTCCCGACCATCTTCATGCCACGATTTTCGCTGAGGTGCAGAATCCTCTGGGCACTGATCCCGAAAATCTCCATCAAGCTTTTGACCGGCAGTTCTCCCATCTTTATTGAACTGGTCGTGAACTTGACCAGACCGTCGGGCGTCGCGGAAACGCTGCCTTCCAACGTCATCGGAACCGGAGCTTTTCCTCCGATGTTCGCGTTCAAAATTAGCTTATCGCGACTGATCGTGAGTTGGACGTTGCTGATCGGGCTGTCCTTGTAGGCAAGGACGTAATTGTTGATCAGGTCGGCAAGATTGGCGGGACTGACAGCGATAGTCGCGCGCTCAATCCGTATGGAGATCGAACTCTTGTCATCGAAGGTCGGCAGCTTGGCCGGAATACTGCCAAACAGCTCTCCGCGCAGATTGTCGATTAGAAAAACGATGCTCTTGTCGACCCGAAGAGCTACATGACGCATCTGCACCTGGGTGTGCCCAGATGCTCGATCTGCGGCGGTTGCGACCCCACTCAGGAGTACCAGTCGGATCAACAGACCGGCGCTCAGCCGGATGGCTCGAAATGGTCGAGTTGTAGCTCCATGATCGCGCATCGGCATCCATGGTAGCACGGACCGATGTCGAAACTTTTTACGATTTGCGAGAGGTCTCAGTTGAATTACCGGTCTGTCCTCAAAACTCCATCCTGTGGCTCCTCAAACCCTAATCGGCCCATAATTTCTTGGCAAATCTAGCCGGCCTCGCGTAGCCTGAGGGGCGTGGTGAACTGGTTCCGACGGACGGCTGCCGCGGCGCAGACCAGGTTAGGAGAAGCGACATGCATCGCAGCACCATGTGCGGTCGTCTTGATCTACTTCCGGATCAACTCGGCGTGGTTGATCTGCGCGGGTGCGTTAGTCGGATTTGCAGGGACGGGCCGGGTATGACGACCCGCACAGCGCTTTTGCTCTGCGTGATGCTTCTGGTTTTGAGGGTTCCGGTCAAGGTTTTCGCGGGGCCCCCATACATCACGGATGACCCGGAACCGGTGGAGTATCAACACTGGGAGGTTTACTTGGCGTCAATATCACTAAGCAGCCGGATACCTGGACCACCACGGCTCCACACCTCGAAGTCAATTACGGAGTCGTGCCTGATGTTCAACTTCATAATGATCCCGTGTCACTTCTGGAGGCCAAGCGATTCGGTTGCCGAGAAGAAGAAGGCTTTGGTTGAGTTCTGGGAGAAGAACATTAACCGACCGCCAATTGTGAAGATGGCTTAGCGGTTCGCGGAGGTGATGTGCGAGAAGTTTACATATCTGTTGATATTGAAGCTGCGGGACCGATTCCTGCGACATACAGCATGCTCTCGCTGGGCGCAGTGGCAGTGGATGATCCTCAATCTACCTTCTATGTCGAATTCCGGCCAGTGAATGACAAGTCGGTGCCCGAGGCAATGAAAGTCGTCGGTCGGACGTTACAGGAATTCGAGCGGACCGGACGCGATCCAAAAGAGGCAATGATTGCGTTTCGTGATTGGCTTAATTCTGTTGTGAAGGGCGAAAACCCAGTGTTCGTCGGTTTTAATGCGACGTTCGATTGGGCTTTTGTGAACTTCTATTTCCATCACTACCTGGCGAAAAACCCGTTCGGATTCGGCGGCCTGGACCTAAAGTCGTATTACATGGGGATGACCGGCTGCACATGGGAAGACACCCGGTCGAGCCGCATAGCACCTGAATTCAGGAGCCCGTCGCCCCATACTCACCAGGCTCTTGATGACGCCATTGAACAAGGGGAGATGTTTCGAAGGATGAGACAAAAGATAACCGGCTATGGCCTCATATTTTCATGAGGACACTGGTCAATCTGTTATCCGGAGGATGTGGGAATGGGTTTCGAGCCAGAGGTTAAGAGCGCTTTTGACAAGTTGGCTCAGAGGCATCCGTCTTCGTTTGGCAAGAACGCTAAGTCCGATGTGGGCATCACCGGGGATGGCGACTTGAAGGAGGGCCTTGCCTTGGCGCCACGCGTTGCGGTCGTGCTTTGCAGAGGTTGAGTGTTTTTCGTTGCCGGGTTCTGGCATCAGCGATGGCGGAGTTTTTCGTTGTAAAGCCCGCGTCGTGCCTTCGGGCTTGGATGATCGTTGACGTATGAGACGCTCGGCGAGTCCGTCCTCTTGGGCCAGACCTTCACTCACGATGTCCAATGACGCGAGAGCAGTTTCTTTTCTGGTCATCTGGGGCTCCTTAGGCAACTTTGGCGCGGGAATCGGGGGCGGTCTTGGCTATCGCGAGTTGGTCCCGCAACCAAGTCCAGACCGAGCGAATCTCATTCGCCGCAGGTTCAAAGGGCTGATACTCGGTGACGCCTTTTCCTGATTCGAGCGCAAGACGGTAGTCGGACCTGTGTGTATAGCAGACAGGTGCGACAGAGCCCTCTGCCCTTTCAATAGCGGCCGTTGCATCTGAACGGCGCCGCGCAGCCCCTGCCGACCAGTCGATCAAAAGAACGAAATGCGGGGTCTGGCTGGCTCGAAGACGCGCAAACGTCGGGCCGAGTGTCGAAAGCTCCAAGTCTGTCGGATGGCACGGCATGAGCACGATGTCAGCGGCGGCAATAGCCGCCATGATCGCGTTGTTGTCGCGGCCGGCGGTGTCCAGAATCACGAGGTCGGCGCCCGCGTCCCGGAGTTCCGAAAGGCGGTCTTCGATATCGATGGGAACGCACGTTTCCGCGACCGGGCGCGGTGGGAGTTCGGCCTTTTTGCGAATTCTCGACCAGCGGCCGATAGAGGCTTGAGGGTCGAGATCGAGCACCGCGACTTCGAGGCCCTCTTCGGTGGCAGCGCAAGCCAGATTAACTGCGGCGGTGGATTTACCCATTCCGCCCTTGTCGTGTGACGATTCCGCTGGGTCGCCCTAGCGCCAAATAGGTGCCTTTTGAAGGATAGTCGCTCCAATACCTCCCCTCTCCGCCTTTCAGTCGAGGACGCGTTGGCGCGAGTGGTTCGTCGCGTCGGCGGTTCGCTGGTTAGCGATCTTCTCCCGACCGATGAAAATTTGGAAGAGAACGCCGATTTCGTTTTCCCGCAATACGGCGTAATAGGCGAACTAAAGCGGCTAGAAAAAGACCAGGGCGACGATCCGGGGATGGCCGCGAAGCGAAATCTCCTTTATCGCAAGTGGCTTACCGAGAGAAGGCCCGGTGTTCCGATCGTTTATGGCAGGGCTCTTCTGGAGCTGCGTAAGCTCCCTTCCGACTGTCAGAACGAGATGATTTCGCTGTACCGTGAGCCGATAGCGCGTCGGATTCGGAAGGCCAACCGGCAGATCAGGACGACCAAGAAAACGCTCCAGATGGAAGATGCGATCGGTCTTCTTTTTCTCGCCCAAGACGGTGACTATTCGATCGGTCCCGAGGCTGTCTTTAATCTGGCGTATCGGTGCATGAAGGGAGGAGAGTATCGAGCCATCGACGACATAATTTGTTTCAATGCAAAGCCTGCAACTCGGCCTGGCGACCAGCTTGGCTACATGTTCTGGTTCCACGCGTGCCGTGACAATAGCCGAAAAGTTACGGACGAGCTGCTACAATCTCTGAATGAAGCTTGGCGAGCGGAAGTGGAAGCAGCAACTGGAACGCCGATAGTTCTTCCAGATAACCCGTTGACCGAGATTTTAGATACTCTTCAGTACCGAAAAGGACGTCGTTAAAAGCCTAACGGCGTCATTCCGCGGCCGTGTTCGCCCTCGCCGCGGCCGCCGCTGCGAGGAGGTTCACCATATCGACGGTCTAGGCTTGGATCCTCACGTCGTTCACAATGTTGAGGTTACTGGACCGACATTGGGGTCTAAACGAGATGAAGCAGAAGCCCACCAACCCCGAGCGAAACCGTATCCCGGCAGGAATCGGAGAAGCCGATCTCATCAAGGGCATCGAGAAATCTGGATACCGTCTTCAGAGCGTGGTTGCTGACCGATTGGCGAAGCGCGGATTTTACGTGGCCGAGGAGTGGGGATATTCAGATCGGGACAGCGGCGACACAAGAAGCCTAGACGTACTTGCATCATCGGACCTGAAATTTGACCGAAGGGCGACAGTAGTGCCGGGCCTTGTCGTGATGATCGAGTGCAAAAAATCGGAGCATCCCTACATTTTCTTCCGAATGGTGACTCAGCCCGACATGTTCTGGTTCCCTTCGGTTTTCGGCCTGCCACACGGAGGGGTTTCGCTTTGGGAAAAGAACCCGTCAAAGAATCCCGAGCGGCACGAAATCATCTCACCTTCCCGGGCTCTGGGACTAAGCGAACTACCTTTCGTCTCGCAAGGGCCAGAAAGAGCCGCCTCATTCAGTCAGGCAATTCCGCAAGGCAAGAGAGTTGACCTCTCAGGCGCTGACGCATTCAACAATCTGGTTCTTCCCCTATCGAAAGCCGCTGATCACGCCAGATCGGTCTACGGTCACGCTCACGGCCCGGACAACAGCTGCGTCTTTGCAAGAGCGGCCTTATCTGTAGCGCTGCTCGATGCTCCTATGATTCTGATCGAAGGCCCGGATCGGGTCCCAGAACCCATCTACACGCCTTGGGTTCGATCACTTCTATCCGATCTTCCAGCCCGATCCGAACGGCCCTTGCATGGAAAGCTGGACTCTTCTGAGCGCGCTCAGCCAGAACACCAAGCGTGCGCGTATCGGCGCGCTGGTCAACGGCAACACCTACCGCAATCCGTGTCTCACGGCGAAGATGGCCGCGACGCTCGATCAGGTTAGCGGTGGCAGGCTCAACCTGGGGCTCGGCGCCGGATGGTTCGAGCTGGAACATCGGAGCTTTGGCATCGATTTCAAAACCGTTGGCGGCCGGCTCCGGGCGCTCGACGAATCATGCCAGATCATCAAGGGGATGTTCACCCAGGAAAAGACCACGCTCAAGGGCAAGCATTACAACGTGGTCGACGCGGTCTGTAATCCAAAGCCGGTGCAAAAGCATCTGCCCCTGATGATCGGTGGCCACGGAGAAAAGGTGCTGCTCAAGATCGTCGCGCAACATGCCGATATGTGGAACATGGGCAACGCCGATGCGGAGGAGATGAAACGGCTCATCGGCGTGATCGAGCGCCATGGGGATACGGTCGGGCGCAATACCGATGAAATCGAAAAGACCCTGATGCTCGCGTTGTGCTACAAGGCCCCTAAGCAGCGCGAGGAGACGCTCACCGGGATCGTCGCGATGATGGCGCAGACCACTCCGGACAAGGCGCGAGATCGGATCATCATCGGCGGCAAGCAGGAGTGCGTGGATAAAATCGAACGATTCATCGAAGCCGGCGTCACGCACTTCATATTCATGCACAATCCGCCGATGACCGCCGAAGAGGATATCCAGGCTTTCGCTGAAGACATCATCCCGCAGTTCCGTTAGCGTTGAGCCGTGCTTACCGCGATCTTCTCTCGGTTGGGCAAACCGGTGAGATCATGGAGGCCGAGCTATACGTGAGGGTTTAGCGTCCACTGCCCGCTGAGTGCCCACTTCCAAGTCGGTCGCCAGCAGTTACTCTGCCTGGGATTCTCGGTCCTGGGAATTTACGACGGTTTCTGGATTTCCGCTGATCTCAGCTTTCGTGCGAAACGTGGGACAGCCCCGGATTTGGGTCATCACGCTTTCCTTGTCAGCAGAAGACCGCTCATCTTAATCGGCATTGCGGGCTACGCCATCGCGCAGGTTCTTTTCGGGCTTGCCACATCGCTGTGGCTGCTCTACGCGGCGCGCATTCTCGGAGGCATTTTGTCCTCAGCAACACTGCCGGTCTCGGCAGCTTACGTTGCCGACCTCACGACTGATGAGGAGCGCGGTCGAGGGATGGCGTGGTTAAGCACGGCGGTGAGTCTCGGCTTCGTGGTCGGTCCGGCACTCGGCGGAATATTGTCTCGCAGAGACCTGCATTTCACGGCGCGATATGGGCACCTCATGGTTGATAGTTTCTCGGTCCCGTTCTTCGCGGCAGCAGCTCTCGGACTGCTCACGCTTTTCGCGGCGATGCGTTGGCTGCCGGAGTCGCTGGCCGCACATGGGCCGCACGCCGCCGGGGAAAAGCCTGAGACAGATTGGCGAAAGCTTGCGCGAAATCTCGGTCCGCTCCTCGGTCTGGCGCTCATCGGACAATTCGGGCTCGCGATTTTTGAGGCGACATTCGCCCTTTATGCGCAGGCGAAGTTCAACTACGGTCCCGGTGAAGTGGGAGCCGCCTTTGTGGTGTGCGGGTTGGTGATGAGCGTCTTTCAGGTCGGGGCGGTCGGGTTCCTCGCGGGACGCATCAACGAAATTTACCAAATCGGCGCGGGCTGCTCTGGTGTCCCTCACCAAACACCACCATCGGCAATTCCTCAGCGCCGACCACTTTCACCACGGGCTGCTAGGGTCAGAAAGCAGATCGGAAAGACCGGCTTCATCTTTATTCTAATCTAACCGCCATTTCCTCCACCACTTGGATTACTCACTCAGACGATTTACTACCAAGCAAAAGTCACGAGTTTATCAACACCCTGCTAAGAATCCTCGTCGGCTTTGGTCCGATGAAACGACTCGTCACTTTCCCGCCGAATGATGGCGACGCTCCAATGACGCCACATTTTGATGATGCGCGGCTGAGGCAGATGCGGGAAGAATATCCACCCGCTGCATCATCCCGATGTCCTCGTGCTGCAGCACGTGGCAATGCGTGACAAACGAGCCGACCGTGATCGGATCGAAGTGGGTGATAAAAGTGATCGAGCCGAAGGTCACGTTGGGACTGGTTATCGGCACGCCGCCCGTTGCCGCCGGGACGACGATCGAATCGTGCCACTCAGGGATCGGCAGCGCGATACCGTTAATCTGGGTCACGAGAAAAGGATTCTGATGGATATGAAACACGTGGTCGGAGAATGACTTGTTGACGACCGTCCATTGCTCGTAATTGTTAACGATCATGTCGTCGAACAGGGGGACGTTATCATCGAAGAGTCCTTCTTTCTGAAAGTTTATCAGCGGCTCATTCGGATTCGGCGGATTACTCGGAACTCCAGTGTCATCCGCATCGCGAATCATATTGAGACTGCTAAATGGAATGCCGCCCCAATAGTTAGTGTCGTACTTAGCCGCATACCATCCGCACGATGGCAGCCGAGCGCTCGGCTGGGTCATCCCAGCATGTTCGCCGCACAGTTCGAAGGCAATATCGCGAATAGCATTCGGAGAAGTAGTGGTCATCGTCGCTATACTTGGAAGTCCGGTCGGCGGCGGCAGGTCTTCCATGGGCAGCGGCATGTTCTCGGGTCTGCCATCGATGACGATGGTAGCGAGGGTGATGGGATAGGTCGGCATCGGGAAGTCGCTACTGATGTGCGAGACGCGCGGCGCGGGAGCGATTCCCTGCGGCGAAACCGATGCACTGGTGCTGGGATTCAGACACTGCAACAGATAGGTCCCCGGCGTTTGACTAGCCTTGACCATCATATCGACGCGCTGCCCGGCGCCCATGACATAGGGAGTGCCAGGCGCGAGAGTCAGCAGGTTCGGCATGTTGATGCCGTCGTTCATCAATACATTGAGCGCGTGACCTTGGAGTGCGAGAAGCAGAGTCTCTCCCGAACCCGCATTAAGCATCCGCCAGCGCTGCACTTCGCCCGGCCGCATATGCAAAGTCGGATTGAGCACTCCATTAGTAGTGAAGTAGGTATTGCTGGGTGCGAGATATGCACTCCATACTCCGTCGGCAGCCGTCGGAGTCAGAGAACCCAACTGGGTAGCAGTAGGATTGACGTATGCGACCTGGTTGGCGCTCGTCGTGTGCAGGACTTGGAAGTCCATAACTATCTGCTTGGCGGCTTTGACCTCCGGGACGTCGTCGACGGTGCCGGCACCGCCTCGCACGATCAGCATCCCCGCCATTCCTCCCATCATCTGGAAGGTGACTGCGCCGTGGACATGCGGGTGAAACCAGAAAGTTCCCGCGTGATGGTAAGAGGGAATCTTGATCTCGACCAGATTGGTGGTCCCTGGATACATCATCCGCAGCGCGTTGTCCGAGTTGCCTTCCGGCGAAACCTCGAGCCCGTGGCTATGAAAGTTGGTGGTGTAAGGCTCATGCGGATACATCCTGGTTCGGCTGACCGGCGGATTTGCGGGAAGGTCATTGATCAGCTTGATCTTCAGGGTGTCCCCAGGATCAAGGATCAGCGTTGGACCGGTCAGCTTGCCGTCGTAGGTCGGGCCCGTAATCGTCCCGACCACAACTGTATTGGAGGCATCGGCTATCGCGCCCGGAACCATCGTCGGCACCGCTGCGGGTCCGAGAATGTTGTTGGTCGCGACTTTCGCGCGCAGAGTCAGGGAGAGGACGCCGTGCGAGGAGCGTAGCACTTGCGGCTGTGGGAACGAGGACGCGGTTGTGGTTTGACTTGGCGAGGCTCCGCCGCCGCATCCCATCATCGTTCGCGACAGCGCGACTGCCCCTACTACGATGGCGAGGACCACAAGCATTCTGCTGATTCTTGCGATCGTCGATAGCCGATGCTGATTGGACGCAGCCATGACCCCTCCGCGAATGGGGCCGATGCCCCAACATTTTGTGATACCGGAACACTAACCCGGGATTTCCCCTTAACTCTCCGATTTGAACTCGCCTTGTAGACCAAACGGTCTCCCTGGGCAAGCTTTAGCCGGGATTTCCATTTTGGATCTTGATTCAGCATCGCACCAAGACCAAGCGGTCCACAAACGCAAGTTCGAGCCCGACCTGGAGAGGAACGCCCGGGTCAGCCGGAGATACGACCGCCGATGCGGTCCTGGGACAGGGCAACTTTAATCACTCAATCGCCAACTTTATCGACGGGAGCGGGATTGGAAATACCGGCTGCTGCGGTACCAATGGCTTCAACGGCGGAGGTGTGTGTGGCGAATTGCTGATTCTGGGAAAATCAGTAATTCGCCACACACATGGCGGGAGTGGACAGCGGCGCGACCACAGAGCGGAATCGTGATAGAGACGAGACGATGCTCGAGCCTGATTTCGATCCCGTCCCGACGGCCGTTCAGATCGGGCGATGCGCTTACCCGGCGCCGTGCCGAGCGCCACGATGCGCGGCGACCCACGCGACGATAGTTCTCCGGAAGATCGACGCAGCGGGCCGGCCAGTTCGTCAAATCGAGCTGTGCGATCGCCATGCCGAGGCCGTGATTGCTCGCGAACGCAGGCGCGGCTTCGAGATATTCGACCGCCGCGATTGGCGCTAACCACGTCGGCCAGCGGCGTGGGAAAGGCCGCGCGGCTAAAAGAAAAAGGGGCATCTCCGGGCGTTGGGCGCCGCGCGAGCCAGAACTGGCCCCTCCCGGGGCCGCTGGAAACACCGTGGACCAAAACCGGCTAAAACCTTGCAGAGAGAGGTCGTCCGGGCTATACGGGAGTTGGAATCGGGGAGTCAAAATGGAAATCCCCGCTTAGTATATGTTACGGATCACGCCAACAGCCTAACGCTCCTCTGTCATCGATTGAGCGATCTCGAGACCGACCAGCCGCGCGATCAGAATAGCCATATACAACTGGCCGAACACCGCCTCCATCACCGAGAGGCTGCGGGCGCCCTCGGAGACAGGCAGGACATCTCCGAAACCCGTCGTCGTCAGACACACAAAGCTGTAGTAGATGAAGGTGTGAAGCGAGGCGAGAAGAGGCGCGATGTTTCCCGCGGTACTGTGGAGAAGCGCGGTGCTGAACGAACCGGGATGCCGCAGTTCGACGAGTGCGAAGGCATAGGCCCACGCGACGCCCATCAGCAGGTAGGCGCAAATTGCGGCGCTTATAGTGTCGAGGGTAACGCTCTTTACGGTGAACAGCCTGGATACCAGGGCAAAGACCGTCACGGTCAGGAACAGACACGAAGAGATCGCGCCAACCATCTCGAGCGTTGGGTTTGACGTGAATTGCAGCGCCAATCGGCTTCCGATCGAAGGTACCATCAGTATTAGCGCAATCGTGAAGTAGGTCTTGGTCGTGCGAAATGCATAAAGAGCGGACAGCAGCACAAGAGCTATCGACGCGGACGCAAAATTCTGCGCGAAGGCGTGGCCCGAGAAAATCGGCTGAGCGACGAGCAGAAGCAGAATCGTCGCGAGCAGGATGGTAAATCTGCCCGGCCAGTTGTGGCGCGCCAAGCCCAGCCGTCGCCATAGCGCGGCAGGGCTCAGGAGGCTGGTTTTCTCGCTCATGATGCATCCGTTTCGCGCAACGGGACCGGCAGTGTCAAGGCCGGCATTCCGGCCACCAGAGCACGGATCAGTCCAGAGGACTAATCATCGAGGCTGTCCGCACTTTCGTTGACATGAACCGGAGCGTCTCATCATGTCCCAAAGCGCGACATGGCTGTCTCCGCTTCGGTCGACTGTTGAATCTAACACCTTGTACGGCAAGCTCAGCGACCTAGTCTGGCCACGGCTCTGCGCTATCTGAGCCTTTGCTTGTCGTCGCCGCAAGGCACGCACATTGCGTATCAGCGCAGGGTATTTGGGCAAAGCCGCACTTACGTTATCTTTTCAATGATCCATTGACTGTGCCCGAAAAAAGTCCCGTGGCTAGGGGCTTTTTCCGTCCCTGTGCGGGAATTGCCCGGGTCGCGAGGCGTCCCGCAAGGGCCAAGCCGCGTGGCGGCGCTCTTCGGTTGAGTTTAGACGTGCTGTCAGCGCCGCGCCAGGCGCTTCGTAGAGTTATTACCGAAAGTTGTGGATCAGGTGCGGGAATGGAAAAGGCGGCGTACCCTTCCGCGTAGAC
>Ga0097691_1001732_pt1 | contig 15522 bp, 12 predicted proteins | sample NGESurdeep072012_8_FD_72858 | JGI IMG/M metagenome (GOLD analysis project Ga0097691, IMG submission 72858) | Arctic peat soil microbial communities from Barrow, Alaska - NGEE Surface sample 210-1 deep-072012 | ecosystem: Environmental > Terrestrial > Soil > Wetlands > Peat ... | reverse complement strand
CAGGTCGAATGAGTTGGCCATGGTGGCTGCTCCGTTCGGAGTGGTTGGGAAGGCGGAGCACAGCGCTGCTCGACCGTCTCCTGACTGTGTCATATACGGATCGCCTTGCGTACGTGGGCACAGGCGACGATCATGCAGTTCTCCCAAGGCTGAGGTGGCTGCCGTGCATGAAGCGAATCAGGCAAGCTGGCAGATCAGTATCGATCAGCCCCAGCCCCTGGTCATCGGCCTGTTCATCCGCGACGTTGCCGGGGTGCCCTCCCGCAATAGCTGGCTGCCGCCTGCTTCGCCGGCCGTCCCGCACGCCGGAGACCAGGCTCCAGATGGGGCGGGATTGCAATGGGACGACTGGTGGAACCAGGCCGTGCTGGACGAAGGTCAGGCGGACGGTGCGGACTGGCCCCCTGACCTCAGCTCCTGGTGGACCCCACCCGCCTTCGAGTCTCTTCACGCGGCGCCTGAACTCCAGGAGATCGTCGCTGCCCACTTCTTTGACGCCGTCCGGTGGAGCAACGACCGCCATCGAGAGCACGGCGCGACCATGCAAAGCAGCGTCGGCGCGCTGTTCGAGACAAAGCTTGTCAGCACCATGGAACGTGCCCTGGCCCGGACAGCGCGGCCGTTCCACCTGCGAATCACCGAAATCCCAGTCCTGGGACAGCAACTCTGGCAGCTGCGCCCTGACCACGTCTTGATCAGTTCCGCTCTGCTGCGAGACACCGCCCAATACCAGCAACAGCTCATACCCGTCGTCGAGGGGTTGTTCTGACCCGTACGACGTGACTTTCGCCATCGTCGCAAGAGGATCGCTCAGTGCATCGGCCGGTATAGGGCAGAGACCGACTGTCCATTGACCTCAATGATGAGCCGGTTGGGTGCTTCTCCAATGGGGAGGCTGCAGTCACGGGGTCACGGTTTGCAAGGGCCAGGATGCACTTTGCGATCGCAGCCAAGTGCGCCTTGCTGCCCAGGTCGAGCATCAACTTCCACTCCAGCCAATCCTGCTCATCCGAGGATGGGCGTTTTCGATGGCTTCAACCAGGGCCGCCAATTCGTGCGGCCGGACTGGCTGGCGAGCCAAGTCGAAATCAAGCAATGGATCTGCCCCCTACGAAGGTGTGTGGCCTGTCGGATCACCGACAAACGCCAAGAACCGACGGCCCAGATCTGTCAGGGGCGATTGGTAGAGGCCTTGCTCGGTCATCATCCCGCCCAACTGTCCTGCCATGAGACCAGCGCCGTTGAGGTCACTAGCGAGCAGCGTGTTCCAGTCAGACTTGCCAGCGAAGTCCGGCACTGCGTCAAGAAGCGCCATTCGGGCACCGCTGGAAATGTTGGGCCGGGGTATCCCCTCCGTTTCGAATAAGGCTGCCGGATCACGCCAGAACGTCAGCATGCGCAGGTGGGCCGGAGAGAACTGATCGATGAGCCGGAGGAAGCGGAGCTGTTCGTCAGCGGAAGGCGCGCCCGGCCCGATCGAGTTGATGATGCCGTTCCGCAGCGCATCGAGTTTCTCGCGTTGATGCGTGCCCTGCGCTGCACGAGTCGCGTGGACAACGGCGTCAACGAACACAGGATCGTCGGCGAGCTGATCGAAGTCCAGGCCTTCCTCTCGATCCTGAAGCTCTTGGATCGCGGAGGCCACGTCGTCGTACCACTGTTGCATGCGGTTGTTGAAGGCGTAGCCGACTGCGTACGTGAAGGCAGCCGCGATAGCGCTCCCCACGAGCGGGATCATGCCGGCGCCGCCTTCGATCGTCTTCTCTGTCACCTCGCGTGCGGTGCTTTTCTTAGGCGGCGTCTGCATGAGGGGATCAAAGCATGCGGCGCCGACACTGCCGCGCATGTCGGCTCCCACAGCGGACACCGGGTCTCGGTGCCAAGATCCTGGAACCGCTAAGGCCGCCTCGGTCCAGAGTCCGCGGCGCTGGCGCAACGTCCGCACATCGCCTTCACGGTCAACCGTTTGCTAGCGTCCTATGCATCGGGAAGCTCTTGGGGACCATCGGAGCCGACTTCGTCCAAATGCATCTCGAGAGTCACAAGCAGGTCGCTTCCCGACCGCTCGTCCTGCCCGCTGAACGCGTTCATCAACGAGACCTCGAGACTAGGAAGGAACCCTGCTACGGCTCGATGTATGGCAGAGAGGTCAGCCTTCGCATCGAACGCCGTAAGTGTCACGTGGTCCGGGTTGTAGACGAAGGGTCGCCCTGACGGCGACACAATCGGCCCAAGCCCCGACATGGATCGGGTGGCTCCAGGGACAAGCATGAACACACGAGCATTTGAGTCGCTGTCCAGACGGGTCCAATGCAGGACCCCCCACGTGGGCGTACCCCGATCGGCGTACCCCTGAATATCGCCTGGAAGATGTTGGATCGAGTTACGCAAAGCCTCGGCCTGCGACAGGTTCCGTTGGAGCAGCCGCATTGCCGGGGTGTTCTTCTTCATGTTGGGGAACGAGGAAGTAAGTACTCGAAGGCGATTGGCAGAGTCCACCACGGACCACGCATCTAGGAAGATCGCCGGGCACTCTTCTGTAGTGCCGTTTGAGGCTGCCGCTTCGAGCTCAGCGACGAGGCGTGAATACGATCGGTCCAGCATCTCGATCGCATACCTGACGCCGTCGGCAGTACATGGCTTGTCGAGCATTCAGGGCGATGGGCAGGTGTCGAAGCGGCGAGTCAGGACTTATCACCGCTCGATTCTGCACCTTCCAACAACGAACGGTTCGAAGGTCTGACCTGAGACGGCGCCAATCGACCTGACGACTGCGGGGTGCTGGCTCTTCGAACAAGGTCAATGTGAATCGTGCGACAACTCCATGGGCTTCCGAGAAAACGCCCGCTCTATGCCGCATTTCGCGCGGTCGTCACGAGGGACCGCTGGCGCCCAGGTGTTCGTAACGGGATCCACCTGTGACGCAAACGCGCGCTGTATGCGCCACTTGCGGTCGTTCGCTCCAGCGACATCAGAGCATGTCCTTGAAGAACCGCCACCCCTACCCGAGCACGTGCGGTTAGTGGTCGGCGATGGGGCGGGTGGCGCCGGCGACCAGCAGGCCGATGGCCAGCAGCGCGGCCGTGACGCTGAGGGCGCGTAGGACGCCGAAGCGGCCGAGGCCGCCTACCAGGTGGTCGCGCGTCAGGTCGGCAACCGCCGAGGGAGGATGCGCCCGATGCTGCGGCGCTTTGACCCCACTGGGTCCACGGCAGATGTGTTCTTCCTGACGCGCAAGGCGACCGTCGAGACGCAGAAGTCCGAGGTCAGTCACGTGACACTGGACGGGATTGGTGGGAACACCTGGGAGCAGATCCTGGCTCTGGAGTCTGAGGCCAACCCCGACGTCGAGGCCTACGTCAAGAACGACCACCTTGGCTTCACCATCCCCTACATCCACCAGGGGCGCACGCATTCCTACGTCCCTGACTTCTTGTTGCGCCTCAAGCGCCGCGACGAGGGCGACATTCATCGAACGCTGATCGTCGAGGTGTCCGGCGGACAGAAAAGCCCCGGGCCGACCAAGGTCAAGGCGCTGATCGCCCGCGACTCGTGGTGTGTGGCAGTGAACAACCACAAGGGTTTCGGCCGCTGGGGTTACGTCGAAATCACGACGATGGTCGGCGTCAAACAAGCCCTGGCTGAGTCGATCACAGCCCTGTACGACGATGCGCCGATCATCGGTGACCCTGATCTGCTCGACTTCAATGAGGTGGCACGTGGCGCGTAAGGCGAGCACTCCGAAAGGCCCGACCCCGGTCGAGACGATCACCCATGGGGACAAGCGCGCGAACATCCCCACAGCAGACGCTCACGACTTCGTCGACCCGCAGATCGAGACCGCCCAACAGGTCCGGTATCCACGCGACCCAAGCCTCGACCCTCAGCTGGTCTGGCGCGGCAAGGACGCGCAGGACTCCGCCGATCTCGTCACGGATGCGCCACCGATCTACATCCAAGAGAAGATCAACCCACAGGTTCTCATCGAGAACCTGCGCAAGACATCTCAGGCCAGTGAGCTCGAGCCGGAGCTGACGCTCTTCGACACCTTCGACGGGCTCAGCGAGCTTGACCTGGTGGACTTCTACCAGCACCAGGCCAACTGGTCGAACCGGATGATCCTGGGCGACTCCCAGCAAGTCATGGCCTCTCTTGCCGAGCGCGAACTGCTCCGGGGCAAGGTCCAAATGATCTATATTGACCCGCCCTACGGCATCAAGTTCGGCTCTAACTGGCAAGTCTCGACGCGCAACCGCGACGTCAAGGACGGCAAGCGCGAGGATGCAGTGCGCGAGGCTGAGCAGATCAAAGCCTTCCGCGACACTTGGGAGCTCGGCATCCACTCCTATCTGTCCTACCTGCGTGATCGGCTTGTGGTCGCTCGCGACCTACTCACCGAAAGCGGCAGTGTCTTCGTTCAGATAGGCGACGACAACATTCACCTCGTCCGTAGTCTGCTCGACGAGGTCTTCGGCAGTGAGAATTTCGTCTCTTTGATCTCGTTCAAAACCACCAGTGGTGCCGGGAGCTTCTCTGGTGGGACGAACGTTCTCGCGTCGGTCAATGACTACATTGTCTGGTACGCGAAGGATGTTCAGACGATCAAATACCGGCAGCTCTATCGCGCAAAGACCCTCGACGGCGCCGGCGCGTCAGGTTACAACTTCGTGGAACTTGGGGACGGCCGCCGCTGCAGGATCACAGAGGTTGGGGCCAGCGAGGGGTCCGTTTTCGCTGCGGACAATCTCACCAGCCAGACGACTCGCGTGGGCCAGACCACCGTGTTTCCAGTTGAACTCGATGGAAGGACCTTCAGGCCAGCAAAGGGTGGGTGGAAGACCAACGCAGCTGGCATGCAGAAACTGAAGGACGCTAAGCGGCTTATTCCGCTGGGCAACACTCTGAGGTACGTCCGATTCCTGGAGGACTTCCCAGCCTTCCCATTCAGCAATGCCTGGGACGACACTACGACCGCGGGATTCGGCGACCCCAAGACCTACGTGGTGCAGACGAACACCAAGGTCATCGAGCGATGCATGTTGATGTGCACGGAGCCGGGCGACCTCGTGGTGGATCCCACATGCGGTTCGGGCACCACGGCATACGTTGCTGAGCAATGGGGACGACGCTGGATCACCATCGACACCAGCCGAGTTGCCCTTGCCTTGGCGCGCCAACGACTGATGGGGGCGAAGTTTCCGTACTACCTGATTGCCGACTCGGTTGAGGGCCGCGCCAAGGAACAGTTACTCACTGCGAAGGTGCTGCCGCCTGGAGAGGTGACTGGCGACATACGGCATGGGTTCGTGTATGAGCGGGTGCAACACATCGGCCTGAAGTCGATCGCGAACAACCCTGACATCAAGGACGGGATGACCCGCGGGCATATCGAAGAGACGATCAAGCGGCACGCGGACTTCGAGATGTTGTACGACAAGCCATTCGAGGACAAGAAGACCGTCCGTGTGACTGGACCGTTCACGGTCGAGAGTTTGTCGCCGCACCGGTCATTGGCGTTCGCCGGGTCGGTCGAAGACGCGAATCGGGAGACGATCAGCCAGCAGAACGCTGCCGAAGACCCGGACTCGCCCAACTTTGAGCAGTCCATCATCGACAACCTGGCCAAGGCCGGCATCCAGAACGGTCGACGAGCTGAGCGAATTACGTTCTCCTCGTTGGAGTCTTACGCCGGGCTGCATGTCCAGGCCGTCGGCGAGCGACGTAATGACGACGAGGACGCTGCACCGGCCAAGGTCGGCATCGCCATCGGCCCGCAGTACGGCACGGTGAGCCCCGGCTTCATCAAGGACGCCGCACGCGAGGCGATCCGGGCCGCGGACATCGACCTGCTTTGCGTTCTGGGGTTCGCCTTCGACGCGCAGGCGACTGGCGTCACCGCGGACGACGGCGTGACCGTCGAGGCCCATGACGGGGGATTCGCCAACGTGACTGGCGAGCGGAAGATGGGCCGGATCAAGGTCTTGCTAGTCCGGATGAATGCCGATCTGCTGATGGGGGAGGACCTCAAGAAGACTGGCGCCGGCAACCTGTTCACCGTGTTTGGCGAGCCGGACATCGAGTTGCGCGACACCCAGGACGGTCAGGTCGTTGTCGACCTGAGGGGTGTCGATGTGTATGACCCGACCACCGGTGAGGTGCGTAGCAACGACACGAGTCAGATCGCGCTGTGGATGATCGACACCAACTACAACGAGGAATCCTTCTTTGTTCGCCACTGCTACTTCACCGGCGGAAATGACCCCTACAGCCGTTTGAAGAGGGCACTGAAGGCCGACATTGACGCCGAGGCTTGGGAGTCCCTGCTCCGCACCGAGTCGCGACCGTTCGACAAGCCGGAGACCGGCAAGATCGCTGTCAAGGTCATCAATGACTACGGCGACGAGGTCATGAAGGTGTTTAGCCTCTGAGGCACTCGTAGGTCTGGACGGGAGTCCCGGCTGTCGGGACCGAGGTGAATGATGGCGACGCGCAGCCGGCTAACGGCTGCATCCGTGACGAGAGCGCAGTGAGGTGTCAGACTGACCGCGATGACCACAGTCCTTGATCGAGAGATGTATACCGAGGCTGGAGCAGCCCGGCTACTTCGTGTTCCCCCCGGCACGCTGCACTACTGGCTCGAGGGCGGCACTCGTGGCAAGAAGGTCTACAAACCGGTGATTCGCGAAGAAGCGACCGGTAGTCGGTCGGTGACCTGGGCCGAGTTCGTCGAGGCCAGCCTGCTTCGTCAGTATCGCCGCAAGCACAACGTGCCGATGCTTGAGCTGCGCGGCTTCATCGACCGTCTGCGTGAACGGATGGGCGCTCCGTATCCGCTTGCTCACTACCGGCCCTATGTAGGTGATCGTCGGCTGATCTTTGAGGCTCAGAATGAGGCTAAGCTCGGCGCCGATTTTGCCCTGGTCGCAGAAGTGAGTGGTCAATACATCCTCACCTCACCGTCTCAGGACTTCTTCGAACGCGTCACCTGGGAAGGTGACATCGCTGCTCGTTGGCGCCCCGACGCCAATGCCGACTCACCCGTCATTATTGACCCGGACATCCGATCGGGTCGGCCGTCGGTCGGTGGAATCAGCACTGAGATCCTCTGGGAACAGGCCGAAGCTGGCGAAGACGAACGAGACCTCGCTGATACATACGGTCTGAATGTGACTCAGGTGCGCTGGGCGCTTGCCTACGAACTGACCCTTCAAACAGCGTGACCCCGGCGAAGCCGGCAACGGTCCGTCTGTACTTTGATGCGGACGTCCTCGGATTGGCCAAGTTGCTCTGTCAGGAACGCGCGGACTTTACCTATCCAGGTGATCCCGGCGCCCAGATCATGAAGCGCCAGCGTCCCCCATGTCTGATCACACTGCCCGGAACCAAAGATCCAGACTGGATCCCCCGAGTGGCAGCCGAAGGCTGGCTCATCATCACCAGGGACCGTCGCATCCAAGAGAAGCTCGCCGAGATCAACGCTGTGCGTACCCACGGAGCCAAGATGGTCAACTTCGCCAGCGAAGATGCTGGCAGCACCTGGGGGCAACTCGAGGTCTTCATGAGTCGCTGGCGAGAAATCGAGGCCCTCATCGATGAACCAGGACCCTTTATCTACATCGCCAGTCGAACCGGCAAGCTTCGACCGATCGCCCTTACGCCATAGGCGTTCGCTGGTGCTCACCATCGGGGTTGCGCGCCACGCCGTCGAGCGCCGAGAACAACCGCCAGACATGTTCCCCCGCCGAACTGCTGGCCGCCGACACCATGACACTGCGCGAGACTGCGGCTCGGCACGCCGCTAGAACGTACCCAACTACCGCATCGGTCGGTCGGAGTCCCGCCGGCATGGCCGAGTGTCCACCTGAGAGCGAATGAACGGGTCGATGGTCGTCAGCTTGGGCTCGGGGCCTGGGGTTGGCTCGATGTCGCTTGTGGTCTGGGTTGCTAACCGCAACCGGTATGCGAGTTCGGTGGCAGGGCCCTCGGGCGAGGAGGGTCGACCGTCTGCCAGCTGGCTGAGCTCACGGGCCACGTCACGGCCCGCAGCATGCGCATCCTGGATCGCGCGGGCGAGCACTGGCCAGTCCTCGTCGGCTGTGAGTCGGGAGTCGATGGTGTTGGCCAGCTGGCGCCAGTCTTCGAGTGGTGGCAGCTGCGTGGTGATGGTGCCCGGTATCGGTGTTGCCCCGTTGGACTTCGAATGCCCTGACGGCCCGCTGTGAAGGCGTCGCGTGGTCGCGGCAGCCGCGGTTGAAACGAGGTCGGCCTGTCCATTGTCCGACGGGTGCGTTTGGGCTGCGCGCCGTAGCCGCGCACGGACAGCCGCGAGCTTGCTGATCTGATCTTGCGCTTCGCCGAGGGGGTCGAGCGTCCATCGCCGGGCGGCGTCGGCGACCGCGAGCTGAACGGCGCCTTGTCCAGGATTGGTGCGTGCGGTGACGTAGTCGATCTGTTCCATCCAGGTGGGCGGGGGCTGCGAGGCGATGATGGTGGCGCACTCAGGCAGGACCTCCGGATCTTCGCTGAGGTGGTTAAGTGCCTGGTCGAGCAAGTACCTGGCCAGAGGTTGCGCGTCGTTGAGGCATGCCCGCAGCACCTTGGGTCCAGCGTGCTCGAGGACGTCGGCGGGATCCTGGCCACCCGGCATGGCGAGGTGGTCTGGCGTGTCGCCGCGGGCGGTCAGCATCCAGAACGCTCGCTGGGCCGCAACCTCGCCGGCGAGGTCGGCGTCGGTGGCGACAATGACCCCGGGGCGTTCGGGGCTGATGTATGGGCATAGTTGATTGGCCTGGGCCTGTGTGAATGAAGTGCCCAGGGGTGCGAGACCGACATGGCGGCCGTCGCCGGCAAGAGTGACGGCGATGGCGTCGAAGAATCCCTCCACCAGGACAGGGGTGGCTCCGGCGTCCAGTGCGGCTCGGCGTTCGGAGAGCCCGAAGAGATGGGCGCTCTTGTCGAAAAGGTCGGTTTGAGGGGTGTTGAGGTACTTGGGTCCGGCCTTGTCGTCTTCGGCCAGGGTGGGGTTGCGTCGGCCGATGAACCCGCGGATCTCGTCCCCATTGCGGATGGGCAGGACCAGGCGATCACGGAACTGGTCGATGATTCGTCCGGTGCTGGCTACCCGGCCGAGGCCGGCAGCGAGGATCTCTTCGTCGCTAACGCCAAGACCGCGCAGATGGTCGGTCAGGTTAGTCCACCCGGCGGGCGCGTAACCCGGCCGGAACACGGGATGGTGGGCCAGGTCGGTGCCGAGCCGGCCGCTGACGTACTGCGGCCCCCAGGAGTCGACATACCCGGCGATGAAGAAGTCCGCGGCCATCTCGTTGACCTCGAGCAGCCGTGCTCGCGCGACCGGTGCGTGGTCCCACCTGTTCGCCTCGCCCAACTGTCGCTCCGTATCGAACGCGTCCAGGTCCGGGGCCGGCGCGCACTCCCGCTGCCGTGCCGCGTGGAAGAGCGCCTCGTCGTCACCCTCGACCTCGGGCGCGGCTTGTTCCCAAGCGGGCTCATTGTTGCGCCGTGGTAGCGCGCCGTTCAGGTGGCCGCTCGCGAAGAAGTCCAGGTCGCGGTCCTCGTCCTCCAGCAGATAAATGTCCTCGGGTGTCCCCTCGTCGGCAGGGTCCGGTGGTGGCTCAAAACCCTGCAGGGGTTCGGGGTCGGTCAGCATGGCCACCCGCCATACCAGGGCTTCGGCAAGGTCGGCAGCGGGCAGAAGTTGCCCTCGGCCGGCATCGATGTCGGTAAGGAGTTGCTGGGGGGCCCATCCCGACCTGATGGCGCCGTTGACGGCTGCGACCAGAGCCGGCCAGGCCGGGTCGGCCATGACCCGAGCGGCCCGCAGGTCCCCGAGACTGGCACCCAGCTCTTGCGACCATGAGGGTCGCAGCGTCGCCGCACCCGACCCGCTGGTGGCGGTGACCGCCGCTGGGGACAGGTGCCGCGACAGACGCCACCACAGGGCCGCCCCGCCCTGCTCGTCTGGCAGTGGCTGTTCCGTGGCCGCAGCCTTGACCATGCCCGCCACGTCAAGGCCCGCCAAGCGCAGCGAGCTGAGGCGTCCGGCCAGTTCTGGCCAGTACGGGTCGTGGTTGAAGTCGAGACCCAACTGGATGGCCAGCGGCGTCCATTCACGCACTGGTGCGCGCGGATCACCTTGCACTGCAACGGCTCTGGAGTCCAGCTCGTGCTGGATCCGGGCGGCCGCGCTGGCGAGCTGAGGTGCGCCGGTGGGGCGTCGGTCCGGTGTTGGGACACCGGTGGCTGCTCGCCATACGGCCAGGTCACAGAGCAGCTGGGTGTGAGTTGGGTCCAGCAGGTGAACCGCCCATGGTGGCGCCGTGGTTGGCGCGAGCTTGGTGGCCTCGGCGCGGACGTCGACGATGAGGGCGCGGATCAGGTCGGCCCGCGCGGTCAGGTAGGGCCCGTACTGCTCGTGCCTGGCGATTCGAGCCGGGACGCCGGGTAGCCACGGCAGCGGTCCATTGCTTGGCCCTCGACCGCCGGTGGGGTCCAGGCGCCAGTCCAGAACGGCGGCAGGGTCGGCGGCGGTGGCTAGTTCGCGGCGGTTGAGTGCGGCGGCCAGTGTGGCCACCGGGTCGTGTCCGTCGGCTCCGAGGATGGCCAGGTGGGCGCGCAATGTGGGATAGGCCGGGCTGGCGGTCAGGCCGGGGTGGAGCTCTTCGGCCGCCGTGTCGACGCCGGTCATGGTGTGCGCCCCGACGACGGTCTCGGCGATGGCCCCAAGGCTGTCGTGGTAGCGGGCGACGGCATCGCGCAAGAGTGTTGTCGGGTAAGCCTGCTCGCGGGCCAGCGTGCTCGCCGAGCGTTGCCTGTCATCGCGGGCCAGGATGCCGGCCAGGATGTCAGTGGCGGTGGGCGGGCGTACCGTTTCGGGCTTGATGACACTGTGCGGGTCGCCGTCGCCGGCGGTGACCAGGTAGACGTCGTTGCCGGTGCGGCCGCGGGTCATCGCGACGTAGAACAACTGCCGGGACTCGCTCCCGGTGGCGAGCGCGTGGCAGGAGGCGGTGGTGACTCCCTGGGCGCCGTGCACGGTGGAGGCGTACCCGAGCTCGGCGGATACGGCCACGTAGGCGGCGGGAAGGGTGACGTGGCGGGCGGTTCCGAGGTGTTGGACGTCTAGCGCGCCGTTGCGGTGAACCTTGGTCACCGTCCATCGGTCGCCGTTCTTGACCCAGTCGGAGGCGCTGATGACTAGTCGGCGCTCGTTGGCGCGGGTGATGATCGTGTCGCCGGTGCTGGCCCGGTTGCCGTCGGCCAGGGTCACTTCGCGACCCACCGTCGGGGATTCGGCGAGGAGGCGATCGGTGCGGGCGCGGTCGTTCAGGACGGCGACCAGGTCGCGGGTGGGGGCCAGCATGATCGAGTCCAGACCGGCGGCACGGTCGGTCGACCAGGCGCGGTAGGCCGCGTCGGTCGCTGTGCTCAGATCCCCGACGTGGACCCGGCCATTGTCCAGGTAGAAGCCGATCCCGGCGTCGTCCCCGGTTCGCAGCGCCAGGCTGGCCGCCCCCTCGGCGGGGTCCTTGAACCGGATGAGCTCGGAGAGGGTGACGGCACCTGCGGTCTCAGCGATGTCACGCAACACGCCTCCGGCGGCAACGGAGGCGAGCTGCTGGTCGTCGCCAACCAGACGGACGGCCCCGCCTTTGCCATTGATGTAGTCCACGGCCGCGGCGAGGTCGGTGGTGCCGGCCATGCCCGCCTCGTCTATGACCACCAGGGTGCGGGAGTCGATGTCGCGAACCCACTGGGGCATGGCGCCGTGGGTCAGGGACCAAGTGAGTTTGGCCAAGGTGTCGGTATGCGAGCCGATCTGTTCCCGCAGCATCGACGCGGCGACCGCCGAGGGGGCCAGGCCGATAACCGTGCCACCGCCGTCGGTCCAGGCACGGGCAAGGGCGGCCATGGCAGTGGTCTTGCCGGACCCTGCTGGGGCGATCGCGAGCTGAAGGCGGGCACCGGAGGTCGCCATCTCGCGGACGAGCTGTGCCTGGGCCGGGTTCAGGGTGACCCCGTTCGCTGCGGATTCCAGCAGCGCCACCTCGACTACCGCGGCCGGCACGGCGGGCCCGTCGGTGCGCAGCGCAGCAGCGACCAGGTGTGCCTCGGCGTCCATGACCGCTTGCGAGGTGAACAGTGCGGCACCCGCCACGGTGTAGACGCTGGAGCCGTCCCTGCGGCGCAGGACGTCCGGTTCAACGATGAGTTCCGGCCCAGCCAGGGAGACCGAGTGGGCGGGGGACAGGGCACGCGCCACGACCCGGTCGACGGCGTCGTCAACGTCGGGCAGGGCAAACCCTGCGGTCCGGGTTCGCCGTTCGGCTTCGGCGCGCACATGCCACATCTGCCAGGTGGAACGCGACCCGGACATCGTGGCCAGGACCTGCGTTGCCGTGCCGGCTACCCATTGCTCGGTGGCCGTATGCGCGGTGGCGCTCTGGTCATGATGGCGACTCCTGGTGGCTGCGGCGATCATCGCGTCGATGGCCGTATTGCCACCCAGAATCTGTTTCGCTTGTGCCGCCCACGTGGCCCGCTGTTCGGCATACGAGCGGGGGGAGTGTTTGTCCTGTCGGGTCTCCAGGGTGGCCTGTTGGGCCAGGTGCAGGGATTCGATCGGCGTGGGTGGGCGACCATGGTCAATCTGGAAGGCCGCGGACAGTTCGGCGCCGCGACCCTCGATGTCGGCCCGCCGTGACGACCAGAAACCGTTCAGGCGCGGGTCGACGCCGATCACCTCACGAACGGGACGTTTCGAGGTGTCGGTGAGTGAGCGGGCTTCGAACCTGACACCCAGGCGGGCGCTCAGCTCAGCCTCGATCCGGGTGTTGTAACGCTCACTGGCAGCGACGTTTGCCTTGAACAGGACCCGCCCGTCCAGGGCCAACCAGCGGCCGTCCAGGGTTTGGACCTTGTTCGAGATCGCCACGTGGGTGTGCAGGTCCGGGTCGCCCGAGCGCGCGTCGCGGTGGGTGAACGCGGTCCCGATCAGGCCGGTGACCTCGATCTGGCGGACCCCGTTGGTGCCGGCACGTGTGTAGGCCGCTTCCCTTTCCAACCATCGGAGGGTGTCGGCAACGGCCGCCTGGTGTGCCTCCTCGACCTGGGCGGCGACCTGCGGTGGGGCGACCGCCCACAGGGCCGACACGCTCTTGACGGGAGAGAACGTCAGGTCGTAGCCGGCGACCGCGGTTGTGGCCTGGCGGGAGGATTTGGCGATGAACCCGGACAGCTCGCGTGCATCCAACGGTGGGCGCCCGAGCGCGGCGGTGAACATCTGCCGGCCGACGTCGGTGCGGATCCGCGCGCGTGCGTCGGCGGGGATCGGGGCGTCCCAGCGTGCCTCGATGCTGGCGTTGTGCTCGACGAACCGTTTGGCGACCTCGACCCGAAACGGTGGAGCCTGGTCGTAGATGTAGAACCGGTGCCCCAGTGCCGATGCGCGCTCGGCGGCTGCGGGGGAGCGCCCGGCGGCGATCATCGCCGCGCCGATCTTGTCCGCGTCAGGGTGGCGGCCCTCACCGAACAGCGCCTTCATCTGCTCGGCTGACACGTGTTGTCCGGCGTCGACCCCGTCCAGGCCGGACAGGCCTGACCCGACCCACACACCGGGGGATTCGCCCTTGCTCGTGTAGTAGTCACCCAGGTTCGTGTGGCCCTTGTCGGTCGCGTCCGCTGCCGCGACCTGCCGGGTCAGGTACGTGTACCCGTCCCCGGCGGTGAGCTTGTGCAGCGACATCACACCCCCGTAAGCGCCGCGTTCTTCCCTTCGCGGACCGCTGGGGTTTCCGTCATGCATGAGGTGTGTGGAATTCGGAGGATGTGGGCACGCTCGGTGATCCGGGTTGGGCGCCGGCGCAGCGGGGCTGGTGTGTGGGTGGCTCCGACCTGGGAGGTGTCGGAGTTCGAGGGCGGATGTCCGTGAGGTTGTGGTCTCGGTGCTTACAGGGGTGAGGGATCACGGTTCGGCGAGCACGGAGGGAACTGGGCATGGGGCGCATCGCGAAGTCGCAGCAGCAGGCGCGAGCCAAGGCTCGCCAGCGGCGGATCGCTCTGGATCACGATCGGGCTGTCCGCGACGAACGTGTCGAGGCCGCGGCAGGGGAAGCGATCCTGGCCCTGGCCGAGCGCGCCGACGCGTCAGGTCAGGTCCGGGCGGCCGAGGTCCGCGTCGGCGACGCACTGCAGCGGATCCTCGCCGAGGGCATCAAGGCCGACGGGGTCGCGCAGCTCTGCGACCTGCCCGTCGGTGAAGTTCACCGGCTACGTCGGGCAGCCCAAACGGCGCAGGACTCCCGCGGCGATGTCGACCCGGCGTGCGAGGCGCAACCCAGGTCTCCAGACGAGCGGGCGGCATCCGGTGCAGCTCTGTCCCCACGATCCGAAAGGGGCTCAGCTCAGCTCCCACCGGAGCAACCGGCAGCCACCGCGCCGGCGAGATGACAAGTCGATGTGCTGTCCGCGGGCCGTCCGGCCCATGCACATCCCACCGCGTCTCGGATTCTTCATCCACACACATCTGGTCGACGTGGACATGCGGCGCCGACCTGGCGTCCATTGAGAGCAGACGAGAACCAAGGAGGGCCAACCCCATGCACACCTCGATCAACGATGAGGCTCACCAGTCCCTTGCTCGCGCATGGGCCCTCCTGGACGGTGCCGAGTACCTGGCACGGCAGGCCGTCCGGACTGAGACCGATTCATCCTTGTGGCTCCTGGCTGCCAACAGCATCTTGCGCGCCCGCGACGCCCTGGAGGCCATCTACCCGGACGCAGCTCACGTAGGCGGTGACGACTCACTGCCCGACGGCACAGGCCAAGACCTGGTCCAGGCCGCGGCAAGACAGCTCGACGACGTCGTCGTCACCGAGCAGGTGCGCGAGGCAGAAGACGTACGTCATCCACGCCGTGATGTAGGTCGCCACCGGGCGGTCGGGGTCGGTGCGCCCGTCCTCGTCCAGCCAGCCGAATCCGTCGCGGTGACGGGAGCCGCGGGCGAAGGCGATGAGCCTGCGCCCCTCGCCGGCGGCCCACTGGGCGCGCGACGCGTCGTCGCGGATGCGCTCGGAGGGGGTCATGTCCGTCTCCTTCTGCCCGTCCGAATATGGGTTCAAGTGCCCGTCACGCGTCACCATGGATGGGCCCGGACGTCGATCGGAAGCCGTGCCGGTCGCCCAGGGCCAGGCACTGCGTCACCGGCTGCACGCCGTCTGAGGTCCCTGCGCCCTCCAGGCTCGCGGCTGCGACGCAGACCCCGAGCCGCAAGCACTGCGCGACCGGCAGTTCCTCATGCAGCCCGTAGATCACCCCCGCAGCAAAGGCGTCACCGGCTCCGGTCGCGTTGCGCACCGCCGAACGCGGCAGACGCAGCGACCCCTGTCGCCAGAGCAGCCCACCGGGTGCGGCGGCCACGCACCCAGCGGGAAAGTGCACGGCGACCAGGCGCGAGACGCCGAGCTCCACCAGGGCCATGGCAACGGACCCGAGCGCGGACCAGTG
>Ga0097691_1001731_pt1 | contig 15522 bp, 11 predicted proteins | sample NGESurdeep072012_8_FD_72858 | JGI IMG/M metagenome (GOLD analysis project Ga0097691, IMG submission 72858) | Arctic peat soil microbial communities from Barrow, Alaska - NGEE Surface sample 210-1 deep-072012 | ecosystem: Environmental > Terrestrial > Soil > Wetlands > Peat ... | reverse complement strand
AGGGTAATAGGCCGCCAGACGAAGTAAACGAGACGGCCCCCGGGGTCTTTTCGTCAACGCATGCAATGCGATGTTCGCTGCGATATCGTTGGCCGTCCGCCCAAATGCGCTTCGGTCCGGATGGGCGAGCGATGTCTGACTGGGTCACCGCAAAAACGTCCTCCGCCATCGCATAACAGGATTGCAGGGCGCCAGCCTTGAGTCCCATGGCAGCGAAAGCGTCGTGGAACTCCTGCATGCTGCTATGCCGGACCGGCTCGGAGCAATTGATCAAGGCACGAACCGACGACAAATCGTATGGGGGCAGCGCTCTCTGACGTGTCCGACGCGGAACAAACTGAAAAGCGAAATTCGGCAGCCATGACAGGGTGCACTTGTACTCCTCGATGATCTGTAACATGGTCTCCGGATGGATCACCCAGTCCAGAGGCGACTGCATCACGACCGGCACGTGACAGACCATGGGAAGCATGAAACACGCGATCAGTCCCATGTCGTGATAGAGCGGCAGCCAACTGTAAATCCGGTCTGTCGATCCATCGATCTGCAACATCTGGACGAGATGCTCCAGTTGAGTGAGCACTGCTGCGTGGGTCAGTGCTACGCCTTTCTGCAATCCGGTTGTGCCCGCCGAATGTTGGATGAAAGCCAGGCTGTCAGGCTGAATCGCCGCGTCCGGGGGCTCGTTCTCGCCACTAGAAACTGCTTCCGCGGGCGCGCGAACCACTTTCGCACCGCCACCCAAATTCACATGTCCGAGCAGGTCGTCAGGAAATTCCTCGTCAATCACCACGACTTTTGCCGCGAGGTTCGCGGTCACGCCCGCCAGCCCGAAACGATACTTGCTTGGCTCAACCTTGAAGTTGGGGTAGGCAAGGATGGCGGGCACCGCGCCCAGCATCATCGCTCCGACGAACGTCGTCATCGCGGGAATGCCCTGCGGCATGATAAGGACTACACGATCGCCGACGGTTACTCCATGATCGCGGAGCAGCGAGGCTTGTACCCGCGCCCGGCGGCGAAACTCGGCAAACGTTACCTCTTCGCGCTCGTCCTCATCGGTCCACGCCGTCACAAACGCTCGCTCGCCCGGAGCGGCGTTGAGTGCCTCGATCAGTGTGCGGAACGGAGTTCCCGTTTCATTTCCCAACAGCACCGCATTATTATCCCACATCCACTTTTTGGAGCTTGTGCAGGTGGGCCGTATGATCGAACCAATGCCAAGCATTCATGCTGTTTGATGGCGCAAGGGACACTCCGAAAGCTTACACCCAGTGGGTGAACAACAAAACCAGCTTTTTCAGCTCTCTTTCAACCCCCTCTTTGAAAGTTGATTTCCAGGGATCACGAGTAACATCGGATGGTGGCCCTTAAGCCTTGCCGCGAAAGACTCGGCTCCGCGCGTTGAAGGAGCAGAGCCAAACTATTTATGCTTCATCATCAAGAAAACGCTCACGTTGCGTCTCCATTATCACTTCCTAATCTGCAATACGTAGTTTTATTTCCCACATAAAACTGCTATCAGCTGTCGCGCTTATTCTGACAACACCTCACACTCAAGTACTTCGCCTATTTTCACGATTAGAAAAGATAGGAGAGATTCGTTATGACAAGAGTGTTAGGCGTAATCCTTTTATTCGCTGCTGCCACGGTGGCGCAGCTGCCAGTTCCGGCGTTGCCCCACATCTATATCGATACGGCGTACTATTCGCCGGCCGGCGGCCAGATGTGGAAAGCACATTCGAGCGCCGATTTCAAGAACGCGCTGACTTCAGCCAACCCGGGAGACACCATCGTCCTAGATGCCGGCGTAACCTATCGAGGCAATTTCACGCTTCCCGTAAAGGCCAACCCAAATAACAAGTGGATCTACATAATCAGCTCCGCGCTGTCCAGTCTACCAGCACCCGGTACCCGCGTGGCTCCAGAAAACGCCCCCTTGATGCCGAAAATCGTCACGCCGAACGTGGGATATGCTCTTACTGTGCCCTCTGGAGCAAATCACTATAGGCTGGCCGGGTTGGAGGTGTTCACAGCTTCTAACTATGGCTGCCAGCCCTTGGCCGACCCTCCGGTGAACTGCTGGAGCAATGGGCTCATTACGCTCGACCAGCAGCCGGGCCGGCCTCTAATCGACTCAATCACGGTAGACCGCTGCTATCTCCATGGTTCGCCCACAATGGATCTTAGGCGGGCGATGAGTGCTAACGGTAGCAACATCGCAGTAATCGAAAGCTATATCAACGAAGTCCATTTGCCTGGCTTCGACACCCAGGCTATCGGCGAGTGGTACTCTCCCGGCCCCATCAAGATCGTCAATAACTTGCTCTCCGCATCTTCGGAGGATGTATCATTCGGGGGTGCTGGAGGGAAAAACACCCCGTGGGTGGCAGCCGACATCGAAATCCGTAACAATCACTTTTACAAGCCCCTGATCTGGGCGCAGGTAGGCGTCAGCATTCCACCCAACAATACGATGGTGGTCAAAAACAATCTGGAGTTCAAGAGCGCGCGCCGTGTTCTGGTCGATGGCAACACGTTTGAGAATACCTGGGTGAGCGGACAGATGGGATTTTCACTTATGCTCACCGTGCGAACCAACCAAAGCGGCTTGATAGCGGTGGTGGACGACTTCACGATCACGAATAATATCTTCAAAAACGTGAGCTCGGGCTTCAACATCACAGAATTCGATAACGAGTGCTACCCGGCCAACGGCTGCACGAATCCGGGTGAGACAAAGCGGGTCGTTTTCTATAACAACCTGATTCTGTTAGGAGACACCACGCAAGTCGGATACACAACTGGTTACGCTTATGGCGGCCTCATCAACAAAGAAGTGACGGATTTAGTCGTGCAGCACAACACCGTAGTCCCACCGCCCAACCTTAGCTACTGCAAGGGTTCGATTGAATTCACTGCCGCAGCACCTTTTAACCCACCAGTTTCCAGTACGCATAACGTCTGGATTCTGGACAACGTGCTCTGCCGTCAGATCAACGGGCCTGGGGGTATGGTAGGGCAGTTTTCTTATATTCTGAACGCTTATATGGGAGGTCCATCACCTGTGAATCCGCGGTTTCGGGGCAATGTCTTCTATGCGCCATCCGGCGATAGGGTGTATCCACTTCCGCTGCACAACTATACTTCGACGGTGCCCTTTACCTATGTAAATCCGAGTGGAGGGAACTATCAGCTTTTTGTGCCTACTTGGACGGATACGAGCGACGGGAAGATCTCCGGAGTCAACAGTTCCACTCTGCTCATAAAGGCGCTCCCAGTCCGCAGTAATCTCACGTTGGCGCCCCCAAGCTATGCGAATCCAAGTGGCGGAAACTACGAGCTGACTGTTTCAACTCGGACAGATACCAGCGATGGAAAGATCTCGGGTGTCAACAGTAGTAGTGCAGGAGGAATGGTGCTCACCGTAGCAGGTGGGCATCTTCACTAAACATTCGGCTCCGCGTGCATCGGAGTCGCGGAGCCGAACTACTTTCCCCCGGCCGACAAGAGCCCTAGCTTGAAACGAGGATTCTCTCTCCTGGCCGGCGAAGTATCTCGTCGAGCGTGGTTGCAGTCAATTGCCGTAGTGACTCCTACCGAGCCCGAGGCGCACCAACAAACTGCCTACTCCACTGAGCCACGCTTCAAATTCGGCCTCCGGTCGAACGTCAGCGTCGACATAACGTGGCAGGAGCAACGGATTCGAACTTTTGTCCACCAGATCCGGATCGCAAGTCGTTGCCGTCACGATGCCCAATTGGCGCAGCGCTGGTAGGCTTTCAAGATTATATTTGCCGCTCGGGTAGCAAAAATGCACAGGGTTGCGTCCCGTTAACTGGAAAATTCGCCGTCGGTTCTCCCCAATCTCGGTTTCTAGTCCCTCTCCCCGTATGAGCGTGGGAATCAGCTGGTGACTATGGGTGTGGAGTTGGACATCGATACCCTCTTGAGCGATCTCTTTCACATCCTCTGGGCTCATGATCTGCAAAATATAGCTTTCGAGAAATGCCGAATAGTCAATACCCACGTGACGCGCCAACTCGGCCACGATAGCATCGCGCTCGTCGGCAGAAAGTCCTCTTTCTTCGTCAATGCGCTCAATGTCGAACAATGCAAGCGACCGACCCTCCTGCGTCCGAAGGTCCCGGGCTTGTGACCACCCTAACTCCGGATTGGCGGGGACAATGCTGTCACGTTTCTTCCATAACATGTATGGACAAACCGGAGGAAAAACTGGACGACGATAGCCGCAGTAATCAGTCCTTAAGTAGACAGTCGCGGTATAGCCGAATTTACGGAGTATGGGTAATGCGTGAGATCGGAAGTTAACCATTCCATCATCGAATGTGAGGACCACGCTTCTGGGCGGCAAACTGCCTTTGGCTAGCCGATCCAATCCTTCCGAAAGCGAGAGCACCCGATAGCTACCCTGTTTCAAGATTTCGAGTCTGCGCTCAAATACCTGCGGCCGCATGAAGAGCCCAGGGTTCCACTCATGCTCATCATCCTGCGAAATGCCGTGATAACAGAGAATTAGAAGCTTGTTCCGGCGCCACTTCGTCTCCGACAACTTCCGATTGAGTCCCGTGGCCCGGGTCGCTCGCAGTACCTGCGACTTTAGTGTTCTTAGCATGTCAACTCTACAATGACAGATTATATCGGGTTTCCAAATCGGCTATCTTTAGAACCGAGTTACGGTCTGCGGCTCCTTGAGGTGGTTCGCTGGTGTCCGGCTGAGCCGGACGTATGGCTGCAAGTGATGGCTGGGCAATACGTTGAAGCGGTTATTGGCTTGCCGCGATCCGAACGAAGAGAGAGACAATGGCTCATGAATTACGGCCTCGCGGTTAATCAGCTTCCTTGCCCTCGGGAGTTCTGCCGTTTTGTCGAGTGACATCAGGATGATATCCGGCTGCAACGAATATCGGGCTGGGATCAGTATCTGGTGATGACCTTGTCACAACCGTCTTATCGCGTGAGCCTGCGAGGGATCAGGATCTGCCAGGGCGCGTTGGGCGGCAATCTGTACAACATCGATTCCTGCGGGCCAATGTGGCTCGCTCGGCGCCGTCCGACGCCAACAAATCTCGTGATAGGAGAGTCTTCGCACCGATTCAGCACACGTGGTAAGGGAGAACTGAGCTACCAAATTGGGCGCCGCCGACACCTGACGCTTGCGCCTTGCTTCCATTGCCGGACGTGGAAGGAAGCTTGCTCGGACGCCACGGGAGTTGGCTCTCCATTTGTGCGGGACCAGTTGGGCATTTCGGCTGATCCCCGTCAGCCTGCAGAACTCAAGCCCACACGACCCGATCCCGATGAGCGCCTGCACCGGGAACTACGCAAATTCGAAGTCGCTCCAGCACTTGCCGCGGAGGGTTGGCTTGCGAGCAATAACAACGGAGAATTTGGGGGATTGAAACTGAATCGCCAATCCAGCAATGCTAGAATGTCACCGAAGAGTTTTGCGTTAAGCGCTCTCACTCGCACGCGAGCGCCGGAGGCCAAAGGAAACTGAAGTGCCGATGAATCAAAGCGTTGACTGTTCTTCCATCGCCAGACCTGGAGCGGATTCCGAGCCTCTATCGGCTCAGCAACGGCGATTTTGGGTGCTCGACCAACTTGAGCACGCGGATGCGCCGCACAATGTTCCCTCTTGTTTAGAAATTCGAGGCAAATTGGACCTCACAGTGCTCGAAAGGGCCCTTCGAGCAGTGCTGGAACGACACGACATACTACGCTCCCGCTTCGTTTTGGAGAATGACGAACCACGGGCCGTGCCCGACTCTTCGGGATTCCCGTCCCTGCCAGTGGTCAGCCTGACGCAAATGCCGCAAACGGAGCGCAAGCAGGCGGCTTCTGCACTTGCTGCTAAAGAACTGCACCGGGCCTTCGACTTACAAGCCGGTCCTTTGTTTCGCGCCACGCTTTACCATCTGAGCGACACTGAACATCTGCTTGCGCTCACTTTCCATAAGATTGTCTGCGACTCGGTTTCATCTCTCGTAGTGACAAAAGAAATTGCTGTTTCTTACGATTGCATCGTCAGAAACACGCCACTGCCGCCGCCGGGGCCTAAGTACCTCGACTACGTAAGATCTCAAGGAGACTATCTTTGTGGCAGCCAATACGACAGAGATTTGGCGTATTGGAAGAACAAACTGGAGAACGTGCCGGCCGGGGTCGAACTGCCGGCTGATCGCCCTCGTCCATTAGTGCTGAGCTTTCATGGCGCTGAACAATTCACGGTTATTACTGGAGAACCTCTGGCTGCTCTCAGGACGTTCACCCGCGCCGAACAGTCGAGCACATTTCTCGCGCTACTGTCTGCGTTTATCTGTGTGCTTGCTCGCTACACTGGCGGGGAAGACATTGTCATTGGCACCGAAGTATCAGGTCGCAATGACCCCGAGATGGCGAACGTGCTGGGAGCGGTCTCCAACCAGCTTGTTTTGAGGGCCGATTGCTCGGGGGATCCCAACTTCCGGTATATGCTCCGCCGCATGTCCCAGCTCTGGGCTGAAGCTGAGCAACACCAATCGCTACCCTTCGGGACATTGCTCGATACGCTGCGCGTGCGTCGTGATGCAGGGCGAAACCCTGTGTTTCAGGTCTCGTTCAGCCGGGAAGTAGCCGCGGAACGCATCGATATAGCCGATCTCCACTGGGAACCTGTGCGGCTTGATACGGAAACCGCGATTCTCGATCTCAGTGTCAATGTAATAGAGAGCGATCAGGACATAGAGATGCGATTCTCTTACAGAACCGACCTGTTCGAGCATGCCACTATCGCGCGAATGGTCGGTCATTTCCAGACTCTATTGCAAGCTGCCGTAGGGGATCCCGAGCATCCCGTTTCGCGCTTGCCACTCCTAACGGCTGCGGAGCGGCACCGGCTCCTGGTCGAATGGAATGACATCGCAGCGGAATATACCCCTACGAAGTGCATACACCAAATGGTCGAGGCACAGAGCGGGCAGACACCTCATGCGATAGCGGTTGTCTGCGAGAACCAATCTTTGACTTATGGTGAACTGAACCAGCGCGCGAACAAGCTGGCGCATCATCTGAGGAGAAGGGGAGTCGGACCGGAAATCGTGGTCGCCATGTGCATGGAGCGCTCGCTGGAGATGATTGTAGGTATTCTCGGCGTTCTGAAGGCAGGCGGCGCATATCTTCCCCTTGACCTTTCCTACCCTCCGGACCGGCTTGCCTTCATGATGGAAGACGCCAATCCCCCGGTCGTGCTCACGCAAGAGAGCCTTAGGGAAAGGCTGCCCGAGCATGGCGCACAGATTATCTGCTTAGATCGGGATTGGGAAGGGATTGCTCAGGAGAGCGCTGAAAACTTAACTGACGGCGCGAGTCCTAGTAACCTCGCGTATGTGATTTATACCTCGGGATCGACCGGAAAACCCAAGGGCTGTTTGATAACACACTACAACGTGGTTCGGCTCTTCCAAGCGACCTGGAACTGGTACAAGTTTGACGACCTCGACGTCTGGACCATGTTCCACTCCTATGCTTTCGACTTCTCAGTCTGGGAAATCTGGGGCGCGCTGTTCTATGGTGGCCGGGTTGTGATTGTGCCCTACCTGGTCAGTCGATCGCCCGAAGCGTTTTACCGGCTGCTCCATGACGAGGGCGTAACAGTTCTAAATCAGACTCCTTCCGCGTTTCGGCAACTGATTCAGGCTGAGGAAAGTGTCGGCGTGCATGATCTAGCCCTCCGGTATGTAATCTTCGGCGGCGAGGCGCTGGAGATGCAGAGTCTAAAGCCATGGTACGAGCGTCATGGTGACAAGAAACCGCTCCTCGTCAACATGTACGGGATTACGGAAACTACGGTTCACGTGACTTACCGGCCGTTGTCAATGACCGATACAGCCGGCGGAAGTGTGATTGGCAGCCCCATCCCTGATTTGCAACTCTATATTGTTGATCAACACCGCCAGCCCGTCCCGATCGGGGTGGCCGGGGAGATGTATGTCGGCGGTGCGGGAGTTGCGCGCGGGTATCTCGGCCGACCGGAATTAACGAGCGAGCGGTTCATCCCGGATCCGTTCAGTTCGCGTCCGGGCGCACGCCTATACAAAACAGGAGATCTGGCAAGGTTCCTACCGGATGGTGACGTGGAATATCTAGGTCGCATCGACCATCAGGTAAAGATTCGCGGCTTTCGCATTGAACTGGGGGAAATCGAAAGTGCTCTAACCCAGCATCCTGCCATAAGGCAGGCGGTGGTGGTGGTTCGTGAAGACACGCCCGGCGACAAGCGGTTGGTGGCATACTTGGTCACCGATGGGGAGGACCCGGATATTCGGGAATTGCGCGCTTATCTTGCGAAGTCCCTGCCTGAATATATGGTGCCGACCGGGGTTTCCATTCTGTCAACGCTCCCCCTCACTCCCAGTGGCAAGGTTGATCGCAAGGCTTTGCCCGCGCCGGTACCGGAACGCAGAGATCGCTTCGACCTAATTCCGCCCCGCAATCACACCGAAACCATTCTGGCTTCCCTTTTCCAAAAGATTCTGAATGTGGATTCGGTTAGTATTCGGGACGACTTCTTCGATCTGGGTGGTCACTCCGTTATGGCTGCCCGCTTGGTTTCCCAGATCCGTGCGGAGACTGGGCGCCAGTTCCCTCTTGCCGCGCTGTTTCGGGCAGCGACCGTCGAGTCGCTGGCTCGACTCATCGAGCAGGAACCAGAGATCGGCAGCGATCCGGTAGTGATGCAAATCCAGCGCGGAGATAGCGCCCGCCTGCCATTTTTTGTCATCGTTCCGCCAGGAGAAGAGTCCCTAGGATATGCCATGCTGGCACGCCACATGGGGAAAGAACAACCCGTTTACAAGATTCAGGGACATGCGCCTGTCACGAACAGCAAGCGCCCTTACTCCGAGCAGGAGATGCGTGATCTAACGAATGAGTACATCGCAGCAATGCGGTCGGTGCAACCTTCGGGCCCATACTGCCTGGGTGGTGAGTGTGACGGAACCCACATCTCAGAGCAGATCGTGCTGAGCCTCGAAGCGCAAGGTGAAGAGGTAGGGTTATTTGCCATTTTCGATACCTGGGTCCTGCAGCACAGTCAGAGGCGCTGGTTGTGGAGGATCGATTATTACAGCCAGCGTCTACAGGAGTTTAGGGGGCTGAACTTCACAGAACGGCTTGCTGCCTATGCACGCTTAGCGGGAAATAGATTCCAAACTCTGGTCGGCAAGAAACCCGCACGAGCGGATTGGCCGAATACCTACTGGCCGGAGGACTTCATTCCCTCGCAGTTCCGCGCTCCCGTGATTCTATTCAAACGGCCAAAACAGCCATTTTTTTACGTCAAAGATCCGCAGATGGGTTGGGGTGCGAGATCTCAAAGTGGAGTTGAAATCCACGAAGTTGAGTTTAGTCACCTGGAAATCCTGCGCGAGCCGCACGTCCGCATTTTCGGGGAAAAGTTGGCGGAACGTATGCTCAGACTCAACCAACGCACCCTTAGTCCGCTATCGATGCCCGAAAGCTCGGAGCCCGCACGCTTAATTACCTCGATCCAGCAGTCGCAGTGCGGGTCATGAAGTTCGACAAGAGTCAAATCCTGAAAAACGTCGGATCGAGCTGGTTTGCCTTGGGCGTGAATGTGGTGGTGGGAGTCTTTCTCTCGCCGTACATCCTCCATCGCCTTGGTGACACTGCCTTTGGTCTGTGGATTTTAATCTTTTCTGCCACTGGGTATTACGGGCTCTTCGACCTGGGCATTCGGTCTTCCATCGTTCGCTACGTGGCTAAGTATTCCGCGACCGACGAACAAGGGGAACTAAACCGGTTGGCCAATACCGCCCTCTTTAGTTACAGCGGGATCGGGCTCCTGACGATGGCCATCACCCTGATCGCCAGCCACTACGTGGACGCGATCTTCCGCATCCCGCCCGAATTCGCAGGAATAGCGCGTTGGCTTCTCTTAATGGTGGGAACCTCTGTTTCCCTGGGCTTTCCTCTGGGCATGTTCGGCGGCATCCTGGAGGGGTTGCAGCATTTCTACCTGTTGAATTTAACCAGTACTAGCTCGAGCCTGCTTCGAGCGCTCCTCATTGTTTTGGCCCTGCGGCGTGGACGCGGGCTGTTGACGGTGGCTTTAATTACGGTCAGCCTCCCGCTGCTCACCAGTCTGATTAATGCCGCTGCGGTATTCCCGCTGGTACAGCTCCGACTCGGAGCCAAGTACGTCAGCTGGTCGAGTCTGCGACGAATCGCCAGTTACAGCGGTACAACATTCGTGATCATCGTCGCGTCTCGCCTACGTTTCAAGTCGGACGCCGTAATCATTGGCGCGTTTGTATCGGCTGCAGCTATCACTTACTTCACTATTGGCTCCCGCCTGGTTGACTATGTCTCGGAAATGGTGAGCAGCCTTGCCCAAATCTTCGTGCCCATGTCGACTCAGTCTCACGCAAAAGGGGATCTCGAGGGTCTGCGAAAGATCGTCCTCGTCGGCAACCGCGCCTGTGCATTCATTGTTTTTCCGATCACGGCTGTCCTTACGGTTTTGGGAAAGTCTGTAATCGAGGTATGGGTAGGTTCTAAGTATGTTGCCACCAGTTACCCGATACTCCTGGTTCTGCTATATCCGATGACGCTGGTGCTGGCCCAGTCTGCTTCCGGACGCACTCTATGGGGGATGGCAAAGCACCGGACCTGGGCCTGGGTGGTGCTGGCGGAAGGCGTCTCGAACCTGGTCCTGAGCCTAATTCTGGTGCGGCCCTACGGGATCATGGGAGACGCCGTCGGCACGGCGATTCCTCTGGTATGTTCACAAATATTTTTCCTGCCAGGTCATCTCTGTCGCTTGCTGCGGATCAAAATTTGGAGCTATCTCTATGGGGCGTTTATGTTCCCCCTCGCACTCTGCATTCCTCTGGTGGCTGTTCTTTGGCTGATGCAACGCTGGTTCGTCCCGCATGGATTGAGGCAGCTTCTGATACAATTGATAATCGGCAGTCTAGTATATGGGGTTGGACTGGCTTGGGCACTCTTTACCCGGCATGCCTGGGATGTAGGCCAGTTGGGGGCTAATCAGGAAGATGAAGTAACGCTCGCCCTGGTGGACACATACAAAGAGGAGGTTTAAGGCGGGAGTGGTGCCGAGAGTTCGCCTTAGGCTTGGACGCTTGCGGAACTTCGGCCGGCCGGTGGCACGCGAATCGGAGAAATCAACTGGGAGAAGGGGATGAGTTTAAGCGCGCGTGCAAAAGAAGAAGATGGTCGATTGAAGCGTTATGTCCAGGCGCTGACCTTGACTGTGTTGGGCAAAAGGCATGCGGGAAGAAGTCTTACAGTATTTCCTCATGATGTTTTTCTGGTTTCATACCCACGATCGGGGAATACTTGGGCCCGCTTTTTGGTTGGTAATCTTCTAAATAGGTCGGATCCGGTCACATTTGCCAATGTAGAACGTCGGGTGCCAACGATTTACGCATGGCCTGACCGCGCACTTCGCTCATTGCCACGGATCTTAAAGAGCCACGAATGTTTCGATCCGCGCTATCCGCGGGTGATTTACATTCTGCGTGACCCTCGGGACGTGTCCGTCTCGCTCTACTATTACTTGCTCAAGATGCGCGACCTTAGCGACGGGTATCCCATGGACGATTTCGTCGCCCGGTTTATCAAGGCCGATGTCGTGCCGTACGTCGATCGCATGGGTTGTTGGGAAGACCACGTCTTAAGTTGGTTACGCCTGCGCAAGGGGAACCCGGGCTTTTTGCTCATCCGATATGAAGACCTTGTAGATAATCCTGCCAACGAACTGGCAAAACTAGCACCGCTCTTGGGGGTTGATCCTACCCCAGAAATAATTGAGCGAGCGGTGAGCGCGTGTTCGGCTGGTAACATGCGTTCTTTGGAAACAAAGCAATCCAAGGATTGGCTTCTGACTAAGAAAAGCCGCCAGGACATCCGCTTTGTGCGCGAAGCTAAGTCTGGTGGCTGGCGTGATGAATTGTCTGAGGCCTCAGTGCAGGCTATTGAGCATGCCTGGGGAGCGACGATGCGCGAATTGGGCTACATAACATAGGTACTGGGGGGACGCGATGGAGACGCTGCGTATGCCCTGCGTCGACTCAGTAGCTGGGCGGCGGTCTCCGGGGGTTCACTGAGAGCACCCATGACACGTCGTAACAGTAACTCAAGTAAAGGGATCTCGGCCTCCACCCAAGTGGGGTGCGTGCCGACGGGATGTCAGATCGTTGGCCTTGATCCTAGTGTTCTCCGAGTCAAAGTTCTTCTGATTTTCTATCTGAGGTCCGCCAACGCCTGGAGTCGCTTCCTTTTAGCGAATGTGATCTTCCCGAACGAGCCGATCACATTTTCCTACGTTGAGCCCAGAATTCCGGAGATGTACTTCAATCCTGATCGATTCCTGCGGCAATTTCCGCTTCTGCGTAAGCTGAAAAGTCACGACTCCTTTCAGTCGCATTATCCGCGCGTGAAGTATATTGTGCGCGACCGTCGCAGGCTCAGCCCCTCGGGCTGGGGAGGTTTGTGAAACAGATGGTATCAGCCCACGAGTTTGGACTGACTTGGGCCTTTTTGGACGCATCGCGCTTGGGATGTAGGGCATTTGGGCGCAAACCAGAAGGACGAAGCGACGCTCGCCCTGGTGGAGACGTACCAGGAGGAATCTTAAGTTTGGTGGAGTTTCTGGAGGAAGCACTATGCAACAGATGATTCGGCTCGGGAGATATTTTAAGGCGATAGCATCAACGGCATTGGGCCGCGTTCCGGCTGGTCGAGCCTTGACCGTCTTCCCTGATGACGTCTTTCTAGTCAGCTACTTCCGGTCCGGCAGCACGTGGTCTCGCTTCTTAGTCGGCAACCTGATCCAACAGGATGAGCCCATCACCTTCGCCAATGTCGAACGGCTTGTGCCTCTCATTTATGTGTTTCCGGATCGCGTGCTTCGCAGGTCGCCTCGAGTCCTAAAGAGCCACGAGTGTTTTGATCCAACTTATCCCCGGGTTGTCTACATTGTCCGTGATCCGCGAGATGTTGCAGTCTCGTTTTATTACTACAACTTGAAGGTGCGAGATATCCCGGAAGGATACTCGATGGATCAATTCGTTGAGCGGTTTGTGGCCGGAAATGTTGTTGACTATGCTGATCTGGTCGGGTGCTGGCAGGACCATGTTCTTAGCTGGGTGCGCCTGCGAGCAGGCAAACCCGGATTTAGGTTATTGCGTTACGAGGACCTGCTCGCTGATCCCGCGAGAGAGCTTACCAACTTGGCCTCGTTCTTAGGAATCGATTCCACTCCGGACCGGGTCGAGCGCGCAGTCCGGTTGAGTTCTGGCAGCCACATGCGGTCTCTGGAGAAGGACCAATCGCAACAGTGGGTTAGCACCAAGGGCACCCGCCTTGACATTCCTTTTGTCCGTGAGGCCAAGTCCGGCGGGTGGCGCAATAAGCTCTCAACCACGGCCATCAAGGTCATCGAGGATGCTTGGGGTGACACGATGAAAGAGCTTGGTTACGAACTCGCTACGAATACTGAATCCGACCGGGAGCTGGTGAAGAACTAGGAGCGAGTACCACCTCGTCAAGTAGGACTTGTACTCGCGGGCCGACAGATTGCTTTGCGGGGGCTGACCGTTCCCGATGAGATTTTGCCGCTTCCTATCCCATGCATAGGAGCCTCGTCGCTGCGGTTCAAAGGCTAGAGTCCTTGGCACCCGGTTCAACCATGGGTCATCTTCATGTTAGACTGCTGAGGATATTGTTCCCGATTATGAACGGTCGTGTCGCATCGAACCTCGGGCGTCGAGGCTCGTGCGACATTAACTTCATGGAGCCAATCCGTGCGACGTGTTATCCCGCCGACAAATCCAATCGTCCGCAACGCCTTTCCTTTGCTCGTGTTCTTTTTGGCTGCGATATTCAGCGGTGTCTGGGAGAAGATGCCATTCCTGGCGAGTTTTCACGTCCTCACGTTACTTGGCGGGGTGGCCCTGATAGTGGTGGGACTCGGTGGACGTCTCCCGGTCCTACTGCGTAATCCGATCGCCCAGTCCTTGGTTGTCTTCACAGCGTGGCTCATCATTTGCATTCCTTTTGCGTTTTGGCCGGGCGGGAGCTTTGCCCTCATGCAAGACGTCTGGTCCAGAGCCTTTCTAGCGTTTCTGTTGGTGGCGGGATGCGTACTCACGGTCGACCAAGCCAAGACGATCTTTAAGACAATTGGCTATTCGGTGGGAGTGCTCTCGATCACGGCGCTGGTCTTAAGGGGTGTCGACAAGACCGGCCGTCTCGGATTGCTTGGCACGCGGTACGAGGACGCGAACGATTTCGCGTGGACCTTGATCCTGGGTTTTTGCTTTCTTACTTTTCTGATCGTCCGAGGCTCCCGCTCGCAGAAACTCATCGCGCTCTTACTCAGTGCCACGATCCTGCTTGCGCTTGTGAAAACCGGGTCAAGAGGCGGCATGATCGGCCTTGGCATGCTTGGGCTTGTTGGTTTCTTTCAGTCATCGCGCGCCGTGCGAATCAAGTTGGCCTTCGCGATCCCGGTCCTGTTAGTTTTGCTTTATGCGGCAGCGTCTCCCGAACTCCGTGGGCGATACACAACCCTCTTCGGGTCGGGCGAAGATTATACGGGGAGATATCTCGGGGCCGAGGAGCGTTTGAAGGCTGCCGCAACTGACTCCGCCAATACGCGCTGGAGTCTTCTCAGAGACAGTATCTACCTGACCTTGAGGCATCCCGTACTTGGGGTCGGCCCGAAGAACTTCATGCCTGCGCAAAACGAGCTTGCTATCTCTCGCGGTCAGTCGAGGGGAGAATGGCGTGAAACTCACAATACGTACACCCAAATATCGAGCGAAATGGGTATTGTGGGGCTGGTGATCTATCTGGTGTTTTTGTACCAGTGCTTCAAGTCTTTGAATTCCATCGTTCGCAGCAGGTATCCGGGAAAAGAATGGGACGACCTGCGTGCCGTGGCGAAGTCTCTGCGGGCGGCATTGGTTGTTGTACAGACGATCGCGTTTTTTGACAGTTATGGGTACGACCCGAACATTACTATCTTGGCAGGGTTGGCCTGCGCGCTGTCTCTCATAGCGCAGCGCCATCGTGCACTTTTGACCGCGCCTCCGCAAGTCACTCTTACCTCACTTCACTTTAACGGCGATAGCCAATGGACTACTTCTGCCCGTCAGTGAACATTCCAACCTTGACTTTCCGGTCCGTCGGCACTCCCATTCGATTCAATGATGGAGTATGAGCAACGGGCGGGACAATCAGAGTTCCTGAGTTTTCAACCGAGATCAAGTCCGGTAACGGCGGCGGTGATTTATTCGGGCCCAGTACCAGGAGTGGGAATGGGTTTCGACCCTTACAGTAGGGCTCACGGAAGAACCCCGGGGAGTTATAGCGAGCTGGCGTTTCCGGCGATTCAACTATTGAGCGCATTCTTATACGACGATACAACGAAGAATCCGCCTTCCGGGAAGCGAATCCCGCCGAAACCAGCTT
>Ga0097691_1001730_pt1 | contig 15527 bp, 10 predicted proteins | sample NGESurdeep072012_8_FD_72858 | JGI IMG/M metagenome (GOLD analysis project Ga0097691, IMG submission 72858) | Arctic peat soil microbial communities from Barrow, Alaska - NGEE Surface sample 210-1 deep-072012 | ecosystem: Environmental > Terrestrial > Soil > Wetlands > Peat ... | reverse complement strand
CGCCTCTTTGATCACGTCGCTCCAGACCTTGGTTTCTTGTTTGATGAAGGCTGAGGCCTCGGCCGGGCTGCCGCCGGCGGGCTGCAAGTTGAGCTTGGCGAAGTGAGCCTGCACCTCGGAGTCTTGCAACACTTCATTGATCGCCTTGTTGAGTTTGGCGACGATAGCGGCGGGTGTTTTCGGCGGAGCCGCGATCGCATTCCACGCGCGGGATTCGAAGTTCTTTGCGCCGACCTCGCCCAGCGTCGGAACGTCCGGCAGGTTCGCAATACGCTTGGCCGTCGCTACCGCTAGAATGCGCGCGCGGCCGGCCTCGTGCAGTTTGATGGCGGAGGCAAGCTCCATGAATATCATGTCGACGTGGCCGGCGATGAGATCGTTGAGTGCGGGCGCGGTGCCCTTGTAGGGCACGTGCACGAGTTTGGTGCCGGTCACCGTCTCGAACAGCGCTGCGGTCAGATGCGACGTGGTGCCGATGCCCTGCGAGGCATAATTGATCTTGCCTGGATTGGCCTTGGCATAGGCGATGAATTCCTGCGCGGTCTTGGCCGGAAAATCCGGACGCACCAGCAGAACATTGGGAATCACCGTCATGATTGCGACCGCCTCGAACAGCGCCGGATCGAAATTCATTTGCTTGTACAGCAGCGGATTGATCGTGAGTGGTGACGACTGCGCGGCGAGCAGCGTGTAGCCATCGGGATCGGAATGGAACACGACATCGGCGCCGATATTGCCCGCGGCTCCCGCCCGGTTTTCCACCACCAACGGCTGGCCGAGCCGCTTCTGCAAGCCGTTGGCGACGATGCGTGTGACGGTATCGACGCCGCCGCCGGCCGGCACGCAAACGATGATCCTGATCGGCCGATTGGGATAATTGGCCGCGGCATCCTGCGCCATTGCGCTGGATGCAAAAAGCATGGCTGCGGAGACCAGAGCCTGAATAATATACATGTTGCCGTCCTCCCCTTGCCACCTCGGAGGCGGCACGCCCGGCTCCGTCGAAACGATCGAATTCTTATCGAATCTTCGTGCGCTTACTTGTCGCTACGGGAAAAGCCCGGGCCCGTGTCCCGGGCTAACGGGTTATAGGGCCGATCCACGCTGCGGCACCAATTCTCCCATCCCCGTTCAAGCGTAAAGCCGGCGCGGCCCTTGGTGCTGGCGGCGATTTCGCCGTCGCTCAAGTAGGTAACCTCGCCTATGGCGAGCGCCTTGCAGAGCATTTGCGCGTTGATCTCGGTGTAGATCGAGGTGAACACCACCTCGCGCAGCGACTTGCCCACCACCACGCAGCCGTGACCGCGCATCAGCGCCACGGTGCGCGATCCGAGCGTTTTGGCGAGGTCGCGTCCCATGTCCATATTGGTGACCAAGAGATTGGTGCTGTCGCCGAACTTGTCACGAATGTCCCAATTCGGAACGTCGCGGCCGATCGGCGAGGCCATGTGCATGATCGCGCAGAAGCACTGCTTTTTCACAACGGAGAACGGAACGACGTTCGGACTGTGATTGTGAACGACCGATCTGACGTCCGGACGGGCCTCCAGTATTGCGCCGTGTATGAACCGCTCCGAATAGGGCTTGCCCGGCTCCGCGCCCACGATGTCGCCTTCGAGCGTGAATTGCATGATGTCGTCGATTTCGACGCACATCGGCGCTCGGGCGCGGGCCATGAGAAAGCGGTCGGGGTTGTCCGGGTGACGGATCGACACGTGGCCGAACGAATCGAGTACGTTATTGTCGGCAAGAATCCGGTTCGCGGTGACGAGATCGTCCTTCAACCGATCCAAGTCAGTCATGCCGCTGCTCCAAATTCGCCCGTGCGGTGATTGGAAGCATCTTCGACCAAGGGTCCCCTCCCACCGTTCGTGAGCGGCAAACAAATCAAGACGAGGTCGCGAATAAAGTCAGCCTGATTTTGTTTTCTCGCGACTTCCGTTCAGCATCCAGGAAAACATCTCTTTGGTCCGGCGCGCCGTTTCTGGCAGCGGCATGTTCACAATTGGATACTGGTCTTTCCAGTGGAACGGCCGGCAGGCGTCGATGATGGCGCGGCTATTGGTGAAGTCACCCTGCGCCTTGCGTTCGGGGGGGATTGATGGATCGAGCGGTGTCGACCAGGCGTTACGGATAATATCGATCGACGTCGCCGGATCTGAGCGCGTGCACACGGCCCACATCAACTCTTCGAGGTTGGATACATCGATATCGTCGTCAACCACGATCACGTACTTGCCGGCGTAGGCGGCCGAACGGCACATCGCCGCCAGATGCCCGGCTTGGCGGGCATGACCTGGATAGCGCTGCTTGATTGACACGGCGGTGAGCTGACGCGATCCACCCGCCTCGTGGCACCACGTGGCGACCACGTCAGGCAGACCGGTCTTCTTTAACTCCTGTTTGAGCAACGCCGATCGCATCACGGCGCGATAACGCGCCTGCTCCTCCGGCGGTCGTTGCGGAGGGCAGCCGAGAAGGATCGGGTCATTGCGATGGTAAATTGCCTTGACGTCGAGCACCGGCTCGCTCCGCATCTTCGAGCCATAGTAACCGGTCCACTCGCCGAACGGTCCTTCCGGCAGCGTGTTGCCCGGTTGGACAAAGCCCTCGATCACCACCTCGGCATTGGCCGGATAGGGCAGACCCGTGTGCTTGCCCAGCACGACTTTCTGCGGCCGCCCGCGATAGGCGCCGGCGATTTCAAATTCGCAAATGCCTTGGGGCACTTCCGTGCACGCCATCAGGAAGGTGAGCGGATCGCCGCCGATGACGATGCAAACCGGCATGGGCTTGTTGAGCGCCTGGTATTTGTCGCGATGAATGCGACCGTGCTTGCCGGGTGATATGTAGAAGCCAAGTCGTTTGGCGTCGTGGATCATTACGCGATAGGTGCCGGCATTGACCCAGCCATCGTCGGGATCGCGCGTGACGTTGAAGCTGCCGGTGCCGATATATCGACGTCCCTCATCGCGGTCGTGCCAGACCGGGGTTGGGAAACGGGTGACGTCCACCGCGTCACCTTCGATCACGTTCTCCATGACCGGACCGGTCTCCACCACCTGGTATGGCAGCGGCTTGTCGGAGATCTTCTGAAAGTCGGTAAGGAAAGCCTCGGACAGCTCGATCTTGTTGAGATCGGGCGAAAAGCCGAGCGTCATGTTCTGCCGGCGGGCGCCGAAGAAATTAGTGAGAACGCGGAAGCCTTTTGGATAGCCCGGGATATCGTCAAACAGCGCCACGGGTGCCTTGGCGTCGTGCTGTAACAGCTCCGCCGCCATGCCGATGTCTTCCTGCCAGGAATATCCATTGGCGCGCACCAACTCGCCGAGCTTGTCGGCCTCGACGATCCATTCGCGCAGATCGTCATAGGCGACGCGGGCTTTGCGAGTGTCGGTGATGGCAATATTCATGGGCGTTCTTCCTCTCCGATATAGCGAACAAGATCGCACTAGAATTTTTTTGAATGCAAAACGAATAATCCATATCCCGTGCACGCGCGTCCTTGATTTGGGTCAAGCATCCCCCACGACAGCGCCGGCGCCGGCGCCTGCTCGACGATCCAAAGTGCGCGTCTTTCTTTGCCACACTGCGGCAGCGCAAATAGCGGTAAATTGGGCGGCTTTTGCCGGTGACGCGGTGCTGGCGCGCGGGCCGGAATTCGATTAGCATTAATCTTAGAGGTCTAAGCATGGCGATAAACCGCCCACAGGTCCTCAACGTCGTCGCTGAACGAGCAATAACGCGCGGATTCCATTATGGTACCACCGCGATGGTTGACCGGCACACGGCCCGGCCGCACCATTGCGTTCAGAAACGCAAGAAACAGTGGGAGGAAACGATGCCGATCTTGAAGCCGGTAAAACGCGGTTTGGCCGTCGTGGCGTGCGCATCGCTGCTGGGGGTTTTTGGCGCGCATGCCGCCGATCCGTACAAAATCAATGTGATCCTGCCGTTGACCGGGGGAGCCGCCTTTCTAGGAAAGGGCGAACAGCAGACGCTGCAGCTGCTTCAGTCCACGGTCAACAAAGAGGGCGGCATCAGCGGACAGCCGCTTGAGTTCGTCTTCCATGACGATCAGACCAATCCGCAGACCACCGTGCAAATAGCCAACGGAATTCTCGCGGAGAAGCCGGCCGTGATGCTCGGTTCCAGCATTGTCGCGATGTGCAATGCCATCGCGCCGCTGCTGAAAGAAGGTCCCTTTGACTATTGTTTGTCGCCCGGAGTTCACCCGGCGCCGGGGACCTACCAGTATTCAACGAGTGCCGACACGCACGCGCTCATTGAAGCGCTGGTGCGCTATTTCCGCTCGACCGGCAGGACCAAAATCGGGTTCATGACGAGCACCGACGCCTCCGGTCAGGATGCCGAGCGCGGCTTCGATGAAGTGCTCAAGCTGCCGGAGAATTCCGACGTGCAGGTCGTGGAACGTCAGCGTTTCAATCCCAAGGACGTCAGCGTTTCGGCGCAGATCGAACGCATCAAGGCGGCCAATCCGCAGGCGTTCATTGCCTGGTCAACCGGTGCTCCTATTGCGACTGTCTTCAAAGCCGTGCTGCAGGCCGGGCTCGACGTCCCCTTCGGCACCACCAACGGGAACCAGACTTACGCGCAGATGGAACAATACAAGAGCTTCCTGCCGAAAGAGCTGTATATCCCGACCTCCGTGTTCCTGCCGCACGAGGGCATGTTCAAGCTCGATGCCAAAGTCGAAGAGCAGCAGAAGAAGTTTCATGCTGCGTTCAAAGCGGCCAATCTGAAGCCGGACAACATGGCGGCACTGTCCTGGGATCCGGCCAACATCGTGGTGGAAGCGCTGCGCAAGTTGGGCACCAAAGCGACGGCGATCCAAATCCGGGATTATGTCAACAGCCAGACAAGCCTTACCGGCGTGAACGGAATCTACGACTTTAAATCCGTTCCGCAACGCGGCCTGACGGTCAAGAATGCCCTGGTGAGCCGGTGGGACCAGGCGGCCGATACCTGGATCGTCGTCAGTCAACCGACGGGCGCACCGCTGCACAAATAGAACGACGGAATTCAAAACTTGACGAGCATCCTCCAGATCGTCATCGGCGGTCTGCTGCAGGGCGGCGTGTTCGCAATCGCCGCCCTAGGATTCTCGCTCGTCTTCAGGGTGACGAACGTCGTGAACCTGTCGCAAGGCGCGTTCTGCGTCCTTGGCGCGATGGGCATGTATTATTTCCAGGTGAGTTTCGGTTGGCCGATCTTGCCGGCCGCGGTCGCGGCGGTCGTCTGCGCAACCGCCTTCAGCCTGCTGGTGGGCGCATTCACTTTCGTGCCTGCGGTATCGCGGCTGCCCAGCAGCAGCGCGCTTGTGCTGACCGCGGGGCTGTTGACGTTCTTTATCGGAGTCACGCTGGTCGTTTGGGGTAATCAACCCTACGCGCTGCCGCCATTCTCCGGCGAGGCGCCGCTCGTCATCGGCGGTTTGCGGATTCCGTCACAGGGCATTTGGCTCGCCAGCGTATCGGCCGTTATCATTGTCGGACTGTGGCTGCTGCTGCAGAAGACCACACTGGGCCGCGCGCTGCGTGCCTGCGCGGAAAATCCCGCCGCGGCGCGGCTCATGGGGATCGACCTGCGCGCGATGATACTGCTGAGCTTTGGGCTGGCCGCGATGATTGGATCGGTCGGCGGCGTCCTGGTCGCGCCGGTCATGTCGCTGCAATTCGATAGCGGTCAATTTTTCACGATCTCCGGCTTCATTGCCGTTGCAATCGGCGGGATGGGAAGTTTTGCCGGATCGATTGTGGGCGGCATTCTGCTCGGCGTCGCGGAGCAGTTCGCCGCTTATTATGTGTCGTCGTTGTTCGCCAATACGCTGGCGCTGGCGCTGTTGCTCGCCGTTCTGGTGTTGCGGCCGGCCGGTCTGTTCCCGAGCGGTCCACCGCGCAGGAGCGATGTCCGGGACGAGGGCCGCATCCATCGCGCCGTGGTCCGGTTGCCGGGCCGTCGCCAATTGGCCTTCGCCGTCATCCTGCTTGTGGTGCTTGCGGTCGTTCCGGCATTACCGATGCCGAACGGCCTGCTCCAGTCGCTGGTGATTGCCCTGATCCTGTACATCGCCGTGCTCGGGCTCGATGTGCTCATGGGCTATGCCGGCCAAGTCAGTCTCGGCCATGCCGGCTTCATGGCGGTCGGCGGCTATTGCGCGGCAATTCTGGCCACATCCTACGGATGGCCGCCGGTTGCTGCCGTCATTGCCGCACTCATCCTCAGCGTGCTGTGCGCTTTGCTGCTGGCGCTGGCGACCGGACGTTTGCGCGGCCACTACCTGGCGTTGGCTACGCTGACCTTCGGCCTTCTGGTCGACTCGCTTGCGGTCGGCCTCGTCGATCTGACCGGCGGCCCGTCCGGCCTGGTTGGAGTTCCTGCCTTCGAGGTCGCCGGCTTTTCCTTCGATACGCCAGTGCGCATGTACTATCTGGCGCTGGCGCTTGCCGCGATTCTGGTGCTGGCGCTCGAGGGCGGCATGCGCCTGAGTTTTGGGCGCGCGCTCAAGGCGGTGCGCTCGGATCAGCTGGCCGCGGCGGCGCTGGGCGTGAATGTGAGTCGCGTCAAGATCGTCGCGCTGTGTATTTCCGCGGCATTGGCGTCGCTATCCGGTAGTCTCTACGCCTTCAGCTTTCACTTCCTATCGCCGGAGATGGTCGAGACGACGCGCTCGTTTGAGATGATAGCCATGCTGGTGCTGGGTGGGGAAGGCACCCTGTTCGGCGGGCTATTCGGATCGCTGGTGCTGACGCTGTTGCCAACGCTGGTGCAGGATCTGGCGGTGTTTAAGACCGCCGTCGAAGGCGCGCTGCTCGTCATCATCTTCCTGTTCATGCCGGAAGGCCTGTTTGGCCGGCTGGTGCTTTGGCTGAACAAGATTCCGTTCCGTGGGACCGCAATCGCCTATGCGAGGGCGGGATCATGACTGCGCCCGCGCTCGAATGCCGTTCGGTTTCGAAAATATTCGGCGGCGTGCTGGCCGTCGACAATGTGAGCCTGACCGTCCCCTCCGGCAGCGTGTCCGCGCTGATCGGGCCGAATGGCGCCGGCAAGACCACCTTGTTCAACGTCGCGACGAACCTTTACGTGCCGTCGTCAGGCGAGGTGAGCTTTTTCGGCAAGAACGTGGCGGGCTTGGCCAGCCACCATATCGCCGCGCTCGGCGTCATCCGCACCTTTCAGACCGCACGCGTGTTTCCGGGCATGACGACCATGGAAAACATTCTGGCCGGCGCGCATTTGCACGTCCGCACACCCATAGTTTCGCAAATGCTTTGGAGCCGCGCCGCTCGGCGCGAAGAAAAGAGCCTGATCGACAAGGCCGACGCGCTCCTCGATATGATCGGGCTGGGACAGTCGCGCGACGTCGCCGCCACCGACCTGCCGATCGGCGCGCAAAAGCTGATCGAGGTGGTGCGCGCGCTGATGGCCAATCCGAAATTGCTGCTGCTCGATGAGCCAGCCGCCGGCTTGAACGATCGCGAGACGGCGGAGCTGGCGGTCTTTTTGCGCGCGATCTGCGATGCCGGGACGAGCATCATCGTGGTCGAGCACAATATGTCGCTGGTCATGGGCGTCGCCGATCTGGTCTTTGTGCTTGATGCCGGCCGACTCATTGCGTCGGGCACGCCGCAAGACATTCAGCGGAATCCAAAGGTCATCGAGGCCTATCTGAGCCGGCCCGAAGGGCAGAGCCCATGACGCTTGAACTGCAACGCTTGTCGGCAGGCTACGGCGGCATGGATGTCATTCACGACATCGACCTGACCGTTCGGCCGCGCGAAATCGTGACGCTGATCGGGGCCAATGGTGCCGGCAAGTCGACACTACTCAAGACCATTTCGGGGCTGACGCCGTCTCGCACTGGAACCATCACGTTCAACGGCGAGCGGATCGAAGGCGCGCCGACCGCAACCCGAATGCGCCTTGGCATCGTGCATGTCCCGGAAGGCCGGCAGATTTTCTCCGGGCTCAGCGTAAGCGAAAACCTTGAATTGGGGGCCTATATTCACCGGCGCCGCTCGGATGAAGCGGACGCGCAGCGAGCCGAGGTCGCAACGCGCTTTCCGATGCTGCGCGAGCGCATGTTGGAAGTCGCCGGAAATTTGTCCGGAGGTCAGCAGCAGATGCTTGCGATCGGGCGCGGGCTGATGTCGCGCCCGAAATTGCTGATGCTTGACGAACCCTCGCTGGGACTGGCGCCCCGGCTGGTGACCGAGATATTCGACCTGATCGTCAGCTTGCGCGACCAGGGTTTGGCTATTCTGCTATCCGAACAGAATGCTCAACTTAGCCTTGCGATCGCTGATCGCGGTTATGTCATCGAGAATGGACGCGTGGCCTTGACCGGCTCAGGACAGGAGCTGCTTCAGTCAAAAGATGTTGCTGATCGCTATCTAGGGGTAGGTGTCAGACATGAGAGTTCATCGGCTCACATGGAAAACGGAATTTCAAGGCGTTTGCATAATCTGATGCGCTCTGTACCGAAAACCTAAATTTGGACGTAGCGGTGATGAAATTCGTCACATCTTTATCGAATCACCGAAAATTATTCTCAGGTGGGCAGCGCGAGGGGTTTGATCAATATCGACAGAAACGTCAGTGCTGAGCGACGAAACGGGGAACCTCCTGCCCGTCGAGGTAGGCAAGCAGGGCATCGGCCGCAGCGTCCGCAAATTGCTTGTATATTTCATCGGTCGGCCAACCAATATGCGAGGTAAGGACAACATTTGGCAGCCTGGTCAATGGGTGAGCCGACGCCATTGGCTCTACATCGAAGACATCAAGACCAGCACCTGCAATTTGCTCGTCGTCGCTTCCAAAAACTAGATTCGAGCGTACCGGTGATGCAATCCGCCCAAGATTGCATGTGCGACGATGTCCCCGAAGCGGTCGATCGGGCGCCCGTCCGGCGCATCCTTTCCGAGCGAAACATGAGGACGCCACCCATTATAATAGGCGGAGAATTTCGCAAGGATCCGCCTCAGGTGCTCTTCGTTGAGCACGATCAGATGATCGGTACACTCGCGCCGGATCGACCCGATCAGACGTTCAACATGGCCGTTCTGCCAGGGCGAGCGGAATGACGTGGGCCGATCCCGAATGCCCATCGCCTGGATGCGGCGTCTGAATACGCTGCCGAAGGCTCGATCGTTGTCGCGGACGATGTATGCTGGCGCCTTGTCCCAGGGGAATGCCTCGGTAATTTGGCGTGCCAACCACTCCGCCGTCGGATGCCGGGTAACCGCAAACCACAACAGCTGCCGCCGCCCGTGGCCGAGAACAAGAAATGCGAAGAGTTGCTCAAAGGCAATCGTCGGAACTACAAAAAGATCAATCGACGCGATCCCGTCAGCGTGGTTGTGAAGGAAGGTCTTCCATGTTTGCGATGGTCGACCTCGCCTCGGTACCATGTACTTCGAGACTGTCGACTGGGCGACGTCGAAGCCGAGCTTCAGAAGCTCGCCGTGGATATGCGGCGCACCCCAGAGCGGGTTCTCGAAGCTCATTCTTCGGATAAGGTCGCGCACCTCTTTGTCGACCTGCGGTCGACCACCGAGAGGGCGGGATTTCCATCGCCAAAATGCAGCGAAGCCTTTGCGATGCCAACGCACGATCGTCTCAGGCCTTAAAATCGTTATGGCGTCAAGGATGCGCGGATAGCCGCGATAGAGCCATACGAACAGAGCGCGATCGGCCCAACTGAAATATAGCCGACGTGGCGCGCGCTGCTGCAGGACGTTGAGTTGATGCCGCAGCACCAGGACCTCGGCTTCAAGCAGTCGTCGCGACTTGAAACAGTCGCACAGCACGCGGACGAAAAGGAAGGCAATTGCGAACATCCAGCAATCATGTTCTGATTCGCCAGCGATCGCGAATCAAATGGATGGAGTTTTCGGAACCGACAGCTATGGAATTCATGATCTGGGACCTATGCATAGGGCCAGCCAAACGTCTGGAAATGGCACGAATGGCGCTGATATGACAATTGACGACCGAGTGTTCATATCCGCATTTACGCAAACTGATCCTCCGCCATCATCTTTTTATGTAGATTTCGGCCGGCCCCTCTTGCCGCAAATACAAAAATTGTTCTTTTCATTATTCGAGGCGCCCTACAGCGCTTTCGTTTCGAACCTGCTCTTAATTGTTTTTGCGTGCGTGCTGGTCGTGGTCGGCATTCTTAGCAGCTGGATTGCGACGCATCCTAACCAGGTTCGGGCGCTCATCATGGGTTTGCGACGGCGGTCGCACGTCCGTCGGGCTGAGCGATATCTTCGGCAGGGTTTGGGCGTTCTGTTGCGGCGATTTCATCCGGTGGGTGCCTACGGATTGTCCTTTACCGTTGCACTCATCGCTCTATTCTTAGGTATTTGGATTTTCGGCAGCCTCCTTGAGGATTTGTTGGCGTTCAACGGTACCGCCCTTTTTGACGCGCCGGTCGCCAACTCCATTGCTCTCCATCGCCTTGAGTGGCTCAACACGGCCTTTAAGGCGATTAGTCTTCTCGGCAGTGACGGTGTTGCAATCGCTGTTGCTCTCAGCGTCGCAGTCTTTTTAGGTTATCGGACGAAGAATTGGAGCCCACCCGTTTTCTTGTTTGTTGTGACGGCTGGTGCCGAGATCCTTGATATTGCGGCCGGCTTTTTAATCGGTCGCTCTGGGCCGCCTGCTGCCTGGATGGCTGTGCCCGCCACCTACAGGTTTGCGTTGGGTGAGACCGCTGTTTCCGTGCTTTACGCGGCCACCGCGCATCTTATCGCTGCAAGCCAATCCCGTTGGCGAACCAAAGTATTCATATGGTCAGGCGCCATCCTGGTCATCTTCTTGACTGGGATTTCGCGCATATACCTCGGTACGGATTGGCTTACAGACGTATTCAGCCGCTGGGCGCTTGCACTTCTCTGGCTCTCGGCCGCCCTGGTAGTCTTGGAAATTATTGAACAGTCTTCGGGCGCCACCGCCCCGTTGCCGGACGCGCAACCAGTTCACCAAGTAGATATTTCTGAAGCGGTGCCCGAGCCGTTGTCCATACAAGATACCCAGCGCCCGGAGGTTTCGATCGACGGACTTACGCAGGTTGAGACCTCGGAACGACGTAGCCGCGGCGAAATCAACGTCGTTAATGAGCAGACCAGTCGTACAGTTGCCGACATTTTGAAAAAAAATATCTTCACTCGATTCAACGCTCTGCTCGGTGGGCTGTTTGTTACCATACTACTCGTCGGCGGCCGACAAGACGCTCTCTTCGGTCTCATCCTAATCGCTAATACCGCAGTCGGCATCTTCCAGGAGCTCCGCGCCAAGCGCGCTCTTGATCACCTAAGGCTGCTGATCGCGCCCAAAGCTCACGTCGTGCGTGATGCCGTCGTCCAGGATGTACCGGCAAATAAGATCGTCATAGATGACGTGCTGGAACTCCGGCCCGGCGATCAAGTGCCTATTGATGGCATATTGCTTGCCGCTCAAAACCTGGAAGTCAACGAGTCGCTCCTCACAGGGGAAGCCGATCCAATCCCCAAACTCCGTGGCGATCAGGTGCTCTCCGGTAGCTTCATCGTTGCAGGAGGGGGCCGCCTACAAGCTGTCCGCGTTGGTGAAGCGTCATATGCCCGCCGCCTCGCTCGCGCAGCCCAGCAGTTCGCCCTCTCTCAATCGCAGCTCCGGAATGGCATTAACAACATTCTTCGGTATGTCACATGGGCGCTCATCCCGACCGCCATCCTCTTGTTCATCACCCAGCTCTTGTACAGTCCCGCCGGCGTTCACGATGCGGTCGTCGGTTCCATCGCTGGTGTCGTCGGAATGGTGCCGGAAGGCCTAGTACTTCTCACCAGCACCGTAATGGCAATTGCCGTTGTTCGACTTGCCCGCCACGGAGCGCTCGTTCAGGAGCTCGCCGCGGTCGAGCTCCTAGCGCGCGTCGATGTCCTCTGTGCCGACAAGACCGGCACGCTCACCGAGGCAGGGACCACGCTAGAAGAGATAGTTCCGGCGAGCGTGACAGACAAAGACCCATGCGCTCCGCTACCCGCCGACGTGCGAAACGTTCTCGGAGCCTTCGCGCATGACGAAGCGAGCTCAACTGCCAGCTCGATCGCTCTGAGGGGTTCATGCCCTCGTCCGAGCGGGCCAGAGTGGAATGTGGTTGCGTCGGTTCCTTTCTCGTCAACCCGCAAGTGGTGCGCGCTAAGTTTTGCAAACGGTGGCACTTGGATCCTGGGAGCACCTGAGATTGTCCTCAAGAACCTTGATCAGGCTGCGCAGTTGCTGGCGTCTGTGGACAAGCACGCAAAAAGGGGCAAGCGAGTGTTGAGCTTGGCCTACAGCAAACAGCCATTAGACGCGGCGGCTGAGATCTCGACTTTGCCGATCACCCTTGAGCCGGCGGCCTTGATCGTGCTCGGCGAAAAAATCCGCACCGATGTTGCAAAGACGATTCGCTATTTCTACGAACAGGGAGTGGCCGTGAAGGTCATTTCCGGAGACCATGTTGAGACAGTCCAAGCAGTGGCTGCTCTCGCTGGCGTGCGCTCCGAGAAGACTGCCTTTGACGCCAGAAACCTCCCCGCGGACCCTTCCGCGTTAATGGAGATACTTGACCAATACAGGCTCTTTGGCCGTGTCACTCCTGCTCAAAAGCGTCTCATGGTACGGGCGCTGCAGCGGCAAGGCCATGTGGTGGCTATGATCGGAGACGGCATCAACGATGTTTTGGCTATCAAGGAGGCAGATTTCGGGATCGCACTTGGCTCGGGTACGGCCGCAAGCCGCGCCGTGGCGCAGTTGATTCTTTTGAAAGACAACTTTTCGGTTCTGCCGGCCGTGATTGCTGAAGGCAGGCGGGTGATTGCGAATGTCGAGCGGACAAGTAATCTATTTATCACCAAAACGGTATATGTATTTGCCTTGGCCCTCGCCATTGGCATTGCCCAAGCGCCGTTTCCGTTCTTGCCGCGCCATCTGTCACTTGTCGGCCTTCTCACCATTGGCACGCCAGGATTTTTTCTCAGCTTAGCGCGCAACACCACAAGAGCGCGGCCGGGATTTGTGGGTCGCGTCCTGCGTTTTGCCTTACCGGCCGGTGCCATTGCCGCTGCTGCCACGCTCCTTGGCTACGCAGCAGCGAGAATGCTCGTTCCCAACGAAATCGGTATAGCGCGTACCACTGCGACACTCATCCTCGTCGGCTTCGGGCTGCTAGTTTTGTTCTTGCTGGCTCGACCGCAGGGAATTTGGCAGTGGCTCTTTCTTTCAGCTCTACCGGCCCTGCTTATTGTGGTCATGGCAGTCCCTTGGCTGCGGGACTTCTTCGCTCTTCAGCTTCCCCCTTTCTCGGTTTCCGCGGCAATCATTCTGATCGAGGCAATCTCCGCCGCGACACTCTTGGCGACCAACTTGGCTGGCCCCCATCGAGTGGTCCAAGTGTGAGGTTTTTGCACACGCACAATCAACATTGAGCGGGTGCTGATTCAGTGCGAGAAAAGAATCGGAAGCGGCGGCCGCGAAAGCATGCTCTGGGTTGCTCCTCCCAGAATAAATTCTCGAATACGAGAGTGTCCGTATGCCCCCATGACGAGAATATCCGCATTGCGTGACGTGACATACGATTCAAGGACGTCACCAATGCCGCGACCAGCAGCGTCTACGGTGTCCAGGACGACATCTACACCGTGGCGCGCCAAATGCTTCGCAAGCTCCGCGCCGGACCGCTTCGTATCAATACCCCTTTTCCGGTACTGGCCTGGCTTAGCGAGCTGACAAAAATGTTGTTCGACCGGAATTGATCAAGCTTGGTGCCAGTAGTAGCTCTTCGCGCAAACTCTCACTATCTTGATGACCGCTTTCCCCCTGAATGCAGACATTGATCAGCGCCCAAAGCGGACGCGGCTCGCGGGCATGGAGGACGTTAACGAAGCATTAACTATGTTGGGAAAGGATCAGGATCGTCGGGCGGGGGCCCAACGAGGCAAATCATGGCGGTTCTCACCTTCTTCTGCCCTATGACTGGGCGTGTGATCCCGTCCGGCATCGAAACCGACCAAAACACCCTTTCTCGCATTCGCGCTGTCAGCATTCGCCTTCGCTGCCCCCATTGCGGCGGACACCACGATGTTCGGATGACCCAGGGCTACTTGGCATCAGCGCCGTTCAGAGTTCACGGCCCAGCGCTTGCGCGACGGTCCGCCTAAACGGAAACCGCTCTAGTAGGAAGAATACGCGAATGCATTCGCGGTTGGAGAAGGCTGCACGGAAGAATCACAATCTCAGCGTGGACTACGAAGTCCAAGCAAATATTATTTGTGAGAAGACCGCGCGATTGAAGGCTCTCCGGTTGGCTAAAAAAGGGGCCGAGAAGAAAAACTCGGCCGCTTAAACTTTCCGCCTCAACTATGCGTATGCCCGAAACTCAGCCCCGCCACTTCCGTGTGCGGGGCTTTCCTTTGGACACACGCCAGCTACAAATTGCAAATATCAACTCTTATAAATGGAGACACTCATGAAAAATTGATCAAAGAGACGCGCATGGACGACAGCGCACATTCGTGAGCTCAAGTCCCTCGCCCGAAAGAAAGCGCCCACCGCAAAAATTGCGCGAAGTTTGAAAAGATCTGAAGGAGCAACGGGGCAAAAAGCAATGAGTATCAGAGTGTCGCTGGACTCGCGTGTCTGATGAAATTTGAATATTGAACTTTCAGTCTCGGCTACAAGACTTTCCTCAACGGCACACTCGTGAGCGACATCGTAATCGACACGTCCGCCGCCGCGACGGATACCATCGACTACGTGGCGGCCGACAACGCAGGAAACGTCGCGACCTCAATGCGGACGGTTATTGTGGAAGCTCCAACGTCAACAACACAATAGGTTTCCAGCACTCGTGTCAGGTGGCGTGGCGCACGCGGCTTGGGGCTGGGGGCATTGCACCGCGTGCGCCGGGCCGAAGGGACAATCGGCCTTTGCAAAATTAAATAGGTATCGAGGGTGCGCAGTTCAATGGCTGGAATGACGCGGAAAGGCGCATATGATGCCTCGATGCGCACCCCATCGCTCGCCTTTGGCGATAACTTTATCTGTCGGCACTGCGAGGCGCAGTACCTCGTGAGCTATACCGAATTGCCCATTGCTGACAGCGGCAGCGTCTATTGTGATGTTTGCCGACGGCAAATGATCCAGTGGAACTCTTCCCAGGAACCATCCTACAAACTCGTGAAGCGACCCAACCCAATATGACCAAAAGCCCGCAGCCGCCCAATAGCGCCGAATGCGCGCCCTCTCGACCGCCGAAGTGAAGCAGCTCCATTTGCAAAGCTATCCGTCAACGACAGACAAAACTTTTAAATTCTAAATCTCGCTATTCCCATTTCTGGCGCATCCGAGGCCTCTTGATCGGCTGTTTCCACTGCGCAAGTAGCCCCAAAATCGCTCGCCGCCGCTGCACGTCGAGCGGAATCTGGAGCAGTCTTCGATACCGCTCGATATTCTGCTGGTGAACAAAGATTGCG
>Ga0097691_1001729_pt1 | contig 15531 bp, 12 predicted proteins | sample NGESurdeep072012_8_FD_72858 | JGI IMG/M metagenome (GOLD analysis project Ga0097691, IMG submission 72858) | Arctic peat soil microbial communities from Barrow, Alaska - NGEE Surface sample 210-1 deep-072012 | ecosystem: Environmental > Terrestrial > Soil > Wetlands > Peat ... | reverse complement strand
AAGGGGCTGGGGCGCATCGACATGCGCGACGCGTTCTGACGCATCGACGTTCTCGGAGATCTCGATCTCCGCCGCGTCGGCCGCGCCGAGCGCGCGCATCTCGGCGACGAGCCGATCAAGCGTCTCGCACGTCGCCGGCAGCAGCTGCCGCGTGGCGCGCGCGTCGCAGATCTCGTGCGTCCCCTCGCGGAAGAATCCCCAGTGCTGCCCGCGCACATGCAGGCGGGCGCGCATGCGGTAGCCTTCTTCCGGCGAGGCGGCGACGGGGACGGCCGACGTCAGCGGCAGGTGCGCGATGCGTCCGAACGCATCGGCGATCACGAGGCTCTTCAGATCCAGCTGGCGCGGATACGCGATGTGCGCATAGAGACAGCCGCCGCAGAGCGGATCGACCGGCGCGGCGCGGCGGTCGGCCGACGGCTCGTCGGCGGACAGCGTGTCGGCGTACGCCACGCCTTTGGCGACCCGCTCGACGCGCGCCGTCACACGCTCGCCGGGAATCGCTCCCCCGACGAGGACCACCTGGCCGTCGACACGCGCGATCATCCGGCCGCCGGCCGCGGGCTTGTCGATCGTCAGCGGGAGAATCTGGCCCGGCGTCAACATCTAGGTGAAGGCGAGGATCGGGAGGCCGAACCGCTCGCGGATGAGGCGATCGACGGCCGCCTCTCGTGCGCGCGCGAACGCGTCTGGCACCATGGCCGCGCGAAACCCTGCGAGCTCTTCGTCCGCGTCGCGGGCGACCGATGCGCGTGCCGGCTCGTCGAGCGACGCCCTCGCTTGCTGCACGAGCTCGGCGTCGAGCGCCGCCAGACGCTCGATGAGCGCCTGGCGCGCCTCGCCGCGCACGCCGCGCGATCCGGCGCGCGCCGCGTCCAGCTCGCGGGCGACGCGGTCGATGACCTCGTCGAACGAGGCGCCCAACGCGCCGGTCGCGCGCGCCTGCGTCAGCCGCAGGACGGCGCGTTCGAGGTGCGCGGGCAGCGACGGTCCGCGCCGGGGTATTTCTTTAGCCGGCGAATCGTCCTGACCCGCCGATGCTGCCGGCCCGCCCATCGTCAAGCCGAGTGCGCGCCGCCAGTCGTCGAACACATCGAGCACGTCGGCTTCGCAGAAGTCGATCTTCACCGGACGCCGGCGGGCGCCTTTGCTGTAGTAGCGCTCGAAGTAGCGATCGATGCCTCGGAACGCGACCTTCAGCGGAACGCCGCCCGCGGCCCAGCCGGACACGATCTCGAACGACGGCCCCACGACGCGGATGAGATGGCCATCGTTCTTCTGGCAGAGGTACGTCTCGATCTCGCGACAGTATTCGTCTACTGGTTGCGTTCCCACACGATTCTCAAGCCATGGAGCGTCAGGTCGGGGTCGACGTGCTCGATGAGCGGCGTTTCCGGCGCAATCACGTCGGCGAAGCCGCCGGTCGCGACACAGATCGCGCGGCCGCCGAGCTCGTCGCTCATGCGGCGCACCAGCCCTTCCACCATTCCCACGTAGCCCCAGAAGAGTCCCGATTCCATCGCGCCGACCGTCGTGCGGCCGACGACGCGCGACGGCTTGCGCACGTCAATCCGCGGCAGCCGCGCGGCGCGCTGAAACAACGCGTCGGCCGAAATCTGCACGCCGGGGCAAATCGCCCCGCCGAGGTACTCGCCCTTGGCGGTAATCGCATCGAAAGTCGTCGCGGTCCCGAAGTCGACGACGACCAGCGGCCGCGGCTCGGCGCCGCGTCCGAAACGCTCGTACGCGGCAATGCCGTTGACGATGCGATCGGCGCCGACCTCGGCGGGATTGTCGTACAGAATGGGCATGCCGGTATTGACGCCAGGTTCGATGACGAGCGCCTTCAGTCCGAAATATTGCTCGGCCATCAGCTGCGTCGTGCCCGTGAGCGGTGGGACGACCGATCCCATCACCAAACCGTCCACCGCCGATCGATCGATGCCGTGATGGGCGAACAGCCCGTCGACGAGCAGGCCGAGCTCGTCGGCGGTCCGCTCGCGCAATGTCTGCAGACGCCAACTGCGCACGAGCGCGCCGCCGTCGAACACGCCGAGCACGATGTTGGTGTTGCCGACGTCAATGGCTAGCAGCATAAGAAACGTTCAGCCTCACAACCAGGTAACTTCTCCGGCGACAATCCGCTCCATTCGATCACCAACCCGCACGAGCAGCGCGCCGCGTTCGTCGATGCCCTCCGTCACGCCGGCCTGTGGACCGGACGCGGCCTGCCATACGACGCGGGCGCCGCGGCTGCCGGGCGCGCGCGCGCGCCACGCGTCGAGAATAGCATCGAACCGGCCATCCAGCAGATCCGCATACCGGCGCGCAACGGCCGCCAGCGTTTCGACGCACACCGCCGCGCGATCGATGGGCCGGCTCAGCTCGGTCTCGAGCGAGGTGGCGCGGTCGCGGATCTCGCGCGGATACGCCGTCGGCCCCACGTTGATGCCGTAACCGAGCACGACATGCATGACCCGTCGCGGGGCCTCACCGCCGGGCACGGCCTCGGCGAGAATGCCGGCGAGCTTCCGGCGGGAGACGAGCAGATCGTTCGGCCACTTGATGTCGACGCGCAGCGCCGTCGCCGCCTCGATCGCTTCCGCCAGCGCCACCCCCGCCGCGAGCGTCAGGAGCGTCGTCGCACGTTCGGGATCGACGCGCGCGAGGCCCGGCGTCAGCACGATTGAGATGTACAGACCGCTGCCCGGCGGCGAGAACCAGGCGCGGCCGCGGCGGCCGCGGCCGGCGGTCTGCTCGTCGGCGATGACAACGGCGAGATCGCGATCGCCCTGAGCGGCGAGCGTCAGCGCGACGTCGTTGGTCGATCCGATCGTCGGGAAGAAGTGAATCGTCGATCCGACGCCGTGAAGCCGATCGCCCGCGCGCGCGATCGCCTCGGCCAGATCGGGCGGCAGCGGCTCAGAGTGGTTCGAGTTCAAAGCTGATATCGACGGCCGGGGCCGAATGCGTGAGCGCGCCGACCGAGACGAAGTCGGCGCCGGTGGCGGCCAGCTCGGGAATCCGCTCGAGCGTGACGCCGCCGGAAATCTCGACCTTCGCGCGGCCCCGCGCGCGCGTCACGGCCGCGCGAATCTCGTCGGTGGACATGTTGTCGACCAGCAGAATCTCGACGCCGGCGGCGAGCGCGGCGTCGACCTCGTCCAGACTCTGGGCTTCGATCTCGATCGGCATGCCCGGCCGGCTCTCGCGCATCCGCGCGATGGCCTCCGCGACGCCGCCCGCCAGCCGAATGTGATTGTCCTTGATCAGCACGGCGTCGAAGAGCCCGGCGCGGTGATTCGCGGCACCGCCCGCCCGGACGGCGTACTTTTCGAGAACCCGCAAGCCCGGCGTCGTCTTCCGCGTGTCGAGCACGACGATGCGCCCGCCCGCGGCGTCGACGAAGCGCCGCGCGCGCGTGGCGATGCCCGAGAGTCTCTGTAGAAAATTGAGCGCGGTGCGCTCGCCGACCAGAAGCGCACGGGCCGGGCCGCTGACCTCGGCAATCTCCTCGCCGGCCTGACACCGGTCGCCGTCGCGCCGGTGGACGGTCGCGCCGATGCCGGGATCGAGCAGTCGGAAAGCCTCGAGCGCCACGTCGAGCCCCGCCACGACGCAATCGGCTTTGACGAGAAACACGCCGCGCGCCCGCCGATCGGCGCCGATGGTCGCCTCGGTGGTGACGTCGCCGCTCCCGATGTCTTCGTCGAGCGCGCGCCGGACGATCTCGCGGTACTCGTCAGGGTGCAGCGGCTTCATATCCCACGACGACGATCTCACGGGGCTCGCCGACCCGTGTTTCGAAGGTCTGCACGCGCAACGCCGCACGCAGATCCGCGTCGACAATCGGCATCAACGACGCGGACGCCGCGTCGGCCTGGACCGTGACCTTCGTGATCGGGACCTTCAGCGGCTGCTTCGCTTCGGACCGCTGTTTCCGTACTTCGAACATAACGTCGGTCGCCCACTGGTACGCCCGCTCGTCAGCCTGGCTCGTGGCGACCGAATGGTCCGCGCCGAGGGGAACGACCGCGTCGAGCTCGCCGACGGTCGGCCACGCCGCCGTGTGAATCGAGCCCTCGCGCCACCAGGACCACACTTCTTCGGTGACAAACGGCAGAAACGGCGCGAAGAGCCGCAGCATCACCGACAGCGCCGCCGTGAGCGCGGCGTTCGCGGAGCCGGCGGCGTCGGCGCCCTGATCGCCGTAGCGTCTGCCCTTCACCAGTTCCAGGTAGTCGTCGCAGAAGCGCCAGAAGAATGTTTCGGTTCGCTGCAGGACGCGCGCGTAATCGTAGCCGTCGAACGCCTCGGTGACCTCGGCGACCAGCGCGGCCAGATTCCGGATCATCGCGCGATCGACCGGCGCCGTGATCGCGCCCGCCTCCGCCTTCGGCTTCGGCGCGGCAAGCCCAGGGGGGCTGGAGAGCACGAACTTGGACGCATTCAGCACCTTGATCGCCAGACGCCGGCCCACGCGCATCTGGTTGGTGTCGAAGGTGGTGTCGGTGCCCGGCCGGCCGCTCGCGGCCCAGTAGCGCACGCCGTCGGAGCCGTGCTCGTCGAGCAGCGCCATCGGCGTGACGACGTTGCCCTTGGATTTCGACATCTTCTTGCGATCGGGATCGAGCACCCACCCCGAAATCGCGGCGTTCTTCCACGGCAGCGAATCGTGCTCGAGGTGCGCGCGCAACACCGAGTCGAACAGCCACGTGCGGATGATGTCGTGCGCCTGCGGCCGCAGATCCATCGGAAACGTACGCGCCATGAGATCCGGATCGTCGGGCCACCCGCAGACGATCTGCGGCGAGAGCGACGAGGTGGCCCACGTGTCCATCACGTCGGGATCGCCGGCGAAGCCGCCAGGCACGCCGCGCTGCTCGGGCCGATAGCCGTCGGGCACGTCGGTTGACGGGTCGATCGGCAGCGGCTCGTCGCCGGCCGCGATCGGCCGGTCGTGCTGGACGCGGCCGTCTCCATCGATCGGATACCAGACGGGAAACGGCACGCCAAAGAATCTCTGGCGGCTCACGCACCAGTCGCCGTTCAGCCCGTTCGCCCAGTTCTCGTACCGCGCCTGCATGTAGGGCGGATGCCACTGCAGCTCGCGCCCTCGCTCGAGGAGCGCCTCGCGGAACTCGATCGTCTTGAAGAACCACTGGCGGCTCGTGATGATTTCGAGCGGCCGATCGCCTTTCTCGTAGAACTTGACGGCGTGCGTAATCGGCCGCGGCTCGCCGACGAGATCGCCGGATTCGCGGAGCTGGTCCACGATCTTCACGCGCGCCTTCGCGGCGGAGAGATGCGCCAGCTCGCCGTAATGCCGCTGCGCGCGCTCGGCGTCGACCGACTCCCAGCCCGGTGCGCCCCACGCCACATCGCGCAGCGTGCCGTCGGCCTGGATCACGGCGCGGACCGGCAGGTTCAGCTCGCGCCACCAGGTGACGTCGGTGATGTCGCCGAAGGTGCAGATCATCGCGATGCCGCTGCCCTTTTCGGGATCGGCGAGCGGATGCGCCTTGACCGGGACGCGCGCGCCAAAGAGCGGCGTCACCACCTCGTGTCCGAAGAGCGCTCGATACCGCTCATCGTCGGGATGCGCGACGAGCGCGACGCACGCGGGAATCAGCTCGGGGCGGGTCGTCTCGATTTCGATCGCGGGCGCGCCGTCAACCTCGCCAGGCCGCGCGAACTTGATGCGGTGATAGGCGCCGGGCATCTCGCGATCTTCGAGCTCGGCCTGGGCCACCGCGGTCTTGAAGTCGACGTCCCAGAGCGTCGGCGCCTCGACCTGATAGGCGAGGCCGCGCCGCAGCAGATGCAGAAACGCGAGCTGCGAGACGCGCTGCGCGCGCCGAGCGATGGTCGCGTAGGTCATCGACCAGTCGACCGACAGGCCAAGGTATTTCCAGAGATGTTCGAAGACTTTCTCGTCTTCTCCCGTCAGGCGTTCGCAGAGCTCGATGAAATTCGGCCGCGACACCGACAGCGGTGGCTTGGTCGGCTTCTCCGGCGGAACGAAGTTCGGCTGGTAGGGCAACGACGGATCGCAGCGGACGCCGTAGTAGTTCTGCACGCGACGTTCGGTCGGCAGGCCGTTGTCGTCCCAGCCCATCGGGTAGAACACCGCCTTGCCGCGCATGCGGTGAAAGCGGGCGATGACATCGGTGTGGGTGTAGGAGAACACGTGGCCGACGTGCAGCGACCCGCTGACGGTCGGCGGCGGCGTGTCGATCGCGAACACCTCCGCGCGAGGACGCGTGCGGTCGAACCGGTACACGCCCGACGCCTCCCAGCGCGGGAGCCACGTGGCTTCGAGCCCCTCGAGGACGGGCTTCTCGGGCAGGCGCAAGCGAGCCGGGTCCAGGCTCGTCAGCGGCGTCGGCGAATCGGACATCCGGTGATCTTATTTGATTGAGGCTTTGATGCGCTCGATCTCTTCGCGCACCAGCCGCTCGGCGGTGGCCGACACGATCTCGGAGACCGTGTCGCGCACGATCTGGTCGGAGAGCCGCTCGAGGACGCGGTGAGTCACCTGCTCGACGAGATCGTCGGTCACGGCGAGGCGCGGCGTCGCTGCCGGAGACAACGATGGAGACGATGCCGCCGGGGCCGGCCACTGTGGCGCAGCCGGCGGCGCAGGCGCCGATTGCTCGGCCGCGAGGAGCGCCGCGAACGCGTCCGCCAGCGGCGGCAGCGTGGGACGCGGCGCGGGCGCCGGTGGCGGTGGCGCGGGCGGCCGCGCGAACTCCGCCTGCGGCGAGCCATACGAGAGCGGCAGATCGGGAGCCGGCGCACTGGCCGCACCGGCTGCCTTGGCTTTCGGGGCGAACCAGTCGATCGAATCGGCGACCGGATTGGACGCCCCTGGAGCCGGCGACACCGCCGGCGCCGCCGGTTTCGCCGGCGGCGCGGCGCCGCTCGACAAGCTGGCGAACGCGGCGTCAAGGCGATCGAAATAGTCGTCGTCCGCCGCGGGCTTGGCGGCCGGCGCGGGGGCGGCAAAGGGCGGATCGGTCAGCGGCGACGCCCACGGCCCGGACGCAGCCGAGGCCGGCGGCGCCAGATTCGCGTCGAGCAGGACCGGCGCGCGGCCCGGACGCGCGAGCAGTTCTTTCACCCGGCTGATCACGAGCTGCGGCTCGAACGGCTTGGCGAGCACGCCGTCGCAGCCGACCGAGTCGGCGCGCGGCTGATCGACCGGCTCGAAGGCGCCCGTCAGCAGGACGACCGGGATGTGCGCGAGCCGCGGCGACGCCTTCACGTAGGCGGCGACTTCGTAGCCGTTGCGCCCCGGCATCCCAATATCGGCCAGCACGATGTCCGGCGGATCGGCCTCGAGGCGAGCAATCGCCTGGTCGCCGTCGCTCACCGCAACAACCTGAATGTCCTCGTCGGCAAACGTCAGCTCGATGACGCGCTGAATCGTGACGCTGTCGTCGGCGAGCAAGAGCTTATGCGGCACCTTGGTGGTATCGGATGAAGGGGGCCCGCGGTGTAGGGGCCGACCGTGGCCGGTCCGCGGCTAGACCCTGACGCGCGCGTGTGTGTTGATGAACGCGATGATGTCCTGCATGGGCGTTCCCGGCAGGAAAATCCCTTTGACGCCGAGCGCCTTGAGCCTGGGAACGTCGACGTCAGGAATGATGCCGCCGATGAGCACGAGCACATCGTCCAGCCCCTTGGCTTTGAGCAGCTCCATCAGGCGGGGCGCGATATGGTTGTGGGCGCCCGACAGAATCGAGAGGCCGACGACGTCGGCGTCCTCCTGCAGGGCGGCCGAGGCAATCTGTTCCGGGGTCTGACGCAGTCCGGTGTAGATGACTTCCATCCCCGCGTCGCGCAGCGCGCGCGCGATCACCTTGGCGCCCCGGTCGTGCCCATCCAAGCCCGGCTTCGCGATCACGACTCGAAGTTTTCTAGCCACCAGTCACTAACCTCCAGCCACGAGCCACTAGATGATCGGCACTTCTTCGTATTCGCCCCAGACATCGCGGAGCGCGTCGCACATCTCACCCACCGTCGCATAGACGCGAACGGCGTCGAGAATCGGCGGCATCAGGTTTTCGGTGGTGGTCGCGGCCGCACGGAGCCGATCCAGTGTCCGCGTGACCTGGTCGTTGTCGCGCGTGCGCTTCAGCCGCTCGAGCTTGGCGAGCTGCGTCTCGGCGGCCGACTCGTCGATGTAGAGAATCTCGATCGGCGGATCGTCGGCCTGCACGAAGTCGTTCACGCCGACGATGATTTTCTCTTTGCGCTCGAAGGCCTGCTGGAACCGGTACGCGCTGTCGGCGATCTCGCGCTGCGGAAAGCCGCGCTCGATGGCGTCGACCATGCCGCCCATCTTGTCGATCTGGTCGAAGTAGGCGAGCGCGCCGTCCTCCATGTCCCTGGTCAGCTTCTCGACGAAGTACGATCCGCCCAGCGGATCGACGACGTTGGCCACGCCGCTTTCGTACGCGATGATCTGCTGCGTCCGGAGCGCCAGCGTCGCCGTCTCGGCGGTCGGCAGCGCGAGCGCCTCGTCGAGCGAGTTGGTGTGGAGCGAGTTGGTGCCGCCGAGCACGCCCGCCAGCGCCTGGAGCGCCGTGCGCACGACGTTGTTGTAGGGCTGCTGCGCGGTCAGCGAGACGCCGGCGGTCTGCGTGTGAAAGCGCAGCTTCCACGAGCGGTCGCTCTTGGCGCCGAAGCGATCGCGCATCGCCTCGGCCCAGATCTTCCGCGCCGCGCGGTACTTGGCGATCTCCTCGAAGAAGTCGCTGTGCGCGTTGAAGAAAAAGGAGATGCGCGGCACGAAGTCGTCCACGTCGAGCCCCGCGTCGACGCCCCATTGCACGTATTCGAGACCGTCACGCAGCGTGAACGCCAGCTCCTGCAACGCCGTCGACCCTGCCTCGCGAATGTGGTACCCGCTCACCGAAATCGTGTTCCACTTCGGAACCTCCTTCGCGCAGAACGCGAAGATGTCGGTGATGATCCGCATCGAGGGACGCGGCGGGAAGATGTATTCCTTCTGCGCGATGAATTCCTTGAGGATGTCGTTCTGAATCGTGCCCGACAGCGTCCGCCAGCTCGCGCCCTGCTTCTCGGCCACGACGAGATACATCGCGAAAATCATGGCGGCCGGCGAGTTGATCGTCATCGACGTCGTGATGTCGCCGAGCGCAATGCCGTCGAAGAGCGTCTCCATGTCGGCGAGCGACGTGACGTTGACGCCGCACTTCCCCGTTTCGCCGAGCGACAGCTCATGATCCGGATCGCGCCCCATGAGCGTCGGCAAATCGTAGGCCACGCTCAGCCCGGTCCCGCCGGCGCGGAGCAGCGTTTTGTAGCGCGCGTTGGTGTCCTCCGGCGTGCCGAAGCCGGCAAACTGGCGCATCGTCCAGAGCTTGCCGCGGTAGCCGGTGGGATGGATGCCGCGCGTGTAGGGGAACTCGCCAGGGTTGTTGGTGGTGACGGCGTCGACATCCTCGGCGGTGTAGAGGCGATCGATCGGCCGGCCGGAGATCGTCGTGAAGGTCTTTGCACGCTCGGGCGCGTTCTGGAGAGCCGGCTCGAGCGTCTCACGCTGCCAGCGCTGCTTGTCCGTCTCGGCAGCCGTTTTCATACCGCATTCATTATATAGTCGTTGTCTCGGCTGTATCGCAGCCGCGACCCGCGCGTCGGTACCATGGCATCGACCAACATATTCTCCCGCCTGCTCGTCGTCGATGACGAACCACCCGTGCCGTGCTCCGCGCCATCCGGGCGGCCGACCCCGAGTGTCAGGTGATTCTGATGACCGCCAACGCGCCGGTGTCGGTGGACACCGCCATCGAAGCGGTGAAGGACGGCGCGCTCGACTACCTCAGCAAGCGGTTCGATTTTCAGCGGATGCGCGAGTTGCTGCTGACCGTCACGCGTGTGTAGGCCCGTCGTGGCCACGGCAGTCGGTGCGACAGCCGACGACGCGCCCGCGCAACGGCCGCCGGCGCGCATCGACGCATCGCAGAGTCGACCCGGCGCCCTGCCGTCTTTGTATGTGAGCCTCGCCGGCCTTCAGGCATACGCCGCGTACTCCACGTTGACCGCGCTCAAGGGTGGCGCGATCGAGGCGAACCCGATGGTACGCGGCGTGACCGGGAGCCCGGCCACGTTCATCGTCGTCAAAGGCGCGGCGACGATGGCATCAATATTCGCGGCGGAACGGTTGTGGCGCACCACATCGCGGCGCGGCGATCTAGAAGCGACCAATGAGTTGCGCCATCTCGCTTGACTTGCCCGACAACGGCACGGTACGCTGCGTGTTTGGACTGGGAGCGACATGGTTGAACACGGACCGCTCTTCGGCGCCATGCTCCAGGAGTTCGAAGGAGCGGCGCGCATTCTCAATCTCGAGCCCGGCATCTGGAAGACCCTCACGCATCCCAAGCGTCAAATCATCGTCTCGTGCCCCATCCAGATGGACAACGGCGAGATCGAGGTCTTCACCGGCTACCGCGTGCAATACAACATCACGCTCGGCCCGGCAAAGGGCGGCATCCGGTATCACCCCGGCGTCAACCTCGATGAAATGACCGCGCTCGCCGCCTGGATGACGTGGAAGTGCGCCGTCGCCCACATCCCGTTCGGCGGCGGCAAGGGCGGCGTGATCTGCGATCCGACGACATTATCGCGCCGCGAGCTCGAAGCGCTGACGCGCCGCTACATCGCCGAGATCATCGACGCGATCGGTCCGGAAAAGGACGTCCCCGCGCCCGACGTCAATACCAACGAACAAATCATGGCGTGGGTGATGGACACCTACAGCATGCACGTCGGCCACACGGAGACCGCGGTGGTCACCGGCAAGCCGCTCGAGCTCGGCGGGTCGCTCGGCCGGCGCGAAGCCACCGGCCGCGGCGTCATGATCGTCGCGCGCGAATCGGCCAAGCACGTCGGCTTCGATATCAAAGGCGCGACGGTCGCCATCCAGGGCTTTGGCAACGTGGGCTCCATCTCGGCGGAGCTGCTCGCGGGCATCGGCGCGAAGATCGTCGCCGTCTGCGACTGGAAGGGCGGCGTCTACAACCCGAAAGGGCTCGACGTCACGCAGCTCATCGCGCACGTCGCGCAGCACAAGACGGTGGAGGGATTCGCCGGCGCCGATGCGCTCGACAACGCGCAGCTCTTCAAGCTCGACGTCGACATCCTGATTCCCGCGGCGCTCGAAAACCAGATCACGATGGACAATGCCCCGGCGATCCGCGCCAAAGTCCTGGTCGAGGGCGCCAACGGCCCGACGACGCCGGACGCGCATCGCCACCTGCACGAACGCGGCGTGTTTGTCGTGCCCGATATTCTCGCCAACAGCTCCGGCGTGACCACGTCGTATTTCGAGTGGGTGCAGGACCGCTACGGGTACTTTTGGACCGAGAAGGAAGTCAACGAGCGGCTCGAGGCGAAGATGTGCGAGGCGTTCAACGCCGTACTGAAGACGGCCATCAAGTTCAAGGTCGACATGCGCACCGCCGCCTACATCGTCGCGATCAACCGGGTGGCGACGGTGACGCGGCTGCGCGGGATGTACGCGTAGCGACTACACGGCCGGTTTCACAATCACTCCCCGCTGCGTGCGTCCGTTCATCTTCACCACCACCGGCACGTCGAAGTGCAGGTGGCGAACGAAACCCGTCTCGCGCACCGCAGGCCGCGCAGCGAGCCAGTCCCAATCCACAAAGCCCTCCCCCACTTCGGGGTTCACCGTGAAATAGCCGACGCTCGACGCCGTCAGGTTCTGAAAGAAATGCGTGCCCTGCGACGGCGTCACGCGAAAGTCCTTGAATCCCGCTTCGACGATGACGCGCGCGCCGGAGATGCCTTCCCACGACACGGGGATCCCCATAAACGGCTCCGACGAGCCCCATCGTCCGACGCCGATCAGGACGTAAGGGACTCCCGTGCGGACAAGCTCATTGTTGAAGCGTGCGACCTCGCGGGCCACATCGACGCTGCGGCCGCGATCGAAGCGGTGAAAGTCGACGACCACGACGTCGAAGACCTCGAGGCGTCCGTTGCCGAGCACGCTGCCGCTCTGGCAGATCAGCGCGTCCGGCTCGACGTCGTCGAACTGGAGATCGGCCGCTTCGCGCGACAAGGCGAGCGGTCGCAGCTGCAGGAACCCGAACGTGTGGGCGGCCCGGCCCGTGGGATCGAGCCCGAGCGCGAACTCGATCTCCACGGGCGCGCTCGTCCCGTCGGCGCTGATGCGCAGCAGCAGATCCAGGATCTCGGCCAGCGGCAGCAGCCGGTGTTTGAGAATCGGCGCGAAGGTGACCAGCCGCACCCCCGCGCGCGAAATGCCGTCGTACACGACGTCGTTCTCCGGCGAATAGGTGGATCCGACCGCGGCCAGCGTCCCGTCGCGCTCGGCCTCAGAGAGATCGAACAGCTCGAGCGCTCCGCCTGGCGTCACGTCGAGATCGGCCGCCGGATCGTGCAGCGGCAACGCGTAGAAATCGCGCTGTGAGCTGTCGAGCACGTCCCGCACCGACGAGAGCTGCACGGGGTGCAGCGGGTAGGACGGACAGAACCGCACGCATGGACGTCCGGCCACCACCGTTTCGCCGAACCCCAGGGCGACTGCGACGATCCCGTCGGCGGCGCGCATCGGCGCGACCGGATAGAAGTTGTGCGACCGCGCGACGCCCGAAATGTCCGGGTAAAACCGGCTGCCGTGCCCGCCGCCGACCACCTGCTGCAGGATCACGGCCATCTTCTCTTCCTCGAGGCGGTACGACGTCGTCTTGAGGTAGGCCTGCGCGCGGCTCGTGAACATCGACGCGTAGACGAGCTTGACCGCGCTCACGAGCTGACGCAGCCGCACCTTCGCCTCCGGGTGGCTGTTCGACAGCATGCGCGTGTCGTAGACGCCGGCGAAAGGTTGATACTGCGAGTCTTCGAGCAGGCTGGACGACCTGACGGCCAGCGGATAGTGGATGATCTCGAGGAACGACACGAGGTCGCGCATGACGGCGTCGGGCAGCGGCGAGGCGATGAAGCGGCGCTCGATTTCCTCCTGGTCGCTGACGTTGATCGCGAAGTCGCGCAGATCGTTGTGCTCGAGGAACTCGTCGAAGACATCGGTGCCGAGCACGACCGACGGCGGCACGGCGATGCGCACGTCGCCGAAGCGGTCGCTCACCTGGTGCTCGCTGAGGAGATAGTTCACAAACGCCAAGCCGCGCGCCTTGCCGCCGAGCGATCCGCCGCCGATCCGCGAGAAACTGGCGCCGGGATCGAATGTGGCGCGATCGAAGTCGGCGATGACGCCGCGGCTGCGTTGCTCCCGGTAATCCTGAATCGACCGGATCAGCTCCTCGCGCAGATGCTCGACCGTCGGAAAATCCGACATCCGGCGCGGCCGGAGGCTGTGCGCCACGGCGAACTCGGTCCGCGCTTTCAGCCACTTCGAAAAGTGATTGCGCTCCGCGTGGTATGCCAGGCTCGCGCCCGGCACCGTGCGGAGCTTTTCTTCGAGCGTCTTCAGATCGTGGGCGCGCGCCACTTCGGTGCCATCCGGCATCCGGAAGATGAAATCGCCGAAGCCGAAGTGATCGATCATGAAGCGGCGCAGATCGTGGAGCAGCGTCGGCGAGTCCTTCAGGAGGAATGACGCGCCGGCCGCCCGCGCCGCCGCCTCGAAGTCTGGGCGGCTCGATTGCAGCATCACGGGAATGTCGGACTGGCGCGTCCGGACACGCCGCGCGAACTCGAGGCCCGCCTCATCCGACAGCTCGCCGCCTTTCGGGAACTCGATGTCGGAAATCACGCCGAGCACGTTCTCTTCGTAACGATCGAAGCGCTCCCACGCCTCCTCGAAGGTCCGGCACAACAGAATCTTCGGCCGCGCCTGCAGCCGCATCAGCTTGTCCGCGTGATTGATCCCTTCGGGCACGAGCCGCAGCGCATGGCTCATCAGCTCCGCGTAGATGACCGGGAGGTAGGACGAGTAGAATCGGACGTTGTCTTCGATGACGATGATGACCTGGACGCCGAGCTCGAGGGTGTCGTGGTCGACGTTGACGGCGTCCTCGACGAGCTTGATGATCGCCGGCAGGATCCGCGCGTCGCCCTGCCACAAGAAGATGCCGGCGAGATGGCTGGCGTCGTGCTCGGCGAGAAAATCGCCGACCGCGCGCGCGTCGTACGCGAGCAGCGCGACCGGCGTGTCGACGCCGCGCGCCCGCAGACGGCTGGCCAGCGTCGCCGCGTCCATGTCGCCGACGTGCAGCGAGCTGATGATCAGGTTGTAGCCTCTGTCGGCGGTCGCGCGCGCGAGCGCCTCGGCGCCGGTCGACACGCGCGTCATCGTCGGCGGATGGCGGAGGTTGAGATCGAGGAACTCGCTGAGGACGAGCTCGTTCAACGGGCCGTCCTCAGCGAGCGTGAAGGAATCGTAGAGGCTCGAGACGAGCAGGATGTCCTGGACCCGAAATTGCGCGAGATCCATCCTGCCATCCTGCCATCCGGCAATGTTCTAGACGAGCCCCTGATCCATCATCGAGTCGGCGACCTTCAGGAAGCCCGCGATGTTCGCGCCGTTCACGTAGTTCCCGGGGGTGCCGAACTCGGCGGCGGTTTCCCAGCAGGCCTTGTGGATCGCCTTCATGATGCGGTGCAGCCGCTCGTCCACCTCTTCGCGCGACCAGCTGAGACGCATGCTGTTCTGCGACATCTCGAGGCCCGAGGTCGCCACGCCGCCCGCATTGGCCGCCTTCGCCGGCCCGTAGAGGATCTTCGCGTCGATGAATTGGCGGACGCCGTCGAGCACGGTCGGCATATTGGCGCCTTCCGAGACGACGTAGACGCCGTTCGTCAAGAGATGCTGCGCGTCCTTGGCGCGGATCTCGTTCTGCGTCGCGCACGGGAACGCGCAATCCGCCTTGTGATTCCAGATCGGATTGGTGTCGGCGGTCGCGTCGGTCGCCGTATAGACCGCCCCCTTGAACTTGTCGGCGTAATCCTTGATGCGGCCGCGGCGCACGTTCTTGAGATCGATCACAAACTTCAGCTTGTCCGCGGTGATGCCGGCTGCGTCGTAGATGTAGCCGCCCGAATCGGAGAGCGTGACCGGCTTGGCGCCGAGCTGCAGCAGTTTCTCGACCGTGTACTGCGCGACGTTGCCACTGCCCGACACCAGGCACGTCTTGCCCTGCAGCGTCTGATTGCGCGTCGCGAGCATTTCGGCCGCGAAGTACACGGCGCCGTACCCGGTCGCCTCGGGGCGAACGAGCGAGCCGCCCCAGTTGAGCCCCTTGCCCGTGAGGACGCCGGTGAATTCGTTGCGGACGCGCTTGTACTGGCCGAACAGATATCCGATCTCGCGGCCGCCGACGCCGATGTCGCCCGCCGGCACGTCGGTGTCTGGGCCGACGTGGCGGCAGAGCTCCGTCATGAAGCTCTGGCAGAAGCGCATCACCTCGTTGTCGCTCTTCCCTTTCGGATCGAAATCGGATCCGCCCTTGCTGCCGCCCATCGGCAGCGTCGTCAGCGAGTTCTTGAGCACCT
>Ga0097691_1001727_pt1 | contig 15534 bp, 7 predicted proteins | sample NGESurdeep072012_8_FD_72858 | JGI IMG/M metagenome (GOLD analysis project Ga0097691, IMG submission 72858) | Arctic peat soil microbial communities from Barrow, Alaska - NGEE Surface sample 210-1 deep-072012 | ecosystem: Environmental > Terrestrial > Soil > Wetlands > Peat ... | reverse complement strand
AACGTTGAACAAGCTGCCGTCGCGTTTTTCGCCGTGACATCGAAGAAGAGTTAGCCTCAGGAAGCCGCCGCCGAGCCTGATTCGCATACGTGCGTGACGGCGGGTGCTTGCGGCAACATCGGACGACAGGTCACGTTTTCAGGCGATCCCTGACCGCCGCGACGATCTTCCTCCCTGACGGCAGCACACCGAGAACTGCCGCCGCGCCCCCGTCGATGATAGCACGGGTAAGCGCAACGGATCACGCCTCTAGAATGGGTACATGATTCAATCGGAGCTGGAGGCGATCTTCACCGCTGGACCGTTGGTGTAACATGGCAGGCCAGACGACCTTATGTGCAGCAACTTCGGATTCAACCATCATCCTGGAAGACCCCCTTGCGCAGTGGAATCGCACTGGTACTACACGCTAGTGCGATGGATTGCTTTGTTGCGCCTGAAGTTCGTTACCAAATCTTCTCAGATCACCACGCATAGCAACCACCCTAACCGTAGAACAGATTGACCGGTGGTACATACCATCGATTTCTTCACAATCCGCGCCGATCGAACACGGCGAGGGCTGGATCGCTGCATCGGCAACCTTTACGTGAAATGTGCAGTGGCCGGCACTAGCACTGTCAGCCGCCACTCAGTTTGCCCATTGCTGCCGGAGAGTATCCGCTACAGTCAACGCATGGAGTTTAAGATCCGCTCCCTGTCCAAACCAGACTCGGTTCAGGCGACGATCCGGCCCCGCTTCAATGGCTTGGCGGTAGTCCTCGTACCGCGTTACGGCGTGGTACGCGCCCCACAGAGAGTGGCTGTGAGCTAACTTTGGCGCATCACCAATCTAGAACAGGCCCGCCACGCAATCCCATCGTACCGGCCGCTTCTTTTCACTGCGCTGCTTGTCGGTCAAGGGATAAACCAGTTGCAGGTATGCGTCCAAGCGCGATGCATCCATCTTTACTCTGGCCAGACTTTGGAAAAGCTGCTCCGCCGCTTTAATCGTTTGCCACATCATACCCGTAAGTTTTTGGACATCCCGCAAGCGCTGTTGCATGTTTCGGGAGTGGCGAACACGATGGCCCTTTTCGCCGGATTCCAGGGCCAGAAGAAGTGTGTTTTGGCAAACGACGCGGATTGGAGTGAACTTTATTCCAACCGAGCCGCGACCGTCATGAGAGTTTGACAGCAAGAGATACTTTGAACAGCAGTCGTCGCCCGCCACCCTGATTTCCCCTGGAGCTTTTGCAAGGACCCACACCCGTTCTCCGTTACCCAGCGAACCGCCGTTTCAAATACAGCTTTCTTGTCACCAATGATGGGATCGAAGAAATCAAACGCCTCGGAGTTTTGAAGTGGACGGTATCGGGTGCTTACCACTCCGAGCGGCACTTCCTGCTCGGATGTATTTCGCGGCATCCGAGTCAGATGGCATCGGCGCGCCTTTGCCTTTGCATCCACGCCGACATTCGGAATCGGTGTCATCCGAACCTGCCAGTCAAGTCCGGCAGCATTAATCATCTCGGTCGCGGTTGCACGCGCCGGGACGCTGACCCCGAGACCGTGCCAAGGAGGATCACCGTAGTAGGCCATCGAATCTACGTTGGCAGGCATGAAACCTCCCCCTCATAGGTGAGTATTGCAAAAAAGAGCCGCTGTCTGGCATACCAGACACACCAGTTGAATCGTATGACGACCATGAAGGGGTGTCCAGCACCAATCACGCTCTCTTGGTTCAAATTGGGAAACGCATTCGTCTGCTCCGAAGGCAGAAGGGATGGACTCAGACCGACATGGCTGTTTGCTTGGATATGAACCGAGGACACATATCCGATATCGAGCAGGGCAAGCGTGAGGTTGGCATCATCACGTTGCAAGTTATCGCCAGGGGTCTTGGAACCACGATGTCAGAATTGCTGCGCAAGCTTTAGTTAGATGTGCGCGCGTCTAAATCCGCGAATCGACCCGGCCCAGCCCTGTAACTCCAGTTCGCAGACGAAGCGCAACTATATACCCACTCAACCGCTGGGCTGCTGAGCATCTTTCCAACACACAGGACGGACGACTTGCTTCACATGCATCCGTTCCCGCTTTCAGCGCAATTTCAAATGGTTCACGCCTGTTTGCAGGGGTTGCTCCTGTCCGTGCCATGCGAAGGTGGCGGAAACGTTTTCAGGCACGGTTATTGTGGCGTCGAGCCCGGCAGCGGTCCGGCGGTAGTCCATGGCGATGATGCCGCGCGGGTGCGGATAGCGGGCTTGGAGCGTTGGCAGTGCTCCCAGGTGCGGCGCAATTCGCACCCGGGAGAATCCGGGGGCAGCAGGCTCCACGCCTGCTACCAGTGTCAAGAGGTCATAAATCGGATGCGCACTCCATGCGTGCGAGTCTGAACGGGTGTCGCCGGGTACCTCGGGCCAGGTGCTGAAGTGCAGGGACAAAAGAGCCCGCCACGGACTAATCGACTCGAGATAATGATCGGCCATGCCGGCGTGGTCGAGCGCGCGAGAGAGATAGAAGCGGAAATAGTAGGACGCGCTGGTGATGTCGCCCTGATTTTGGCCGGGTTGGATTGAGAGTATGCGTTCCAGAACGCGCTGCTGCTCGGACGCAGGGATCACATCGTATAACACGGCCATCATGTTGGCCTGCTGGCTAAAAGCGCTCTTCTCTGGCGTATCGGCGAACAGCTCGCGGGGCGGGTCCCAGCAGTTGTCGTAGAGGCTGCTGCGCAGTGTTTCGGCGCGCGATTTGTCCTGTACGGCCCAGTGCGAGTCGCCCAGCGCCGATTCGAGTGCCGCCGACTGTTGCAGGGCGCCGAGGTATTGCAGCGAAGTCACGCACGATTCCTTCGATGGTCCATAAGAGGGCAGCTTTCTGCCCTCCATCGTCCAGTCAATGAAGCTCCACCACGGTAGTTCGCGAAGCAGGTGATCGGGTGCCTCGTGGCGCTCGAACCAGTCAAGAACGGCGCGCATGCCGGGCAGCGACTGCTGCACAAACTGCGGATCGGGCCGATACATCCAGTAGTCGTGCAACATGCCGATCCAGAGCAACGAAAACGGCGGTATGATCTGGAGCTGCTCCGTGGGATAGCGGCTGGCGGTGATTCCCTCCGGCAGACGAGAGTCGTCGAAGGCCCGGATTGCCTGGCGAGCCAACCGGTCATCATTGGTTACAGCATAAGAGATGAGCGCCTGGATGCGGGTATCGCCAATGTACTGTAGTTGCTCATAATAAGGCGTATCCATGTACGTTTCGTGCGCATCGAGCCGAGCAGTTCGCCAACTGATGTTCCAAATGTCGTCAAGTTGCGTGTCGGCCGAGTGGAAGGATGCGTTCTCTTCGAATGGGTACATCGTTGAGTGTGCGGTTACCGCGTTGAGCGTCAGGGGTTCGCCGGCAGTGGTGATCTCCAGATCAAGGTAGCGCCAGGTGCGCCACCAGAGCGTTTCGAAGGTGCGTTGCGTGCCGCCATCGGGCAGGAATTCGTCTTTCGTCCCAAGTGCCACGCGCTGGCCGACTTGGTTACGATCGCCCTTCTTCTGGTTCTCGTCGTACAGTGCTTCGGAATATGTTAGCCGGATACGAGCGTCGCGGCCTCCCGAAACTGTGAGCGACGGATACGCCGTGATCAGCGTACCGCGGTCGAGCAGCACATGCACTCGCCGGCTGGCAGGAACGGTGATCGCCTGTGTCGGGAAGGCTGTAGCCCCTTCCAGTTCGCTCCGCACCACATGACCGGGGTCCGTCGCCTCGTAAGTCATTGGCGGCAGCGTATCGGGAACCAGTCCCCAGGGCACGTCGTCGGTTTCGTCGGCGCTGCGGGCCCGCGCGGAGCGGGAGTAAGGGTCGTCGCGCATGGGTGATGCCGCCTCGACCCAGTTGGCGCGCGAGGCTACGGTTTGCCAGTCCCAATCGTACTGAGCTGCGTTCAGGCGCTCGCCAGGACCGACGGCAAAGTATTGCGAAAAGCCCTCGGGTTGGCGTGGCATGCATTGCCGGCCATTCTCAATCTCCACCTGCCAACCCTCGCCTGTGCTGGCGAGGGATGCGTTGCCCTCACCCTCGAGCAAAAAGGCGGTGCGGTCGGTGATCTGAGCAACTGGCGCGTAGACGCCGAAGTTCCATACGACGGCTGTGAGCCGGTTCTCGCCCGAAATCAGGTATGGTGCGAGATCGAAAGTCTGGTAGCGCCAGTGGTTCATATCGCCACGCGCGGGGCCATCACCGACACGCTTGCCGTTGGCGTAAAGCACGAAGCGATTGTCCGCGCTGACGCGCACGAGGAACTTGGTTGGGATTGCGATCAAGGTAAAACTCTTACGGAAATGCAACACAATCGGCTCTCGCAGCGGAGCTGCGGGGTGTGTGATCCAGGCCGCTTGCCACTGGCGTTCGGCGACCTGGGCAGAGAGCGGCAGCACGCAGGCAACCAGCAGAAGCGCCACGGCAGTGCGAATTGGTCTCATGTGTATAGTCCAGATTAGCTTGTATTATCCACAAGCCTGGCATGAAGTAAGCGAACTAAAGACGGGATTCGTCCATCGAGACCACTCGTTTCAGCCTAAATAGTGTCCAAGCGAGCGCCGCCAACCCTGCTCCCCAAACCGCGAAAGCCAGGTTCATCACCCACAGCGGAGCTACTCCAACTCTCCGTAGCAGAAACGGCAAGAAATTCCAGGTCGTGACGTGAACATAATCCCATGTGTCCCAGTGCATGGCCTTGGTATCGAGTCCCCACGCGGCGAACTTGCCTAATGCGAATGCCACGATGTTCTTGAAGCGCAGCGCGATGACCAATGTCGGGTGGCCGAAGGTCTCGATTTGGTAAATTTCCAGCGGTAGCCAGAACGTGAGCGACGCCACTTGAATCACGGCGCTTACCGCAACTAGCGCAACTCCAAATCCCCGTACCGTGCGTCCACGCTGTGCTCCGTGCCGCAGCAGCAAGGGTACGGAAATGAAGGCTGCGAGTTCGACAGCAGTCGAGACGTAACGGTCTCCCCACGAGAAGTCGCCGCTCCATACGGTATAGCGCGCATAGAAGCTGACGTAGGCGAACAGAAGCATAGATGTCGTGATGAGATAAGCCCTCACGTCGGCGCGCAACAAGCGCCAGGTCAGAACGCCGATCAGGATGGTTAATAACAGCAGAGGATCGAACAGGAAGATGGACTTTTCGGGCCTGAGCAGCGCTCCCAGAAAGCCTATGTGAAACGGAGTCTCCCACGGATAGTTCGCCGGCAGATTAGGGTTCAGGCGCTTGTATTCCTGAGCGACCACGCTGACGTATGTGTTCATATACGACCCGAAGCGGTAATGCTGGTAAAGACGATCGATCAGGACGAACACGAGGTACACAGGGGCGGCGCTCTTTACGTAGGTGACAAGTCGCTGCCAGAACTCTTTTCCGCCTCCATGTTCAAACCACAGCACCAACAGCAGAAAGAGGCCGCCGGCCAACAGATCGAGGCCCGTGGTCAGGCGCGTCAGTAGATTCAGTCCAAAAGCGGCGGAGCCGATGAGCAGCGCGCGCCGACTGCCGCTACGCAACCATTCGTACTGGAACGAGAGTCCGGTCAGCGTTAGCAACATGATGTAGTTGTTCTCCATCATGTTCTGGGTGTAGTGCAGATGAGTGGTGCAGAACAGCAGGGCGAGCACACCCGCAACCGACTGCCCTGTGGTGAAGCCGAGCTGTTGCAGAAAACGCAAGCAGATGAGCGCGGTCAGTAGTGTGACCAGGATATTCGTGCTGTAGCTGACGACGATGCTTCGCACTGCTGGGTCCGTGCCTTCGTAGTCCTCGAAGACGGTAAGCCGTTCCAAAACTGAGCCTACCAAGTCGGCCGGGAACATGAGCAGCGACTGCCCCATGCCGAACCAGCTGTGCAAGCGGCCACCGACCCCGTGAACGCCAAACTCGGGAAACTCGTCAGGAAATACGTCGGGCTGAGACGTCCACCAGGAGTGCGTCGTCTGCAGCCGATGCATCGTGTCGGCGGTGCCGAGTTCGCCCGATTGCACAACGAAAGCGGCAAGACCCGCGACCAGCATTAGCAAGATGACAGGGTCCCGTAACCAGCGGCGAATAAAATTGGGCATTGCAGACGATGGTAAAGCAGCACTTCCCACCAAGACTACAGTAACTGATTATGTGTGGCTGAGAGATTTCAGAACTGCGAAATGAGGATCAACGGGTCTTTCTCCCCGGCGTATCGTTGACGGACATGATGCCAATTTTAACCAAGTGCGGACGAGTGGAAGTCGAGTCTTGTCATGGCAGATACCCACCATCTGGACAACGTGGATGGATGCGTTCAATCCGCACGCCCATATTCTCTTCACTTAACCAGAAGCAATTTCCTCCAGCGACCAACCGCGATCGGACAGACCAACTTCGACGTGGGCTTGATCTTCCCCCTTGCAGCGGCGGCTTCTCAGTGATCCATGAGGCAGCGGCAGGTTATGACGGCAAAATAGAAAGGGTCGGCTCCCTTTCGCCGATGTCGCTGCGGGCTGGGCCCAGACAGGGTTTGGCAGAGATCGGTTTGACGCCGAGTGTGGCCAAGATGTCCTGGTCAATACAAACAAGGAAACGGCACAGCCGGCACGCTACTGCTTGCCCAATTGCCCTACTGAATCACCAACCCCAAGTGCTTGATTCTGCGATGCGAGCCGGGACCTCCCTTGGCTGCCCATAAACACAAGATTTCGGGCAGCCTGCTAACATTTGATGCGAAACAATCAAAGGCCGCCGTAGCTAACGCATTACGCTGTTGCCCGTAACGCCCCTGGAGGCAGCATCCGCCTAAATACAGACCTCGCGAAGAAGCCACGGGAATGCCTGGAATACATCCTGGTCCATGAAATGGTTCACCTGTTGGAGCGGCACCACAATGATCGCTTCAAGGAACACATGGATCGCCTTATGCCCCAGTGGCGGACGACCCGCGATGAGTTGAACCGGGCTCCTCTGGGCCACCAAAGCTGGAGCTACTAACCCAATTGGAGTTGATGTGCGAGGACTGCGGCGTCGGGTTAGATTCGGTCCGAGTCTGTGTGTCCAACCCGCCAGCACTTGCCCTCTCCCTGGTCCCACCGTTGCGTTTCACAATTCTGGATGATTACGACGCGGACCTTCGTCGCCGGGTGTGTACGCCACCCTGTACGCAATGAGGTATTGGCTTGAATTGCTCCGTTGATGCAGCGCTTCCGCTTGCCCTCTTCGGATGTTAGCCTTGCCCTAAATCTTCTGATTATGGGCAAGCGAAACGCTCGATTTCAGGCCCGCAGCATCAAGCACTTAGAGGTCCAGATTCACTGGGGTGATTGGGCAAGCCGAAAATGGGTTGTCGAGATTTGTCGCCCCAGCCGGAGCTTCGAGTCGAAATGGTGGTCGCGATGGGACACGCAGCCATCGACACGTTCAGGGGAAAAAGCACTGAACCAGCGAAGCTTCTTAACGTTCTTGCACCAGCCCCAACCACAGGTCGTACCAGTTCAGCACTTCCTTGATGAGTTCGTTGCGCGGGATGTTGTGCCCGGTCTCGTACATGACCCGCCGCTTCTGCTCTTTCTTTGCACCGAGAAAGTTGAAGAATGGAAGCTGGCTGGAATCGACGGGGAAGAAGAAGTCGTAATGGCCATTGAGCAGAAGCGTGGGCTGCTTCACCCGGGTAATGAAGTTGATTTTGTCGACTTCCGGCAGGGACTTGCTGTATTCCATGCCGCCGAGGGCCAGCACGTTGGCCTTGATGCGCGGTTCGACCGCTGGGATGATGGCGCCCATGACCGCTCCCCAACTGTAGCCGTAATAGCCGATCTTGTCGTGGTCGAGATCGGGGCGCGAATCGACGTAGTCGAGGGCCCGCGAGGCATCTTTCACCCACATCACGACGTGGTCGCGCCAAGTGGCAGAAGTGCTGGGCACATCAGTCTCCATGCCATCGCCGCGCTCGTAGGTGCTCTTGTAAACGGGATACAACACGGCGCGTCCGCTGCGCACCACGGCATCGAGCGCCGCGGTGGGATACAGCGTGAACTTCCGCAGGAGCAGGGCGTTGGAGCCGGGAAAGAAGATGACCGTTTGAAAGGGCGGCTTGGCTTTCTTCGGCACGAACAGATAGGCGATCGCGCGCTCATTGCCGTAGGCCGCGGCGTAGGTGATCTTTTCGACCTTCCAGTCGTCCTCGTCGGCCACCTGCTCGACAGTGGGATTCAGCGGCGTCATGTCGTACGAGTACACGCTGCGGTACGCCTCGAAGAGCTGGTCGCTGACCGGTTTCTCCTTGCTGTAGTCGCGACGCGGCCAGGGAATCGCGAGCTGTGCTTCCTTGGGCACCGAATCGGGCTCCGTGTACTTCACAGTGCGGAAGCCGATGTTGGGCGCACGCAGCCACGGCGATTGAGCGTCGGGATCGACGAACATGTAGATGGGCTCGTCCCAGGCGCCACCCAGGACATAACGCTTGCCGGATTCGGATTCGGTGGCGGTCCACTCCTTCACATTGCCGGCCATGTCATTTGTGCCCCACGGCCCGATGCCCTGCTTGCTGCCGACCGGCAGGACACCGCTGCCACCAAAGTTGCTGGCCGGGACAATGAATGCTGCCGTAGTAGGGCCGGCGGCGCGGTTCCAGTGATAAATGGTCGGGAGGCTCTTGCCCGCGAACTCGGCGTAGGCCGCGGCTTCGTACCAGCTGATGCCGGTGACGGGATAGCCGTCCTGTCCCTTAGGATATTCGCCCTGCACCCAGTCTTTCGGACCGGGACGTCCTGCACCATCGCGGAAATCGGCCATAGCTTCGTCCCGGGTTAGTTTCTTGCCATCACGGACGAAGTCGAACTTCCAATACTCCGGCTTCTGGTATCCACCGGCGCTCACGAACGCCTTGTATTGGCGGTTGGTCACCTCGTACTGGTCTATCCAGTAGTCCTTCAGCGCCAGTTCGGGCTGCCCTTCGAAGCCGGGAATAAACAGCGTCCGGGGATAGTGTCGCGGCGAAACCCGTACCATTCCCGCCGGTGTTTTCGTGGTCTCGTCGAGCACCACGGAAACCTCTACCTCTTCGCCAACCGGGATGCCGAATTTCGAGAGCAGCGAGTTTGTGGTCCGTAGTACCGTCCCGTATCCCGGCTTCTCAAACTTCCACAGGAACATCCCGCGCGGCTGCCGCGCATCCTTCAGCGGAGTCTTCCCCACCAGCGCCCATGCCGAATTGGGATCGTTGTATTCGCGTCGATAGACATCGACACCTTCCGGCGTGGTGTTAAACGACATCTGGTAGGAAATCATCGGCCACAGCTTGGCCAGTGCTGGATCGCCGGGGATGGCCTTTTCGGCGCGCGTGGCCAGCCCGAAAGCCGCGCCGTACTTGCCCTGATCGTAGAGCTGGGAAACCTGCGGTATGCCGACCTCGCGGGCCCAGCGAGCTTCGCGATTGCGCTGGATGAGCCAGCCTGCGCCGACACCGAGAAGGACCAGGAGAACAATCAGCGGTACAAGAATGCGCGGACGCCTGGCTTCGCGCGCGATGCGCGCGGGAGTGAGCGACGAACCAGAATCGGGAAACAGCAGATCACGATCGCGACGGAGTTCCTGCGCCAATTCCACGCCCGAAGGAAAACGGTCGGCGGTCTTCTTCTTCAGGCAGCGAGCGACCAGGCGGCGAAGTTCAGCAGGTACATCGCGTTTCAGCTCGCTGAGGGGCTTGGGATCATCGCGCATGACCGCCGCGAGCAGTGCGGCACTCGAGTCGGCGTCGAAAGCCTTCTTGCCAGTGAGCATCTCGTAGAAGACAGCGCCGAACGAGAAGATGTCGCTGCGAGCATCGACGGGCTTGCCTTCGGCTTGCTCGGGTGACATGTAGGCCAGGGTGCCGACAATCATGCCGGGCGTGGTGGCGGTACCAGCTCCGGTGAGGGTCGCGCCTGCATCATTATTCGCCGATTCTGCGGCGGCGAGCTTGGCGAGTCCGAAGTCGAGAACTTTAACCAGCCCGGAATCGTCGACCATGATATTGGCCGGCTTGAGATCGCGGTGAATGATCCCGGCCGAATGGGCGCGAGCGAGTGCATCGGCAACCTGTAAGGCGTACTTGGTCGCGACATTCACCGGCAAGCCGCCCTTTGGAATGATGCGGTCGAGGGTCTGGCCGGAGACGTACTCCATGACCATGTAGTCGAGGCCGTCCTGCGAACCAATATCGTGCACCACGCAAATGTTGGGGTGCTGCAGGCTTGAGATTGACTTCGCTTCCTGCACAAAACGGGCATGCAGATCCGGGTTCGAAGACAAATGGGCCGGAAGAATCTTGATGGCGACCGTCCGCTGGAGACGAGTATCGCGAGCGAGATATACCTCGCCCATTCCGCCCGCGCCAAGCAGCGACAGAATTTCGTAGGGTCCCAGTTTGACGCCTTGGGTCAGTGGCATGAGTTGAGAGGGATTATATCGTCATCACGAACGGCGGCGTGCCGTTCTTGGGGTATCCGGCGCTGTGTGCACAAGCTCGCCTCTTCTTTGCCAAGAAAAAACTGATCCGACCGGCTTGGTTGCAATGGTGGTATGTCGATGGATGCGACTTTGAGACTTATCGCTTGGGATCGGCAAGGAATGTGCTAAAAGGCACGGCGTCATTCAGCCCTCAATTCAACCTGCACCAGCACCAAACTCTCTCACAAGGCACTGCCCGCAGACAGTTTGCTGCTGGGCATGCGCGCAATCGATCGCTGAGCGCTACCGCTGCCGGCACATTGACGGAATGGGCGTTTTACATCCAAGCGGCGGTGCCAATGCGGTTGCCGGATGCTGGCCGACTTCCCGTTACTAATCGGTTCCTCGATAAGTGCATTGGCGATTTTGCGCGAACCGAGAAAAATGGGGTGGGTGCCTCCGCCACGCAGACCATCCATGCAGAACGAGATCGGCACTTGCGGGCCGCTCGCGCGAGCAGCCCGCGCGGTTTACGAGCTATGCAACGGTTTACCGCACCTTCTCGATGTCATTGAGCGTCCATGTCCGGTCGAAAAACGCCTGCTTCGGGCCGTAAAGCCGGAAGATCGCGAACCAGCCTTTGCCTGGCTGCGACTATCGGCGTTACCTGGGCTGCTTGTTTTGCTTGAATGCCTCCATCACCATTTGCTGTCTCTGCAGCAGCATCTGTTGCTGAGCTCGCACCGGCAGTGCAGGCTCTTGCGGATTGTCTTGCTGCTGCAGGCTTTCGGTGATGATGTCGTTCTCGTTGCTGGGTCCTGCACCACGTGTTTGAGCCAATGACCGCGAGGCATTTTCTGTAGCGAGTTTGTCGCTATTGGAAGGCCGAAGGGAGAGAAGCACTCTCGCGAGCGTAGTAGGATCGCCAGCCAATCCGACGATGACGTAGTTAAACTTCGATCCCTCCAGCAAAGAACGGACAACGTCCTGCGCCGGCCCAGGGCCCAAGTGCGTCACAACGCGTTCCTCGGCTTGAGGCGGAATCTCGACGTCGGCGCCGGTCTGATCGCTTATCCTCCGCAGGATGTCGCTCAGAGTGGAATTGTACGCAGAGATCGTCAGTAATCCCTTTTCGTAAATAACAGTCGGCGCGCTGGGCGGCGACTGCTCGAGGTTGACAGGTGGCGGGGCGACTGGCAGAGACAAGGGAGACGGATGCTCTGCCTGTCGTTGCACGGTCTGCGCCGAAGCCAAGGTAGCTAGGCACAGCACAGCTCCCAGCACCAAGAGCAGGTTTATTCGGAGTGGGGTGTCCATGCAGTTCCGCCTTGCACTCGAAATGACCACCGGGCGTAGCTTATTCACTCGATTGTCTCTCCATTAGCTCTTTCCCTGAAGTGCCGGCTACCCAAATCCGTGACTGAAGGAGCGGTGCTACCTCACACCCTTCGACGCGATTCAACCTTCAATGCGAAACAGCAACAGGTTCGAACTGCACGCTGCTTTGAAACAGGGCCGTGTAAGTGCGTAGAGAAAAGTAGGGGAGGGTTTCAACCTCCCCCAAAAACAGCGGTTGTCGACTTAGCGTGGGTCTCGTGCACCTATGTGACGTTCGACCCGCCCAGAAGCTACTCGCGGGTTGAAACCGCGAGCAGCTTCTTGTTCTTGCCAAGGTTAAGTTGTCAAACATCGCGGTTCATGCTTCACTGCCCAGTACCTGTCAACGTCGCCGACTGCGGACTGCCAGGGGCGTTGTCGCTAACTTGCAGTGTAGCTGAGTATGCCGTACCAGCCCTTTGTGGTCAATTCGCGAATTGGCCCATTTTCCGTCGGACCGCTTGAAAGACGACTTGTATTCGAACGATCCGATGGCTGTGTTCGGTGTCCAGCGGAACGCTTTGTACTCGGAGCATGTGTTGTAAGCAACGCCGAACACGGATCCATCGTTGCTGACCGCTTGGTTCCAGTTGGTGTCGGTGCCGCAGGATCCAATCGGCTTTACCCGAAGCCAGCCATTCTTCGCATCCCAGCGATACGCACCGATGTCAGTATCGGAATTAATATCCAGCAGATTGCTGGATATGTAGCGACCGTTGTGCGAGATCGATACCCCGCCGCCGACGCCGGCCACGTTCATCGACTGCACACCTTGGCTCGCCGTCCAGCGGAAGATCGGTCCCCCGCGGCCGTAACCACCGACGGCGACGCTGCCATCTCCGCTGAGCCCGGTAACGAACGCCCCATACCCTAACTGGTAGAGCACAGGAGCACCCGGCATGCGCGCGAACGTGATGTTCGCCTCCGCCGGTTTTCCCGGATTAGCAGCGATAGCTTGGTAGGAGCAAGGGTTGTAATTTCTTCCTCCGCGGTCGCCGACCCAAAACTTCTCCGCACCCGGCAGGAACCACAGGGGAGGCGTGGGAAACCCGCCAGCCATGATGGCATCGACATACACCACATACTGGGCGCCGGGTTTCAATCCGTTGAGCGTGAAGCTTCCATCCGGACCAAGCTGCCCTTGCGTCATCTGCCCCGTCAGTGCCGAGGTCGAATCGACATACGGATCGGCCAAGTTGCGGGCAATCACGTTGACACCTGTCAGCTCCGTCTTGCCGTCAAGGTCGTAAACCTTGCCGGTTATGGTGCCGTATGACTTCGTCCATCCCGGACCGGGGTACAAGTCCGAAAAGGCCGCGAGGGTGTCGGTGGTATGAATGTTGGCCTGCGCCATTCCTGTGCCACCCACATTCGGATTGATGTAGGGATACATGGTTTCGACGTCGGCGCTGGTCAAAATGTTGGCATAGGGCAAACTGGTGCAGCTATTCGGTCCCAGATTGTCGTTATAGAAGAACGCCGCGCCGTTGGTCTGGGTGTGCGCCATGCCAAGGGAGTGTCCAAATTCGTGGGTGGCCACGCCCTGGAAATTCGGGGCACTGGTGTCCGCCGGGTCGATGGAGCTGCCATTCAGCACCACGAAACTCTCGGTAATGATGGTTGTGCCAGCAATGGCGAATTGCGGGCTGGAAATTCCCAGAATACCGTCGCCGGCGGCGAAGAAGTTTTGCATGATGCTTCCGTCAGCATCGAAAATCACATAGACACCGCGGCCGTTCGATGTGCCGATGATGTCGGTAACGTTCGTTGAGTCGATGTCCGGGAGGCCGATCTTAGAGAAATCGCCAACCACGGTCGCCCGCATTGACGACGTCTTGATGGCGGACCAATCTCTGTAGCCCTTCTCCACCAGCTTCTTCCCGACGGTGTTATCGAAGGTGACCATGGAATCGGCGTCACCGGACGAAGATGCGAAGATCTCGCACTGGCCATTGCTTCTCTCTTCGTTGGCACCGCCAGAGGCATGGTCGCCGCAGGTAGCGATACCCCTCATGCCAACGAACTGCGGCGCGCTTCTATGGCTGCGTTGCGCCTTCTTCTGAAAGCTTTCTCCAGGACTGCCCCAATACGGAAGGGGGCCGAATAGTCTGGTTGGCAAGTGGCTGATGCCGTTGATTGCGCAGCGTGGCTGGACCGTGGCCCAAGCTAGTCCAGCCACCGAAACGGGGCAAATACGCCGGACTTCCTCGGACAGCGCAAGGATGTGTTGTAACTTTCAGGGTTGCTGGACGGCGGACCATCTAATTAATCGCCTCTCGTGAACTGGCCTAATTTGAGATGAGTTCGACCTGGAAGGGCATCTTGGCTATCCAGAGAACTATCGTCCAGTTACGGGCGGCCTCTGAACGTACGGGCCAGGACGGACACCCGGCGACGCGGGCCAGAAGTCTTCTTCGAGGAGACGATGCCTAAAGGTGTTAATCAGGGCGCACGACCCGATGTGATCTCTCCCAAGCCGGTTTCGGGACAATGACCCATTTGCCAACCCGCCTAACCGAGAAGAGCACGTGCCACAATTAGGGCTCTGGGATACTTGGAGGCCAAGTCCGGATGACGAAGGAATCCAACTGATCGCGAATGGAAGACTGCACGCTGGTGATCATGTAAACGGCGGGGCCATAGCCGGAACACCAACCCGCAACAGAAGGGCGACCGGCTAAGATGTTCTGAGCCGGCGCTCAAATGTTACCAGACGATCCCTGTCCACAACGCCAATATCTAAAGGGTTCGTTATGCAAATGCCTCTTCTTTCGGGCGAAAGAGGTTGGGTAATGCTGAAGCGTAAATAGGCGCAACTCCAGGATAGCCGTCAGCCCAGGGACATTGTGATTGCTGTCGTACCGTCGCCATGCCGGAAGCAATCCTGAGCGACAGCCGATCAGCGGGTCCTATTCCAAGAATATTTTCCAGAAGTCTTGATCTGGGAAGTCTGCCCCAGACAATCCCTGGGATTCCTCCCGAGCGGCGGGCAATACACCAGCAAAGCGCCCAGGAAGTCGGTATCTGGGCAGGGCGCGGCTGGCGCGCCCTGCGTCCTGTCCGGCAATCTGTGGTATTGAGAAAGGTGACGGTCGAATCAAGCGCCTGTGTCGCTGGGCGCCAAGGCAGCATTCGATGGACAATCCCGAGAAGAACCGCGTAGCCAAGACCGTAGTAGATCGATGGTGATCTTTACAGGAGGCGCTTTGCGGAACGAAGCGGAAGTATCCGACGCGGGAGTTCCTTTCGTTCGCAGAGGCCGCCCGAAGCTACATCGACTTGACGCGACATGATCAACTCATACACAGAGATGTCGCCAACGCCATAAACGGCTTGACAGAGTCTCTCCGGCTGGAGAGAAAGCGAGTGCTAGGCAGAATTCTCTCTGAGGCGGACCGGCTGGAGTGTTTACTCTTCGGCGGGTTCGATCCGCACTTCGAAGGCAACGAGCCTCCCGGCCGTAGAGCGGGAAGACTGCTCGCCGCGACTTTGGCCGCTAAAGCGTAATACGTTTTTGTGCTGAACAGCGACGCGATCGCTCACAAGTGGTTCTGCGAGAAGACAAATCGGCTTCTGCGTCCGATTACTCCCCACAAAACCCCTAGTGTTTACTGACTTCCAGTGGGTGACTTTCCACTTGGACGAATAGTCGGCTATGTTGAGACTGGCCGGAAACCGGCTTCGAGACGTTTCGAGCCGTCGGCCGGGGCGCATGGTCGCCAGCCTTCACT